>Ga0137415_10007078_pt1 | contig 11121 bp, 9 predicted proteins | sample CZODoug3_1_1_16f_FD_183082 | JGI IMG/M metagenome (GOLD analysis project Ga0137415, IMG submission 183082) | Vadose zone soil fungal communities from Angelo Coast Range Reserve, California, USA - CZODoug3_1_1_16fungal (Hybrid Assembly) | ecosystem: Environmental > Terrestrial > Soil > Vadose...
AAATGCCAGCAATCCCGTGACAGCGATCACGAACACGAGAATGCCCCAAGCGGAATGCAAAGATTCATTTGCAGCCAAATTGCCCCATTTGTAAGCGATTAGGCCAGTTCCAACAATTCTGACAATGTTTGCGCCGATTGATAACACAGGAGCCGCTACGACCAGCAGTATTCGAATCCACCACTTTCTTTCCACGCTTAAGCCAATCACCAAAGCCAGCGCTAGAAGGGCAAAAAGTGAACGTGATCCACTGCACGCCTCCTTCACTTCGAGGACGTAATTTGGTAGCACTAATAGGTTGCCATCATGGTGAACGGGGACCCCGAGGATTTCCAGGAAGACTGACGAAATGGTGCTGGCCGCCACTTGCAAACACCAGGCAAGATCCCCAGCGAAGTATGACGGGACAGGTACCATGAGAATCAGCAGACCTATCGGGGGTGCCATGATCCCGAGGTACTCTCGGTCCCAGATGAAGCCCACGCTCCCCATTAACGTGATCGCCAGCGAGATTCCGGAAAGTAGCAGGGTTCCGCTAAAGCTCGCGACTACCTGCAAAGTGCAACCTACGATAACCAGGAGGACGGCAGGGCCCCAACCTGTCTTCCTAGCCTCAGATCCTTGGCCCCGGCGAAGCCAAACCAAGTAGGTAACGATAGGCGGAATGAGCACCCCATATGAAAACTCTGGATCCTTCCACCAGACTCCCCACAAGCTCTTAAGAAAAGCGCCATACATCAAGCATAGGGCCAGGGCTAAGCCCACCCACAACGCGTACTGGACGCTTCTCCGCTTAAAGGCCGACACCATCACCATCATAGATACTCATTTAAGCACGCAGACAGCCGGAGCCGATCGCATATGTGGTTTGTTTTCAAGTAGATAGAAAACACCCTATCCTCGACCGCCCGACTCGGAAAATCACTTTACCCATTTGGCTAATCACTTTCCACGCCTTCAAGTCTGCAAATGAATGGTTCAAGGTCACTATCCTGTGACGGATAGTCGTTCCGAGCCCACCGGGCTTCGGATCTCGGGAGGATTAGGACCCGATTCGGAAAGCAACATTTCCACGATCCTTCGAGCGATTTTAACCATTTCGTTATTATTCAAAGTTGAATTAATAATTTGTGTGGTATTCGCTAGAAAGATCCCCGGGATGTTCGTACGCATGGAAGGAACACGTTCCGAGTAGCGAAGAACAGGGAGCGGTTGTACAAGCTTCTCTCGGAAGACAAACCGCCGCTCAATTTCGTCCTCTACTAGGTCCGGGAACATGCGCTTGAATGCTTTTTGAAACAGGCTCCACACGTCGTCGTCCGAGGTTTCAAACAACGGGTCGCCTGGGGCCGTGTATTTCGGCAAATAGACCAAATGACGCCCAGCGGTCTCTTCCTTGGAAATCAGGTTCGTCATTTCGATGACCCCGGTGAAGGGGACGTCGTTGTCTGTCAAATTCGTGACATAGTAAGGCGTCAACTTTCGTCTCAAGATTAGCACCACGCAGACCATGCCCAGATACTTCACTTCTTTAAGCCTTTGCCGATAATCTAGAGAGAGTGCCGGCGCAATTTGTTCGACAATATGACTGGGTGCAGTCGCTATTACCCGATCAAAACAAACTGTCCCGCGCGGTGTCCGAACGTCTATTCTTCCATCATGAGTGGCCTCCACCTGTTCTACAGGGGTCTGCGTTTGAATGACCCCACCCATTTTTCCAATTTCGCTCATTAATCGGCCGAAGACGACACGGTAGCCTCCGCGCACATAGCCCATGCGTTCTTTCTGGCTTGCTCCTTTTTCGCGCGTCGAATACAGCCGAAAGATTGTCGCCCAGATGAACGCTGCTGACGCTTCTTCACGACAGGATCCAAGTTTGCATTTGAGCAACGGTTCCCACATTTTTTCATAGTTGCCGCGTCCAAAAATCCGAATCAGCCAGTCTGCGATGGGTATTGCCTCGAGTTTTTTTCCATCCTTGATCCGAGAAGCACGCAATACGCCCAATCCCAACCGGAATTTCTCCCAAAGCGACAAATCCGGAAACCTAAGGAAATCCATAGTCGTCGTCATCGAGTGGAATCCCTTGCCGGTATAAAAGCCCACCTTCGTTTCCGTCCAGCGAATTTCGGACGTAAGTCCCAGATCATCTATCAATTGCAGGAGGGGGAGATCCGAGGTCAGTATGCAGTGGTAGAACTTATCCCAATGGAACGGACCAAAATCGAAATAAGTGGCGAGCCCTCCGACCTGCGCGCGGCCTTCCAACACTGTTACCCGATGACCAGCTCGCAGAAGATAAAATGCTGCTGTGAGCCCAGTGATTCCACCACCAAGGATCCCTACGTGCAACGAGCGGGGTGCCTTCGACAATTCAGCCATGGGCCGACCTTTTATTTTGCTGCAATCAGAATCACGCCGAAGCAAATCACAAAAATAGCAGCCCATCTCTTCCAAGAAATGAACTCACCCAACAGGAGTCTTGAAAGAAGTGCCACGAGGACAAAACTCGTGCTCAACAATGGAAAGGCATATGAAATGTCGAGTCTCGAGAGCGCCAGAAGCCACAAGGCTGTCGCCGCAACGAAGGACAAACCCCAAGCCCAGACCCAGACATTCTGCAGCAGCGACAGCCACCAGCCTGCGGGCGCCCCGCCCGCATCATTAGAATGCCCAACGCCTTTTTTCAACAGTACTTGCGCCAGGCCATTGAGGAAAATGCTTGTCCACAAAGCGATGGAAGCTGTCATCGAGATCCTTTCCGTCCCGCGCTTTGCATGAGTGCCACCCCGATGAATACCACGGCCACACCAACCCATCTCTTTGAGGGGATTACTTCTGCGAAAAGAAATTTGCCGCCTAAAGTTACCAAAACGTAGTTCAGAGCAGTAATCGGGAAGACGTAACTGATGTCTCGTTTGGACACCGCAAAGACCCACAGCGCAGTTCCAATTCCATAGATAGTGAGACCCAGTAGAACGAAAGGCTGGCTGAAATACGAGCCCAGTCGTTCGACGATCGATCCATGTATCGCCGCGGCGCTTCCCGCTCCATTCAGACCGGCCTTGATCATTAGATGGCCCATGGCGGCCAGTAAAACCGATCCGAGTACGGAAAGATCAGCGAGCTGAAATGCTCGTGTCTTTATCAGAGCATGTCCCACATCAGTCGAACTTGCGGATTCCGAATTCACAGACACCCCGGCATTCATCGTGTCGCCGTCGATAAGGCATGCTCTGCTGCGCGAATTGCTTTCTGCCATTCAATAGTAGTCTTGAGCCCCTCTTCCAAATCCACGCGCGCCCGGAATCCCAGCTTTCCTTGAGCATTCGTGACATCAGGCACGCGTCGCCGTACGTCTTCATACTTCCGGCCCTTGCTGATTTCATTGTAGGGCGTGAATTCCAGTTTCAAGGAGCGAGTCGTCCCGGACAGGCGATGAATCAGTTTCGCCAAATCAACAATCGTGATTTCTCTTGTGTTCCCGATGTTGAATATTTCGCCGCTGACATCGTCTTGCTCGATTGCCGCCACGAAGCCGCTCACGGTATCGGATACGTAGGTGAAGCTTCGCGTTTGGAGTCCGTCTCCGTGAATCGGAATTGGCTCTCCATTAATCATGTTGTCAATGAAGACCGATTGTGGCCCGCCCCACCAACTCAGCGCCTGCCGGGGGCCGTAAGAGCCGAAGATGCGGATGATCGTGACTGGGATCTTCCGTGAATCGGCGTAGGCAAACGCCAAATGTTCGTCGAAGAGCTTGGATACAGCATAACCCCAACGAGGTACGGTCGAAGACCCGAGAACGCAATCGCTCGTCTCCGAGAAAGGAGTGGCTGGATTCTTTCCGTACACATCGGAGGTGGAAGCCAAAATGAATTTCGCCCCTTGCTCCGCCGCCACCTCCAGAGCGTTATGGCTGCCTTTCGAGTTAGTGAGAAGCGTCTCTTCTGCTTTTCCATACCGGGGTATCTTGTAGGCGGCCATGTGAACGATCACATCGGCGCCACCGGTGACCTTGCGAAAAGCATCGAGTTCGCAAACATTCAGGTTGTGAAAGGAAAACCCTGGATTCTGCCTTGCCTCTTGAAGATTCGACATCAGACCGTGTGATAGATTGTCGACACCGATGACACGGTGACCCCGCCTCAGCAACGCATCCGTCAAATGAGATCCGATAAAGCCTGCTGCTCCAGTGACCAGGATTGATTTTGCGTTCATCTGCTCTTCTTGCTCCTTACCCCAGCGCCCTCATGAGAGCTGTTACAGTTTCGTTCGCTGCCCGGCCTTCGCCAAAGGTTTTCCAATCAGGCTGCTCATTCCGCCCCACCCGGTTCCTTTGCCACTCTTCTGCGACTGCCATACGAATCCTGTCTGGATCTGTTCCTACAACTTGATTCCAGCCACCCGCTTGTGTTTCCAGCCACTCTGTCTCTTCCCTCAGCGTGAGGCAAGGTACTGCTGCGAAGAAGGCTTCTTTCTGGACCCCACCCGAATCAGTCAACACCAGCCGAGCATGGATCTCCAGAGCCAGCATGTCGAGATAGGAAACCGGTTCAATAACTTTAAGCCTCTCCGAGTTTTTCATCAGCTTCGCGATTGGCCGCAGCGCTCGGCTGTGTTTCAGCCGTTCCCGTACTCTCGGGTGCATGGGGAGAACGACATCGTAATCCAGTTCCGCCAGTGCTTTGAGCAGCATGGACAGCTGTTCCGGGGAATCCGTGTTTTCAGCTCTGTGGACAGTTGCAAGAACATAATCGTGCGCCGCAACATTCAGCCTCTCCAATACGCTCTTCCGCTTTCGCGCCTTCTCCCGGTAGGCAATCACTGAATCCAGCATCACGTCCCCCGTTTTAAAGACATTTCTTGTGATGCCTTCACATCGCAGGTTCTCAACCGCCGTGTCTGTGGGGCAGAAAAGAAAATCCGAAAGATGGTCGGATGCAACCCGATTGATCTCCTCGGGCATCCGGCGATTGAAACTCCGCAATCCAGATTCTAAGTGCGCAACCTTGATGTGTAACTTTGCCGCTGCCAGTGCGCCCGCTACCGTTGAGTTTGTGTCGCCATAAATCATTACGACGTCCGGCTTCTCAGTCAGCAGGACCTTCTCTATTCTTGTTAGCATCGCACCGGTTTGCTCGCCCTGTGGCCCCGAGCCCACGCCAAGATGATGATTTGGTTTCGGCAAGCTCAATTCGTCGAAGAAGACACCGGACATCCTATGTTCGTAATGCTGCCCCGTGTGAATCAGCCTATGCTGAATGCGCCCATAGCGGGATTTGGCATTGCGGTTGTAGCGTTTCACAGCGTCCGCAATCATGGCCACCTTCACAAACTGCGGCCTTGCCCCGACGATGGAGAGGAGTTTCACGGAGTTTGAGATCGCCTTACTGATTGTCTAGAAGTTGCTCGGCTGGCACATCCCGGATGATTCTCGCGGGGGTGCCCATGACAATTTTCCTGGCTGGTACATCTTTTGTGACAATCGAGCCCGCTGCCACCAGGGCGTCCTCGTGGATCGTGATCCCTGGCAGCACCGTGACGTTTGCGCCGATGCGTGCGCCGCGTTTCATCGTCACGCCTTTGTGATATTTGAAGCGGTCTTTTGTCCGCCCCAAAAAGTTGTCGTTTGTGAAAGTCACTTCGGGTGCGACGAAGCATCCATCTTCAATCTCGGACAGAGCTGTAATGTATGCTTCCGTCTCCAGTTTGCATCTCTTCCCGACGCGCACCTTGTTCTCCACGGTCACGCCGCGGCCAACGATCGTAAGTTCACCAATTTCTGCATTCTCGCGCACGGAAGCCAGGTCGGCCACCATGACACTCTTATTCAACTTGCAGCCTCGGTAGATGACTACCGACGTTCCGAGAATGACACCATCCTCGATCACACAAGGTGATAATTGTTGCTCCTGGGTGATGGCACTCAGGGCAGCCTTCATCGGCAGCTTTCCAACCACCGCGTGATCGTCTATGCGAACATTCTTTCCGATCACCGTGTCTGGGTGAATTATCACCCCGCTGCCAATGCGGCAGTTTTCGCCAATTCTTACGTTTTCTGAAATTACGGAATTATGCCCGACCTGCGAACCAGCGCCGATTTTCGCCGTCGAATGAATGTAAGTTTCCATGGGCTCCTTGAATTTTGACGGGGATCCCGTCTTGCTCGAGCGATTGCTGGGCTGCTTCAATGATGCGGATCACTCGCAAACCGTCCTGTGCGTCGGTGAGCGGGGTTGTCCGCGTCGCGACACACTCAATGAAATGTTTGCATTCCAGCTGCAACGGCTCCGCAGTTTCGATCCGGGGAATCAGGATGTCTCCGAATCTTACCTGAATGGCTTCGCCGTAGCTCTTGGCCTGCGGCGCTTCTGCGTGATTGTCATAGATGCGCAGTTTTTCGGTAGCTTCCGCGTCGTCGAAAACAGCCATCTTGTCGCGCCCCACGATGGTCGTCTTTCGAACTTTGTGCGGATCGAGCCAGCTGATGTGAATATGCGCCATCACTCGGTTTTCAAAAAAAAGGCTCAAGAAAACCACATCTTCGATTCCATGTTGGATATAGCTCTGCCCGCGCGCGCTGACGTCCGTCGGCTCCATGTCCAACATGTAAAGAATCTGAGATATATCATGCGGTGCAAAACTCCACAAGGCGTTTTCGTCACCGCGAATGCGCCCGAGATTCACGCGCTGCGTATAGATATAATAAACAGGACCAAGTTCATCATTTTGAATCATGTTGCGCAGGCGGCGCACCACGGGGTGATACTCCAATAGGTGGCCAACCATCAAAATTCGCTGATGCTTTTCCCCAAGTTCCGCGAGCTCCTCGGCATGCCGTACGCTCAATGCAAACGGCTTTTCCACGAACACATCTTTGCCGGCAAGCAGGGCCTGCTTCGCCAACGGGTAGTGCGTGACCGCAGGTGATGCGATCACTACCGCTTGGATGTCCTCTTGAAGCAGTTGATCGAACGTCTCGACGGGCCTTACTCCAGGCCACGCCCGCGCTGCAGACTCGCGACGTTTCACGTCCGAATCGCAGCACGCCACAAGCTGGCATTCTCGTAGCGTTGCGAAATTCCGCGCTACGTTCCAGCCCCAAGCCCCTAAGCCTACAACGCCGATTCGAACCATTCGCAATTACTCCTTTTCGGTGGAATATTGGTATCCAGCACTCGTCGTCGGATCAGGAGCCTTCGCCAGAGTCTGTGGCGCTCTCCGTCCAGCCTGGACGCTGCTCAGTCCAAACCTTTGCATCAGGATTGTGCTCATCATTGCAAGATGACGGCCAATCGTTCGGACGATCTTCATCTTTGTGGTGCCCAATTGGCGCGCGCGCAAGACCATCGGTACTTCAATCACCCGATAGCCCTGTTCTGCCGCGTGGATTAGGATTTCTGCCGCAGAGACGAATCCATCCGATTCAAATTTAACGTTTTCAATAACCGCCCACCGATACGCTCGGAAAATGCTCGTGTAGGTGTAAAGCGGAACCGGTGAAATCACGCGATAGATTGCTGAGCACACCTTGCTCAACACCAGCCGCCAGGCCCCAACTCCTTGAACACCGCCCTCCGGATGGTACGGAGAAGCGACGGCAACATCGGCTTTTGCCTCAATCATCTCTTCGACAAGACGCTTAAGGCCTTCCGGTTCGTAACTGCAATCCGCATCGATGGTGCACACGATATTGCCTGACGCCTGCTGGAAACCCGTTCGGAACGCCGCGCCGCGTCGCCGGAACGCGCGGCGGGCGCCGCCGAGCCGGCCGACCCCGCGGACGACGCCGAGGTGATCGTCGCCGGCCTCGTGGGGAGCGGCGGCGGCGGGCTCACGCCGCTCGTCTTCGCGGCGCGCGAAGGCGACCTGGAATCGGCGAAGGCGCTGCTCGACGCCGGCGCGGACGTCAATCAGACGACCGAGTACGGCTGGACGCCGCTGCTGACGGCGACCAACAACCGGCATTACAAGCTTGCGCGCTATCTGATCGAGCGCGGCGGCAACCCGAACATCGCGAACAAAGGTGGCTGGACGCCGCTCTACCTCGCAACCGACAACCGCAATATCGAAGGTGGCGATTATCCGGTGCCGAAGCCGGATATGGACCACTTGGAGCTCATCACGTTCCTGCTCGAGCACGATGCCGACCCGGACGCGCGCGCGAAAGACCACACGCTGACCCGGACGATCTTCACGATGCAGTGGTTCTACGAGGCGGGCGCGACGCCGTTCATCCGCGCCGCGCAGTCGAGCGACACCGTCCTGATGCAGTTGCTGCTCGACTACGGCGCCGACCCGTTCGCGTCCACCGACAACGGCGACACGGCGCTCACCGCATGCGGCGGCATCGGTTGGGTGGAAGGCGTCACCTACGAGCGCTCGCCCAAGGAAAATTTCGAGGCGATGCGCATGCTGCTGGATCTCGGCCTCGATCCGAACGCCGCGAACCGCGAAGGGCGCACGGCGCTCATGGGCGCGGCGCTGAAGGGCCGCAACGACGTCGTGCAGATGCTCGTCGATCGCGGCGCCAGACTCGACAGCCGCGACGGCGGCAGTCGCGACACCGACACCAACGTGTCGGCGATCTCGGGCCATACGTGGCAGGCCCTCGACTACGCCGACGGCCTCGTGCGCCCCGGCGTCCAGTCCGCAGTCCCGCGGCCCGAGACCGCGGCGCTGCTGCGCAGGATGATGACCGACCGCGGTCTGCCGGTGCCGCCGCCCAACCGCGTCGTCGAATCGATCTGCGTCGTCGAGCTCTGCCAGGAACGCGTTCCCAAAAAAGACAGATAGATAGAACGTAAAAGGAGACTCTGCCTATGCGCACCGCAAGGACGTGCCTGGCGTTTGTCGTGCTCCTGCTGCTGCCGGTTCCTCTGTTCGCACAAGCATCCGTGACCGGCACCATTCGCGACGCGTCGGGCGCGGTGCTGCCCGGCGTCACGGTCGAGGCGGCCAGCCCGGCGCTGATCGAGAAGACGCGGTCGGCGGTCACCGACGGAACGGGTCAGTACCGCATCATCGATCTGAAGCCCGGCACGTATACGCTGACGTTCACCCTGCAAGGATTCGCGACGGTCAAGCGCGAGGCCATCGAGCTGTCTGGCACGCAGACGGCCACGATCCCGATGGAGATGCGCGTCGGCGCCCTCCAGGAAAGCGTCACGGTCACCGGCGAATCGCCCGTCGTGGACGTGCAGAGCGCGAAGCGCGAAGTCGTCATGAACAATGCAATGATCCAGGCGCTGCCGGTGGCGCGCGCCGCCGGGGCGCTGCTCAACGCCACGCCGGGGCTGACCGTCGACACCAACGGTCCGGCATTGTCGCCGACGATGACGTTCTTCAACGCGCACTCGAGCACAGCGAATTCGGCCGGCGTTGCCGGCGAAGGCCGGATGACCGTCAACGGCATGACCATCGCGGCCGCGAGGAGCGGCGGGGTGTCGTCCTACGTGTATGACACGCCCAACTCGGAGGAAGTGGCCATCACCGTCGGCGGCGGGCTCGGCGAGAGCGACACCGGCGGCCCGGTGATGAACCTCGTACCGAAGTCGGGCGGCAACTCCTTCGCGGGGATGGCGTTCTTGAACCAGGCCGGCAACTGGTCACGCGGCGACAACTTGACCGACGACCTCCGCGCGATCGGCCTGACGCAGACGCCCGGCATCATCCAGGCATACGACGTCAGCGGCTCCTTCGGCGGCCCGATCCTGAAGGACCGCCTGTGGTTCTTCGGCAGCTATCGGAATCTCGACACGCAGACGGCGGTGGAAGGCATCACCGCCAACGCCAACGCCGGCGATGCGTCGCGATGGGACTGGTCGGCTCGCCGACCAACGCCCGTCTGGTGCAGGATCGCCAGATGATCATCGGGCGTCTGACCGGCCAGCTTGGAAAGAGCCGCGTCACGTTCAACTCCGAATATCAGCACCGCTGCGAAGGCACGCCGCTGAAGGTCGACACCAGCGGCTGCCACAACCGCGGGGCTGACTGGATCGGCCTCGGCAACAACGCTGCGCCGTTCCAGTCGCCCGAGGCGACATCGACGGCCGCACGCGGCTATTTCGACGTGCCGTTTTACGTCAATCAGCCGTTCTGGACGATGCCCGTCAACAGCAAGCTGCTCCTCGAGGCCGGCTACACCGCGTTCCGCTACAACCCGATCTTCGGTTTTCCCCCGCCGGATGGCGTCACGAACCTGATCCCGGTCACCGAGCAGTCGAACGCGATCAATCCAGCCACCGGCCAGCGCTTCGCGCCGCAGCCGACCTACACCTACCGCGGGGTGGAGTCGTGGGGATGGGCCGTCGGCAAGACCGACGGGTGGCGCGCGTCAGCGTCCTACGTCACCGGCGCGCACAACGTGAGAATCGGCTATCAGGGCAACCGGCTGGACCAGCTCGATCAGACGATTGCGAGCGACACGCAACTCGGCTACCGGTTCAATCAGGGCGTGCCGAATGCCGTGAGCTACTATCTTCCCGATTTCGGCCGTCGCACCATCACGAACCTGCAGTCGCTTTTCGTTCAGGACAGCTGGACGCTGCGGCATCTGACGCTGCAGGGCGCGCTGCGGTACGACCGGGCGTCGAGCTACGTGCCCGTCGAACAGAACGGCACCACCCGGACGTCGTTCCTGAATCCGACGCCGATCACGATCGAGCGGACGCCGGGCATCGATGCGTATCACGACCTCACACCGCGCCTCGGCGTCGCCTACGACGTGTTCGGCAACGGCAAGACGGCGGTCAAGTTCAACTGGGGTCGTTATCTGGCGTACGCCGCGAACGATCCGCCGTATACCTCGACCAACCCCGGCTTCACCGTCGTGCGGTCGGTCACGAACCGCGGCTGGACCGACTCGAACAACAACAAGATCGTCGACTGCAACCTGCTCAATCCCGGCGCCCAGAACAACGCCGCAACCGGCGGCGACATTTGCGCGGCCGCGGTAGCCAACCAGGCGAACTTCGGTCAAGCGGGCGCGGCGACGATCGTCAACCCCGACGTCGTGCACGGCTGGGGCAGGCGGCCGGGCGACTATCAATGGGCGGCGACGCTGCAGCATGAGATCATCCCGCGCGTCACCGCGGAAGTGAGCTACACCCGCCGGAA
>Ga0137415_10007079_pt1 | contig 11119 bp, 10 predicted proteins | sample CZODoug3_1_1_16f_FD_183082 | JGI IMG/M metagenome (GOLD analysis project Ga0137415, IMG submission 183082) | Vadose zone soil fungal communities from Angelo Coast Range Reserve, California, USA - CZODoug3_1_1_16fungal (Hybrid Assembly) | ecosystem: Environmental > Terrestrial > Soil > Vadose...
TCTTCCAGCGCGTGGGTCTGCAGGTCGCGGCCACCCTTGACCAGCGCCAGCCAGAAATATGCCGCGCCGATGTTCGGCTCCAGCGCGTGTTGTTCGAAGAACATCCACTGCAGCGCCTCGGCGCGTTCGATCCGCGATTCCGGCGCGAGCGGCGTGCCGCCGGCGACATACCAGAGAATGGCATTGGATTCGGCGAGGTAGCGTCCTTCCGCGACTTCGAGCAGCGGCACCTGGCCGCTGGGATTCATCGCGAGAAAGTCCGGCGTGCGGCTCTCGCCGCGCAGAATGTCGATCTCGATCGCGCGATAGGGCGCGTTGAGCAGCGCCAGCGCAAGGCGAACCTTGTAGCTGTTGCCGGAGCGCTGCATCGAATAGAGCTTGTACATTCTGGATTTCATTTGATCGGTAGGACACGCTGTGCGCGACGAGCAAGATCTTGTCGCTCCGCAACGCGGCTAAAGAATGATGCCGATAGCGAAGCGTCGCAAGGCCCAAGAACTTTAAAGGCTTTATAAAGTCAAAGACCTTAAAGGTTAACGACCTGCCAATAGTTGAAAAGCTTTGCCGCACTGCACCCGCGTGGAAGATCTTACCAACACGCCGGAACAAATCAGATCACGCTTGCGCGATGCCGCGAACCTTGATCACCGGTCCCAGGCGATCCCGCACCGCACGCTGCACTATGAAAACGTATAACGCCAGCAACACCAGCAGACCAAGGGGGATACCGGTGACGCCGGCGATGATGCGTGACAGCAGCGGCACGATCCATGCCGCGGCCAGCAGGCTGATCTCATAGCCGCGGACTCCCCCGGCAAAACCGGCACAGGCCATGAATGCGATGGCAGGGCCTAGAATCATCAAATCGTAGTCGAGGGTATGCGGTGATGCCAGCAACGTCGCAATGGTCAGCAGGGCTGCCTTGATGTTGAAATCGCTGGAACCGTGCCACGTCCAGGCGACGCCGCAGACGGCTGCGATCGAAATCGCACCCTGGGCGATATAGGCCAAGGGAAGCCCGCCGCCCCACATGCGCACCACGGCGAACATGCTTTGCAATTTCTCGAAGCCGACGTCGCCATTCTGCAGAAGAAGTTTTCGCGACATGTCGGTCGAGGCCGCAAAGGCATACCAGATCTCCGTTCCGAACGTGGCCACGCTCAGGACAGACAGCGCCATAATGGTTGCCGCCGCCGCGGCGATCGCGCGCCATTGGTTCGACGCCAGCAGTGCGATGGGTATGACCAGCGCGAATTGCGGCTTGTACGCGAGCAGGCCGAACAGCGTGCCCGACAAAAGCGGCTGACGAGTGAGCATCAGCAGGGCGGCGCCCAGCAAAGCCGCGGTCAGAAGGCCGTTCTGGCCATGTCCGAGATTGATGAAGACCGCCGGAAAGGCCAGCGCGAGCAACACCCAGAGATAGCCGAGATCGGGTCGCGATTGGCGGATCGGTTGCAGGATGGCGCCGATAACACAGACGTAAAATGCCAATGTCGCGACCTGCCAGGTCATGAGCGCGGCCGGATAGGGCAACAGCGCGAGAGGGGCGGCGATAAAGAGAAGAAACGGCGGATAGAACCACGCGTAATATGGCGTGCTGGCGCCGAAGATCTGCTGCTGGCGGGCATAATGCGCGGCCATGTCGTAGGCATTGGCCGCGTGCCCCTCAAGGGCCATCGACCCGGCCGCGTAAAAGCTGGAGAAATCGGTGCCGATCGGCTTGCCGTTAAGGTCGGTGAGGCCGTCCGACAGCATGACCCAGCCGACCGCCGCAACCGTGCATATGCCGAGCAGAATGAGGCTATAGCCGCGGGCGCGCGCGGCGGTCAGCCACTCGCCGGATCGAAGCCCTTGCCAGATATGAGTCATTTTGCCGCGGAATTTTATGAATATTGCGCGAATCTACCGAGCGGCGTTTAACGTTCCCTAAAGTTTGAGCGTGCCGGACCAACCTTCTTGCGATGCAGCGTGACGCGCTTTAGGGTGCGTCGATCCCAACAAAAAGCGTCGTGGATCAGTGTGGCGGTTCGGGAGTTGACCCCCGCTGCCGGCCAATTCATGACGTTTGCCGAGGAGATGATGATGCCGTTTCTGTCCGCTGCGCTCGACCGTGTGAAGCCGTCCGCCACCATCGCCGTGACGGATAAGGCACGCGAGCTCAAAGCGGCCGGCCGCAACGTCATTGGCCTCGGCGCCGGCGAGCCCGATTTCGACACCCCCGCCAACATCAAGCTGGCGGCGATTCACGCCATCGAGGCCGGCAAGACCAAATACACCGCGGTGGACGGCATTCCCGAGTTGAAGCAGGCGATCATCACCAAGTTTCAGCGCGAGAACGGTCTGACCTACAAGCCGAACCAGGTCATTGTCGGGACCGGCGGCAAGCAGGTGCTCTACAACGCGCTGATGGCTACCATCAATCCGGGCGACGAGGTGATCATTCCCGCGCCCTACTGGGTGAGCTATCCGGAGATGGTGGCGCTCGCCGGCGGCGAACCGGTGCCGGTGGTGTGCACGGCGGAGCAGGGCTTCAAGCTGCAGCCGGACGCGCTCGAGAAGGCGATCACGCCGAAGACCAAGTGGATCATCCTGTGCTCGCCGTCGAACCCGACCGGCGCCGCCTATACGCGCGCCGAACTGAAAGCGATCACCGACGTCCTGGTGAAGCATCCCGGCGTCTGGGTCATGACCGACGATATGTACGAGCATCTGGTCTATGACGATTTCGTCTTCACGACGCCGGCGCAGGTCGAGCCGAAACTCTACGACCGCACGCTGACGGTGAACGGGGTGTCGAAAGCCTATTGCATGACCGGCTGGCGCATCGGTTACGCCGGCGGACCCGCCGAACTGATCAAGGCGATGGCGACCATCCAGTCGCAGTCGACCTCGAACCCGTCGTCGATCTCGCAATGGGCCTCGGTGGAAGCCCTCAACGGTCCGCAGGACTTCATCCCCATGAACAACAAGATGTTCAAGGAGCGCCGCGACCTCGTGGTGTCGATGCTCAATCAGGCCAAGGGCATCGATTGTCCGCGGCCGCAGGGCGCGTTCTATGTCTATCCGTCCTGCGCCGGCACCATCGGCAAGACGTCGCCGTCGGGCAAGGTGATCGCCAACGACGAGGATTTTGTTACCGAACTGCTGGAGACCGAAGGCGTCGCGGTGGTGCAGGGTTCGGCATTCGGGCTCGGTCCGGCGTTTCGGATTTCCTATGCCGCCAAGACTTCCGATCTCGAGGACGCCTGCAAACGCATTCAGCGATTTTGCGGCAATCTGAGGTAGTCAAATCACTTCGCGGTCGAACATCTGATATTTTGACGGCGGATTTGGGAAGCGCCTTGTTTTGGACACGGCGCTTGCGTCCTGCTCCCCCCGCAAGCTCAATTCGTCATGCGGAGATCAAATTCATGCGACTTTCGACCCTTGGCGTTGCCATCGCTGCACTCGTTGCATCGTTCGCAAGCGCCCACGCGCTGCCGCCGGTTCAGGCCGGTATTTTGGAATGCCGGGGCGGCCAGAATGTCGGCTTCGTCGTCGGCTCGGTGACCAGCCTTGAATGTGTGTTCCAGGGCGAAGGCCGCCGTCCTGAGCCCTACATCGCAACCGTCCGCCGCTACGGCCTGGATATCGGCTTCACCGATCAGACCCGGTTTTCCTGGGCGGTGAACGCACCGACCACCAGGATTGGACGCGGCGATCTCGCCGGCAATTACGGTGGCGTCGGCGCCAACGCATCGGTCGGGCTCGGCGGCGGCGGCAACTTTCTGGTCGGCGGACCGCAAAATTCCTATGCGCTGCAGCCCGTCAGCGTGCAAGGCCAGACCGGGTTGAACGTCGCGGCCGGTGTCGCTGATATCGAATTGCAGCCGGTCCGGCTTGCGCATGGCGGTCCTCGCCGGCACATGCATCACCATCGCCGCCACCACTGAAGAACTTCAAGGCTACCAAAGAGGCCCGCTCAGGCGGGCCTCTTTTTTGTTGGCGTCAGGGGTCCCGTCATCCCCCGAATATACGATAGCAGCGGTCGAAGCGCGGCAAATCTGGCACGGCCGCGGATGTTGTGTCATAGAAACAGAGAGCGCCGGGGCTATGGCGCTTCCTGATTTTCTGCTCGCATCACAACTTTTCAGCCGGAGATTTTCTTCATGCGCCGCTCATTCATCCTTGCCGGTGTCGCCATTACCATCACCATGCTGGCTGCCCTGTTTGCCCGCGCCAATGCCCAGCAGCCGATGCAGCGCGTGCAGGTCGGCGTCCTCGAATGCCGCGGCGGTTCAAGCGTCGGCTTCATCGTCGGCTCGGTGACCAACCTCGGTTGCGTGCTGCGGGTCGAGGGCATGCCGGAGGACCGCTATGTCGCGACCATCCGCAAGGTTGGCCTCGATCTTGGCATCACGCAGGAATCGGCGCTGGCCTGGGGCGTGTATGCGCCGGTCGCGCGGCTCGGGCCCGGCGATCTCTCGGGCAATTATGCCGGCGCGCAGGGCAGCGCGACCATCGGCGTCGGCCTCGGCGGCAATGTGCTGGTGGGCGGTTCGGCCAATTCGATCGCTTTGCAGCCGCTCAGCGTCCAGGGGCAGGTCGGCCTTAGTGTCGCAGCCGGGCTGGAAAGCCTCGAACTTCGGCCGGGAAGGTAGTCGAGGTCGCGGCTGTGTCTCTTTTTTCCTCTCCCACATGGGAGAGGGAAAGAAATCACGATGCAGCGCAGCGACGTTTTTCCGGCTTGCCAAATCGTCACCTTAGGGGGAGCATCGTTCCTGCCGACCCAATCAAGGGCCGAGCTCCAGATGAGGAGGCGGCAATGGGACAGGACGTCAGAAGTCCTCGCGGTCCACGGTGCATTGCGCTGGTGGGCCCTTTCCAAAGCGGTAAAACCACACTTCTTGAAGCGATATTGGCGCGCACGGGCGCAATTCCCCGCGCCGGCAGCGTCGACGCCGGAACGTCGATAGGCGACGCCAGCCCAGAGGCCCGCCGTCACAAGATGGGCGTCGGCCTCACCGCCGCCACGACCACTTTCATGGGCGACAGTTACACCTTTATCGACTGTCCCGGCTCGGTGGAGTTCGCGCATGACATGCGCGCCGCGATCCCGGCGGTCGATGCCGCAGTGGTGGTGTGCGAGGCCGACGAACGCAAGCTGCCGCAACTTCAGCTTATCCTGCGCGAACTCGAAGACCTCGGGGTTCCGCGCTTTCTGTTTCTCAACAAGATCGACAGGGCCAACAAGCGCATCCGCGAGACACTCGCGACATTGCAGCCGGCGTCGCGGATTCCGCTGGTGCTGCGACAAATTCCGATCTGGAACGGCGACCTGATCGCAGGCTTCGTCGATCTGGCGCTGGAACGCGCCTTCGTCTATCGCGAGCATAAAGCCTCCGAAGTCGTAGCCCTCGAAGGCGGCGATCTCGACCGTGAGAAGGAAGCCCGGTTCTCGATGCTGGAAAAGCTCGCCGATCACGACGACGCGCTGATGGAGCAATTGCTCGAGGATATTCCGCCGCCGCGCGACGCGGTGTTCGACGATCTCGCACGCGAATTGCGCGAAGGATTGATCTGTCCGGTGCTGCTCGGTTCCGCGACCCGCGAGAACGGCGTGCTGCGGCTGATGAAGGCGCTGCGGCATGAATCGCCCGGTGTGACCGAGACTGCAAAGCGTCTCGGCGCATCTTCACCCAAGGATGCGCTGGCCTATGTATTCAAGACCATTCATTTGCAACACGGCGGCAAGCTGTCGCTGACCCGCCTGCTGGCAGGTCATCTCGATGATGGCGCGACGCTGCAATCGTCATCGGGCGAGGCCGGCCGGGCATCCGGCATATCCTCCCCGAGCTGCGCCCACGACACCAAGCGCGCCTCCGCCGAGGCCGGCGACACGGTCGCACTCGGCAAGCTCGACGCCATCAAGACCGGCGACACGCTGTCGAGCGGCAAGGCCGCGCCAGCCGCGCTGGCGAGCGTCGGGGCGTTGCCCCCGGTGCTGGCGATTGCGATCTCGGCAGCCGACCGCAAGGACGACGTCAAACTCGGCCAGGCGCTGTTGCGGCTGAACGAGGAAGACCCCTCGTTGACGATGGTCCAGAACCCGCAGACCCACGACATCGTGCTGTGGGGACAGGGCGAGATGCATCTGCGGGTCGCGCTGGAGCGCTTGCGCGAGCGCTTCGGCGTCAACGTCAAATCGCAGCCGCCGACGATCGGATATCAGGAGACGATCCGCCAATCGATCACCCAGCGCGGCCGGCACAAGAAACAATCCGGCGGTCACGGCCAGTTTGGCGATGTGGTGCTGGAGGTCAAGCCGATGCCGCGCGGCGGCGGCTTCGAGTTTCAGGAAAAGGTCGTCGGCGGCGCGGTGCCGCGAAATTATATCGGCGCGGTGGAAGAGGGTGTGGTCGATGGATTGCTGCGCGGGCCGCTCGGCTTTCCCGTCATTGACGTCCAGGTGACGCTGACTGACGGTTCGTATCACAGCGTGGATTCCTCGGATCTCGCGTTCCGCACCGCGGCGCGGATCGGCGTCAGCGAAGCGCTGCCGCAGTGCCAGCCGGTGCTGCTGGAGCCGATCCATGTGGTGGAGATCGTCTGTCCGACCGATGCCACCGCGAAGATCAACGCGATCCTGTCGGGGCGGCGTGGGCAGATCCTCGGTTTCGACACCCGCGAAGGCTGGCCGGGATGGGATCGCGTCCGCGCCATGATGCCCGAAGCCGAGATCGGCGAGTTGATCGTGGAGTTGCGGTCGGCGACGGCCGGCGCGGGAAGTTTCACCCGGCAGTTCGACCGCATGGCCGAGGTTACCGGCCGCGCCGCCGATCAGATCATCGCCGCGCATCGCGTCGCGGCGTAATTTCTGCTGTCATTCCCCGACGCGCCAATTGGCGCGTCGGAGGGCAGGCCAGCGGTCGGCTTTGCGCCGCCCGCTGGCAGGCGCCGCGCGTACCTCAGATCAGATCTTTGCAGATCGGGGAATTTCGCACCGGTCATCCCTTGATTCGGGGTCTGCGCGCTTTGCACGCATCGCGGAATGACCGCCGGCTGCGACGATTCAATCACTATGCAGTGATTTTTCGCTCCCGTTCCGCGGTGATCATGATTTCCCTCAACGATCCGGCGCGGTATTCTGCTCCATGGTGTAGCAGCCCACGAGGAGCGCAATGGACGAGATCGATTTGTCGTTAAAGATGAGGCGGCTTGCCGCCTGGCTGGATCGAAGATGCCAGCCCGACAGCCTCATTCGAAAACAATTCCATGGTCACCCTTTCGGCAGCTGTTACGTCACTATCGATCCCAGCCGCCAGGCTCCCTACGCATCCGCCAATCTCAATCGCGTCTATTTGTGCGGAACAGAAGCGGGAATGGACTTCGACAGTGTCGCGCGGTTCATCGATCTGTTCGCAAACGAAGGCGTGAAGCGGTTCTTCGTCTGGCTCAGCCCCGGCCCCAACATGGATGTGGTGCGCCGGTGGCTGGAGGGCAGCGGGCTTTCCCGCATTCGACGTACCGGCTATCCGACCCTGTGCCGCAGCCACCCCTCGCCGATTCAATTCAGAACCGATCTCGAAATACGCGAGGTGAGTATCGACGAGATCGAAGGCGCCCGCGACGAGCTGGGCGAGACCCTGTGGCCTGAATATGCGCGGTCTGCGGGTAGCGACGGCTTCTTCCATTACATGGCGTTTGACGGCGGCCGCCCGGTGGCCATCGCGGCCCTCTGCGTGTTCGAGGACCTTGGATATCTGACGGCGGCGGCGACCGCCGAAAGTCATCGCAAACGCGGTGCTCAACAGGCGCTGATTGCGAAGAGGGTCGAGCGGGCCGAACGGATCGGTTGTTCGCTGCTGGTGTCTGAAACCCTGTATATGATTGAGCATTCCTATCGCAATCTGCAACGGGCCGGCTTTCAGGAAGTGTACGAAAAAGAAGTCTACGAATGGAGCGCCTGAACAGTCCCCGTTGTTGCGGGCGACCGATACAGCGACGGCGCGCCTGCGGCATGGTGATTCAGCGCAATGCTTGATTCACGCCGCAACATTACCCTGGCCTGCGCCCTGAGCGCGCTGGCCGGCTATGTCGACGGCATCGGCTTCCTGCATCTCGGCGGCCTGTTCGTCTCCTTCATGAGCGGCAACTCGACACGGATGGGCGTCAGTCTTGCGGAGGGGCATTGGTTGGGCGCGATCGAGGCGCTCGGCCTGGTCGCGCTGTTCGTGATCGGCGCCGCCGCCGGCAGCCTGATTGTGCTCGGCCGCGGCGCCAATCGCCAGCCCTGGGTGCTGCTGGCGGAAGCATCGCTGCTCGCCGCCGCGGCCCTTTGTTATGCGTTCGACCTGCCGAATGTCGCGATCGCCGCGATCGTGCTGGCGATGGGAATGGAGAACGCGGTGTTCCAGATCGCCGGCGGCGCCGGCCTCGGTCTCACCTATGTCACCGGCGCACTGGTCAAGGTCGGCCAGCTCGCAGCTGAGGCCCTGACCGGCGGCGCGCGCTGGGGCTGGGCTTCGAATCTGCTGTTGTGGGCGGCGCTGGTGGCGGGTTCCTTGTGCGGTGCGCTCGCCTATCACTGGATCAATCTGGCCGCGATCTGGTTTGCCGCCGCTGCTGCGCTGGCGTTAAGCGCGATCGTTGCCGCGACAATTCACCTATAGCCAATTCACCTACAGCATTGACAGCTGACGCAGCTTGTCCGATCTGAGCAGCGGCGATGCCCGCTTACCGGGCGGGCCCAACAGGATTGGCAATGACAGCCGTGAGCAAAGCCCTTGCCGCCTGCCTGATCGGTTGGCCGGCCGCGCATTCGCGATCGCCCCTGATCCATCATTATTGGCTGCGCACGCTCGGCATCGAGGGCGGCTACAATATCGAGGCGGTGCCGCCCGAAGGCTTTGCCGAGTTCGTGCTGCATTTGTCGACCCACGGCTTTGTCGGCGCCAATGTCACCATTCCGCACAAGGAGCGCGCGCTGGCGTTGACCAAGCCGGACGCGCGCGCCCGCGCGGTCGGCGCGGCCAATACGCTGTGGTACGAAGGCGGCGAACTGTGCTCGACCAACACCGACATCGAAGGTTTCATCCATAATCTCGACGCCTGCACGCCCGGATGGGACACGGTCGAGGAAGCGCTGGTGCTCGGCGCCGGCGGCTCGTCGCGCGCGGTGGTGTTCGGATTGATCGAGCGCGGCATCAAGCGCGTTCATCTGGCAAACCGGACCGCGGAGCGGGCGAGCGTGCTTGCGGACCAATTCGGCGCCAACGTCCATCCCGTCGCATGGGAGACCATCGACAGTCTGTTGCCGCGCGCCGGGCTGCTGGTCAACACCACATCGCTTGGCATGCACGGCCAGCCCGCACTGGAACTCGACGCCGGCTTGCTTTCGTCACATGCAGTTGTCGCCGATCTGGTATACGTGCCGCTGGAAACGCCGTTGCTGTCAGCAGCGCGGGCGCGCGGACTAAAGACCGCCGACGGGCTCGGCATGCTGCTGCACCAGGCGGTGCGCGGGTTTGAACTCTGGTTCGGGCAGCGCCCCGAAGTTACATCCGAGCTTCGCTCTCTGGTGGAGACCGATCTCACAAAGCTTTGAGGCGGAATATCGTTGAGACGCTGGTGTCCAGTGTTAGGTAATGCCCGCCGGAGGTCCCGTTCATGCCCGTCCATCGTTCCACCCTCACTCGTCCGCTGATCGCCGTCGCGATGGTGGTCGCGTCGTCGCTCTATGCCATCGCCCAGCAGCCGCCTTCGCCGTCGCGGGTACGCGGCACCATCGAGGGCGTTGACGGCGATGTGCTCGCGGTCAAATCGCGCAGCGGCGAGGACGTCAAGCTGCACATGACCGGCGACATGCGGGTGGTTGGCATCGCCAAGATTTCGCTTGATGACATCAAGGTCGGCTCCTTCATCGGCACCACCACGGTGCCGGGACCGGACGGCGAACAAAAAGCGGTCGAAGTGCATGTGTTTCCCGAAGACATGCGTGGCACCGGAGAGGGATCGCGGCCGTTCGATTTGCGCCCCAACAGCACCATGACCAATGCGACGGTGGCCCAGACCGTGGCCGGCAACGACGGTCAGACCCTGACGATCAAATACAAGGACGGCGAGAAGAAAGTCGCGGTGTCGCCGGACACCCCGGTCGTGACCTATGTACCCGCCGACAAATCCGACCTGAAGGCCGGCGCCAAGGTGATCGCCGTCATGAAAAAGCTGCCGGACGGCAGCTTCGAAACCAACCGCGTCAGCGTCGGCCGCGACGGGCTGACGCCGCCGATGTAGATGCTGGCGCTGCCGCGCGGAATAGCCTTGGAGTTGCGGTGTTTCCCCCATTACCGGGAAAAGCCGAGGAAGGGGAGAACCATGCCGAACATGTCTTCGTTGAGGCCGCGCCTGCTCGCGGCGTCGCTGACTTTCATATCCGTGCTCGGATCGATGGCATGGGCTCAGCAACCTCCCACGGTCCGGATCCGTGGCACCATCGAAAGTGTCGATGGCGCCATGCTGGCGATCAAGTCGCGCGAGGGCACCGACATGAAGGTCCGGGTGACCGACAATGTGGCGGTGTTCGGCGTCGCCAAAACCGAGCTGTCGGAAATCAAGCCGGGGTCCTACATCGGCGTCACCGCGATGCCCGAGCCCGACGGCACCCAGAAGGCGGTCGCGGTTCATATTTTCCCGGAAACCCAGCGCGGTGCGGCCGAAGGCTTCCGGCCCTGGGACCAGCGCGCGGGCAGCACCATGACCAACGCCACCGTCGCCGAGACGGTCAAAGGCACCGACGGCCAGAATATCCTGGTGAAATACAAGGACGGTGAAAAGAAAGTCGTGGTGCCGCCGGACACGCCGATCGTGACATTCGTTGCGGGCGACAAGTCCGAACTCAAGCCGGGCGCCAAGATCATCATCTTCGGCGCGACCAAGAAAGATGACGGCACGCTGGAAGCCAACCGCGTCAATGTCGGCCGCGACGGCATCACCCCGCCGATGTGACGCGCCGTCGTCATTGCGAGCGAAGCGAAGCAATCCAGATGCTGCAAAACGAAAGCTGGATTGCTTCGTCGCTATCGCTCCTAGGAAGAAAGTCGCTCAAAAACGGTGTCATACTACCAACATCGAGCCTCAA
>Ga0137415_10007080_pt1 | contig 11118 bp, 7 predicted proteins | sample CZODoug3_1_1_16f_FD_183082 | JGI IMG/M metagenome (GOLD analysis project Ga0137415, IMG submission 183082) | Vadose zone soil fungal communities from Angelo Coast Range Reserve, California, USA - CZODoug3_1_1_16fungal (Hybrid Assembly) | ecosystem: Environmental > Terrestrial > Soil > Vadose...
CTATCAGGAACAGCACGAGGACGACTACGCACAGGCGCAGGAGGAGGTGCTGCCCGGCATGTTCTGACATGCCGAGGCGGCACGGCGCCGGCCCGGGTGTCCCGTGGCCTCCACTCCGCTGCTGGTGGCCCTGGCGCACCTTCCCCGGTGCCAGGTCCGCCGGGAGGGGAGCGGGGACCTCGGGACATCCGGGTTCTGCGCCCCGGTACGCGCATTGCACATGAAGGAAGGGGGCGGCTGTGCCCGAGCCCGAGCCAGAGCCAGTTCCGGAGCCGGCACCGCTCGCCCAGCACGTTCCGGTGCTGCTGGACCGGGTCCTCGAGCTGCTCGCCCCCGCGCTGAGCGGCGGCCCCGCCGTGGCGGTCGACTGCACGCTCGGCCTCGGCGGGCACGCCGCCGCGCTGCTCGCCGCGCACCCCGAGCTCACCCTGGTCGGGCTGGACCGCGACCCGCAGGCACTCGAGCTGGCCGGCCGCCGGCTGGCTCCCTACGCCGGGCGCACCCACCTGGTGCACGCCCGCTACGACGAGCTGCCCGAGGTGCTCGACGAGCTGGGCATCCCCGAGGTCCGAGGCGTGCTGCTGGACCTGGGTGTGTCGTCGCTGCAGCTGGACGCGGTGGACCGAGGCTTCGCCTACTCCCGCGACGCCGCGCTGGACATGCGGATGGACCCCACCACCGGCCAGACCGCCGCCGACGTGGTCAACACTTACCCGCCCGGTGAGCTGATCCGGGTGCTGCGCGACTACGGCGAGGAGCGGTTCGCCAAGCGGATCGTCTCGGCCGTGCTGCGCCGCCGCGAGCGGGCCCCGCTGCGCACCAGCGAGGAGCTGGTCGAGCTGCTCTACGAGGCGGTCCCGGCGGCGTCCCGGCGCACCGGCGGACACCCCGCGAAGCGGACCTTCCAGGCACTGCGGATCGAGGTCAACGCCGAGCTGGAGTCCCTGGAGGGGGTGCTGCCGGCCGCGCTGGACGCGATCGGGGTCGGCGGCCGGCTGGTCGTGCTGGCCTACCAGTCGCTGGAGGACCGGCTGGTCAAGCGGGCCTTCGCGGAGGGCGCCCGGTCCCGCACGCCGGCCGGGTTGCCGGTCGAGCTGCCCGGGCACGGCCCCAGCTGGCGGCTGCTCACCCGGGGCGCCGAGACGGCGTCCGATGCGGAGATCGAGAGCAACCCGAGGGCAGCCTCGGTCCGGCTGCGCGCCGGCGAACGGATCGCGGTGGCGGCATGAGCAGCGAGGGAGAACGATGAGTGCCCCAGCGGTAGAGCGGACCCGGACCGCCCGTCCGGCGGCGCGCCAGCCCGTCGCCCGCCGGTCCACCGGGGTGCCCGCGCCCCGGGACGCGGGCGGCGCGATCGGCCGCGCCTACGCCCGCCGGGCCGTCCGCGAGCGGCGCCAGTCGGGCGAGGAGAACGCCGCGGCCGCCGGGCGCTCCCAGTTCGTGCTGCTGATCATGGTGCTATTCGGGGTGGGGCTGGTCGCCTCGCTGTGGCTGTCCACTACGGCGGCCGCCGACTCCTACCGGCTGGACACGGCCCGCCAGGCCACTCGCGACCTGTCCGAGCGCAGCGAGTCGCTGCGCACCGAGATCGCCACGATGCAGTCCGCGCCCGCGCTCGCCCAGGCGGCGCAGCAGATGGGCATGGTGCAGGTGTCCGACGTGGCCAGGCTGGTCGTGGCGCCGGACGGCACCGTGGCCGTGGTCGGCACGCCGAAGGCCGCTGTCGCCCCGTACGTGCCGCCGCCGGTGCTCGCCCCGGCCGCCGCGCCCCCGGTGCCGGGCCAGCCGGTCGACCCTGCCCAGGCGGGGGCGCAGGGCCAGCCGGTAGACCAGGGCCAACAGAGCGAACAGCCGGGCGACGTGGCCGGTGCCGATGGCCAGGTGGCGCCGGCACAGCCCCAGGTGCCGGCCGAGCCGGGCCCGGTCACCCAGTCCGGCGGGCAGCAGCTGGCCGTGACCCAGCAGCCGGCCGGTGCCGGGCAGCCGTCCCCGACCCGGCAGACCCCGCAGCAGTTCGCCGCCGCCGCCGCACAGGCGCAACAACAGGCCGGGCAACAGGCCGGACAGCGGCAGGCCGGACAGCAGCCGTCGGGGACCGGCCAGCAGACCGCCGGCGCTCCGACCTGGCCCGCCACCGGTCCCGGGCACTGATGCGCACCGCGACACCGCCGAGAAGCCGTCCGAAATCCCGGTCGAGCCCACCGGTTCGCCGCCCTCGGCGCCCGGCCGGCGCGCGCCCGGACGTGAACCGGCGGCTGGTCGCCGGTCGGCTGATCATGGTGACGTTGCTGGCGCTGGCCGGCCTGAAGCTGGTCACCGTGCAGACGGTGCAGTCCGGGGAGCTGCGCGCCGACGGCGACAAGCAGCGGGTCACCCGGCTGCCGCTGCCAGCCGAGCGGGGTTCCATCCTGGACCGGGCCGGCACCCCGATGGCGTTCAGCGTGCAGGCCAAGGCGCTGAGCGCCAACCCGTTCCTGATCGGCAGGGACCAGGGCGCCAACGCGATCAACCGGAAGACCCAGATCGCGATCGGCATCGCCCAGCTGACCGGCGTCGACGCGAACCAGCTCTACGCCGCCCTGAACACCGACAGGCACTACGTGATCCTGGTGCCGCTCGTCGAGCCGGCCGTGGCGCGCGCGGTGATCGAGCGGTTCCCGGAGATCGGCCAGGAGGACCGCGAGTCGCGGCAGTACCCGGGTGGCCCGCTGGCCGCGAACATCCTCGGCGCCGCCTCCTGGAACATGGACCAGCACAAGCTGCACGGCGTGGTCGGCCTGGAGGCGTCGCAGGAGAGCCTGCTCGCCGGTACCGACGGCTTCCGGGTGGTGGACACCGCGGAGGGCGGCGACACCGTCATCCCCGGCAGCGAGCGCGCCGAGCGGGCCGCGGTGCCCGGCTCCAGCCTGCAGCTCACGCTGGACTCCGACCTGCAGTACTCGGTGCAGCAGCAGCTCGCCGCCTACGTGAACCTGCACGGCGCGAAGGACGGCAGCGCGGTCGTGCTGGACGCGCAGACCGGCGAGGTGCGGGCGCTGGCCACCAACGCCACGTTCGACCCGCGCGACCTCGCGGCGGCCAGCGCCAACCAGCTCGGCAACCCGGCGGTGACCACCCCGTTCGAGCCCGGTTCGGTCAACAAGATCATCACGATGGCGGCCGCGCTGGACTCCGGGCTGGACAACCCGATGACCGTCAAGGACGTGCCGGACAGCATCAAGATCGCCGACCGGACCATCCACGACGCCTGGACGCACCCGCGGCAGAACTTCACCCTGACCGGCATCTTGGCCCGCTCGTCGAACGTCGGCACCCTGATGACCGCGCAGCAGATCGGCCCGGACCGGTTCTGGACCATGCTGAACAAGATGGGCCTCGGCCGGCGGACCGGCCTCGGGCTGGCCGGCGAGAGTTCCGGGCGGGTGCCGCCGAGAGACACCTGGTCGGGTTCCACGTTCGGCAACCTGCCGATCGGGCAGGGGCTTTCGATGACCGTGCTGCAGCTGGCCGGCATGTACCAGTCGGTGGCCAACGATGGGCTGCGCGTGCCGCCCCGGATCCTGCAGGCGACCGTCGACCCGGACGGCACGAAGCACGTCGAGCCGAGGCCTGACCCGGTCCGCGTGGTCACCTCGCAGATCGCCCAGCAGCTGCGCCAGATGCTGGTCGCGGTGACGCAGGACGGCAAGGGCCTGCAGCGCGGCACCGGGGTGGACGCGGCGGTGCCGGGATACCAGGTGGCCGGTAAGACGGGGACGGCGCAGCAGGTCAACCCGGCCTGCGGCTGCTACTCGGCGGACCGGTACTGGATCACCTTCGCCGGCATGTTCCCGGCGCAGTCGCCCCGGTACGTGATCGCGATCATGCTGGATGCGCCGACGCACGGGCAGAACGCCTCCGGGCTGTTCCACCAGATCGCGTCCACGCTGGCGCAGCGCGACCAGATCCCGGTCGACCCGGCGCCCGCCCCCATGGCCCCCCTCGTGGTGCCCTGACCCCGGCGCCATCCCCGGAACCGCCCCGCCGGCCGCCCGCCCGCCGCCCCGGCCGCCCGCTGCCGCGGGTTACCGAGCTGCACAGGAGGCAGGTTTTTGGGCGGCAAAACCTGCCTGTGGTGCAGTTCGGTAACAACCCGCTGGCGCGTGGGGGAGCGGGGTTCGGGCGCGCGGCGAGGGGTTCCGCGCGCAGTGATAACAGCTCGGCGTCGCCCAGCGGGCGGTGCGGCACGACGGGCGGCCGGGCCGGCCACCTGCCGCAGGTCGGGGAGCCAGTGCCCCGCCAGGCCTCGATCATGACGCCGGTAGCCTTCCGCGACGTGTCCCCGACCCAGATCGCGGCCGCCGCGCCGGTCGCCCCGCGACCAGCGCGGACCGCGCCCACCGCGCTGGCCGAACTGGCCGCGCTGGTCGGTGCTGAACCAGGCGCTCAGCCAGGTGCTCAACCCGCTGCTCAGCCAGGCGCTCAACCCAGTGCTCAACCCGCTGCGCAGCCAGTTGTTCAACGAGGCGCTCAGCCGGGCCAGGTCACCGGCGTCACCCTGCGCACCCAGGACGTTCGGCGTGGCGACCTGTTCGCGGCACTGCCCGGCACCCGCGCGCACGGCGCCGACTTCGCCGGGGCGGCGGTGGCCGCCGGCGCGGTGGCGGTGCTCACCGACCCGGCCGGCGCGCGGCGGCCGGCGGTGGCGAAGGCCGGCGTGCCCACCCTCGTGGTCGACGACCCGAGGGCGGTGCTCGGCGCGCTGGCGGCCCGGATCTACGGCGACCCGACCACCCGCCTCCCCGTGCTCGGCGTGACCGGGACCAGCGGCAAGACCACCGTGAGCTTCCTGGTCGAAGCGGGCCTGCGCGCCGCCGGCAAGGTCACCGGGCTGGTCGGCACCGTCCGGACCACGATCGCCGGGCAGCGCTGGAACGCCTCGCTGACCACGCCGGAGGCCCCGGACCTGCAGGCGATGTTCGCGATCATGGCCGAGCGCGGCGTCACGCACGCTGTGATGGAGGTGTCCAGCCACGCGCTCGCCCAGCACCGGGTGGACGGCACCCGGTTCGCGGTCGGCGCGTTCACCAACCTGTCCCAGGACCACCTGGACTTCCACCACGACATGGCGAGCTACTTCGGCGCCAAGGAGCTGTTGTTCGACGGGCGGGCCGAGGTCGAGGTGGTCAACGCCGACGACGAGTGGGGCCGGCGACTGCTCCGGCCGCACACGGTCACGGTGTCCGCGAGTGGCCGGGTGGACGCCGACTGGCGCGCCGAGGGGGTGCTGCCCACCGGCGACGGCGGCCAGCGGTTCGTCGCGATCGACCCGGCGGGCACCCGCACCACCGTCACCCTGCCGCTGCCCGGCGCGTTCAACGTGGCCAACGCGCTGCTGGCGCTGGCCTGTCTGGAGCAGGTCGGCGTGCCGGCGGCCACCGCGGCCGAGGGCATGGCCGAGGTGGTCGTGCCCGGCCGGCTGGAGCGGGTCGACGCCGGCCAGCCCTACCTGGCGCTGGTCGACTACGCGCACAAGCCGGGCGCGGTGGCCGCCCTGCTGGACACCCTGCGGGACCGGTTGCGCAGCCCGGAGCACCGCGGTGGCCGGCTGCTCGTGGTGCTCGGCTGCGGCGGTGACCGGGACGCCGCGAAGCGCCCGCTGATGGGCGCCGAGGCGGCCCGCCGGGCGGAGCTGCTGGTGATCACCGACGACAACCCGCGCAGCGAGGACCCGGCGGTGATCCGGGCCGCGATGCGGGCCGGCGCGCTGGCCGCGCCGCCGCTGGGCGACGTCATCGAGGTGGGCGACCGCCGTGACGCGATCGCCGCCGCCGTGGCCCGCGCCGGCGACCGGGACGTGCTGGTCGTGGCCGGCAAGGGGCACGAGACCGGCCAGGAGGCGCACGGCGAGCGCCGGCCGTTCTCCGACGTCGACGTGCTGACCGAGGCGATCCACGCTCGGGAGGCCGATCGATGATCCCGATGACGCTGGCCGAGGTGGCCGAGGCCGTCGGCGGCCGGCTGCACCTGAGCACGGGCGAGGAGCTGGTCGCCGGCACGGTGGAGTTCGACTCGCGGGCGGTCGGCAAGGGCGGGCTGTTCGTCGCGCTGCCCGGCGAGCGGGTGGACGGGCACGACTTCGCGGTCTCGGCGCACGCCGCCGGCGCGGTCGGGGTGCTCGCCGCCCGCCCGGTCGAGGTGCCGTCGGTGCTGGTCGGCGAGCCGGGCGCGGACGTGGCAGCGCAGGGCGCCGCCGTGCTGGCGGCGCTGAGCGCGCTGGCCGCCGAGGTGGCCCGCCGGCTGCCCGCGTTGGAGATCGTCGGGCTGACCGGGTCGTCCGGCAAGACCTCCACCAAGGACCTGGTGGCCGCCGTGCTGGAACCGCTGGGTGCCACGGTGGCCCCGCCGGGCTCGTTCAACAACGAGATCGGCCACCCGTGGACGGTGCTGCGCGCCGACCGGCTCACCCAGCACCTGGTGCTGGAGCTGGCCGCCCGAGGCCTCGGCCACATCGCCGCGCAGTGCGCGGTGGCCCAGCCGAGGATCGGCGTGGTGCTGAACGTGGGCAGCGCGCACCTGGGCGAGTTCGGCTCGCCGGAGGTGGTCGCGCAGGCCAAGGGCGAGCTGGTGGAGGCGCTGCCGACGGCCGTGCGGGGCGGGGTCGCGGTGCTCAACGCCGACGACCCGAGGGTGGCCGCGATGGCGGCGCGTACCTCGGCGCGGGTGGTCACCTTCGGTACCGAGGGCAACTACGCGGGCAACATCCGAGCGGGCACGACCCCGGACCTGCTGGCCACCGACGTCTGGCTGGACGACGCCGGCCGGCCCGGGTTCCGGCTGACCACGCCGGCCGGCGAGACCGAGGTCGGGCTGCAGCTGGTGGGAGCGCACCAGGTGAGCAACGCGCTCGCGGCGGCCGCCGTCGGCCTCGAGCTGGGCGCCGACCCGGACCACGTGGCCGACGTGCTCAGCGCCGCCCGGCCGGCCTCCCGCTGGCGGATGGAGGTCACCACCCGGCCGGACGGGGTGACCGTGATCAACGATGCGTACAACGCGAACCCGGAGTCGATGCGCGCCGGCCTGGAGGCGCTGGTCGCGATTAGCGGCGCCGACCGGCGCGGCTGGGCGGTGCTCGGCGCGATGGGGGAGCTGGGCGACACCGCCGAGGCGGCGCACGTCGGGGTCGGGCGGCTCGCCGCGCGGCTCGGGGTGCGGCACCTGGTCGCGGTCGGGGCGCCGGACTACCGGGCCGGGTACGGAGAGGAGTCGATGGTCGTGCCGGACGTGGCGGCGGCCCTGCAGCTACTCCACGAGCGGCTGAGGCCGGGCGATGTGGTGCTGGTCAAGGCATCCCGGGCGGTCGGGTTGGAGCGGGTCGCGGCCGGGTTACTGGCCGGGACCGACGAACCCGGTGCGCCGGCCGATTCGACGGAGGGTGCCCAGTGAGGGGCATCATGATCGCCGCCGGGGTGGCACTGGCGGTGTCCATCCTGCTCACCCCGTACCTGATCAGGTTCTTCGCCCGGCAGGGCTTCGGCCAGGAGATCAGGGCAGACGGCCCGGCCAGCCACCAGGCCAAGCGGGGCACCCCGACGATGGGCGGGGTGGCCATCCTGGCCGCCATCTGGATCGGCTACCTGGCGGCGCACCTGACGACCGGGGAGGCCGGGGAGGGTCCGACCGCGTCGGCCTGGCTGGTGCTGCTGCTGGCCACCGCGCTCGGCATGGTGGGCTTCCTGGACGACTTCATCAAGCTGCGCCGGCAGCGCAACCTCGGGCTGAACAAGACGTCCAAGCTGGTCGGCCAGCTGCTTACGGCGGTGATCTTCGCGATCCTCGCGCTGCGCTTCGCCAACTCCTCCGGGCTGACCCCGGCGTCGGTGCGGCCGTCCTTCGTGCGGGACATCCTGGTGCTGTCCTTCGGCACCGTCGGCTTCGTGCTGTTCTGCTACCTGCTGGTCACGGCCTGGTCGAACGCGGTGAACCTGACCGACGGGCTGGACGGGCTGGCCGCCGGCACCTCGGCGATGGTGCTGGCCACCTACGTGATCATCTCATTCTGGCAGTTCCGCTACACCTGCGCGCTGCTCGAGCCACACCCCGGCTGCTACTCGGTCCGCGACCCGCTGGACGTGGCGCTGGTCGCGGCCGCCGCGATGGGCGGCTGTGTCGGCTTCCTGTGGTGGAACGCCGCGCCGGCCCGGATCTTCATGGGGGACACCGGCTCGCTGGCCCTGGGCGGGCTGGTCGCCGGCCTCTCGATCGTGACCCGCACCGAGCTGCTGCTGGTCATCATCGGCGGGGTCTTTGTGGTGGAGGCGCTGTCGGTCACGCTGCAGATCGTGGTGTTCCGGGCGACGCGGCGAAGACTCTTCCGGATGGCGCCGTTCCACCACCATTTTGAGCTCGCCGGCTGGGCCGAGACGACCGTGATCATTCGCTTCTGGCTGCTCGCCTCGATCTGTTGCGCGCTGGGGCTGGGCATCTTCTACAGCGAGTGGCTGGCCGCCGCCTCCGGGGGATAGGTGTCGTCCACGCTGACTGCCCTGCGCGGCCGCCCGGTGCTGGTGGCTGGCGCCGGGGTGTCCGGGCTGGCCGCCGCCGACGCGCTGGTCGAGCTGGGCGCCGAGGTGACCGTCGCGGACGGGGTGGCGGAGCGGCTGGCCGAGCTGCCGGCCGGGGCCCGGGGCGCGCTCGGGCTGACCGAACCGCCGCCGGGTACCGCCCTCGTGGTGACCAGCCCCGGCTGGCGCCCGGACGCCCCGCTGCTGGTCGCCGCCGCGCGGGCCGGCATCGAGGTGATCGGCGAGCCCGAGCTGGCCTGGCGGTGGACCCAACCGGGTGGCCCGGGCGCCGGCTCGCCCGGGGTGCGCTGGCTCGCGGTGACCGGCACGAACGGCAAGACCACCACGGTCGGCATGCTGGAGTCGATCCTGCTCGCCGCCGGCCGGGACGCGGTGGCCTGCGGCAACGTCGGCACCCCGGTGATCGACGCGGTGCGCGGCGCGAGCCGGGGGCGGGTCCGGGAGCTGGCCGTGGAGCTGTCCAGCTTCCAGCTGTACTGGTCACCGTCGCCGCGCCCGGCGGCCGGCTGCCTGCTGAACATCGCCGAGGACCACCTGGACTGGCACGGCGGCATGGCCGGCTACCTGGCGGCCAAGGCGCGGGTGCTGACCGGCGCGGTCGCGGTGGGCGGCGTGGACGACCCGGTGGTGGCCGCCGCGCTGGCCGCCTCGCCGGCGCCGCGCCGGGTGGGGGTGACCCTCGGCGAACCGGCCGACGGGCAGCTGGGCGTGCGCGACGGCACGCTGCTGGACCGGGCGTTCGGGGCCGCGCCGGTGCCGCTGGCGCAGGTCGCCGAGGTTCGCCCTGGCGGGCCGCCCGGGGTGCTGGACGCGCTGGCCGCCGCCGCGCTGGCCCGGGTCGCCGGGGTGCGCCCCGAGCAGGTCCGGGCCGGGCTGCTGGCGTTCACGCCGGCGGCGCACCGGGGTGGCGTGGTCGGCGAGCTCGGCGGGGTCCGGTTCGTGGACGACTCGAAGGCCACCAACCCGCACGCGGCGGCCGCCGCGCTGGCCGGGCACCCGAGGGTGGTGTGGATCGCCGGCGGCCAGCTGAAGGGCGCTTCGGTTACAGAACTGATCCATCAACACGCACATAGGTTGGTCGGAGTAGTCCTCTTGGGTACCGATCGGGGGACGTTCCGTGACGCACTGTTGCGACACGCACCCGAGGTCCCCACGGCCGAGGTCCCGGCGGGACAAGATGCCCCCATGACTGACGCGGTACGGATGGCCGCCGGGATGGCCGCGCCAGGTGATGTGGTGCTGCTCGCGCCGGCCGCTGCTTCCCTGGACCAGTTCGCCGGATACGCCGATCGCGGCCGGGCCTTCGCGGCCGCCGTGGCGGCCCTCGCGGCGGTTGCCAGGTGACCGGGACGCGAACCGGCGGCCCACGACTCACCCAACCCGGCGCTTCCGCCGCCGCCGCGAACGCGGCCCGCAACGCCGCCAAGGCCCGCGCCGCGCTGACCGCCTGGCTGGCCCGCCCGTTGACCTCACTGCACATCGTGCTCGGCGTGTTCGGCCTGCTCACCCTGCTCGGCCTGGTGATGGTGCTCTCGGCGTCCAGCGTGCAGTCCTTCGAGCAGGTCGGCTCGTCGTACTCGGTGTTCCGCCGGCAGCTGCTGTTCTGCGTGGCCGGTCTCGCGGTGTTCTGGTTCGGCATGCGGATCCCGCCGAAGGTGCTGCGCGCGCTGGCGCCCGCCCTGCTGGTCGGCTCGCTGCTGCTGCTCGCGGTGGTGCTGGTCCCGGGCATCGGCACGGTGCGCGGCGGCGCGCGGAGCTGGTTCGTGGTCGGCCCGATCTCCATCCAGCCCGCCGAGGTCGCCAAGGTGGCGCTGGCGCTGTGGGGGGCGCACGTGATGGCCGCCCGGCAGCGGGTGCTGGGCAACTGGCGCCAGCTGCTGTCCCCGCTGCTGCCGGTCTCGCTGGTGCTGTTCACCCTGATCGTGGTGGAGCCCGACCTCGGCACCGCGGTGTCACTGGCGATCGTGGTCTACGCGCTGCTGTTCTTCGCCGGCGCGCCGCTGCGGCTGCTCGGCGCGCTGACCCTGGGCGGCCTGGTCGGTGCTGTGGTGCTCGGCTTCAGCGCCGGCTACCGGCAGAGCCGGATCATGTCGTTCCTCTCGCCGAGCGCCAGCGACCCACTCGGCTCCGCCTACCAGGCCAAGCAGGCGCTGTACTCGCTGGCCGACGGCGGGCTGTTCGGCGTCGGCCTCGGGCAGGGCCGGGCCAAGTGGAGCTACCTGCCGAACGCGCACAACGACTTCATCTACGCCATCATCGGCGAGGAGCTCGGCATGGTCGGCGCGGTCGCCGTGCTCGTGCTGTTCGGCCTGCTCGCGTACGTAGGGCTGCGCATCGCCACCCGCAACACCGACCCCTGGTTGAAGCTGGTGGTGGCCACCCTGACGGTGTGGATGGTCGGCCAGGCCACGATCAACATTGGCTACGTGGTGGGATTGCTCCCGGTGACCGGCATTCCGCTGCCGCTCGTGTCCTCAGGAGGTTCCGCTCTGGTGACCGCGATGTTCGTCGGGGGCCTGCTGGCCAACGCCGCCCGGCACGAGCCGGAGGCGAT
>Ga0137415_10007081_pt1 | contig 11118 bp, 10 predicted proteins | sample CZODoug3_1_1_16f_FD_183082 | JGI IMG/M metagenome (GOLD analysis project Ga0137415, IMG submission 183082) | Vadose zone soil fungal communities from Angelo Coast Range Reserve, California, USA - CZODoug3_1_1_16fungal (Hybrid Assembly) | ecosystem: Environmental > Terrestrial > Soil > Vadose...
TGCGTAGTTCGAAACCGAATATGGTTGTCCCGGATTTTGAGAGCGTCGCGACGCGAGCCACGCAACTACGTCGGTGATCTCCTGATCCGACATCGGCTTGCCGGGCACGTTCCCGCGCCAGTCCGGTGCTCCCAAATCGGCACGGCCGGTGATGACAATGGTGCGCAACCCTTGATCGCTGACCAGCGCAAGAAATGAATCATCCGTGACGGAGCTTCCCCTCGCGGTGCCTTGGCCGCCCGGGCCGTGACAGGATTCGCAGTAGGTCTTGTACGCCAGTTCTCCGCGAGGGATGATGCCTGCCGATTTCGCAGCGTAGCCAGGTGGATTCGCCGCACCGAGAATTCCGGGACGGCTCCAACGCGATCGAATTTCGCGAACGATGACATCAATTTGTTTATCTATCAGCATTCCGCCAGCGCTGTGCGCGAAGGCAGGCATTGCGGTTCCCCGCACGCCACCGGCGATAACTTTCCGTATTGCCGTGTCGTCCGCGATAGCGAGATAAACTGGGTCGGCGAGCGCAATTGCCGCTCCCCCTTTGCCTTCCGCGCCGTGGCAAGCGGCGCAGTTTTCCGCGTACAGGGTGCCAAATTCCAAAACCTCGTTCGCTGCCAGAACCTCCGCATCTTTGTTTGGCTGTCCGAGTGGCGGCGCACCGCAACCAGAAAGCAGTGCCACGCCGAGCGCTGCGGATGCACATAGATATCGAAAAAAGTTCAACGGTGTTCCTCCCCGCTTCCTCGCGGTGGAATTATTCCTGGAGCTTCAATTCCTGCGCGCAGGGCGAAGGGCATGTTTTCGCGTGTTCGCACGCGCGACTGCCGCACCACGACAAGCCCCGCGATGACGCCGAAGGCAAACTGCGAGGCCATGAACCAGATCCAGTCAATGTGGCTCCCAAGCACGGGATTGAGAATGTTCATAATAGAGTGGAGCAGCCCCGACCACAGCACCGGAGCGATCACGCCGCCTAGCAGAATGGGATGACGCGCAAACATGGGAAGCATCGCCCCGTAAAGCAATCCCACAAGTATTGAGGTAACGAGATGTAAGATGACCGCAATAAAAAACAGGCCTGGGTGAAAAGAATTTAGTTCCGAAATCGGAGGCACCTCGGACGGCGCATACACAACAGCGGCAAGAAGATTGATGGGATACCAGATGCTTCCAGCCTTCAACAGGCCGTAGAGGCAGGCGAGTACAGCCATTGGCACGCTTCCCGCCAGCCCGCCTTTTACTCCGGCCGATATGGGATAAGTTTCTACCGGGAGCCAGGCACGTACTTGGTCCGGCGCGATCGGAATTCGGTCGACGACTCGCCGCACTGTCCTGAAATGAATTTCCTCCGGGACGATCGCCACAATCTCTTCATGCTCGTGGGGGAAAACTTCCCGGAACCAACCCACACAACCGGCGAGCGCCAGCACCGTGCCAAGGATGCTCACGGAAGCGCTCGTCAACAGTCCCGCGAACACCAGCGTAAATCCAAGAGCGAGAACGAGAGGCCACGCTGTGGATGCCGGCACCTCGATCTCTCTTGGTGCGCGAGAGCTTTGCTCGATGTGTTCCGTAGGTAGCAGCGTTGCCATGGGTTCTCCTCAGCGACCCAAAACGTAAACCACGGTAAAAACAACAACCCACACCGCATCCACAAAATGCCAGTACATAGAAAGCACGTCGATGCGAGCGGACTGCTCGCGCACTACGCGCCCCGCCAAACCGAAGAGAAGCACGATAGTGAGCATCAGCAGACCTACCGTGACGTGCGTCGCGTGCAGACCGACAAGCGAATAATAGGTCGTTCCAAAAAGATTCGTGGAGATAGTCAGACCATGCTCGTAAATAAGCCGGTGCCATTCCCGCGCTGTGCCATACATAAAAAGAGCGCCCAGCACGATGGTGAGAAACCACAGAGCCAGGAACGCGCCGCGCCTGCCTCGCTCGAGAAGTTTTGACGCGAGGTGAATCGTAAGGCTGCTGGATAATAAGCAGACAGTGAAGAAAATCGGGGTCTCTAGCACCTCGCGGGGAGCCGGCCCCGTGAGGCTCTTCCCTGCGTAATAGAGATACGCGACGACGAAGATTGTGAAGATCGCCGACTCGGCGATAATCAGGCACGCCATGCCGACTTTGCCCCTGTACGGAAGCTTCCAAGTCGCCGGTGTTTCGGGAAACGGAGTTGTGATTGCGCTCATCGCTCGATTCCTTCATTCATACCGGCTATCCGGGTCTTCCGGATGCTTCAAATCCCACAAAGGCCGGCGGCTGGCGACCGTTGGCGTCACGGCAAAGTTGTACGCTGGTGGCGGCGAACTCACCGACCATTCGAGAGTCCACGCGTCCCAAGGATCGTTCCCGGCCTTCGTCCCTTTGAAGTAAGAAATAATGAGGTTGGCTACAAAGATCAGCGTGGCAATGCCTTGAATGAATGCACCGATGCTGACGAGCAGATTCAAAGTATCCCAACCGCGTCCGGGCTCGTAGGTGTAGATTCGGCGCGCCATGCCGAGCAAACCTGGAATGTGCATGAGATCAAAACACAGGTGAAACCCGATGAAGAAAAGCCAGAAATGGAGTTTGCCGAGGCGTTCGCTCAGCATTCTTCCGATGATTTTTGGGTACCAGTAATAGAACGCCGCGAAGATTCCAAACAGAAATGATCCCGAGAGGGTATAGTGAAAGTGCGCCACGACAAAATAGGAACCAGTAAGCTGCCAGTTAAAAGCCGCGCTGCCCAACATAATGCCGGTGAGACCGGCGATTAAAAAATTAAACAAGAATCCAATGCAGAACAGCATTGGCGTCTTAAAGATGATCCGCCCCCCCCACATGGTGCCAAGCCAGTTGAAAATTTTAATGCCAGTCGGAACAGCGATAGCCATCGTGGTCAGCACAAAGAAGGCGTTGCCGTAAGAGCTCATCCCCATAGAAAACATGTGATGCGCCCAAACACTCATGCTGATGAACCCGATCGCTATGGTGGCTCCGACCATGACCGGATACCCGAACATAGGTTTCCGCGAAAATACCGGAATGACTTCCGACAAAACCGCAAAAGCGGGAAGAATCAGGATGTACACTTCCGGATGTCCGAAAATCCAGAAGAAGTGCATCCATAGCGTTGCGGACCCTCCGGCTTGGGTGTCAAAAAAGTGTCCACCCAGATAGCGGTCCACGCAGAGCATTATCTGTGCCGCCGAGAGCGGTGTGATGGCGATGAGGACCATGCCGGACACGACAAGGTTCAGCCATGCAAGCAAAGGCAAGCGGCTCAGCTTCATGCCCGGGCAACGCATGCAGAGAATCGTCGCAATTATGTTGACTGCCGTTCCGATACTGCCAAAGCCGGCGACCAGCAGCGAGATCGTCCAGTAATCTGAGCTGTGTCCCGGCGAGAAGGCACGCGACGTCAACGGAGCGTAGGCCCACCAGCCCACATCGGGTGCATTTCCGGCGCCATAGAGCCCGCTTCCGCCAAGGAAACTGAAGTAAAGAAGAAATCCCCCTAACGCCGTCAGCCAAAAACTGAAGGCATTCAGGCGTGGAAAGGCCATGTCCCGAGCGCCGATCATCAACGGCACGAGGTAGTTTGCCAACCCGAACAGCACGGGTATGCCTACGAAGAAGACCATGGTCGTGCCATGCATCGTGAATATACGGTTGAAGACTTGCGGCGAAACAAAGCTGTTGTGCGGATACATCAGCTGGATGCGTATGATCATGGCTTCCGAGCCGGCGACGGCGAGAAACAACAGGGCATAAAGGATGTACAGAATGCCCAAGCGCTTGTGATCGACCGTAGTCACCCACCCGTGCAGCGTCTCGACCCATGGCCGGCTGCCTACATCTGTTCCCTGATGAATGGCCATTGCATCCGATGACATAGCCCGTCCCTCAAACCTTTCTCTCTAGCGGAGCGTCTCTAGATAGCGCACGAGTGCGTCCAGATCGGCGTCGCTCAATTTCATGGCAGGCATGAGCGAGCCAGGCTTAATCGCATCCGGGTTCTGGATCCACAGGCGCAAATTTTCGTCCGTATTCAGGGCCGCACCAGCCGCGATTGTGTTCCGGCTCATCAAGTGCGTCAGATCCGGACCGAAGCGCCCCGTCCCATTCGTACCACCCACTGCGTGACAATTTATGCACGCAGTTGTTTCAAAAACACGCCGCCCCGCATTCGCTTTGTCGTCGTGATTTGCAGGCTGTTTTTGTGCCTGGACCCACGCAGCGAACTCTTCGGGGCTATCGACCGACACTCGGAGCAGCATCTTCCCGTGCTGCGTTCCGCAGTATTGGGCACACTGACCGACGTAGACGCCAGTCTGGTGCGGGTCAATCCATGTGTGATTTACGCGATTCGGGATCAAGTCTGTCTTCCCCGCAAGTTGAGGAACCCAAAAGCTGTGATCCGTGTCAGCGGAAAGCAACTTTAAAAATGTGGGCGTTGGGTGAGCTGGATCGCTCACCGGAACGTGCAGTTCGTTAGCCGTGACGACGCCCAAAGCCGGATAGCGGTACTCCCACCAGAACTGGTGGCCAATAGCGGTGACCTCCACGGCGGTCGCGGGTTTCCGGGCATCCTCGATCGCATGAATCACCCGTGCCGTCGCGAGAAACAGGACAAACACAATCAAGACGGGAATAATGGTCCAAGCCAACTCAATTTGCGTGCTCCCGTACACCTGGGCAGGCTCGCGTCCAGCCGTCAGCGGCTTGTCACGGAACTTGACGACGGCGTAGACCAATAAAGTGACGACGACGAGGAAGATCAGACTGGTGATAGCAAGGACGAAATAGGAATGATCACGGATGGACTCCGCTGGTGTCGAGCGGGGATCAAAGATGTTGGGGACCGGGTTGTCGCTGCGCTGACTCGCAGTGCACAACCCCGCTGCCAAGAGGATTCCGGCCACGAGGACAAGTATTCCCGTGGCCCGACCGACAACCACTCCCCAATCCGTCTTGTGCGTCATGCTGTGCATTTTCCTCGGCCCTGAGGTAGGTGCACCTCGTGCTCCAATCCATTCCCTTCCGAGCGCGACTATTTATCTTGTTTCATTGGAGCCGTTTCCGGCGGAGACCTTGGCTAGGCAGTGAAGGGGCAAGCGAGCCTGCGGTCATCGGATTGACGGTCTCGTCAAAGCCTTGGCTAGCTGAAAAGTGATTCCTTCGGGGGGTTGGGGCTTGCGGCTCATGTGGCAGGTGATCGCTGCTTGCCCGCGATTGACAAAAGTCATTTAGGGTTTCCACCTCAACGTGCTCACAGAATGAACGCGGCACAAGTTCAGGCGCAATCGCTACACAAGTTGTCAACAACTCGCCCAAAAAGTCGATGCCTCGGCAAACATTAGAGGTTCATGGCGACGCCGATTCCACTCGTACTTCTTTGGCACTTCTCAAAACATTGATAAGAAACCAGATTCACCGCAGTCGGCGTAATCGACGCAATGGAATTGCGAATGCTTTATTGAAGTCGATGTGAAGATCATCTTCTTCCTATTCGTCACCTGCTGCTTTGTACCCGGAACTCTGGGCAGCCAGGCCAACACACCTAGCGCGAAAGTCGCAGGAACAGTCTTTGTTCGAGACTCCGCGGGCAACGAAGCCTTTGTGTCTGGTGCAACGGTGAGACTAGACGGCCCCGCGACTCTCGAAGCGCAAACGGATGCGAATGGTAAGTACGTTGTTGCTAGGGTGCCTTTTGGGACTTACACGGTAGAAGTTGCTTTGCCAGGTCTGAAGGCTCTCCGGACCGTGCAGGTCGAAGGCAATGAAGTTCGCCTTCCTCTCGAACTAAAACCCATGGAAGTCACTACATCTGTGGTCGTAACACCCGATGCGGCGGAAGCCAAAGACTCTGCTCCCTCGGAAACAATTTCCAAAAACCCGTCATTCTGGACGAAAAGTACGCATTTCGTGCAGGTGTACCAAAGAAGTGGCCCCCTTTGGTTTCCGTTCTCTACGCAAAGCGTCACCGAAGCCCGTTTTTTTGGCACGACGGACGTCAGTATCGAATATTTCGACTACGTCCCCAAAGCCTCGCGTCCTCCCGGGAACTCCGTCATGTCCGCAAAGGAGATGCCGAAGCCATGAAAGGCGTTAAGCAATGTCTGATTCTCGCGGCGGGTAACGGGAGCCGGATTGCATCTGTGTCTCGCGGCGTTCCCAAACCTCTTGTGCCACTTTGCGGCGCGCCGCTTCTCGAGCACGTGATGATGTCCTCCGAGCAAGCCGGAATTGAGAAGTTTGTGATTGTTGCGGGTACCGTGCCGACTCAATCCGCAGTTGGCTAAACACGCGATCCCATATCGGCACTTCCGTCACCTTGATCGAAAACCTGCGATACCACAAAGCCAACGGCGTTTCTGCCCTCGCTGCCAAAGAAGAGTTCCACGATCCATTCTTATTGCTCATGGCCGACCACATTTTCGAACCAAGAACCGCCAAGGCGCTGCTGCGGCAGCCACTCACACATGACGAAGTCATCCTCGCGGTCGATAGCAAGCTGGACGATGTCTTTGACTTGGACGACGCAACGAAGGTCAAACGCGAAGGGAACCACGTCTTAGAAATTGCCAAAGACCTTGCCCGTTATGACGCGTTGGATACAGGGATGTTCTTGTGCAGCCCTGCACTGTTCGACAGGCTTGAATTGGCAAAGAGAGATGGAGACTGTTCGCTGTCGGACGGCATGCGCCACGTCGCGCGAGAACAGAAACTGAGGGCCTTTGATATTGGCCATGCCCACTGGCACGACGTCGATAGTCCCGAGGCCTTGGTTCACGCCGAAAAGGTCTTCGAGCGAGACTTCTGCGACAACCCACTAATGGAAACGTTCGCCGATGTTTAAAATCCCGCCAAAGGCGCGACGCGCGCTTCGGGTTCTCGCTGTTGCGATGAGTACTGGCTTGTTTGGTTACCTCATCTGGCGAACTGGCCCCAGCAAGTTGTGGGAGAACGTCATGACGCTGGGTTGGGGGTTCACGTGGGTCATAGCCCTAGCGGGAGTGTCGCATCTTGCAAAGACCTGGGCTTGGCGACTGACGCTAGGTGAAGACAAGCATAAAGTGTCCTTTCCGCGCATGTTGGGACTTCGGCTGGGCTCAGAAGCTGCGGGACAACTCGGAATCCTTGGGCAGACGTTTGGGGATTCAATCCGAGTCTCGCACCTGAGCCCCGAAATACGAACAACCAGCGGTGTCGCGTCGGTGACTCTGGACCGGGGACTCTACATTGTGACCGGGGCCATGATCACCATAGCTGGGATTGTGGCAGCGCTGTCCGTCTTGTCGCTTTCCCGCACCTTGCGTCTCTACGCGGGCTTGTTCGTTGCCATCCTGATCGCATTCCTACTGTTGACGCTATTGGCGGTGCGCAAGCGCTGGCCTGTGCTTTCAGGCAGCACGCGCATTATCCTCCGCGTTCCCTTTCTTAAGAGTTGGATGGACAAGGAGTATCCGCTCATTCAGTCCGTTGAGAGTACACTTTTCGATTTTCATCACAATCTGCCCAAAGCATTTTGGACGAGTTTTTCTCTAAACCTTGCGGGCCATTGCCTGGCCGTACTGGAAGTGTGTCTAGTTCTATGGCTCATGAAGACAAAGCTCGGGTTCGTTGGCGCCCTAGTTGTCGAAGCATTCACGAAAATAGTGAACGTGGTGGGCAACATCAATCCGGGAAACATTGGAACCTACGAAGGTGGAAATATGTTGATTGGCAAGATGTTCGGCATGAATGTCGCTACTGGATTGGTCTTGGGACTCGCAAGGCGATTACGATCGTTGATCTGGGCCGCGGTGGGGATCATTTGCCTCTTCTTGCTGACCAGGCCAAGAAGGTGGCGCGATTCCGAAGGAGGCGGGAGTACCGCGGCAAGCGCGCCAAACAATCAAAGGGCCCAAGCGGATCCTGTGAGGAGTTTCCACTCTGACGGCGAGGCCGCAGTCGTAATTTTGATCGCCAATGAGGGAACGAATAGCAGTGAATTCGAGGCTCCACTCGCTCGTGTCGGCACTCTGCCCATCTTGCTCCGAACCATACTAGCCGCCCAAAAGCTCAGCCCCTTGCGGATCGTGGTAGTCCTCGATCCAGTCAGTAGACGAAGAGTGCAGCGCGACCTTTTCTTTACAGGACGCCTTCCTGCATCTGTCCAATGGATTGAGACCGCCGCTGGTACGTCCCTCGTCGAACAACTGCGACTCATTGCCACTCAGTCGCGCAGCGAACGCTTGGTTCTCATCGAAGGGAACACCACCTACCATTCGTCCTTGCTCCGGAAAGCTAGCGAGTGGAATGACAATGCCGCTGCATTGGCGCTGACGAGCCGCGACAACCTCGTCGGTATTTATGCGCTTACTGTAGAGATGGTCCGCCGTCTCGCGGAACATTCCCCTTCGCAAATCAACAGTCTCGAGGAACTGCACGCAGGGCTCGCGGGGATGCACTCTGTCGTTTGCATGCCGGTGGCGGAGAGCTTGTGGCAGCGCGTGTGCAGTCTGGAAGACCGCGTGTCGGCTGAACAAAAACTCAACGGATGGCTGGTCAAACCCACGGATGGCATCTACGCACGGCTCAATCGCAGGATCTCGATACCCATTAGCCGGCAGCTCATCAAATTTCCGATCACCCCGAACATGGTCAGTATCTTCACGCTTGGCGTCGGAGTTGCTTCCGCCGCATACTTTGGTTTCGGCGGCTACTGGAACACGGTGCTCGGAGCGTTCTTGTGCATGTTCGCCAGTGTTCTGGACGGATGCGATGGCGAGGTCGCTCGCTTGAAACTCCTGGAGTCCGATTTCGGCTGTTGGCTGGAAACGATGTGCGATTACCTGTTCTATCTTTTGCTTTTTGTAGGTATGACTGTGGGACTCTGGAGAAGCTCTGGGAGCAGCACCTATCTGGTGTTAGGCGGATTGCTACTTTTTGGAGCCTTGGCGAGTTTCTTCGCCGCCGGATGGGAGCGACATCGACTCGCTACTGGTCGCCCCGAGCAGCTTTTGGCGATCTGGCAAACGCATGCAGAGAGTCGACCATCAAATCCTCTCTTGTACATCGCCCGGCATACTGAGTTCATCATCCTGCGCTGCTTCTTCCCTTATGCACTCATCTTCTTCGCGCTCTTTAACATTATGAATGTGGCCTTCGTGCTGAGCGTTATCGGAGCAAATCTGGTCTGGCCCATCGCGCTGTACTCATCCCGCGCCTTTGCCGGAGTCCCGCGTCCCGCCGCGACGAGTTCTGCGGCTCAGTTCAGAAGCAAGGGATCGTGTGACTATCAAGCAGTTTTACCTTGAGCGTCAGTCGTTCGTACTTAGCAACCATCGGCGTATAGGAGCCCTAAAGGGTGGGAGGCTGTGAGCCTCAAATGCAGGAGATCGAAACAGGCAACTTTGCAACCTCGCGTTGGGTGTTTTGCCCGCCTGATTCCATTCGGGTCGTAAGCTGGAACATCAACCGCGGTCTGCGGCTCCAAAGAGTTATCGAGTTTCTGGCCAGCGCAAAAGCGGATCTCGTCCTTCTACAAGAAAGCGATCTCAATGCTCGGCGGACACATCACGTAAATATCGCTAAGGAAATATCGCAGAAGTTGCAGATGAATTATGTTTTCGGGCGCGAGTTTCAGGAATTAACGCAGGGCTCCCGCGCTTCACCCGCTTATCACGGTCAAGCCACTCTCTCCCGCTGGCCCTTGTCGAATTCCCGCATCATCCGATTTCAGAGGCAATCCAATTTTTGGCACCCGCACTGGTTCCTTCCCGAAATCGAGCCGTTCCAGGAGAGACTCGGAGGACGTCTGGCGCTGGTCAGTGCAGCCAACATCGCGGGGAAAACGATCGTTACTTATAACCTGCATTTGGAAAGCAAAGGGGATGATGAGTTGCGCCGCTCCCAGCTTGGCGAGGCCTTGGAGGATGCCCGGCGATACGACTGGAACACCCCGGCTGTTCTCGCCGGCGATTTCAATCTCGATGTGTCCGGAGGGGACGCCGCCAGCGCGATCACCCGCGCGCAATTTAAAGACGCATTCGCGAATCAGCACGCGGCAACAACACCTCACTCGCTCTTGGAGCAGGGGCGGACCATCGACTGGATCTTTACACGCGGTCCGATTCGCTCTATCGAACCCAAGGTCCATCGCTCGATATCGGCTTCCGACCACTATCCCCTGTCTATCACTCTGGCTTTCACTTAGCTCGGAGGCTTACTCAGTGTCGCGCGCTTGAAGAAGGCGGCATTTCAGCCCGAATCCAGCCAGCCCCTCGGATTCCTCACACACTCACGACTGGGCAAGGTGAGTCGCGAATCACTGAGTAAATGAGATCCCGCATTCGGCCGAGAGCACCCGTTTGCGGGCTCCTTCCCATGACGAGAACATCCGCAGACGACTCCCGGACCGCGCGGAGGAGGGCCTCGTTGACCGACCCAAACGCGATAAACACCGAAGCATCGGATCCCACTCTGCTCTGGAGTTCGGCTAGACGCTGCCGTGCTTCCTGCTCTTTCTCGGATTGTCCTTGGGATTGCGACCGTACCTCGCTCCCGGGAATTGCGTGAACGATTGACAGCGTAGCGCCCGCTGCTAAAGCTGCATCTCTGGCATAACGAAGCACTCTTTCCGAATCCGACGACAACCCCACGCCGCAAACCCATTTCCTGTGGTCTAGAGGCCGCGGAGCGATGCTCTCGGCGTGTTGGCTGGTCAGCACGGGACAGTCTGCGTCGTCGAGTACTTTCGCGGTTGTTGAGCCCAGCAGCATCCGTCGAAAGCGGCCGGCATACGTGGGCATCACGATCAAATCGATTTTGTGCTTCTTTGCAGTGTCCGCGATCACTCCTGCTGCGTCGCCGACCAAAAGAATTCTCGGACAGTTTGGCGTCGGGAAATCGGATGTAAGGAAGAGTTCAAGTTTTCTTTGTGCGATATTCCAGTGCTCCTCTGCTATGTCTCCAGGAGGCCGCGCGTAGAGCTCGAATCCACTATGACTATTGAGATCGCATGCGTGAACGAGAGTCACTTTCGCCCCAAAAATCGAAGCGGCGCGTTTAACATAGGGAGCCATGGCGACGCACGAAGGTCCAAAGTCGATTGGAAAGAGAATGCTGCGAATCATTTCG
>Ga0137415_10007083_pt1 | contig 11116 bp, 7 predicted proteins | sample CZODoug3_1_1_16f_FD_183082 | JGI IMG/M metagenome (GOLD analysis project Ga0137415, IMG submission 183082) | Vadose zone soil fungal communities from Angelo Coast Range Reserve, California, USA - CZODoug3_1_1_16fungal (Hybrid Assembly) | ecosystem: Environmental > Terrestrial > Soil > Vadose...
AAGGTCAACACGCTCAATTTCGAAGACCCGGAAAAGTCCAAGCACAAGGTCAATTTCGACAATTTGACGCCGTTGTTTCCGGATCAGCGCTTTCGGCTCGAGCTCGAAGATCCTACCAGAAAAGACCTTTCTGCAAGGGTTATCGACATCGTGGCCCCGATCGGCAAAGGCCAGCGCGCCCTGATCGTGGCGCCGCCGCGCACCGGCAAGACCGTGTTGATGCAGAACATCGCGCACTCGATCACCGCCAATCATCCTGAATGCTATCTGATCGTGCTCTTGATCGACGAGCGGCCGGAAGAAGTCACGGACATGCAGCGTTCGGTGAAAGGCGAGGTGGTCTCGTCCACCTTTGACGAACCGGCGGTGCGTCACGTTCAAGTCGCCGAGATGGTCATTGAGAAGGCCAAGCGTCTCGTCGAGCACGGCCGTGACGTCGTGATCCTCTTGGACTCGATTACGCGTCTGGGCCGGGCTTACAACACCGTGGTGCCATCATCCGGCAAGGTTCTGACCGGCGGTGTCGACGCCAACGCGCTGCAGCGGCCAAAACGCTTCTTCGGCGCCGCGCGCAACATCGAGGAGGGCGGTTCGCTGACGATCATTGCGACCGCTTTGGTCGATACCGGCAGCCGTATGGACGAAGTCATTTTCGAAGAGTTCAAGGGCACTGGTAACTCCGAACTGATCCTCGACCGCAAGGTCTCGGACAAGCGGACCTTCCCGGCGATCGACATCTCGCGCTCCGGCACCCGCAAGGAAGAGCTGATCACCGATCCGCAGCTCCTGAAGAAGATGTACGTGCTGCGCCGGATCCTCAATCCGATGGGCACCATGGACGCCATCGACTTCCTGCTCGACAAGCTCCGCAACACCAAGAACAACTCGGAATTCTTCGATTCAATGAATACCTGAGCCACCTGGCCGGGATGGAAGGGCGCCTCGTGGAAACGGGCGCCATTTTCATGTTGCGGGTATTGCTGCAGCAAGAGTGCAGCATGAGAAAACACGGAGCCTCGGTGAGCGACACCGCAAGAGATTGAAATATCTAGATATTATTTGAAATCTGTTCGTGCGGGGAGCCTAGCCTCGATTCTTGCAGCATAATTGCTGCGGAAATACTGCGGTAGGCGAAGTTATGTTGCGATGCAACATATTGCGGTATTGGGCGCAACATGAAATGGCGTTTGTCTTTCCACGAGCCACAGACCAAATAGGCGATGCATCCGCGGGACCAAACGATTTTCGCGCTGTCGTCGGGCCGGGCGCCCAGCGCGATTGCTATGGTGCGGGTCTCGGGACCGCAGGCTGGGGCCGTGCTGAGCGCTCTGGCCGGCAAACTGCCGGTCCCGCGAACGGCCACCCGCGCTTTGCTTCGCGATTCGAGCCGGCAGCCGATCGATGATTCGGTTGTGCTGTGGTTTCCGGGCCCGGCGAGCGCGACCGGAGAAGACGTCGCCGAGCTTCACGTCCATGGCGGGCGCGCGGTCCTTGTCGCATTATTCGCAGCACTTGCAGCCTTCGATGAGGTCCGCGCCGCGGAGCCAGGCGAATTCACCCGCCGCGGCTTCGAGAACGGTAAGCTCGATCTCACTGAAGCCGAAGGCCTCGACGATCTCATTCATGCCGACACCGATCGGCAACGCCGCCAGGCGCTGCGTCAACTGAAGGGCCAGCTTGGCGACCGCGCGCGTGACTGGCGCGCGCAGATCATTGAGGCTTCGGCGCTGATCGAAGCGGGCATCGACTTCTCCGATGAAGGCGACGTGCCGGCGGAGTTGATCGCACCGGCGCTTGCCAGGATCAAAAAACTGCTTTCTGAAATCGAAGAAGTGCTCGCGGCACAGGGGAAAAGTGAACGGCTGCGGGACGGCCTCGTGGTCGCGATCGCGGGGCCGCCGAATGTCGGCAAGTCGACGCTGATCAATCAGCTGGCGCGGCGCGACGTCGCAATCGTGTCGCCGCATGCGGGCACGACCCGTGACGTGATCGAAGTGCAGCTTGACCTCGACGGCTATCCCGTGACGGTGATCGACACCGCCGGCATCCGCGAGACCGAGGATCCGGTCGAGCAAGAAGGTGTGCGCCGCGCGCGCGCCCGTGCCGCCGAAGCCGATCTCGTGCTGTGGCTCGCCGATGTCGCGAATGAAGCGACGGCGCAGGACGGCGGCGCGCCGGTCTGGCTGGTGCGCAACAAGATCGACCTTGATGCCGGACAGCCGGACGTCCGGGGCGAGGTGGAAGCCGGGACCGAGTTCAGAATTTCAGCCCACCGCGGCGATGGTATTCCCGACCTGATCTCGGCCCTGGTTGGCTTCGCACAGGATTACTTTGGATCCGGGGAAGGCGGCTTGATCGGCCGGACCCGGCAGCGCAAATTGCTGCAGGAGACGGCCACTTCGCTGCGTCGCAGCATGGACGTGGTGGGGCAGGGCGAGGAATTGGCCGCCGAGGAACTCCGAGCCGCGGCGCATTCGCTCGGCCGGCTTTTGGGGCGGGTTGATGTCGAGGATGTCCTCGATGTGATCTTCAGGGAATTTTGTGTAGGCAAGTAATATTACTTCGTTCAGGTGAGGGAGCCTATTGTTTCACGTGAAACAGGCCGATTCCCGTGCCGGAACTGGGGTGTTTCACGTGAAACACGGCCGCCTCGCAAACTTCCTTCTTCCGGGTTTCATCACTCCGCGATAAAGGTCGCGCCATGAATATCCTTCGAAGTTCATTCGACGTCATCGTCATTGGCGGCGGCCATGCCGGCTGCGAGGCTGCCAGCGCAGCTGCCCGGATGGACGCGAAGACGGCGCTGGTGACCCATCGCTTCTCTACCATCGGCGCGATGTCCTGCAATCCCGCGATCGGTGGTCTTGGCAAGGGCCATCTGGTCCGTGAGGTCGATGCCTTGGATGGGTTGATGGGCCGGGTGGCGGACGCCGGTGGCATCCAGTTTCGGATGCTCAATCGCCGCAAGGGTCCAGCCGTCCGTGGGCCGCGCGCCCAGGCTGACCGGAAGCTTTATGCCGCGGCAATGCAGGCCGCGATCACCGAGACTGTCAATGTCAGTGTCATCGAAGGCGAGGCCGACGAACTCGTCGTCTCGAACGGGCGCGTCACCGGCATTCACTTGAGCGATGGCCGCGAGCTGACCGCCGGAGCGGTCGTCGTCACCACAGGCACCTTCCTGCGCGGGTTGATCCATCTCGGCGAAAAGAATTGGCCGGCTGGGCGCGTTGGCGAAGCCCCCGCGATGGGCCTTTCGGGCTCGTTCGAGCGCGCCGGTTTTACGCTGGGGCGTTTGAAGACTGGTACGCCACCGCGCCTCGACGGCACCACCATCGACTGGTCCGCCGTCGAAATGCAGCCCGGCGACGACCCCCCGGAGCCGTTTTCAGTGATGACAGAACGGATTACGACCCCCCAAATCCAGTGCGGCATTACCCGGACCACGCCGGCGACCCACGACGTGATCCGGGCCAATGTCCATCGCTCGCCGATGTATTCCGGCCAGATCAAGAGCTCTGGACCGCGCTATTGCCCCTCGATCGAGGACAAGATCGTCCGGTTTGGCGACCGCGACGGCCACCAGATCTTTCTTGAGCCGGAAGGCCTCGACGATTCCACAGTCTATCCCAATGGCATCTCCACCTCGCTGCCGGAGGAGGTCCAGCGCGCGATTCTGGCGACCATTCCCGGCCTGGAGCGGGTCAAAATGGTTCGGCCGGGCTACGCGATCGAATATGACCACGTCGACCCCCGTGAATTGGACCCGACCCTTGAGACCAAGCGGCTGCCGCGGCTTTTCCTGGCCGGCCAGATCAACGGCACCACGGGCTATGAAGAGGCCGCCGCGCAGGGAATTGTTGCGGGATTGAACGCAGCATTGGCCTCAAGCGGCACCGACCCCATCGTTTTCGACCGTGCCGACGGCTATCTCGGCGTGATGATCGACGATCTCGTCACCCGCGGGATTACTGAGCCCTATCGCATGTTCACCTCGCGGGCTGAGTATCGGCTGACGCTCAGGGCCGACAACGCCGACCAGCGGCTGACTGACAAGGGCATCGTGTTGGGATGCGTAGGCCAGTCCCGCGCGCGGCGCCATCGCGCCAAGATGTCGGCTTTGCATACGGCCAGGTCATTGGCTAAGTCGCTGATGATCACCCCGAATGAAGCGGCCAAGCACGGGCTGGCTCTCAACCGGGATGGCCATCGCCGCTCGGCCTTTGAACTGCTGGCTTATCCGGAGATCGCGTGGATGACGGTGAGTGGGATCTGGCCGGAGCTCTCGGCCATTGACCCAGCGATCGCGGTCCATCTCGAGATCGACGCCAAATACGATGTCTATCTCAAGCGCCAGACCGCCGACGTCGATGCCTTTAGGCGCGACGAGGGACTGGCCCTGGCTGACATAGACTACGCCGATGTGCCCGGACTCTCCAACGAGGCGCGGGCCAAGCTTCAGGCCGCGCTGCCGCGCACGGTGGGGCAGGCCGGCCGGCTCGACGGTATGACACCGGCGGCGCTGGGGATATTGGCGGCCTATCTACGAAGAGAAGCCCGTCGGAAGTCGGCGAAGGCAATCGCGTAGGCGCTGTTTCACGTGAAACGAGACCGGCGGTCAGTCTCGTGACCGTCATCGCGAGAAGCGAAGCGACGAAGCGATCCATCTTCACCGCTGCGGCAGCATGGATTGCTTCGCTCCGCGCGCAATGACAGCTTCACAATGATCATTATATTCGAGCAATGGCCAAAGCTTCCGAGCCGCTCATCTCCGCCCCCGACAAAGCCGCAGCCCTCGCACTGACGCCCGTTTCACGTGAAACAGAGGCGCGGCTCGATCGCTATGTGGCGCTACTGCTGGAATGGCAGGCCAAGACCAATCTGGTCGCGGCCTCGACGCTTCCAAATCTCTGGACCCGGCATATCTCGGATTCACTGCAGCTCCTGAGCCTCGCGCCCACAGCCAAGTCGTGGGTCGATCTTGGCAGCGGCGGTGGCTTTCCCGGCGTGGTGCTCGCCTGTGCGCTCGCGGAAACGCCTGGTGCAAACATCCATCTGATCGAGCGCAACGCCAAGAAGGCGGCCTTTCTGCGTGAGGCGCTCCGCGTCACGTCGGCGCCAGGGACGGTGCATCTGGCGGACATCGGGGATAGTGTGGATAGAATCGCTGGTTCAGTCGATTGCGTCACCGCCCGGGCGCTGGCCCCGTTACATCAGCTGATCGGTTTTGCGGAACCGCTGGTGAGAAGGGGTGCCAAAGCACTGTTTCTTAAAGGCCAAGATGTAGAGGCTGAATTGACCGAAGCCACTAAATATTGGAATATCAAACCGCAACTCCATTCCAGCCTCACCGGCGGACACGGCTGGATCGTCGAGCTCGATGCCATCGATCGGCGCCCATCATCCGCGGCAGCACATGGTAACCCGGTATGACCGTGATTGATCAAGTCTATCAAGAGGATAGGGTACCGCAGCCAGTGGGCCATCCGCGCATTCTGTCGCTCGCCAACCAGAAGGGCGGCGTCGGCAAGACCACCACAGCGATCAATCTCGGCACCGCGCTCGCGGCTATCGGTGAGCGCGTGCTGATTGTCGACCTCGACCCGCAGGGCAATGCCTCGACCGGTCTGGGGATCGATCGCCGCAGCCGCAATTGCTCCACCTATGACGTCTTGATCGGTGAAGCCCCGCTGCGCGATGCCGTGGTCCAGACCGCAGTGCCGCGCCTGCATATCGCCGCCTCGACCATGGATCTGTCGGGCCTCGAGCTTGAACTGGGATCGACGCCCGGCCGTGCGTTTCGTCTGCGCGATGCGATCGCGGCGCTGAACACCAACGTGACACCCGATTCCGATTACACCTACGTACTGATCGACTGCCCGCCGTCGCTCAACCTCCTCACCGTGAATGCGATGGCGGCATCCGACGCCATCCTGGTGCCGCTGCAATGCGAGTTCTTCGCGCTCGAAGGTCTGTCGCAATTGCTGCAGACGGTGGAGCAGGTGCGCTCGACGCTCAATCCCAATCTGTCGATCCACGGCATCGTGCTGACCATGTTCGACTCCCGCAACAATTTGTCGAACCAGGTCGTCGCCGACGTGCGGCAGTTCATGGGAGCGAAAGTCTACAACACCATGATCCCGCGCAACGTGCGCATTTCCGAAGCGCCGTCCTACGGCAAGCCGGTGCTGGTCTACGATCTCAAATGCGTCGGCAGCGATGCGTACCTCAAGCTTGCGACCGAAGTGATCCAGCGCGAGCGCGAGCTGCGGACGCATTGAACGGACGTAGGGTGGGCAAGGGCGTCTTCGCCGTGCCCACCATCCCTTCTGTACCGCTCGGTGGGCACGCTTCGCTTCGCCCACCCTACGATCTGAAATTCTGATTCCGGAGTGATAAGAGTGAATCCAAGGGAGCTGGCGATGGCCGACGAAGCGCGATCGCGACTGGGCCGCGGGCTTGCAAGCCTGATCGGAGATGTCGGCGGCGAGGCCGCACATGTCGAGCGGCCGCGCGCGCAGCGCAAGGTGCCGATCGAATTCCTCAAGGCCAATCCGCGCAATCCACGCCGTACCTTTGCCGATACCGAACTCGGTGAGCTCGCCGAGTCGATCAAGCAGCGCGGCGTAATCCAGCCGATCGTGGTGCGGCCGGTGAAGGGCGCGCAGGATCGCTTTGAGATCATCGCCGGCGAGCGGCGCTGGCGTGCGTCGCAGATCGCGGGTCTCCACGAAGTGCCGATCGTGCCGGTCGACGTCAGCGATAGCGACGCGCTCGAGATCATGATCATCGAGAATGTCCAGCGCGAAGATCTCAACGCGATGGAAGAGGCGCAGGGCTATCACGCGCTGGCGGACGAATTCAAACACAGCCAGGAAGAGATCGCGAAAATCGTCGGCAAGAGCCGCAGCCACGTTGCTAACATGATGCGGCTTACAAAACTGCCGGCCGAGGTGCAGGCCTATATCGCCAAGGGCGATCTGTCGGCTGGTCACGCCCGCGCGCTGATCGGCGTGCCGGATCCGCTGGCGGTCGCCAAACGCATTGTCGAAGAGGGCCTCAACGTGCGCCAGACCGAGGCGCTCGCGCATGACGAGGGCGTGCCGGTGCGCAAGCCGCAGAAAGCGCGCGGCAGACCCAAGGAGAAAGACCCCGACACCATCGCGCTCGAAAAGCGCGTCAGCGATGCGCTTGGGCTTACCGTGAGCGTCAATCACCGTGATCCCGGCGGCACCGTGCAGATCAGCTACCGCAACCTCGAACAACTCGACGAGGTGATGCGGCGGCTGGCGAACGGGGCCTACGACATCCCGCGTTAGCCCTTCCGTCGCGCATTCACCGCGATCGACAGCAGCGTGCGTTGCGCGATGGCGGCGGCCAGCGAAGCCTGCTTGCGCATGTCGAGCGCCGCGGTCGCCAGCTGATCGATGATCCCGACCAGCCGCGCCGCGCTGAAATTGCGTAGCGCGATTTCGACGGCGCCTTTCCGCGAAAAATGCAGCCGCGGAAATCCGCCTTCGAGCAGCGCTGCGACCGGCGTGCCCTCGGCGACCGCAAGCGCCGATTTGTGCAGCCACGCCGCCTGGCGCAGCGCGGCCGAGATGATGACGCCGGGATAAGTGCCCGCGACCATCGCTTTGGCAAATTCGCTTTCGACCGCGGCAGCATTTCCGGCAAAGGCACTATCGACGATCGGATCGAGCTTGAGCTCGGATGCATCGGAGACCACGGTCATCATGTCGTCGAGGCTGATTTCGCTTTTGCCGTAGGCGTAGAGCGCGAGCTTGCGCAGTTCGTTGCGGGACGCCTGGCGGTCGCCGCCGAGCAGCGACATCAAGACTGCTCGGGCATCGGTGGCGAGGCGCAGGTTGGAGAGGCGCAATTCGTCGTCGATGAGCTTAGCCAGGTCGCGCTCGGTGTCGGGGTAACACGCGATCGCCACCGCGGTCTTGGCGCGCTCGCAGGCCTTGCGCAGCGGCGATTCCGCGCGCAATTCGCCGGCCTCGATCACGATGCGGCAGTCCTTCAGCGGCAACTCGGCGAGCGTGTCGACACCGCTAGCGAAACTGCGCGAGCCGGCGCGAACGCGGATCGCCCGCCGTCCGCCGAACAGCGGCACCGTCATCGCTTCATCGACCAGCCGGGAGGGTTCGGCGGCGAGTTCGTCGCCGTCGAGCCGCACAAGCGAAAATGGATCGCTGGGATCATCGACCGCCGACGCCATCAATGCGTCGGCGCGCTCGCGCACGAGGCCGGCATCGGGACCGTAGAGCAGGATGATGGGCCGGCCGGGATCAGGCCGGGCGAGAAAAGCGTCGATCTCTCTTCCGCGAAGCGCGACCAAGGGATCAATCAGGTGCCGGCGACAAAGAACGAGGCGAGGCGGGTCTGGATATTTTCCGCGATCTCCTGCGCGGCACGATCCTCGGCGTCACGGAAGGCACGGGAGCGTGAGAAGCGCTGATAGGAGCCCGGCATGTCATATGTCACGCGCGAGAAGGTCGTGCCGGTCATGACCGATTTGTTGCTGGCGATTTCGATCAGATTGTACTGCGCGTCGATGCCGTAATTCTCGCTGCTCGGGAGCCCCGTATTCAAGTCAACCATCAGCGACGACCGGCTGGTCGAGAATCTCAGCACCAGCCGGTGGGTCGGCGGCATGCCGGTGGCGTTGCCATACAGCTTGAACGCCAGCGCGTTGCGGATTTCCACCCCAACTCGGGCCTCGCGGGCCGCGTTGGGCTTGTCCACCGGCGGGACTTCCACCCCCAACAGCTTTTCGCGCAGGCCGGGGGTGCCGTCACTATGTTCGGCATACATCGGCTGGAAGCAGCCAGCAGTCAGCGCGGCCAAGGCGGCCACGGCCAACAGCCGAGCGGCGATCCTCCTGCTAGCCAACGACATTCACGATCCTCATGGGAACAACGATTACCTTGCGGACGGGTTTGCCGCCCAAAGCCAGTTTTACCGTATCGAGCGCCAAAACGGCAGCCTCAATTTCCGGATTTTCGGCGCCCCGTGGCACGGTAACATCACCCCGTTTTTTGCCGTTGACCTGGACCACCAGCGTCACGGTGTCTTCAACCAGCAAATCGCGTTCGATTTGGGGCCAATCGGCCTCCGAAATCAGCCCCTGCCGGCCCAAAACCTGCCAGCACTCCTCGGCCAGATGCGGCATCATGGGCGCGAACAGTTGAACAAGGATGACCGACGCCTCCCGGACCGCCCAGGATAAATCTGGAGCGGTGGCCGGGGCCGGCCTGCCGTCGCGGCTCAACACCTCCGCCAGCGCATTGGTGAATTCGCGGATATGGGCGAGACAGACGTTGAAATGCAGCCGCTCGATGCCCCCGGACACCTTGTCCAGCGCGCCATGGGCCGCCTTGCGCAGCGCCAATGCATCAGCGCCAAAGGACGCCGGCCGGACCGCGGGGGCGGTTCCGGCGATCTCGGCGGCTTCGTTCACCAGCCGCCACAGCCGCTGCACAAAGCGCGAGGCGCCCTGTACCCGTTCGTCGCTCCAGATCACGTCGCGGTCCGGCGGCGAGTCCGACAGCATGAACCAGCGCGCGACATCGGCGCCGTAGGTCGCGATGATGTCATCGGGGTCGACGGTGTTGCGCTTCGACTTCGACATCTTCTCGATCGCGCCGACATGGATGCCTTCGCCGGTCGTCAAGAGCGTGGCGCGCTTGCCATTGGCACCGGTCGCGATCTTGACCTCGGCCGGCGTCACGTAGGAGCCGTCGGCCTTTTGATAGGTCTCGTGCACCACCATGCCCTGGGTGAACATGCCGGCGAATGGCTCTGCCATGCCGATGTGGCCGGTCGCCTTCATCGCGCGGATGAAGAAGCGGCTGTAGAGCAGATGCAGGATCGCGTGCTCGACGCCGCCGATATATTGATCGACCGGCATCATCCGGTTGACCACATCCAGTGTGGTCGGCGCCTTCTCGTTCCAGGGATCGGTGAAGCGCGCAAAGTACCAGGACGAATCCACGAAGGTGTCCATGGTGTCGGTTTCGCGCAGCGCCTTGCCGCCGCACTTCGGACAGCTAACGTGTTTCCAGGTCGGGTGATGGTCGAGCGCGTTGCCCGGTTTGTCGAAGGTCGCGTCCTCCGGCAGCGTCACCGGCAGGTCCGCGTCAGGCACCGGCACCACATCGCATGTCGGGCAGTGGATCACCGGGATCGGGCAGCCCCAATAGCGCTGGCGTGAAATGCCCCAGTCGCGCAGGCGGAAGTTCACCTGCCGCTCAGCGACGGGCATATTACCGCGGACTTCTGATTCTAAACGCTTCGCGACTTCTTCCTTCGCCTGCTCGATGGTCATGCCATCGAGGAAGCGCGAATTGATCATGCGGCCGTCGCCGTCATAGGCGGTGTCTGATATGACAAACGTCTTCGGGTCCTGGCCTTCGGGACAGACCACAGGCGTATTGCCGAGCCCGTATTTGTTGACGAAATCGAGGTCGCGCTGGTCGTGCGCCGGGCAGCCGAAAATCGCGCCGGTGCCGTATTCCATCAGCACGAAGTTGGCGACATAGACGGGCAGCTTCCAGCTGGGATCGAACGGGTGAATCGCCCGGATGCCGGTGTCAAAACCCTGCTTCTCCGCGGTGTCGATGATCTCCTGCGCGGTGCCGATGCGCTTGGTCGCCGCGATGAACTCGGCGAGTTCCGGATTCTTCGCCGCCGCAGCTGCCGCCAGCGGATGATCGGCGGCGATCGCCATGAATTTGGCGCCGAACAGCGTGTCGGGTCGTGTCGTGAAAATCCTTAGCTCACGCTCGCCGTCAGGCGTCCAACCTTCAGGCAATCTTTTGGGATCGAGCGCAAAACGCACCAGCAGGCCTTCGGAGCGGCCGATCCAGTTGCGCTGCATCAGGCGAACTTTGTCGGGCCAGCGGTCCAGCGTATCGAGCGCGTCCAATAATTCTTGCGAGTATTTCGTGATCTTGAAGACCCATTGGTTCATCTCGCGCTGCTCGACGATGGCGCCGGAGCGCCAGCCGCGGCCGTCGATCACCTGCTCGTTGGCGAGCACGGTCATGTCGACCGGATCCCAGTTGATCTTGCGCTTCTCGCGCTCGGCCAACCCCGCGCGCAGAAAATCCAG
>Ga0137415_10007086_pt1 | contig 11113 bp, 10 predicted proteins | sample CZODoug3_1_1_16f_FD_183082 | JGI IMG/M metagenome (GOLD analysis project Ga0137415, IMG submission 183082) | Vadose zone soil fungal communities from Angelo Coast Range Reserve, California, USA - CZODoug3_1_1_16fungal (Hybrid Assembly) | ecosystem: Environmental > Terrestrial > Soil > Vadose...
CGCGATCGCGGTGACCAGCCGGTCGACCACGGCGTCGACGCTGCGGCCGACCCGGACCGGTTCCAGGCCGTCCGCCGACCTCGTCGTCATGTCCTCGCCATTCGGTTGCCTCCCATCCGGAAATAAAAGGTACTTGACTCCGAACCATTTTGGGGCTCAGGATGCGCAGACCGTCACCCGCCGGAGGGACACCGTGACCGCAACCCGCACCCTCGCGCCCGCCGACCGGGAGGGCACCGTCCCGTTCGGCGAATTCGAGACCTGGTACCGGATCACCGGCGAGCCGCGGCTGGGCGTCGCCCCGCTGGTGGTGCTGCACGGCGGCCCCGGCTGCGTGCACGACTACGTACTGACGATCGCCGACATCGCCGGGCGGACCGGCCGGCCGGTGATCCACTACGACCAGCTGGGCAACGGCCGTTCCACCCACCTGCCCGACCGGGGCGCCGAGTTCTGGACGGTCGAGCTATTCCTCGCCGAGCTGGACTCGCTGCTGTCCGGGCTGGGTGTGCGGGACGGCTATCACGTGCTCGGCCAGTCGTGGGGCGGCATGCTGGGGTCGGAGCACGCCGTGCGCCGCCCCACCGGGCTGCGCAGCCTCACGATCGCCGACTCGCCAGCCTCGATGGACCTGTGGGTCGCCGAGGCCAACCGGCTGCGCGGGCTGCTGCCGCCCGAGGTGGCTGCCACGCTGCTGGCCCACGAGGCGGACGGTACGTACGACGCCCCCGAGTACCAGCGGGCCGTGCGGGTCTTCTACGACCGCCACGTCTGCCGCCTGGTGCCCCACCCGCCGGAGGTCGCGGCCACGTTCGCGGCGTTGGAGGCCGACCCGACGGTGTACCTGGCCATGAACGGGCCGACCGAGTTCCACGTGATCGGCACGCTGCGCGAGTGGACGATCATCGACCGGCTGGACCGGATCACGGTGCCGACCCTCGTCGTGTCGGGCGCGCACGACGAGGCGACGGCCGCCTGCGTGCGGCCGTTCGTCGAGCGGATCCCCGACGTCCGCCAGCACGTGTTCGGTGAATCGAGCCACATGCCCCACGTCGAGGAACGAGAGGCGTTCATGGAGCTGGTCGCGGGTTTCCTGGCCGAGGTGGAGGGGCGATGAGTACACCGGAGAGCACCCCGGAGAGCACAGCGGAGGGCGCAGCGGCGAGCGCGCTCGGCGCGTTCGGCTACCGACAGGAGCTCAAGCGCGGCCTGACGCTGCGCGACCTGCTCGTGTACGGGCTCGTGTTCATGGTGCCGATCGCGCCGTTCTCGATCTTCGGTCAGGTCTTCAACGCGTCGTCCGGCATGGTGCCGCTGGTGTACCTGATCGGCTTCGTTGCGATGATCTTCACGGCGATCAGCTACCGGGAGATGTCGCGGGCGTTCCCGATCGCGGGGTCGGTGTACGCCTACGCGGGCCGCGGCATCCATCCGGCTGTCGGGTTCCTCGCCGGCTGGGCCATCCTGCTGGACTACCTGCTCGTCCCGACGCTGCTCTACGTGGTCAGCGCGGCGGCGCTCGGTTCGGTGCTGCCGGCCGTCCCGGCGTGGGTGTGGGTGGTGCTGTTCGTGCTGGTCAACACGGTCGTGAACCTGATGGGCATCGAGACGACCGCGTTCGCCAACAAGGTCTTCCTCTACGGCCAGCTGATCGTGCTCGCGCTGTTCGTGGTGCTCGCGGTGTCGGCCGTGTTCCGCGGCGTGAACGGTGCTACCTGGACCCTCGCGCCGTTCTTCAACCCGGACCGGTTCTCCCCGAGCCTGGTGTTCGGCGCGCTGTCGATCGCGGTGCTGTCGTTCCTCGGGTTCGACGCCATCAGCACGATGGCCGAGGAGACCAAGGGCGGTGTGCGCGTGGTGGGCCGGGCCACCGTCCTGTCGCTGGTCATGGTGGCCGTGCTCTTCGCCGTGCAGACCTACCTGGCCGCGCTCCTGCTGCCCGGCCGGACCTCGTTCGACGGCGATACGGCCACCAACGAGGCCTTCTACACGGTCGCCAGCCTCGTCGGCGGTGCCTGGTTCAAGGTCGTCATCGCGGTCACCGTGGCGATCGGGGCGGCGATCGCGAACGCGCTGGTGGCCCAGGCCGCCACCTCCCGGCTGCTGTACTCCATGGCGCGGGACCGCCAGCTGCCCAGGTTCCTCGCCCATGTGAACCCGACCCGCCGGGTGCCCGAGCGCGCGGTGCTGCTGGTGTCGGTGGTCAGCCTGATCCTGGCGCTGTTCTTCGTCGGACAGATCGGGCTGCTGTCCTCGCTGGTGAACTTTGGCGCGCTGTTCTCGTTCCTGCTGCTGCACGTGTCGGTGTTCGTCTGGTACGTGCTGCGCAAGCGGGAGCGCAGCTACGGGCTGCACCTCGTGGTGCCCGCCTGCGGGTTCGTGATCATTGGCTACGTGCTGTGGAACGCCGATGTGCACGCGCAGGTCGGCGGCGGGGTGTGGCTGCTCGTCGGCGCCGCGATGCTGCTGGTCCTGCGGCTGGTCGGGCGTTCCACCGAGCTCAAGGTCGGCTGAACCGGCGGCGCGCGTCCGGGCTCAGGGCGGGCCGAACGCGCCGAGCACCGCCTCCAGCGCGGCGGTCATCCGTTCCGGCGGGTACCGGTCCGGGTCGAGCAGCACCCGCTGGCCGGCCATCTCGACCATGGCCCGCAACAGGTGCACGGCGACCTGGGCATCCAGATCGGCGGGGAACCCGAGCGCGGCGGTGTACGTGGCGAACCCCCCGCCGATGACCTCGGTGAGCTCGGCGCGGACGGTGGCCAGAGCCTGCCTCGGCCCGTCCGGCAGCGTGTCCAGCGGCGTGTACAGCAGCCGCCAGGTGTCCGGCGCCTCCCGCACCGCGTCCAGGAAAGCGCCCAGCGCCTCGGCCGGCAGCCGCCGCACGCCGCCGTGCCCACCGCCGTGCCCTCCGCTGTGCCCGGCTCCGTGCCCGGCTCCGTGCCCGGCTCGCGCCATCCGGGCGAACACCGGCCTGATGCGCGCCTCCTCCCGGGTGATCAGGGCGGCGAGCAGCTCATCGCGGCCGGCGAAGCAGTCGTAGGCGACCGGCCTGGTGACCCCGCCGCGCCGGGCCACCGCCTGCATGCTGACCGCGTCGAACCCGCCCTCGCCGACCAGCGCCAGCGCGGCGTCCAGCAGCTGCTGGGTGCGCGCCGGCCGGGGTAGCCGGTCGGCGTAGCGGCGCTGGGGCCGCCCGGCCGCCCGGGACCGCTCGGCCCGCCGCTGCCCGGTCACCGCGCCGTCCCCGGTTGCCGCGCCGTCTCGGGTTGCCGCGCCGTCTCGGGTTGCCGCGCCGTCTCGGGTTGCCGCGCCGTGTCGGGGGGCCGCGCCGCGCCGAGCAGGGTGCTGGTGAACCGGGCGAACCGGGCCGGGGTGAACTCCTCGGGCGCGGTGAGCACCAGCCGGGCCGCTGCCTGCGCCGCCGCGATCACCCCCAGCGCCACCACCTCGGCGTCCAGCGGGGGGTCCGACTCGGGGATCCGGCTGCCCACGCTGGCCCGCACGCTCGACTCGACCACGGCGAGCACCTGCTCCCGGCCGTTCTCGAGGCGGGCGGCGACCTCGGCGGGCAGGCCCTGGGTGGGGGCGAGCAGTACCCGCCAGGTCACCGGCCGCTCCAGCACGACGTCCAGGAATCCGTGCAGCGCCGAGCTCACGCAGGCGGCGAAGTCGGTGCCGGCCGGCATCCGGCGGACCACGGCGAGCACATCCGCCAGCGCCTGGGACTCCTCCCTGGCCAGCAGCGCCTCCAGCAGGGTGGCCCGGTCGGCGAAGAAGTCGTAGACCACCGGGCGGGCCACCGCGGCCGCGCGGGCCACCGCCTGCATGGTGACCGCGGCCGCGCCGGACTCGGCGAACAGCTCCAGCGCGCGGTCCAGCAACTGGTCGCGCCGGTCCTCGGGGGCCAGACGGCGCCGGCGGACCGACCCGGTCGAGGGATCGTTCACGCCCTCCCTCCCCGTGCCGGGTGTGCGACGTGCACTCCTGGCGGCTCTGAAATTGACACCGTTGTACTGCAAAAGTTACATTGCGTTTACCTGTGGTGGAAGTGCCGGTCCGGTGAACGGTCGGCGGTCCGCCGCGAGGCGGCACCGGTGCCGGAAGGAGTCGGGAGTGGCCAACCGCAAAGGGGACGCCTCGGCGGCGCTTCGCCGCCAGCTCGGCGCCGACCTCGAGGTGCTCGGGCAGCTGACCGAGCCGGAATGCGCCGAACTGCTGACGATGATCGAGGACGTGCGCTCCGCACAGCGCCAGGCGCTGGACGCCTCCCTCGGCGACGTGCTCGGGAAGTTGCCCCGGCTGGTCCGTGCCCCCGCCCGCAAGATCATGTTCGGCTAGGGGCGGGCATGAGTGACCTGGTGACCCGGGCGCAGCTGGTCATGCTGGCCGAGACCCTGGACGTCGAGCCGGACCAGGTGCGGCACCTGGAGCGGCTCGGCGCGGACGGGCTGCGCAGCCTGCGGGAGCGCATCTCCGACGTGCTCTTCGACGAGCAGGCAGCGGTCTTCGCCCGGCTCAACAAGCTCGCGCCGCTGGTGCCCAACGGCGTGGTCGCCAAGCTCTCCCAGGCGATCGTGCCGCCGCTGGTGGCCGGCCGGGCCGCCGGCGCGCTCGGGGTGGGAAACCCGGGGCGGGCCAAGGCGGTGCTCACCGACCTGTCGCCGACCTACCTGGCCGACTGCGCGCCGTTCCTGGACCAGCGCACGGTGGCGGTGCTGGCGCCCACCATCCCGGCCGAGGTGCTGGTGCCGGCGGCCAACGAGCTGATGCGCCGCCACGCGTACGTCACCGCGTCCTGGTTCCTCGACTATGCCACCCCGGAGCTGGTGCTCGGGCTCGAGGACGGCATCACCGACAAGGCGGGGCTGCTGCGCACCACCGCGCTGGTGCAGTCCGCCGAGCGGCTGGACGAGATCATCCGGCTGCTCCCGAGGGACCGGGTCGCGGTGATCGTGCGGACCGCGGTGAGCTCACCGGAGCTGCTGATGGCCGGCCTCTCGGTGCTCGCCCGGCTCTCCCCGGAGCTGGCCGCCGACCTCGGCGACGTGCTGTTCGCCGAGCTGGACGACGACGGCCTCACCGACGTGGTACGCACCGTGGTGGACCAGGACGCGGCCGGCGAGCTGCTCGCCGTGGCCGCCGCGCTGCACCCGGCGGCGCTGCGGCGGCTGGCCGGCAACGCCTACCTCACCGACCCGGACACCTTGGAGCTGTTCCTCCGCGCGGCCGCCGAACAGGACGACTGGCTCGGCCTGGAGCGGGTCAGCGAGTACCTCACCGGCGAGCCCGCCCGACTGGTCGAGGAGCAGCTGGCGCTCGCCCGGCCCGCCGCCAGCTAACCCGTTCTCGCTGGCGAGAGCCCTGATCTGGGCTGCCGCCGGCGCTGCCCGACATGTCACTCTCCCGTGGCGCGATACGTCGCCGCGATGTCTTGACCGGGCGGTCAGTCAGGGCTAGCGTCGGTGGTGTCAGGTTTGGTTCTCGTCCGCAGAGCGGGAGGCTGTCATGGCTAGGGACATGAAGAGTTTCGGTCGATGGCAGGACTTGGTAGCCGGAGTCGCGGGTCTCTATGCGGCGCTGTCGCCGCTGTGGACCCAGCACGGTCCCGGTACCACCGCGACGCTGGTTGTCTTCGGGGTGCTGTTGGTACTGGCGGCGGCGTGGTCGCTGGCCCAGCCCGGCGCGGTGAGCTCGGAGTACGTCCACGCGGCGCTGGGAGTGCTGCTGTTCATCTCGCCCTGGGTGTTCGGGTACACCGCCTTCGCCGGCGCGTCCTGGACGTCCTGGGTGGTCGGGGTGATCGCCGCGGGCCTCGGGCTCTTGGCGGTCCCGGAGAGCAACAAGGCACACCAGGCGGCGGTCGGTCACTGAGGGCGGCAACCGTTCGGTAGTCCACACAGCGCCCGGGGGCGGTAACGTCTCCGGGCGCCGCGCTGTGCCGGTTCGGGCACGCGGCTCGAGCGGGAACGGGAGGCGGACATGGTCGGTGCGCTGGCTTCCGGAGGGGCCACCAGGGAGCGGATCCTGGACGCCGCCGAGGAGTTGTTCGCCCACCTCGGGTTCGACGCCACACCCACGGCGAAGGTGGCCGCCCGGGCCCGCGTGCCCAAGGGTCTGCTCTTCTACCACTTCGCCCGCAAGATCGACCTGCTCACCGCGCTGTTCGCCGAGCGGATGCCGGCGGCGGTGCCGCCCGAAGCCGCCGACGTGGTGGTACCCGGCGATATCGCCGGCTCGCTGCTCACCCTGTACGACCGGGTGGCGGCGACGCGGCAGCGATCCAGCCTGGTGCGCACCATCCTGTGGCGGGAGGCGGACACCCACCCCGAGGTGGCCCGCTGCATGCACACCTTCCACGACGAGCTGGTCGAGTTCGCCACCGAGGTGATCGGGCTGGCCGACCCGACGGGCAGCGAGCCCGGCGTCCGGCACGCCGCCGCGCTGGCCTGGGCCGGGACCGTGACCCTGGCGCTGAACACCGCGCGCCTGGGCGGCACCGAGCACGACCTGCCCACCGTGGCCGGCCTGCTCGCCGCCGGTCTGCGCGGCTCAAGGCCGGTAAGCAGCTAGCCCCGCGGGGTCGTGAGTGCGTAGGCGGCCCTACGCACTCACGACCTGTGCGGGTCGGCGGCGGTGAACCAGACGAAGCTCCCGTAGGCCATGGGTGCCGCGAGGCAGGCAAGGAGCAGCGCGAGCAGGGCTTCGGCGTTCCAGCCGAGGTTCAGTGTGCCGAGCGTCGCGATCACCACGGCGGCGGCGAGGTGCAGCGCCGGGCTGAGCCTGGGGTGGGTGGGTTCGTCAGCTGCCCTGGTCAGCGTGGTCTGCAGCGCCCCGATCCCGAGCACGCTCAGCGCAACGCCGCTGACCAGCAGGTACCGGCTGGGGTCGGTGAGTGAGGCGGTGGCGGAGTCGGTGATCGCGGCCGAGATGCCGGCGCCGGTAGCGGTGATCGCGGTGAGCGTCACCAGGTGCAGGTACACCCAGAACAGCGCGGTGAGGAACGCGGGTCGGGGCGTGCGTCGCGCGACGAAGTCGAAGTAGAGCCACCAGAGCGCAAAGCCGACAGCCAGACCCAGTGCTCCGATACCGATGCCGGAGCCGCCCAGTTGCCCCTGGTCGGCCAGCCCGGACAGCCCGACGATCACCCCGACCACCGCCTCGCCCAGCACGATCATGGTGAGCTGGCCGAACCGCTCGGGGAACTTCGAGGTGGACAACTTCGGCAGGGTGGACTGTTGGGCGGTGGTGAAGTAGGGGGTGGCAATGTCCAGGGCGACCGCGAGGGCGAACAGTGACCACCGCGCCGTGCCGGTGGCGGCGAGGCTGCCCAGCAGGACCGCGGTAACCAGGACGTGCCCGCACAGGAACCGGGCGGCGGTGGGTCGGAACGCGGGTACGTGCCAGCCCGCCCGCGCCCAGGAGATCTGGTTGACCGTCCTGGCCAACAGGTACGCCAGGGCGAACCCCAGGTAGGTGGCGCCCAGCCCTTCCTCGGCGAAGATGGCGAGTCCGGCGACCGGCACCATGGCCAGGAACGTGAACAGGCGGTTCTCCACGCCGTCGGACTCGAATCGCTCGGTGTAATAGGTGAACGCGTTCCACACCCAGAACACGGCGACGAACTGCACCACGAACTTGACCGCGTCGACGGCGTGCAGGTGGGCGGCGAGGTGGTGCGCCAGCCGCGAGATCACCACCACGAAAACGAGGTCGAAGAAGAGCTCCAGCCAGCCCACCGAGCGGTGCTGGTCGAACTCCTCGTCGGTGCGCAACGCGGGCCGCTGCCAGGCCCGGCGGGTGGCCGTCATGGGTCAGCCGCGGGACTGGACGGTCATGATGTGGCAGACCGCGTTCCACGGCTCGAGGCGGACGAAGTTGGACTGGCCCCAGGTGTAGCCGATCCCCGCGACCTCGTCCCGCACGCCGAACGTGTCGCCCCAGTTCAGCCCGAGCGAGGGCAGGTCCAGCCACACGGTGCCCTGCTGCGCGCCGGCCGGGTCCAGGGTGATCACGCAGATCACCGTGTCGCCGCCGACCGGGTCGGTCTTGGAGAACGCCAGCAGCTGGTCGTTGTCCACGTAGTGGAAGTGGATCTCGCGCAGCTGTTGCAGCGCCGGGTGCGCGGCCCGGATCTCGTTCAGCCGGGTCAGCCACGGCTGCAGGGAGTTCCCGGTGGCCAGCGCGGCCTCGTAGTCGCGCGGGCGCAGCTGGTACTTCTCCGAATCCAGGTACTCCTCGCTGCCCGACCGCGCGGCCTCGTGCTCGAACAGTTCGAAGCCGGAGTAGACCCCCCAGCTCGGCGACATCGTGGCGGCCAGGGCGGCCCGGATGGCGAACGTGCCCCGGCCGCCGTGCTGCAGCGACGCGTGCAGGATGTCCGGGGTGTTGACGAACAGGTTCGGCCTGGCCTCGTCGGACCGCTCGGCGTGCTCGGCGGCGAACTCGACCAGTTCCTGCTTGCCGGTGCGCCAGGTGAAGTAGGTGTAGGACTGGGTGAATCCCAGCCGGGCCAGCCCGTAGAGCCGGGCCGGCCGGGTGAACGCCTCGGCCAGGAACAGCACGTCCGGGTACTTGGCTTTGAGCTGCCAGATCAGCCAGTGCCAGAAGTTGGGCGGCTTGGTGTGCGGGTTGTCCACCCGGAAGATGCGCACCCCGTGCTCGACCCAGTGCAGACAGACCCGCAGCACTTCCTGGTACAGCCCGGTTGGGTCGTTGTCGAAGTTGACCGGGTAGATGTCCTGGTAGCGCTTCGGCGGGTTCTCCGCGTAGGCGATCGAACCGTCCGGGCGGGTGGTGAACCACTCCGGGTGCGCGCTGACCCACGGGTGGTCCGGGGCGCACTGCAGCGCCAGGTCCAGCGCCACTTCCATGCCCAGCTCGCGGGTCCGCGCGACGAACGCGTCGAAATCCTCCAGCGTGCCCAGCTCGGGGTCGATGGCGTCGTGCCCGCCGTCCTTGGAGCCGATGGCCCAGGGCGAGCCCACGGCGCCCGGCTCGGCATCCGGGTTCCCGCCCGGGAAGGCGGTGGTGTTGCGGCCCTTGCGGTTGACCTCGCCGATCGGATGGATCGGTGGCAGGTAGACCACGTCGAAGCCCATCGCGGCGATCCGGTCCAGTTCCTTGGACGCGGTGACGAACGAGCCGTGCACCGCGCGGCCCGTCTCGTCCCGGCCTCCGGTGGAGCGGGGGAATATCTCGTACCAGGAGCCGTACAGCGCGCGCCGGCGATCCACCCAGACCTGGTGCGTGCGGCCCCGGGTGAGCAGCTCGCGGACCGGCCGCTCGGTGAGGATGGCCCCGACCGGCTCGGACAGCGCGGGGGCGAGCCGCTGGGGCAGCGGGAGCGTGGTGTCGCGCAGCGTGGCGGCGGCACCGAACAGCAGGTCCCGGTTGGCCCGCTCACCGGGCCGCCGACCCACTCGCTCGATCAACCGGGCACCCGTCTCCAGGTCGTTGACCAGTTCGAGAGCGTCCTGTCCGGCGTCCACCTTGGCGTGGATGGTGTGCAGCCAGGTGCGCCACGGGTCACTCCAGGCGTCCACCCGGAACGTCCACACACCCTCCGCGTCCGGCACCACCGAGGTCACCCAGCGGTCCGTGTCGATGCCCTCGGCGACCATCCGGGCGTGCTTTCCGGCGCCCTGCGCGCCCAGCTTCCTCCACACCACGTTGGCGGCCACCGCGTCGTGGCCCTCGCGCCAGACGGTGGCTCGGATCGGGATGCTCTCGCCGACGACGGCCTTGCTCGGATAGCGGCCGCCGCCCACCGCCGGGGTGACATCGTCGATTCCGAGCCGTCCAGTCACGGCGTCCCACATCCCAGCTTGTGTTTCGATTCAGCACGCTCGCTCGGCCGTCTAGACGGTACCCATCGAGGTGGCGGTACGAAACGACATCCGGGGGCGTGTATGCGCAACATCGAGTGGCCTATGCTTGATCGTTAATCACTCTGGCTGCCCGGTTCGCGGCGGGCAGCCAGGTCGACGCGCCGCCGGGGCGTGCCGTTGATCAGTTCGTCTCGTATTTTGCGCGCCAGCTGTAACGATCCCGCAATCGATTCACGTACGCTGCCGCACGTGAGAGCACTCCGTCGGTTCACCGTCCGCGCCCAGTTGCCGGGACCGCTCGCGCCCCTGCAGGAACTGGCCGGGAACCTCCGCTGGAGTTGGCACCCGCCGACCCAGGACCTGTTCGCGGCCATCGATCCGTCGGCCTGGGAGCGGGTCTCCGGCGACCCGGTCCGGCTGCTCGGCGAGGTGTCCACCCAGCGCCTGAACGAGCTCGCCCGCGACGACGACCTGGTGGACCGGGTCCGGGCGCAGGCCGCCGACCTGCACTCCTACCTCACCGAGCCGCGCTGGTACCAGCGCCTGCAGGCCAGTGAAGACGCAGCCGCCGACATCCCCGCCGCGATCGGGTACTTCTCCATGGAGTTCGGGGTCAGCGAGGTGCTGCCCAACTACTCCGGCGGCCTCGGCGTGCTGGCCGGGGACCACCTCAAGGCGGCCTCCGACCTGGGCGTGCCGCTGATCGGCGTCGGGTTGCTCTACCGGTCCGGCTACTTCCGCCAGTCGCTGTCCCTGGACGGCTGGCAGCAGGAGCACTACCCGGCGCTGGACCCGCAGGGCCTGCCGCTGCGGCTGCTCACCTCGGCGGACGGCGCCCCGGTGCTGGTCACCGTCGGGATGCCGGCCGGCCGCACGCTCTACGCCCGGGTCTGGCAGGCGGTGGTCGGCCGGGTGCCGCTGCTGCTGCTGGACTCCGACATCGAAGAGAACGAGCCGGACCTGCGCGGCATCACCGACCGGCTCTACGGCGGCGACCAGGACCACCGGATCCGGCAGGAGATCCTGGTCGGCATCGGCGGGGTGCGCGCGGTGCGGGCCTACTGTGAGGTCACCGGCCACCCCAGCCCGGCGATCTTCCACACCAACGAGGGGCACGCCGGCTACCTGGGCCTGGAACGGATCCGGGAGCTGATGGCCGGGCACGGGCTGAGCTTCGACGAGGCGGTGGCGGCGGTGCGCGCGGGCACGGTGTTCACCACGCACACCCCGGTCCCGGCCGGCATCGACCGGTTCCCGCTGGACCTGGTGCGCTACTACTTCACCGA
>Ga0137415_10007087_pt1 | contig 11113 bp, 9 predicted proteins | sample CZODoug3_1_1_16f_FD_183082 | JGI IMG/M metagenome (GOLD analysis project Ga0137415, IMG submission 183082) | Vadose zone soil fungal communities from Angelo Coast Range Reserve, California, USA - CZODoug3_1_1_16fungal (Hybrid Assembly) | ecosystem: Environmental > Terrestrial > Soil > Vadose...
CCGGTCTTCTCCGCCAGATACAGCAGCATCGCGCCGGATTCGAAGATCGAGATCGGCTTGCCGCCGCCCTTCGGCTCATGATCGAGCATTGCGGGAATGCGGTTGTTGGGCGCGATCGCCAGAAACTCCGGCTTGAACTGGTCGCCCTTGCCGATGTTGACCGGGAAAATCTTGTATTTCAGCCCGGTCTCTTCCAGAAACATCGTGATCTTGTGGCCGTTCGGCGTGGTCCAGTAATGAAGGTCGATCATGGGGCGTCCCCGTCCTGCTGCGGATTCATGCCTGGCATGCAACTTGGCATCCAAACTGGATGCGACTGCATGAACTTCACCGCATCAGGAACGCGAAGTCAATGGCGGGCGTTTCGCATCCCGGCGAATTGATCTGCAGGATATGACGAAAGCACCTTGGAATGTTCCCATGGTGGGGCTACCGCGCGGCGCAAGTCCGCGCTGCCATGCGATCAGCCAATGCGGCCGTTGTTGTGCAGCAGCTTTTCGCCGTCTTCCGTAACCGTAATGATCACCCCGAATCCCGCGACCGACTCGCGCGCGACGTAGCCGCCATCGGCCGCATCCTCCCAGATCGTCAGCCGCGGGCATGACGTGCGCCAGGTCGCGATCACCTCGGAGTAAAGCCGGGGCTCCCTCGCGATCCATTCGACAAAATCAAGCACCAGTGGATCCGCCGCGTCGGCCATCGGGTTCCTCCTGTCAAAACAAGGAAACAGCCCAGCTGCTGCGCCCCAGCAGCAGCCAGCTTCCGTAAATGATGTAATAGCTGGCAACCGTGGTGATCAGCCGCCGCGCCCAGGTGCGAAATTGCAGCTCGGTCATGGCTTCGAGGATGCGCCGCGCCAGCGTGGTGCCGATCATCGACGCGGCGACAGCGACGGCGGCGAGAGCCGGATCGAGCGTGGCGGCCTGATCGATGATGCCGCCGAAATAGATCAGCTTCACGAAATGACTGGCCACCTGACAGGTGGCCTTGGTCGCCACGATGCCGCGGCGATCGAATTTTCCGCCCAGAAAGAACGTATCCATCAAGGGCCCGGAGACGCCGGTCATCAGCATCAGCCCCATGCAGATCGAGCCATAGAAGGTGCCCTGCCAGATGCTTTCGGGGTCAGGCTTCAGGCCCGGCGGCGTCAGCCGCGCCATGAACGGCGTCACCCCCAGCAGCAGCAGCGCGATCGGCTTGTCCGGCACATAGCGGGTGATCGACCACGCCGCCAGCGCGACCGCGCATCCGATCAGGTAGATCGCGACCGGCCGCCACCTGATGTGGCTGCGCCACAAGAAAGCGCGCCAGCCGTTGGAAGCCATCTGCGTGATCGCATGCAACACCATCGCCGAAGGAAGCGGCAGGATGGTCAGCAGCACGCCGATCAGGATCAGTCCGCCCGCCATGCCGAACAAGCCGGACAGGAATGCGGTCGCGACCATCAACAGTCCAAGTGCCGTAATCAGCAGCGGCGTCATCTCGAATCTCCGCTGACATTTCTGCCTCGCTTGTATCGCCTGAGCAAACTGAGTTATCTTGGCCTGGCATCAGTTTTCCTGAGGGTGGCAAGTTTTTGGGGTGCAATGCGGCGGCTGCTGTTTCTCAACGGCATCAAGGCGTTCGAGGCCGCGGCGCGAAGCGGAAGCTTCGCCGGCGCGGGAGCGGAGCTCAACGTATCAGCGGCGGCGGTCAGCCGGATGGTGCATCTTTTGGAGCAGCGGCTCGGCGTCGCCCTGTTCGAGCGCAAGGCAAACAAGCTGGCGATGACATCCGCCGGCCGCGCCTACCAGAGCGGGCTGACGCCGATCTTCGATGCACTGGCAAGCCTGACCGCGCAGGTGACCGCGCCATCCAGCGTCCGGGTGCTGACCATCGGCGTCGGCCCGACCTTTGCCATGAAATGGCTGATCCCGCGGCTGGCGGACTTTCGTCAGCACGAACCCGACATCGACGTGCGGATTACCACCGGCGGCGCGGCGGCCCCGTTCGGCGACGACTGGAGCTGCGGCATCAAGCTCGGTGACGGCGAATGGCCGGGTCTGGTGGCTGAACCATTGGTCGCGGCCGATCTCTTGCCGGTGTGCGCGCCACGACTGGCGGCGCGACTGAAACGCCCCGGCGACCTGAAAGGGCCGAGCCTGCTGCGCGTCGCTCACTCGCCCGGTGACTGGCCGTCGTGGCTCAAGACCGCCGCCGTTACGCGCGTGACAGCGCGTGGGCCGGAGTTTCAATTCTACGGCCAGGCGCTGCAGGCCGCCATCGACGGGCTGGGTATTGCTATGGGTATTCGGCCCTATATCGACGACGATCTTGCCGCCGGACGGCTGGTCGCGCCATTTGCGCTGAGCGTGCCGAAAGGCATGCGCTGGTATCTGGTCTATCGCAATTTCCAAACCGAGCAGCGTGATTTCGCCGCGTTCCGGCGTTGGATCATGCGTGCCGCGGCAGGACCTGCCGGGCACGGCAAATTCACAGGTAAGATTCATCGCAATGCCGATTGAACAAATAAAAACACTTATCATCGGAGGTGGCCAGGCCGGGCTGACGATGAGCCACAGGCTGAAGCAGCGCGGCCTCGCGCATCTCGTGCTCGAACGGGGCCGGATCGGCGAACGCTGGCGCAGCGAACGCTGGGATGGCCTGCGGTTTCAATTTCCCAACTGGTCGGTGCGGCTGCCGGATTTCCTGTTTCCGCACACCGACCCTGACGGCTTCGCGACATCAGGCGAGATTGTGGATTTCATCACCGCCTATGCCGGCTTCGTCGCAGCACCGATTCGCTGCGGCGCCGCGGTGACGTCGCTGCGGCGCCGCGATGGCGTATCCGGCTTTGTCGCCGAAACGTCCGACGGCCCGATCGCCGCTGACAATGTCGTCGTCGCTACCGGTCCCTACCAGTGCCCGGTCGTTCCGGCCACATTGCGCGATGACATCGACGTCTTTCAGGTGCACGCCAGCCGATACTTGAATCCTGACCAGCTGCCATCGGGCGCGGTGCTGGTGATCGGGTCCGGTGCCTCCGGTTCGCAAATTGCCGAGGAACTGTTGCGTGCGGGCCGCCGCGTCTATCTCTCGGTCGGCCGGCACTCCCGCCTGCCGCGCCGATACCGCGGACGCGATCTGATCTGGTGGCTCAGCGCCATGGGCATCGATCAGACGCCGGCGGAGCAGCGCGACCCCTCACGATTGCTGCCGGTGATAACAGGCGCCTATGGCGGCCACACCATCGACTTTCGCAGCTTCGCCGCTGATGGCGTAACGCTGCTGGGGCGTGTGAAGGCGGTACGTGGAGGCATCATGGAGATCGCGCCTGATCTCGCCGACAGCCTGGCGACCGGAGACGGGATCCATGCCACCTTCCTCGACATGGCGGATGCGCATGTCGAACGCCACGGCCTGAACATGCCGCAAGATCCCGCCGCCCGCGCGGTGTTATCGGATCCGCTCTGCCTCACCGAACCGCTCCGGCGCCTTGATATCGGCGCCGCCGGCATCGGCGCGGTGATCTGGGCCACGGGCTATGGCGTTGATTTCGGCTGGATTGACGTTCCGGTGCTCGATGGGCACGGAAAGCCTGTTCACCGCCGTGGCATCACCGACGTACCGGGATTGTATTTTCTCGGCCTGCAATGGTTGTCCAGGTTGAACTCGTCATTCCTGTCCGGAGTGGGCGACGACGCCGCTGCGCTCGCCGACCACATTGCCGCGCGGGGTTGAATTCGGGTTGGAACATTGCGTCGTAGCTGTCGCGGCAGACCCACTCGCAGGTAAAAATAACACCAGGATGTGAATGGGTTCACATTCGTTTTTGTCGACTCATGTTTCCGTCGGCTTCGGAAAATGCCCGGAGTCACGAAGATGAACTATGACGGCTTTCAGATCGAATCCTTCGAGGCCGGAAAAGGTTTGTGGCACGCCAGGATCCGGCGGGCGGATCTGGAGCCTGTCATTATCGATGGCGTGCTGTTTTCCGCGCTTGAGGTCGGCTTCGCCTGGTCCGGTCCCGATGCCGCGGTAGCCGATGCGAAGACTCACATCGACCACCTCAACCGACGCGGCGCGGGCATTGGGCAGATGCCGTCGGCGGAACGGCCGGCTGCTTCCTAGCCCGATCTGAGAGCAGCCCGTATCCGATGTGCGAATCTGAAGCCGAGCCGATCCCGTTGCCGTCAGCGACGGTGCGATCCAACTGCCCACACTGCGACACGCGCCTGGTGGTGCAGCGTATCGTTCCCGGACGATCGGGGCTCGAATACTGGACCTTGAGATGCACAAAGTGCGGCCATATCCATCAGGATGCGGTCCATTCGGGTCTCAGAGACTCAAGCTCCTGAACACAAGCCAATGCTTGATATCATCGGGCAGCGCTATCGGCGAGAGCGGGCGCAGTTAGGGAGAACGGTCGGTTTCTCGAGGACCCAAGCGTTTCCCATTCGCAAGCTCCGGAATCTATCTGGTGCGAAATGTGTTCGGTGCCGATTCAAGCTCCGCGAGGTCGAGCTCAAGCATGGTGTCGTCGAGCCCGATCAAGACGCCGACGGTGAACGCTCCGTAGGTCGTGGCCTCCAGTGTAGCCTTGCCCCCAACGGCCCTCACATCACGAACCGGCTTTTCAAATGAATCGTGGAGGTGGAACGTAACGTTTCCCGAAAGCCGCTTCCGCGAGCGCGGTATCGCGGAAACGGTGAGCACAATGTGAAACCAATCCTCCTCGATAAGGGTCACCTTTGCGGTGACGGTCCAGCCATTGCTGGTGCTCTGCCCGCCCCACTGCCCCTTTTGTGGATCGCGAGGATTGATCTTGCGGACCGGTGGGGTCGGGACCTTATGGGAGAGCAACGTTTTGGCACGGTCGACGGCGGCGCAAGTCGGGGCCGTCTCGAATGCCAGCGGGGTCCCGGTTACTCGGTAGCCTTGCACCGCCACCAGCCGTCGCGACAATCCGTCGAGGTCGGCGAAAATGGAAGCATGATGAGTTCCGCTGGAATCCAGCTTTCTCCGAAAATCGGCCTTGCATTCTTTTCCGACAACGATCTGCTGCATGTCCTTGCTGGAATAGGGCTCTTCAGGATTTGGATGCAACGTGAACAGGCCACGTTGTGAAACCAGTCGCGGTGTCACATACCCTGGGTAAAAGAAATTGACGTGGGTGACCTGGAAAGGATCAAGCCGTTGTTCTTTTACTTCGACGGGTCGACGGATGATGTAAAGGCCTGCATCCTCATCGTCATTGCCCCACACGGCGAAGAACAGCGACACCGATGGTGACTCCGACCAGTCGAGGAGTCTCGTCGGAACGCCGTAGTGTTGCGCCAGAGCGAGCCACTCCCAATCGTTGACGGGTCGTGTGGCGAGAAATGGCAGTGCTTCGCGTTTGAACTGGTCAAACAACGCCTTCTCAATACTCAACTTATAGCTGTACCCGTCGCGTTGGCGCCCCACCGACGGGATAAGCTTGTGGCGAACCGATGTCACCCCACGAAACAAATAGTTTCCATCGAGATATTGCTCGATATGCTGCTGAAATTCCGTCCAGGTCCGGAGCCGCCTGCGCTCCCAGGGAGCGCTTTTCTTTTGCGGAGCTATTTTCTGCGGAGCTATTTTCTCTTGAGACGTTCTCTTTCTTCGTTGGGCCATCATCGAACCCTCAACTACGTTAAGTCTTCAAATACTGCCGAAACATTTGCGTGAAGCGAAGGATCCAGACCGCCGGTGCTACATTATTTGCAAGTTTGTTTTTCTCCGTTTCCTTCTACCTGAGTGCGGCGTTCGAAACCTGAAAGGCGCCGACCGGCGTAACCGGTTGCGCCTTGACGGCGGCGGCGGCGGCAGCCGGTTGCGGCGGCGCGCCTGCGCCCGTCGCTCCGCTTGCAGCGCTGCGAATATTGGTGAGTCCGGTCACGACGTCGTACCAGAACGGTGAGCCAAGCCCGATCAAGAGGCCGCCGAGAAATAGATAGAACCAAACGCCAACCTTCGTCGGCACCTGGAGCCAGGCGTCCACATACTGCCTGTCCGGCAGTCCTTTGTAGTCTTTATCGTCGGGCGTGCACTTCTCCCGAAACTTCCTGAATCCTTCGCTTTGCCCGGTCTTCGGATCCTTGCAGTTCCATGCCCAAAGCGACATATCGGCCGCCTTGATGCGTTCATCGCTCCAACCAAGCGGGACGCCAAGATCAGCATACTGTTTGACCGTCGTGTTTGCGCTGGCAATAGCTGTTTGCCAGTCATTTTTCAGTGCTTCGATTTGCTTTTTGACCTCTTCGGGGACCGTTGCCGTGTCTGGCACGAGTTCTTTCAGCACCTTCGCAGCCTCCAGCGCCGCCTTGTGTTGCGCAGCCACCGCCTCGGATTGTTCGATCACCTTTGCGCGCGCATTCGGATCCCGGAGATAGGTTTTGAACAGATCGACTGCGTCTACGTGCGCCGCAAAGGCCAGCACGATCGCCACCACCACGGACAACAGTCGCGCGCGGCCCTCGAAATATTCTCCGGCTTCCTTGCCGAATGCTTCGAACTTTTGCGCGACATCCTTGAGGACGGAATCGGCCACGTCGCCTGCGGCAACGGCAGCAGCGTTGGCGGCAGTGTTCGCCTGTTTGATAGCCGCGCCGACATCGATGCTGCCCAGCCGCTCCATGAACTCGGCTGGCGTCATCGAAGAGAGATCGCGGCCGCTCCAAAGACCGAATGCCAGCTTCTGATTGTTCGCGACTTGCGCGGCCTCATCGGTGGGCGTGGCTTTTGGTGTAACGCCCATTGGCGCACGATTTGCGCTCATGCGCTCGACAAAGGCTTTGCGCATATCATCGATGACCTTCGTGGCCGCATTTCTGTCAGCCTCAGGGACCTCCGCGTTGTTGGCCTGCACCACGACAGCCGCGGGGACGATATGCTTCGCGAGCACCTGGTCGAACATCCGCCCGAGCATGGATTTGAGCCCGGCCTCCCGCATCGAGAAAATGCGATGAACGATCTCGACGAATGACGAGCAAACCAGCGAAAGCGCGAACATCGTAATCGCGAACGCAAGCGCGGCCTCGATAAGCGGCATGACCTCCTCCGCAGCCTCGAGTTCCCGACGCAAATACAAGCACAAGATGTGTTGCTGTGCAATCTCGCCTCGAGGGTGGACCTTGACGGCAGTGCTGCTTACCCTTCCATCGCGGCACGACTCTGCCCATATTGGGTGGCGATGGCCAAATCTCCCGACAAGTCCAAATCGCAGAAGAAACCCGCGCGCCCGACAAAATCGAAGGCGCATCGGCCTGACGTGCAGCCGATCGGGCCGGCGCTGGCGGAACTGCTCAATCCCGCGATCAATCGTGGGGATGCCGGTCTCGGCTCCGGAACCGGGTTGCAGCCGCCGCCGGATAATTCCTGGGATCGCCGCTCCGGCGGTGAGGCCGCCGCGCATCGCGCCCGGGCCTCGACGCGCGGGACCAGCGAAGATGTGGCGAAGCGGGACGCGTCGCTCACGAGCTCCATCTCCCGTGGCTCACCCCCACCCAACCCTCCCCCGCAAGCGGGAGAGGGCTCCAGACGGCTGGCCCCACACGCTGACGGAAAAGATTTTCCCGCGGAGTCGCAACCTGCGTCCCCTCTCCCGCTTGCGGGGGAGGGCCAGGGTGGGGGTGCTTCTACCAGGCAAGGCTTCGACGAAACGCCGCAGGCCAATTACGGCACCGCGGCCACGATTCCGGCGCTCGATCCGGAGCTTGCAAAGCAGCTCGGCTTCACCACCGAGGAGGAAGACGCCGCCGCGCTGGCACGGCCGCCGCGCAACAAGATGGAGGCGCTGGGCGTCGCCGCCACCGCGGACGCCCTGGAAAGCCTGATCCGCGAAGGCCGCCCGGAATTCAAGGGCGAGGACGGCCAGGTGAAAATCTGGACGCCGCATCGCCCGCCGCGTCCGGAGAAATCCGAAGGCGGCGTGCGCTTCGTCATCAAGTCCGAATACGAGCCGAAGGGCGACCAGCCCACCGCGATCAAGGAATTGGTCGAAGGCATTTCGCGTCAGGACCGAATGCAGGTTCTGCTCGGCGTCACCGGCTCCGGCAAGACCTACACCATGGCCAAGGTGATCGAGGCCACGCAGCGCCCGGCCATTATTCTGGCGCCGAACAAGACGCTGGCGGCGCAGCTCTATGGCGAGTTCAAGAGCTTCTTCCCTGACAACGCCGTCGAATATTTCGTCTCTTATTACGACTATTACCAGCCCGAGGCCTATGTGCCGAGGACCGACACCTATATCGAGAAGGACTCTTCCATCAACGAGCAGATCGACCGCATGCGCCACTCGGCGACGCGGGCGCTGTTGGAACGCGACGACGTCATCATCGTGGCTTCGGTGTCGTGCATCTACGGTATCGGCTCGGTGGAAACCTATACCGCGATGACGTTCGCGCTGAAGAAGGGCGAGCGCATCGACCAGCGGCAATTGATCGCCGATCTGGTGGCGCTGCAATACAAGCGGACCCAGGCCGATTTCACCCGCGGCACCTTTCGCGTCCGCGGCGACGTCATCGACATCTTTCCGGCGCACTATGAAGACCGCGCCTGGCGCGTCAATTTGTTCGGCGACGTCGTGGAAAATATCGAGGAGTTCGATCCGCTTACCGGCCACAAGCAGGACGAGCTGGAATTTATCAAGATCTACGCCAACTCGCACTACGTGACGCCGCGGCCGACGCTGGTGCAGGCGATCAAGTCGATCAAATCGGAATTGAAATGGCGGCTGGATCAACTCAATAACCAGGGCCGCCTGTTGGAAGCGCAGCGGCTGGAACAGCGCACCACCTTCGATCTCGAAATGATGGAAGCCACCGGCTCTTGCGCCGGCATCGAGAACTATTCGCGCTATCTGACGGGACGCCGCCCCGGCGAGCCGCCGCCGACCTTGTTCGAATATGTGCCCGACAATGCGCTGGTGTTCACCGATGAGAGCCACGTCACCGTGCCCCAGATCGGCGGCATGTTCAAAGGCGACTTCCGCCGCAAGGCGACGCTGGCCGAATACGGTTTCCGGCTGCCCTCCTGCATGGACAACCGCCCGCTGCGTTTCGAGGAATGGGACATGATGCGCCCGCAATCGGTCGCGGTGTCGGCGACGCCGTCAGCGTGGGAATTGAACGAGTCCGGCGGTGTGTTCGTCGAGCAGGTAATCCGCCCGACCGGCCTGATCGATCCGCCGGTCGATATCCGCCCCGCCCGCACGCAGGTCGACGATCTCGTCGGCGAGGTCCGCGCCACCGCGCAGGCCGGCTATCGCTCGCTGGTTACCGTCTTGACCAAGCGGATGGCGGAAGACCTCACCGAATACCTGCACGAGCAGGGCATTCGCGTGCGCTACATGCACTCAGACATCGATACCATCGAGCGCATCGAGATTATCCGGGACTTGCGGCTTGGCGCCTTCGACGCGCTGGTCGGCATCAATCTGTTGCGCGAAGGCCTCGACATTCCCGAATGCGCGCTGGTCGCGATCCTCGACGCCGACAAGGAAGGCTTTTTGCGCAGCGAAACGTCTCTGATCCAGACCATCGGCCGCGCCGCGCGCAATGTCGACGGCAAGGTGATCCTCTATGCCGACCAGATGACGGGATCGATGGAACGCGCCATCGCCGAGACCGACCGCCGCCGCGAAAAGCAGGTCGAGTACAACACCGCCAACGGCATCACGCCGGAAAGCATCAAGAAATCCATCGGCGACATCATGAACAGCGTCTACGAGCGCGACCATGTGCTGGTGGAAATCGGCGACGGCGGCAAGGGAAATTCGTGGTCCGATGACGTCATCTCGATCGGGCATAATTTCGAGGCGGTGCTCGGCGATCTCGAAACCCGGATGCGCGAGGCCGCCGCCGATCTGAACTTTGAAGAGGCCGCGCGGCTGCGCGACGAAGTCAAACGCCTGCGCGCCACAGAACTCGCGGTGGTCGATGATCCGACGGCAAAGCAGCGCGCGGTGCAGGGCAAGGCCGGCGCCTATGCCGGCACGAAGAAATACGGCGAGGCCGCGAATTTGCCGCGGAGCTCAGCGAAGCGCGGCGGCAACAACACCCCGCGCGCCGCTTCTCCCTCCCCCTTGCGGGGAGGGTCGACCGCCAAAGGCGGTCGGGGTGGGGGTACAGACGAAGATTCTTCTTCCGCTTCCCGTGTCCACAAACCCCATCTCGACGAGATGCACGGCCCGGAATCCCTGCCCTACCGTCCCGGCCGCGCCACCCCGCGCAAACCCTCGCCCGACGACATCGAACCCGGCAGCGGGAGCAAGATCTTCCAGCCGACTTCATCGCGCGAAGCCGTTCTCGGCCGCTCCACCGGCGGCGCGCCGGGACACCGGGGCGGATGGAAGAAGCGGTAGCCTCTCAAAAATTCGCAACGCGAAACATCTCTCTGCGCATACGCGAAGAGAATATCGCGCACGTTGCAACGCGGCGAGTTACCTGGCCGCGGATTTATTGATTTCGTCGCACGAAGCCATTATCGTTTGCAAATCTCAGGACGGTTCGCATGGCCTGGTTTCTGAATTTCTACAGATGCGCACGCTGCAAGCGGATATGGACCGATCAATGGTCGAGCATGTGCGACGACGATTGCCCGCATTGCGGGGCGCGGCACATGCCGCCTTACGACAGCGAGGCGCTGACCACGCTGATTGCCGAGGACGGCAAGGAATTCGTCGTGTTCTGGTCGCCGGAGACCGCGGAGCACGATCCCGACTATCGCGAACTCGGCCGCTTCCCGTCGCGCGAGAAGGCGCTGGAATTTCTGTCCGCCGACGGGTGAGGATGGATCGCCGGGGCGAGCCCGACAATGACGGTGGTTGTCGGCGACGCTCACGCTAATCCAACCACTTCCCGCCGTCGGTCACGCCATCGAGAAACGCGCCCGCCTCGCGGTTGAGAAATTCGACATCCGCAGCACCAGCGCCGCCGGCCGAGGCGTGGCCGGTCACGGTGCCGGGGCTGATCGTCATCATCTTGACGTTGGTGATGTTCTTGCCGGCCTCCTGCGGCTCGAATTCCGGATTGAGCAGGTCCTTGGTGCCGGTGAGGATCAGCGTCCTGGCCTTGATCGAGGCCAGCGCCTTGGCGGTGTCGCCGTT
>Ga0137415_10007088_pt1 | contig 11113 bp, 10 predicted proteins | sample CZODoug3_1_1_16f_FD_183082 | JGI IMG/M metagenome (GOLD analysis project Ga0137415, IMG submission 183082) | Vadose zone soil fungal communities from Angelo Coast Range Reserve, California, USA - CZODoug3_1_1_16fungal (Hybrid Assembly) | ecosystem: Environmental > Terrestrial > Soil > Vadose...
GAGACGATCCCGGCGATCGTCGAGCGATTCGACGATGCGACCGCGCTCGAGATCGCGCTCATCGAGAACCTGCAGCGTGAGGACCTCTCGCCGCTCGACGAAGCCGTCATCTACAAGAAGATGACCGACGAGCTCGGATATTCGATCCGCAATCTCGCGACGAAGCTCAGCAAAGACAAGGGCTACGTCGAGAACCGCCTCCGGCTGGCGTCAGCCCCGGACGACGTCCGGGACATGGTCGCGCAGCGGTACGACACGCTCTCGGCGGCATACGAGCTCATGAAGCTCGAGAACAAGCGACGCCGGCAATCTCTCGCGAAGCAGATCATCGCCGGCAAGCTCACGCTCCTCCGACTGCACGATCAGGTGGAACGGATCCTTCACCCCGGCGAGAAGGCCCACCGGGTCGCGCCGGAGATCCCGCCGCTCCGCGATGACGCGCTCATCACGGCGACGCGGAAGCTGAACGAAGCTCTGTCGGAGCTCGCGCGGGCCATCGGCGAAGACGGCCACGGAAGCATCGCCGAGGCCGATCGCCAGAACCTCGCGAAGTTCTTGACGATCTCGCGGGCGCGCCTCGACAACCTGGTCGCACGCCTCCGCAGCGGAGCGCGCGCCTAGCGCGGCGGCACTCTAAAGTTGGCGCATGCGGATCACCTTCCGTAGCAGCGCCATCGGCTTCGCGGTCATGACCGGCGCGGTCACCCTCGCGGCGATGGGACTCTTTGTCCTCATGGATCCACGCGCGCAGGCGTTTTGGGGGGCGCGGATCGGGGACGCCGTCAGTTTCGTGCGGTCGCTGTTCCCTCGTTAGGCGGCGCGGGGTAGGTCGACCCCGGCGTCGTCGGCCACGGTCACAAGACGAGCCTTCTGGTCCTTGGCGTCGCGCACGATCGAAACGGCGGTTACGACGATGCCCACGGCCGTGAAGATCGCGAGTCCAGCGTCACCCGTCAAAAGGTCCATCATGCGGAATGGATAAGCACCCCTCATGCCAGCGCGGCGGGCAAGCGGGCCGTTACTCTGTCGTCACATTTCCCGGAGATTTACTCAGGCGGCCTTTCGCGGCGGGCGCGCGCGCACCACGCGGACCTGCGCGACGCGCCGGCCGTCCACCGCGGTGACCTGGAACCGATAGCCCTCGATCTCGATCGTGTCGCCAATAGCTGCAAGCCGTCCAAGACGACCGAAGACCAGGCCACCCACCGTGTCGTAGGGCTCGTCCGTGAGCTGGACACCCAGCCGCTCGCGAAGTGCGTCGAGCGAGGTGAGCCCATCCACCACGAACGTTCCCGGGCCTTCTTCCTTGAAGGCGGGCGCCTCGCTGTCGAATTCGTCGTGGACCTCACCGACCAGCTGCTCGATCACGTCCTCCAGGGTCACGAGGCCGGCGGTGCCGCCGAACTCGTCGAGGACCACCGCGAGCTGGACGCGCTGGCGCCGGAACTCCGCGAGCGCCTGGTCCAGGCGCATGGTCTCGGGCATGACCGGCACCTTTCGCATCACGTCGCGCGCGCGGGTGCGATTTTCTTTATCGACGCCGACAAGGTCCTTCACATGGACGATGCCGATGATGTGGTCGAGGTCGTCCTGATAAACGGGAAAACGTGAGAAGCGATGCTGCCGGGCCGTGATCAGGATGTCGGCCACCGGCGTGTCGTCCGAGACCGCGACGATCTCGGTCCGCGGGACCATCACCTGCCGCACGATTCGATCGGCGAACTCCATGGCGCGCCCGACGATGACGCGCTCGCTCTCCTGCAGGACGCCTTTCCGGGTTGAGACGGCGACGAGCATCTTGAGCTCCTCCTCGCTGTGCACGTTGACCTCGTCGTTGGGCCGGATCCCGGCGACGCGAAGGATGGCGTTCGCGCTGCCATTCACGAGAACGATGAACGGGTACATGACGCGGTAGAAGAGATCGAGGGGGTAAGCGCACCAGAGCGCGAGCGTGAGAGCGCGCTGGATCGCGAGGTATTTCGGCGCGAGCTCCCCCACGACGATGTGCAAGTAGGTGATCACCCCGAACGCCAGGGCGAACGAGAGCACCTCCAGCAGCGGATCCGGCAGCCACGTGAACAGAGGACCGAGCAGTCGGGCCACCGCGGGCTCGCCGATCCACCCGATGGCGAGTGAGCAAAGCGTCACGCCCAGCTGTGAGGCGGAGATGTACTGGTCGAGCTTGCCGACGATGCTCGCGGAGAGGCGAGCACGAGCGCTGCCTTGCTGGGCGAGCTCGTCGAGCTGCGTTTTCCTGATGCGGATGAACGCGTACTCCGCCGCCACGAAAAACCCGTTTGCCAGGACAAGGGCCAGCGTGAGACCGACGGCGACGAGCGCGCTCGCGTCCATGGACGTGCGATTCTCGCATCTCCGGCGGGGCCGACAAGCCGACCGTTTACGCTCATCGCGTGCGCGTGCTGGTTCGTTTGTTCGCCTCGTATCGGGAGGCGGCGGGTCGAGGACACTTCGATCTGGAGCTGCCTCCGGGCGCGACCGTGCGCGACGCCATCGCACGCATCACGAACGAGCATCCACTGATCGCCGAGGGCCGCCAGGTGGTCATCGCACGCAACCGCGAGTACGTGGGCGTCGATGAGCCGCTCGCCGACGGCGACGAGCTGGCCCTGATACCGCCGGTCTCGGGCGGTGACGCGCGCACCCTGGCGCCGATCGCGGTCAGCGAGGCGCCGCTCTCCGTCGATGACGCGCTCGCGCTCGTCCGCGACGACGCGTTCGGCGGGGTTGTGGTGTTCCTTGGCACGGTGCGCAGTCGAAGCCGAGGCAAGCGCATCCTGCATCTCGAGTACGAGGCGTACGCCGAGATGGCGGAGGCCAAGATGCGCGAGATCTCTGAACGCCTCGTGCGCGAGCACGGTCCCCTGCGAATCGCGATGCACCACCGGGTCGGCGACCTCCGGATCGGCGACATCGCGGTCGTCGTCGCCGCGGCGGCTCCGCACCGCGATGCCGCGTTCGCCGCCGCGCGCACCGCGATCGACGAGCTCAAGTCGATCGTGCCCATCTGGAAAAAAGAGCACACAGAGGACGGCGCTATCTGGATAGAAGAGCACGCGTGAGCGGACGCGGCGGACTCCCGCGCCACGCGGGGTGGCACGGGGGAGCGGGTTGCGCGCGAGGCGTTGACCGGCCGCGTCACCGCGGACCGTCGGCAACGCGCGCGGAGCGGACCGGTAGGTGAGCGCGCGACCCCGACCCAAGGGGCAGGGGCCCCTGACCGCGAAGCGGGACAGGACCCCGCGTGGCATTGGGACGTCCGCGCCGAGCGCTCTCGTGCGGCGACTGCAGGAGATCTGCGGGGACGACAACGTCTTCTGGCGACCCGAGGACCTCCTGGTGTGGGAGTACGACGCCGGGTTCGATCGGCGTCCGCCGACGGCCGTCGCGGTGCCGGGCACGGCGGAGGAGGTCGCGGCTGTCGTCCGCGCCGCTGGCGAGGACGGCGCCACCATCGTCCCTCGCGGCGCGGGGACGGGTCTCTCAGGCGGAACGATCGCGTGTGCGGACGCCATCGTGGTAGCGACCACACGTCTCCGCACGATCATCTCGATCGACCGCGATGCGCGGATCGCTGTCGTCGAGCCGGGCGTGACGAACCTCGCGGTCAGCGTCGCCGCGAGAGAGCACGGCCTCTTCTTCGCGCCTGACCCAGCGAGTCAGCGAATCTCCACCATCGGGGGGAACGCCGGCACCAACGCTGGTGGCCCGCACGCTCTCCGGTACGGTTCGATGACCAATCACGTGCTCGGCCTCGAGGTTGTCCTGCCGACCGGGGAAGTAGCGAGTTTCGGCGGCGCGATCGCCGACGTTCCGGGCTACGACTGCGTCCCGCTCATCGTGGGGAGCGAGGGAACGCTCGGCATCATCACGAAGGTCTGGCTGCGCCTCCTTCCCCTCCCCGAGGACGTGCGCACGTTCGTCGCGATCTTCGCCGACGTCGACAGCGGCGCACGCGCGGCGAGCGCGATCATTGCAAGCGGCGTTGTGCCCGCCGCCATGGAGATGCTGGACAAGGTCACGATCGGCGCGCTCAACGCGGCATTCGAGGTCCACCTTCCCGAGGACGCTGGCTCGCTGCTCCTCGTCGAGGTCGAGGGCCTGAGCGAGGAGACCGAGGACTGGGCAGCCGGCATCGTGCGGCTCCTGAAGAAGAACGGTGCGACCGACGTCCGCTCGGCGGCGACTCAAGCGGAGCGCGAGCTCCTGTGGAAAGCACGCAAGCTCGGCTACGCGGCACTCGCGCGGATCAAACCGAACAACTATCTGCACGATGCGGTCGTGCCACGCACGAAGGTCCCGGAGGTGCTTCGCGAGGTCAACGCGATCGCGGATCGGTACGGCTACATCATCGCGAACATGTTCCACATCGGCGACGGCAACTTGCACCCGGTCCTCCTCTTCGACGCGAGGACCCAACCAGTCGATCGCGTCATGGAGGCGAGCGCGGAGATCCTGAAGGTCGCGCTCGACGCCGGCGGCGCGCTTTCCGGCGAGCACGGGATCGGCCTCGAGAAGAACCACTTCATGTTCTGGGTATTCGGTCCCGAGGATCTGGACGCGCAGCGCCGCGCGCGCGACGCGTTCGATCCCGGCGGAATGATGAACCCCGGGAAGATCTTCCCCGGGGGTGATGCGTGCGCCGACATCCCGACGGAGCGCACGAAGCGTGCGCTCGCTGAGGGTATGTGGGTATAGCGGTCCGTCCCGATCTGCATGCGATCGATGGGATGACCCCGCGCGGCATCGTCCGCGCGACGAACGAGGCCGACGTCGTCGACGCGATCCGTGGGGCGAACGAGCGAGGCGAAGCGATCGTCGTGAGCGGTGGCGCGACGCGGCTCGGCGTCGGCGATCCGCCGTCCCGCTATGACATTGCGGTGGACCTTTCCGCGTTGCGCGGGATCGTCGAGTACGAGCCCGGCGATCTCGTGGCCACCGTGCGGGCTGGAACGACGCTGGCGGAGCTGGCTCAGGCTCTCGCGCCGCGGGGGCAGCGGTGGCCGGTCGAGCCAGGCCTGCCGGAACGCGCGACGGTCGGGGGCACGCTCGCGAGCGCGGCCGGAGGTCCATCGCGCCTTCGCTATTTCCACCCGCGCGATTGGGTCATCGGTGCGCGCGTGGTGCTCGGGGATGGGACGCCGGTGCGCTCGGGCGGAAGGGTCGTGAAGAACGTCACGGGCTACGACCTCACGCGCCTCTGGAGCGGGACGTTCGGCACGCTCGTCGCGATCGTCGAGCTCACCCTGAAGCTCACCGCGATCCCCGAGCGCACGGTGTCGCTCGTCGCTGACGTCGACGTCCCAGCCGCCTTCGACGCGGCCAGACAACTTCAGGCGAGCGGTCTCCCGCTCGATGCACTCGCGGTCATCACCGGCGAGGCGGCCGACACGCTTGGTGCGCATGGCGATGCGGCCCTCCTCGTTCGTCTGACGGGGCCGGCATCCGCCGTTCGGCGTCTCGGTCGCGAGATCCGAGAGCGCGTGCGGTGCCGCGACGTCCCGAACGAAGTGTGGGACGACGTGACCAGGCTTCCGCTGGAAGCAAAGTGGACCGCCCGCGTTGCGTGGCCGGCGGCAGCGCAGCCTGCCATTCAGTTCGCCGGCTACCCCGCGGTGATCTATCCGGGCAACTCCACCGCGTACCTGCTGCGATCGATCGACCGCGCGACCTTCGGCAAGGTCCGAGCGTCGGTCGAGGCCGTCGGCGGGATCGCCGTGCTGGAGCGAGCCTCCGCTGAATACAAGCGCGAGGCGGGTGGAGCGTGGGGCGCGCCGCGAGTCCCGCTCGGCATCGCGCGCGCGCTCAAGGAGCGCTTCGACCCTCGGGGAGTCCTCGCACCGGGACGCATGCCCGCGTGACCACGGCCTTTGACACCACCGGGCTCGAACGCTGCATCCATTGCGGGCTCTGCCTCGAGGCGTGCCCGACGTACAAGATCACGCAGCTCGAGACGGAGTCGCCGCGCGGGCGCCTTCATCTCATGGGTGCGATCGCGGACGGGCGCATCGACATCCGCTCGAGCGACGCGACGCTGTTGCACCTGGACCGTTGCCTCGCGTGTCGGGCTTGCGAAGCGGTGTGTCCGTCGGGGGTGCCGTACGGTCGCCTGATCGAGGAGACGCGCGCCGGCATCGCGCAGGAACGCGGCGTCTCGCCGGTCGGCCAGCTGTTGCTCTGGTCGGTCTCGCGAGCGTGGGCGCTCCGCGCGCTCGCCGCCCTCCTCCTTGTGTCCGAGCGGACCGGCCTGCGCAAACTCGTCCGGCGGTTCCTCTCGCCACGCCTCCGGCGTATCGATGCGCTCGCCCCTCCGGTGGGTCGTCCGTCCTATCAGCGCGTCGCGGTGGCATCTCCCCGCGCGTCCGTCGCCCTCCTCCTCGGCTGTGTCATGCGGGCGTCCTACGGCGACGTGCATACCGCGACCGCGCGCGTGCTCGCGCATCTCGGTGTCGAGGTCATCGACACGCCGGGGCAGACGTGCTGCGGCGCGCTCCACGCGCACGCGGGCGACAAAGCCGAGGCGGTGCGGCTCGCGAAGATGAACGTCGCGGCGTTCGAGCGAGCCGACGTCATCCTCGTGAACGCGGCAGGGTGCGGCGCCCACCTCAAGAGCTACGCGCATCTCCTCGAGGACCGGCCGAACTGGGCCGAGCGAGCCGCGGCCCTCGCGTCGCGCGTGCGCGATGTGAGCGAGTACATGCAGACGATGGTCGGCGACGAGACGCTCGGCGACCTCGGCATCCGGATCACGTACCAGGACCCGTGCCATCTCGCGCACGCGCAGGGCATCCGCGCGGAGCCCCGCGCGCTGCTCTCGAAGGTGCGCGGACTTGAGCTCATCGAGATGGCCGGCGCCGACGTCTGCTGCGGAAGCGCCGGCTACTACAACCTCGCGCAGCCCGAGTACGCCGACCGCCTCCTCGAGCCGAAGATCGACGCGATCCTCGCGACGCGGCCGGACGCGGTCGTAACCGGGAATCCGGGTTGCATGCTTCAGCTCGCCGCGGGGCTGCGCGCGCGCGGGCGCGCCGACGTTCCGGTGCTTCACGTGGTCGAGGTCCTCGATCGCGCGCTGTCGTCCCGATGAGCGCGCGCCGCGGTCTCACGATCTTTCTCGCGACGGTGGCGACCATCGTCGCCGTCCTCATGCTCCTTCTCATCCCGGTGTCGGTCACGCTGGGCCGCTATGTCAACGTCCTCGGCGAGGCGCTCATCCTCGTGGCGTGCGTCGGCTATGTCGCGCGCGTGATGCGCGCCGATCGGCGCAGGCGCCGCGAGGCCGAGGCCGAGCTTCCGCCGGAACGGCGACCCGCCCGACGTGTTCCGAGGCGCCCGATCACCTTCCAGCTCCGCGAGACCGTCTTCGCATTCCTCGTGTGGTTCGTGCTGGTGATCGCGTTCAACTCGTTCGTCGTCGGCATCGGGCCGGTCCCGAACGTGGGCATCGCGGTCTTCGCCGCGTTCATGCTCGCGACCCTCACCGTAACCGGCCGGCACATGATGTTCCGGCTTACCGCGGAGGAGGACACGCCGCCGGAGCGTTGAGCGCGGCGCGCCGCTAGAGTCCGGCGGATGGATCTCGGCGTTCAGATCGAGCCGCAGTTCGGCTTCAAGTTCGAAGACGTACTCGCAATCGCGCTCGACGCGGAGCGCGCCGGCTTCAGCCGGCTCTGGGTATCCGACCATCTCTTCCTGGATCCAAACGCGGTGACTACCGATTGCCTCGAGGCCTGGACGCTTCTCGCGGCGCTCGCTGTACGGACCGAGCGCATCCGGATCGGTCCGATGGTGACCGCGCAGTCGTATCGGAATCCGGCGCTCCTCGCGAAGATCGCGGCCGGCGTCGACGTGATGAGCAAGGGACGCCTCGACTTTGGTCTCGGCGCGGGGTGGAAGGACGTGGAGTACCGCGCGTACGGGTACGAGTTCCCCGACGCGCCAACGCGCGTGACCCAGATGATCGAGACACTCGAGATCTGCACGCGCATGTGGAAGGACGAGCGCGCAACCTATCGCGGCAAGCACTACCGCATCGAGAACGCGCTCTGTTCGCCGAAGCCGGCGCAGAAGCCGCTTCCTATCTGGATCGGCGGGTCCAAGCCGCGGGTGATGCGCGCCGCGGCGAAGTACGGGCACGCGTTCAACCTCACCGTGAGCGCGTCGGGGCCGAGCACCTTACCTGATCGGCTCCGCGATCTCGACGAGGCCTGCCGCGCCGCGAAGCGCGATCCGAAGACCCTGCTGCGGAGCGCGTTCCTCATGGCATGCGTCGGAAAGACGCGCGCGGAGGCCGACCGGCGGCTCGATCAGCTCGCGGCGGACTCCACGCACGGAGCGGAGGTCGTGCTCGCCTCGCTGCACGGCGGCGGCGAGCAGCTTGCGGCCGATCTCCTCCGTGACGCCGGCGCCGAGGAGCGCGGCGGCGTCCTCGGGCAGCATTCCCGCGCGGTGGCGGACCCGTGCCGCCTCGCTGGCACGCGGACCGTCAGTTGAAGTCGACGAACGCTTGGAAGCTATCGATAGTGGCCGTGGCAAAGGTGTTCGCAAATCCCGGGGTAGAGCGGTAGGGCGGCATGAACATCAAGTAGATGTTGCTGTCTGGCTGGATGAAACCGGTTGCGTTCAGCAGGTTGAAACCCATGATCTCGGTCGCACCCGTTACGAATCGCCAGCTGCTTCCGTCCCAGATGTAGAGCGGCGCAAAGACCGGGCCGAACGCGAGAACGCTGAACCGGAGGTTCGTCGCCAGATCGAGCCTGGGAAGATTCACCGGCGCTTTGACGATCAGACGTGACGGCGCTTGCTTGCTGAGCGCCCACACCTCCATCGACGGCGATGTTCCGACGAGCCCGGAGACGAGAAGCCCGGCGTTGTAGAAGGAATAGGAAAGACCTCCCAGGAACGTGAATTTCTTTCGCGCCGCGGGTGCCAATGCCGGGCTGGGATCCAATGCGACCTGCCGCCACTGGGGTGTGGCGGGCAACACCGAGAGATCGAGCTCCCAGACGTCCCTCAACGTATTCCCGGTCGCATCGGTGCCGCCGTAGACGGTCAGGCGTCGGTAGTCGGCGAAGGCGAGCCCGGCGTTTGCGCGCGGCGACGGCAGAGGAGAGGCAGCGACAGCGACCTGCGCCCAGGTCACGCTCGTTTGCGCCGTGGTGCCCGCCGGGCATGGGAATGTCGTCGTGCCGCCCGGATTGCAGACGACCTTGATCGTTCCCTGCCAGACGTCGTTCTTGAACCCGTTCGAGCTGGTCGTCGTGGCCCCGGTCCGGTTTCCGCCGAACAGGTACACGCTGTTGTCACCCTGGTCGCTGGGAGCAAGCGCGACGCCGCTGCGGAAGCCGAGCGTTCCCGTCGCGGTATTGAACTCCGCTAGGGTTGTGCAGGAGACGACGGTTCCGGCGGCGCCAGCGGTAATCGTATAGTAAGGAAGTCCGACGACGACCTGGCAGGCACCGTTGTCCCAGGCTGTTCCTGGCGGCACATTGACACCACCCACGAGCACTGCGCCCGCGTGCTGCTGTGAGTTGTTTCCTCCGACAGCGTTAGGCATCGGAACGCTAAGGGAGGCGTAGGCCATTCCCGCGTTGGCTACCGGGAGCTTGTTTAGCGCCGCATTGCCAAACTCAGCGGTGACGTCCCACCAGCCCGTGTAAGTGTTGCTGCCGCCGGTGTAGGCGTAGACCTTGTCGCCGTAGGCGTAGATGTGATCCGTCAACGCGCCGTTGCTCGTCGTTCCACCGGCCACCATGACCCGATGCTGCGTCGTGGTGCACGGCGAGGGCGTGCAAGAGAGATAACCGCCGAGGCCCATGGCGGCGTTCGCGCGCGCGCTCGGGGCGGAAACGCCGCTCCCACCATACGATGTCGACGGGTAAGGACTGCTGCTGCCGGTCGGCGGCTGTTGGAATGCCGTCCATCCGTTGCCGCCGTTCGGCTCGAAGCTGTACCAGGTCCCCGCCGGATCGACGACGCCCCCGTCTACGTCAGGCGCCGCTCCTCCATACATCAGCACCGTGCTACCGTTCATCGTCATGGCCGCGCCGACCCGCGCCGGCGGAATCAACGCCGTCGTGGTCGTGGTGGAGACGCTGCTGATCTGCTCCCAGCCGATGACGGTCCCCCCATCGCGATCGGGCTGCGGTGGGAACGCGGACGAGCTCGTGACGCCGTCGAGCTTTTGCATGGCCACGTATGAGGCCCGCGGCGAAATCCCGCCGTCCGGGAGCGCGGTATACGTCGCCGCGAGTTCCGTGAGCGCGGAGCCGCTAACGCCCCCGGTCGATATCCAGGTCTGCGGTGGATACAGCGAGTTGCTGACGGAGACGGCGTCGTAAGCGGCCATGTCGTTGCTGTTGCCCGTGACCTCCTTGCCGAGGAAGTTCAGCTCGACATGCTCCTTGTAGCCGGTGATGGCCACGGAATGACCGCTGTCGTCCTGGACCCGCAGGTCGACCTGCAGCAGGGCTTGAGGGAGCTGGAACTCGAGCACCGAGCCGTCGGCCAGGACCGGCGAGCTGGCCAGGTCCGTCCCGTTCTGGGAAGCGATGGCGCGCACGCCGACGAAGTCGGGAGTCGACGTCACGGCGCCGACGTCAGCCGTGATGGTCGTCCGCGTCGTACCGTCCGCCTTCGACTTCTGCTCGAGCAGGAACTTGGTTGCATCGGCGGCCAGCGTCTTCTGCTGGGCCGCGCCGTTCGCGCACTTGAACGTTCCCGCCGTCGTCCCGGTCCCCATGTCGCAGTGGTACCCGGTCGGACATTCGGTCGAGTTGCTGCACTTGAGCCCGGTGACGTCGACCTGGCACCCCGCGGCGAGCAGCAGCGCGGCAGCGAACGAGAGAACGACGGTCTTCTGCATCGCTTGGTTCCCCCCGGAAGAAAGCTTGCTCATCAAAATCTCCCCGCCACCGACGCACCGGACGATGTGGGAAGGAAGTACAAGACGCCGGCGCCGATGCCGGCCGCGAGGCCCGCGCCGAGCAGCACGGCGGAAAGGGTATGGGCCGACTTGGATTGCGAGAGCAGATCATCCGCCGCCACGGTCGTGTGCGGATGCGCGTTCAGCTCGTTGTCGACGTTCTTCGCCTTG
>Ga0137415_10007089_pt1 | contig 11111 bp, 9 predicted proteins | sample CZODoug3_1_1_16f_FD_183082 | JGI IMG/M metagenome (GOLD analysis project Ga0137415, IMG submission 183082) | Vadose zone soil fungal communities from Angelo Coast Range Reserve, California, USA - CZODoug3_1_1_16fungal (Hybrid Assembly) | ecosystem: Environmental > Terrestrial > Soil > Vadose...
ATCTCGTACGACTCGGCATGCATCACGTGACCCTCGAGCGTGTCGCTGTGGATGGGCTGAAACGTGCCGAGGCCCACGTCCAGCGTCAGTTCGCATACTTCCGCGCCTCGCGCGCGAATCGCTGACAAAACCTCTGGCGTAAAATGCAGCCCAGCCGTGGGAGCGGCTACGGCTCCGGGCCGGCTCGCGAAGACCGTCTGGTATCGTTCGCGGTCCGCGGATTCGTCCTCGCGGTCGATGTACGGTGGAAGCGGCACGTGGCCGAGCCGTTCAATCTGCGTGGATACTCCGCCCGGGTAGCGGGAGGTGAATCGCACGGTGCGCAGTCCGAACTCGCCGCGCGCGATGATCTCAGCCTCGAGTTCACCTTCGCCAAACACGACGCGCTCACCCGTTTTCATCTTCCGTCCGGGACGCACCAATGCCTCCCATACATCGGGGCCAACTTGCCGTGCAAGGAAAACCTCCACGGTGCCACTCAAATGCTCGTGACGCGTGGCGTGCGAAGGCGCGTCCGAGAACACTCCCAGGCGGCGGCCGAAAAGTCGCGCGGGAATCACTCTCGCGTTGTTCAGCACGATGAGTTCGTTGCCGCGTAGGAGGCTGGGAAGCTCGGCGAACATACGATCGCCGAGCTTGCCGCTGGCGCGATCCATGGCCAAGAGACGGGAGCTATCGCGGTGCGGCAGCGGGCGCTGGGCGATCTGCGCGGATGGAAGGTCATAGTCGAGTTGGTCGAGGCGCACGGCCAAACAGTCTAGCAAATCGGCTAAGCGAATGAAAAATCGCGAGTTACGGCGTTTCCTGCTCATTTTTAGGTCAATCTCTTGGCAGAATAGACGCTAAGTTTCTGATGGTGACATGGAAACAACTAGGTTAAGTTTCAGTGAGTTACAGAAAGCAGCAAGAGAGCCCAAATTGTACTTGACAGTCTTACGCTCATATTTTATTATGTTCCTGCAGTCATCTAAGGAGGGACATCTATCATGAGAACTTTGAGCCGTTTCGAGCCCTTCCGCGGGGCTTCTACTTTGCAGGACCAACTCAATCGTGTGTTCAACGAGGTGTTTGAGCGGACCGGAGACGAATCCAACCTTACCAGCTGGGCGCCGGCCGTCGATATCTTCGAGACCGAGCACGAGCTGGTGGTGAAGGCGGATCTGCCGGATGTTGATCCGAAGGATCTGGACATCCGTGTGGAGAACAACATTTTGACCATTCGGGGTGAACGCAAGTTCGAGAGCAAGGTGAGCGAAGACAAATACCTGCGCGTGGAACGCGCGTATGGTTCGTTCAGCCGGAGCTTCTCGCTGGCCAACACCGTGAATTCGGAGGCCATCAAAGCCGATTATCAGAATGGCGTGCTGACGCTGACTATTCCTAAGCGCGAAGAGGCCAAGCCGAAGCAGATCAAGGTTAACGTCGGGGCACCGGCGATGGCCGGCGCGAAGTAAGCGGCAACTTGTGAATTGTAAGGGGCTGGCGAAAAGCCAGCCCCTTTGTTAGAAGTGGGAGTTGAGGTGCTGTCATGCTGCGATTTGACAAGATGACGGTGAAGGCACAGGAAGCGCTGCAGAGCGCCCAGGAAATTGCCGGGCGCCATGAAAACCAACAGATTGAGCCGATTCACCTGCTTGCCGCGTTGGCAGCGCAGACCGACGGTGTGGTGCCGCCGCTGCTGGCGCGTCTGGGCATTCGCGCGGAAGTGCTTTCGCAGGACATCGAGCGAGAGATTGGGCGTTTGCCGCGTGTGACCGGATTTGCGCAGCAACATATGGGCAAACCGCTGAACGACGTGCTGGAGCGCGCGTTCGATGAAGCGCAAAGATTCAAGGACGAATACGTTTCGACCGAGCACATGTTCCTGGCCATTGCTGGGCAGGAACGCGATACTGCCGGCCAGTTGTTGAAGAAGCACGGAGCTTCCCACGAGGCTATCTTGCAGGCGCTGACCAGCGTGCGCGGCACGCAACGCGTGACTTCGCAAAACCCGGAAGCAACGTATGAAGCGCTGGAGAAATATGCGCGCGATTTGACCGAGCTTGCGCGCCGCTCGAAGCTTGACCCCGTCATCGGCCGCGATGAAGAAATTCGCCGCGTGATGCAGATTCTGGCGCGACGCACCAAAAATAATCCGGTCCTGATCGGCGAACCTGGCGTCGGTAAAACCGCCATTGTGGAAGGCCTCGCGCAAAGAATCGTTTCCGGCGACGTGCCGGACGTGCTGAAAACGAAGCGCCTGGTGGCGCTGGACTTGGCGGCGCTGGTGGCCGGCGCAAAATACCGCGGCGAGTTTGAAGACCGCTTGAAAGCAGTGCTGAAAGAAATCACCCAAGCGGAAGGCCAGATAATTCTATTCATCGACGAGCTGCATACCCTGGTGGGCGCGGGTGCCGCGGAAGGCGCCATGGACGCTTCCAACATGTTGAAGCCCGCCTTGGCGCGCGGCGAACTGCGGGCCATTGGCGCCACCACGCTGAACGAATACAAGAAATACATCGAAAAGGATCCCGCGCTGGAGCGCCGCTTTCAGCCCGTCATGGTGGAAGAGCCAAGCGTCGAGGACACCATCGCCATTCTACGCGGCCTGAAGGAACGCTATGAAGTGCACCACGGCGTTCGCATCAAGGACGCGGCGATTTTGGCGGCGGCCACGCTTTCGCACCGCTACATTTCCGACCGGTTTCTACCGGACAAGGCGATCGACCTGATCGACGAAGCCGCAGCGAGTTTGCGCATGCAGATCGATTCGCTGCCCGTTGAAATTGACGAAATCGAGCGGCGCATTATGCAGCTTGAAATCGAGCGCCAGGCGCTGCTGAAAGAAAACGACGCGCACTCCAAGGAACGGCGCACACAAATCGAAAAGGAACTTGCCAAGCTGCGCGAAGATTCGAGCGGACGGAAAGCCCGCTGGCAAGCCGAGAAAGCAGCCATCGGCAAGATTCGCAAGCTGAAGGAGCAGATCGAGCAGCTTAAAGGGGAAGAACAGCGCTATGAACGAGCCGGCGAACTCGCCAAAGTGGCGGAAATCCGCTACGGCAAGGTCGCTGTCGCGGAGCGTGAGCTGAAGGAAGCCGAGGAACGTTTCCGGTCGGTGCAAAAAGAAGCGCCGATGCTGAAGGAAGAGGTCGACGAGGAAGACATCGCCAAACTGGTGAGCAAGTGGACCGGCATTCCTGTCGGGCGACTCCTCGAAGGCGAGGCGCAAAAGCTGGTGCACATGGAAGAGCGTTTGCGGCAGCGCGTGGTCGGGCAAGACGATGCTCTGGCGCGCGTGGCTAATGCGGTCCGCCGCAGCCGCGCCGGGCTATCCGATCCCAAGCGGCCAATCGGCTCATTCATTTTTCTCGGACCCACCGGCGTCGGCAAGACCGAGCTGGCGCGCGCGCTGGCTGAGTTTCTTTTCGACGACGAAAAGCTGATGATCCGCATCGACATGTCCGAGTACATGGAAAAGCACAGTGTTTCGCGCTTGATCGGCGCGCCTCCGGGCTACGTTGGCTACGAAGAAGGCGGCCAGCTCACCGAGCAGGTTCGGCGTCATCCGTACTCGGTGATTTTGTTCGACGAAATCGAGAAGGCGCACCCGGACGTGTTCAACGTGCTGCTGCAAATCCTGGAAGACGGCAGGCTCACGGACGGCAAGGGCCGCACGGTGGACTTCCGAAATACAGTTTTGGTGATGACCAGCAACGTAGGCTCCACGGCGATTTTCGAGCTTGCGCATCGCGACCCCGAGCGCGCGAGGAAAGAAGCGATGGAGGCGTTGCGCGCCGCGTTCCGGCCGGAGTTCATCAACCGCATCGACGAAATTGTGATCTTCAATCCCCTGGGCAAGGAGCAACTCGAGCGCATCGTGGAGTTGCTGCTGCGTGGAGTGGAACAGCTGCTGGCCGAGCGCCAAATCACGCTCGAACTCACGCCCGCGGCGAAGGAGTTGCTGGTGCGCGAAGGCTTTGACCCGGCGTATGGCGCCAGGCCGCTGCGTCGCACGATTCAGCGGATGGTGCAGGATCCGCTGGCGCTGCAAATCCTGGACGCCAAGGTGCTCCCCGGCGATCATATCCGGGTGGACCGCGACGGCAAGAGCGACTCCATGCGTTTCGAGCGCGTGCAGGCCAAGAAACCGGCTACTGCGGCCTGAGAAGGGCTCGAGCGAGACGCCCCGCGATCACGCACTGCTCACGATAGAGGAAGGTCCGGGATTACATATATAGTGATAGGGAAATTCTATGAGAGTTCTACGCACGACATTTCTATTGACCGCGCTGACGCTGGTGCTCATCACCCTGGGCGCGTACTTCGGCGGCCGCAACGGCATGACTATGGCGCTGATCGTTGCCGTGATCGGCAACGCGTTCGCGTATTTTTTCTCGGATAAGATCGCGCTCTGGTCGAGCGGCGCGCAACCGGTCAGCCGCGAGCAGGTGCCCAGACTTTACGAAGTCATGGAGCGCCTGGCCGCTAAAGCTAATCTGCCCGTTCCGAAACTGTACTTAGTTCCCGAAGCAGCGCCCAACGCCTTCGCTACCGGCCGCAACCCGCGCCATGCTTCTGTCGCCGTTACGGAAGGGCTTCTCCAGCTCATGAATGACGACGAGCTCGAGGGCGTCATTGCGCATGAACTGTCGCACGTGCGCAACTACGACATCTTGATCAGTTCCATTGCCGCCACGATTGCGGGTGCGATCACATACCTGGCTCGCATGGGCCTCTGGTTCGGTTATGGCGGGCGCGATGACGACCGCGAGGGGAGCGGCTTGGCGGGAATTCTGATGTTGATTCTCGCGCCATTTGCGGCGTTTCTTTTGCAGCTCGGCGTCTCCAGGCAGCGCGAATATTCCGCCGACGCCACCGGCGCGCGCATGGTCGGCCAGCCGTACGGCCTCATCAGCGCGTTACAGAAACTCGGCGCCTACAATAAGCGGATCCCGACAACTGCGGTCTCCCCGACGACGGCGGCGCTCTGCATCGTCAAGCCGATGTTCGGCTCGGAGACTCTGTCGTCTTTGTTCAGCACGCATCCTCCCTTGGAAGACCGCATCGCTGCCCTGCGGGAAATGACCGTGGTGCCGCAGCGCTAAGGCCAGCCGTCCGCGACGTAATTTCATGGCGCGCAGGGATCTCTCAAGACAATCGCGCCTGCGTTACGGCGGATTAACAAATACTAAGCGGCCGAGAGCCGCCGCTGCCATACGCTGCTAAATTTCTTCAAACGGCCTATCACCAGACGCCTGGAATGTTGTAGAGTTTACTGCCAATAAGCAGCGTGGTGGTGGGCCGCTGCATCTTAAGAAATTTGCGAGCTTGCCGGCGTTTCCGGAAGCTCCGCGTCCATTAGGCAGGGGAAACTTTGATTACCGATCAGACGGCCACGCACGCGCCGTCGCAGCAGTCCAACTCGATACACTGCTCCATCGCGGCGACCGCCACGGCGCTCCCGCCACATACCATCACCCGCGACGACGTGAAGTATTACATGGGGCGGGTGTTTGACATTCCGGACCGCAAGCTCGAAGCCATGATGAGCATTGTCGACAATGCGCAGGTGCACAAGCGCCATGCCATTTTTCCGATCGAGTACACCGTCGAGCCGCGCGCGCTGTATCAGACCAATCAGGAATATATCGAGCACGCTGTCAAGCTCGGGCGAGAAGCCGCGGAAAAATGCCTGCAGCGCGCGGGCGTGCGCCCGGACGAAGTCGACCTGATCATAACCGTTTCCTGCACGGGCTTCATGATTCCCTCGCTCGATGCCCATCTCATTAATTTGATGGGCTTCCGCTCGAACGTCCGGCGTATGCCGTTTACAGAGCTCGGCTGCGCGGCCGGTGCCATGGCCCTGGGCCGCGCCGCAGATTACCTCAAGGCAAATCCCGGCGGGAATGTTTTGATTATCGCCGTCGAGCTCCCCTCGCTCACGTTTCAGCGCAAAGACATTTCACAGGCCAACCTGATTTCGTCCATCCTGTTCGGCGATGGCGCCGCAGCGGCTCTGGTTACCGGCAAAGAATCGCACGGTCCCAAGATAATGGTGTCCGAGACCTACACATTTCCTGATTCACTTGGGGCCATGGGCTTCGACCTTCGCGATTCGGGTTTCCACATTCTGCTCGCCAAAGACGTTCCGGAAATGATTGGGGCAAAAATCCGCGGGTTAATCGACGGATTTCTCGAGCGCCAGGGCAAAAAATTTCAAGATATCAAGGGATGGATTCTGCACCCCGGCGGCGCACGCCTGCTGGGCAATGTTGAGACCGCTCTCGGCCTTACGAAATGCCAGACACAGCCGTCGTGGGACATCCTCGGCAACGTAGGCAACCTGTCGAGCGCTACCATCCTCTTCATCCTCCAGGAATGGCTCGAAAAGCGGCCTTTGAAGCCCGGTGAGTACGCGCTGGCTGCCGCTTTCGGGCCCGGATTCAGCGCAGAGTTTTTGCTGCTGCAATGGACATAAGCGTCATCGCGTTCCTCGCGCTCTTGCTCGCCGTTGCGCTACTGCGCATTTTCGAGCTAGGCGTCTCCCGCCGCCATCAACAGCAGATGATCGCTCACGGCGCGACGAAAGTGAACGAGCCGCGGTTTCGCTGGATCGTGCTGCTTCACACCGCTGTTCTTGTCGGCGCCGCCCTTGAAGTTGTTCTTCTGCACCGGCCGTTCCTTCCCGCACTTGCCGCCGTGATGCTTTTGCTCTTCCTTGCCGCGAACGCAGTGCGTTTGTGGGTGGTGCGAACGATGGGGCAGCATTGGAACGTGCAAGTGATGAACTCCACGAGCCTCGGCGTTATTACTTCGGGGCCATTTCGCTTTGTCCGGCATCCAAACTACGCGGCAATATTCGTGGAGATGTTTTCGCTGCCCTTGATCCACACGGCATGGATAACCGCCCTGCTGGGTTGCGTTGGCTTCGCGGTCACCATTTCGCAACGCATCGCGGTGGAAGAGGGCGTACTTTTAGCCAATCCGCAGTATCGTGCTGCCATGGCCGGCAAACCGAGATTCTTGCCAGGCCTGTTCTGATTTGGATGTGAATCGTGCACAAGTGTTTCTGCATCCTGGCTTTCCTTGCCCTGCTTGCGCCGGCAGTCCGTGCCGCGCAGGAAACCCCTGCGGGGTCGACACCGGCTTTCTACCCTGTGCCGGAACTGATGGCCGGCTTCAATTTGCTCTACCAGCAAAAGTTTACCGAAGCTCGCGAAACGTTTAACGATTGGCAATCGCGCAACCCAGACGAACCATTTGGTGCAATCGCTCTAGCCGCCTCCTATCTTTTCGAGGAGCTGTATCGCCAAGGCGTGCTGACCAGTGACTTCTTCCTGAGTGAAAAGAAATTTCTGCACGGCATCGACGGCAAACCCGATCCCCTTCGCATGGCAAGTTTCCGACAAGCACTCACTCGCGCTCGAACCCTGGCCAGGCAGCGCTTGAAGACAAATTCGAAGGATCCGGAAGGCCTGTTCGCGCTCACTCTAGCCGCTGGAATGGAGTCTGACGCCTACGCCATCCTCGAAAGGAAGCAGCTCGACGGCCTGAAACGCCTGAAGGAAGCCAACGAGTACGCGAAGCAATTGCTTGCGCAGCGCCCTGACGCCGCCGACGCCTACGTCGCGCCGGGTATCGCCAACTACATCATCGGCTCGCTGAACCCTGGCTACCGCTTCGCCCTGTGGTTCGGCGGGATTCACGGCGACAAGAAGCTCGGCATGGCGGACGTTGCCAAGACCGTCGCAAATGGCCGCTATCTTCGCCCCTTCGCGAAAATCATGCTGGCGCTGGCGGCTCGCCGCGAGAAACAGAACGCCCTGGCTCAAAAATTATTGCGCGAATTGAGCGAAGAATTCCCTTCCAACGATACCTTCGCAGCCGAGTACGCCAAGGCCATGGGTTTGCCGGTCCCCGCAATCCTGACGCGCTGATTCATTCTCGGTGATTTGCGCGCCGAAATCCGCAGCTTCTCGCACCCGAATGCACTAGAATCCCGATGCCGTAGAAATCGAGAGCGGCACTTTCCTGTTAGGCGGGGGATGCGTGTTTCAACGAGACATGTTGAAGGATCGCGCGATTTTCTTAACCGGCGGCGGCACCGGCCTGGGCCGTTCGATGGCCTTGCACCTCGCCATGCTTGGCGCGCGCATTTTTCTGATTGGCCGTCGCGAACAACCCCTGAAAGGCGTCCGCGATGAAATTCACCGTGGCGGTGGCTCCGCGGCTTTTGCTACCTGCGATGTTCGTGACTACGGCGCCGTGGAAACCGTGGCGAATCTCGCCTACGAGCAATTCGGGCGCATTGATACGGTGATCAACAACGCCGCGGGAAATTTCATGGCCCGCACCGAAAAGCTCACGCCCAACGCTTTCAACGCTGTAGTCGGCATCGTGCTCAACGGCACCTTCCACTGTACGCAGGTCTTCGCCAAAAAATGGATTGCGGAAAAGCTTGGCGGCAACGTGCTGAACATCGCCACCACCTACGCTGCCGCCAATTGCGGTTCTGCTTTCGTGGTGCCGTCCGCCTGCGCAAAGGCCGGCGTACTCGCCATGACCACGTCGCTGGCTGTGGAATGGGCGAAGTATCACATCCGGGTGAACGCTATCGCACCAGGTCCGTTTCCCACCGAAGGTGCGTGGTCGCGGCTCATGCCTTCCAAGCAATTTGAAGAGCACGCCAAGGAATCACACCCGATGAAGCGATTCGGTCGGCACGAAGAACTGACCAGCCTCGCCGCGTTTTTGTTGAGCGACATGGCTGAATACATCAATGGCGAATGTGTGGTCATCGATGGCGGCAACTGGTTGCGCGGCGCCGGTGAATTTAATGACCTTCTGCTGATTCCCGATTCCGCATGGGAAAACATGGAGGCCGCTCGGAAGAAAAGGTAAGGAGCGTCCCAAAGCGTAAAGCGGTCCGTTCGCAGGGGTGAAATCGCACCCCAGCGTACCCAGGCCTTAGGAGATTCTCTTACGGTGCGCGTATCGATATAGATTTTGACATACGATATTGCAATCGATATACTTTCCATGAGGGATTCACCCGTGGAAACCGTCAAGGTCTCACCTAAATACCAGGTCGTTATTCCCAAGAAAGTTCGCGAGCAGCTGCAGCTTAAGCCCGGCGTCGAGCTGCATGTCTATGTTCTAGACGGAACCATAAGGCTCAGCCCTCCCCGGTCCATCACGGAGCTTCGTGGGATAGCCAAAGGCATGCGCTGGAAGAACGAGGACCGTGACCACTCCGAACGCTTCTAAGCGATACATCGTCGATTCCTCAGGCTGGATCGAGTACCTGGGCGACGGTCTTAAAGCAGAGGCTTTCGCGCGTTTCTTTGAAAAGGAAGAAGCGCTCCTACTGCCTACGATTATTGTCTACGAAGTCTTCAAGAAGCTCCTTAAGGAGCGCGGCACCTCGCTTGCCGAACAGTTTTTCGCTCAAGCGCGCCAACTCGCCGACAGCACGATTGTGCTCGATACGGACTTAGCCGTTCAGGCCGCTACGTTGAGCTCGGAGACAGGACTGCCGATGGCGGACGCAATCATCTACGCGACCGCTCATGCGGCTCAAGCCGAACTCATCACCTCAGACGCGCACTTTTCGGGCCTGCCCGGCGTCACGATGATCTAGTTGAAATCGAGCTTCGTCTCTTTCTGCCTTCGCCTTGACCCTGCACCGCCGCGCCGATAAGCTTCATTCTTTCCCTTGCAGGTGGAAAGCGCATGGACCCTATTCACATCACATTGCCGGACGGCAAAGTCCAGGAGGTGCCCAAAGGCACTACGCCTGCGGACATCGCCAGAGGAATTTCGCCCCGCCTCGCGGATGCAGCGCTGGTGGCGCGCGTAGCCGCGCCTAATGACGGCGCTGGAGAACTAGTCGATCTACGCCGTCCGCTGGACCATGACGTCAAGCTCCAGATCCTCACCGAAAAAGATCCTGACGCGCTCTTCGTCTTCCGGCACTCGGCTGCGCATCTTCTCGCCGCTGCGGTCATGGAGCTCTATCCCAACGTCAAGCTCGGCATCGGTCCGCCCATCGACACTGGCTTTTTCTACGAATTTCTGCGCGACGAGCCGTTTACTCTCGATGACCTCGCCAAAATCGAAGCCAAAATGCACGAGCTCGCCGCACAGGATCTACCGAACGAGCGCAAGCTCATTCCCAAACCGGAAGCGCTCGAGCTTTACAAAAAATCCAATCAAGTCTTCAAGTGCGAGCTCGTCCAGGAAAAAGCCGTTGAGCCCATCGTTTCCTTCTATACCACTGGCAAGTTCATCGACTTCTGCCGTGGCCCGCACATTCCGTCCACCAAGCGCATTCAGGCCTTCAAGCTGATGAGTGTCGCGGGCGCTTACTGGAAAGGGCAAGAAGGAAATCCGCAGCTGCAGCGCATTTACGCCGCCTGCTTCTTCACACAGAAGGAGTTGGACGAATATCTTCATCGCCTGGAAGAAGCCAAGCGTCGCGATCATCGCAAGCTCGGCACCGAGCTGGACCTCTTCAGCATTCAAGACGAAGCCGGCCCCGGCCTCATCTTCTGGCATCCCAAGGGCGGCCTGATCCGCAAGATCATCGAAGACTGGCTGCGCGATGAGCTCCTAAAACGCGGCTACGACCTCGTCTACACCCCGCACATCATGCGTCTCGACCTCTGGAAGACCAGCGGCCATACCAATTTCTACAAGGACAGCATGTTCGGCCCGATCGAGGTCGAAAAGGCCGAGTACCAGCTCAAGCCCATGAACTGCCCCGGCCACATCCTCATTTACAAATCCAAGCTCCACAGCTATCGCGATCTTCCCGTGCGCCTCGCCGAACTCGGCACCGTCTATCGCTACGAGCGTAGCGGAGTCCTGCACGGCCTTCTCCGCGTTCGAGGCTTCACCCAAGACGACGCGCACATTTTCTGCACTCCCTCGCAAATTGAAAAAGAAGTGGAAGCCTGCGTCGATTTCGCCTTCGCGGTGATGAAAAACTTCGGCTTCGAGAAATTTGAAGTCGAGCTCTCCGATTGGGACGCTTCGCATCCGGAAAATTACGAGGGCAAGGCCGAAGACTGGCACCGCGCCTCCGCCGGCCTGGCCAACACCTTGAAGCGGCTCAATATCCCTTACAA
>Ga0137415_10007090_pt1 | contig 11110 bp, 12 predicted proteins | sample CZODoug3_1_1_16f_FD_183082 | JGI IMG/M metagenome (GOLD analysis project Ga0137415, IMG submission 183082) | Vadose zone soil fungal communities from Angelo Coast Range Reserve, California, USA - CZODoug3_1_1_16fungal (Hybrid Assembly) | ecosystem: Environmental > Terrestrial > Soil > Vadose...
ATCTTTGCCTGGTTCGAGAGCAAGAAGGCCCTGGTCGGGTGGTATCACTCGGAAGTGCACCAGAAGGCGATGAAGACGGCGTTCCCGACCCAGACCTTCGACCGCGAGCCTCTTCCTGATACGCCGGAAGACAGCGGACCGATCCTCGCCATCGTCTCCCTGAAGCTTCTCGACACTCCGAGCCCCGGCGCGACATCCCTACCCATTGCCACGATCGGGATCGAGCTCTACACGCCCTTGCCCGGCGGCGTGGCGGTAGGCGGACGGTTCGCTCCCGATGCCCTCAAGGTGCGTGGACTGAGGGAGATCGAGCTGGGGTCGGCGCAAGGTCGGCCGCGCTGACGCGAGCCCTCGAGACGACGAGCTCCGGCGGGGAGCTGGCGTCAGCTCCCCGCCGGAAGGGTCAGCGGCGAATCAGGAGGCGGCCTTGGTGGCCTTCAGGACCTCTTCCGCCTCGAGCAGGTCGAGGGGGTTGTCCATGATCTTCATGAACTTCACCGTCCCGGTCTTGTCGATGATGAAGTAGGCCCGCTTCGCATAGCGGAACACCGGGCTCTTTTCATCGGTCTGCATCGCGCCGTACGCGGGGAGCATCTGACGCCGGAAATCGGAGAGGAAGAGCTGCTTGCTGCCCTGATCCTTCTGCCACGCGGCGAGGGCAAGGTGATGGTCAGTGCTGATGCCCACGACCTGGGCACCCAGGGCCTCGAACTGCGGCAGGGCCGCCTCGAAGCCCTTGAGCTCCTTCGTTCAGGTCGGGGTGAAGGCCGCGATGAAGGTGTAGAGGACGACGGGACCCTTGGCCGTCAAGTCGGACAGCTTGACGGGCTTGCCGTCAGTGCCGTTCAGGGCGAAGTCGGGAGCCTTCTGCCCGACCTCGAGCGCGCCCGCGCTCCCGGCGAGGGCGACGCTCATCAGGACCGCGACTACGACGCTCCGGAGCAGCAGCGATGTTCGCATGGGGCCTCCCCGTGTGTGGATGTCATGAACCACAAACCCGGCTGAGGGCCTTCCCGTTCCGCCGAATCGGCGCCGAGCCCTCCGTCTCCTAGCCCTTGAACCAGTCGCGCAGCGGCTTGACGGTGGCTCCCGCCTTGACGAGGCCGTCCCGGACGGCGGCCACGATCTTCTCCGCCCCCGGGCTGTCGCCGTGGATGCAGATGGTGTCCACCTTGGCCGCGATGGTCTTGCCGGTGATCGTCGTCACCTTCTGCTCCATGGCCATCCGCACGGCCTGATCCGCCGCCTTCGACGGATCGCTGACCAGGGCGTCCTTGCCGAGCTTGCGCGAGACGAGCTGGCCGTCATCGCCGTAGACGCGGTCGGCGAATCCCTCGGCGGCCACCCGGGCCTTGGTCTTGCGCGCCTCCGCGTCGTACTTGGTCATGGCCATGACCATGAGGATCAGGCTCGGGTCGAGCTCGGCCACCTGCTCGGCCGAGGCGCGGCCGAGCTCGAGATTGTCTTCGAACATGTGGTACTGGATGCCGTGGGCCTTGACGTGCTGAAGCGTGGAGCCGGCGGCCTTGACGAAGGCCCAGAGGGCGCCCACCTGGTAGCGATGGATGTCCTTTATTTCCTGCGGGCTCACGTCCATGCGCCGCCGGCCGAAGCCCATGAGGTCGGGCAGGCCGGGGTGTGCCCCGATGGCCACCCCGTGCGTGAGGGCGAGCTCGACGGACTTGCGCATCACGTGCGGGTCGCCGCCATGGAAGCCGCAGGCGATATTGGCCGACGTGATGTGCGGCATGACGTCCTCGTCGCGCCCCAGGGTCCAGCGGCCGTAGCTCTCTCCCATGTCGCAGTTGATGTCGATATAGACGCTCATAGCTTTGCCATGACCTCCTTGGCGATCCGCTCCACCTGCGCCGGCTGGTAGCGGTACGGGATCAGGATAATCCGATTCACGCCCGTTTTCACGTGGGCCCGGAGCTGCTCGATGCACTGCTCCGCCGAGCCGTGGATGGCGTGCTCGATGGTGGACTCGCTCCAGGCGGCCGTGTCCCACTCCGTCGACAGCCACTGGCGCATGTCCTTCTCGGTCTCCTCGCGATTCTTGCCGACGTAGATGGCCAGCTGGTTCGTGGCGGTGAGGCGAGAGGGGTCGCGGCCGGCCTCTTTCGCGAAGGCGTGGATCTTCTGCCAGGACTTGGTGAAGCTCTCGGGCGTGTAGAAGTAGGTCAGCCAGCCATCGCCCACCGTGGCCACCCGCTTGAGGACGGCGTCGACATAGCCGCCGATCAGCACGGGCGGCCGGGGGCGCTGGACCGTGCGCGGCACCATGACCGCCTCGCGCAGGTTGAACTCGTCGACCTTGAGGGTGACGCGCTCCTCCGTCCAGAGACGCAGGAGGATGTCCAGATTGCGCTCGAAGACGCGGCCGCGCTGCTTGAAGGGCACGCCGACGGCGTCGAACTCGCGCGCGTACCAGCCCGCCGCCACGCCCAGGACGAGGCGCCCGCCCGAGATCACGTCCAGGCTGCCCAGGGCCTTGGCGGTGACCACGGGATTGCGGAGGGGCAGCACGAGCACGCCCGTGCCGAGCTTGATCTTGCTGGTCCGCGCCGCCACGGCGCCGAGGGTGGTGATCGAGTCGATGATGGGGAAGGAGGGCTCGACGCCCAGGAGGATGTGGTCCCAGGCCCACAGCGACTCGAAGCCGAGGGCCTCGGCGCGCTCGGCGTAGGCGTAGATGCCCGGGACGTCGGGGACCTCGCCGGGGCCGACGAAGTTGCGGATGGCCAGACCGAACTGGGTCACGTGTCTCCTCTCTCCTTGAAGGCCCCCCACCCTCACCCTGCCCTCTCCCTCCCAGGAGGGAGAGGGAACTACATCTCATCCCTCTCCCCTCAGGGGAGAGGGCAGGGTGAGCGGTGGTCTACAGAAACTGCCGTGCCGGATCGAGCATGCGCAGGATACCAAGCTCCTCATCGGTAGGCGGCTTGGTCGTGGTCAGCGTGTCGGACACGAGCACGTCGAAGCCCGTGTTGGCGCGGACCGTGTCGACGGAGACGCCGGGGTGCAGGGCCTCGAGGCGCATCCGCCGGCTCTCGGGCTCGAAGCCGAAGAGGCCGAGGGTGGTGACCACGCGCGAGACGCCCCCGAAGAGCAGCCCGCTCTTGCGGCGGCTCTCGCCGCCGTCGAGCCAGCCCGGGCTCGTGATGAAATCCACCGTCTCCGAGAAGCGCCGCTTCTCGTGCACGGTGAGGATGATGACCTCGCGGCACAGCGAGATGATGTCGTTGGCGCCGCCGCTGCCGGGCAGCCGGACCTTGGGCCGCTCGTAGCTGCCCCCGATGGCGCTCGTGTTCAGATTGCCGTAACGGTCGATCTGGGCGCCCCCGATGAAGCCCACGTCGAGAAACCCTCGCTGCGCGAGGAGGAAGGCGTCCGTGATTCCCGGCAGCATCTGGGCATGGTAGGCCGCGCGCATCTCATTGGTCGAGATGGGCAGCGCGCCGGGCTTCCACTTCGGTCCGATGATGCCGCCCTCGACCATCATGGTCAGGCCCGGGGCATGGGTGCGCTGGGCGAGCGCCGAAGCCATCAAGGGGGCGCCCACGCCGGCAAAGACCGTCATGTTGTCCTTGAGCTCGCGCGCGCCCATGACGGCGAGCAGCTCGTTGGCGGTGACGCCGCTGCCGCCCGCGCTCACGACACCAGCTCCTTCCCGCGCCGCTCCGCCTCCTCGAGGGCTGTCGTGCCGAAGAGGGCCAGATACTCCGCGTAGGTCGCGGGGCCGTAGACATAGCGGTCCAGGTATTCCTGCACGGCGGCCGAGCCGCGCGCATTGATGCTCTCGACATACGCGCCGAAGTGATCCGGCTCGGCGTCGTACAGCCCGTAGCACTCGTGCGGGTAGGCGCCGTGGGGCACGTGAACGAGGGCGTCCACGATGAAGCCCGGGATGATCGTGCGGTCGGGAGTCCGGCGGATCTCCTCCTCGCTCACGATCTCTTCCGCGGTGACGAGCACGGTGGCGGCCGCGCGGGAGATGTCGGCGTCCATGTGGGCATAGCCGTCGATCTGGCAATTGCCGAAGCGGTCCGCGCGGTGCACGTGGAGGAGCGCGACGTCGGGGAAGAGCGCGGGCACGGCGAGGAGCTTCTCGCCCGTATACGGGCAGTCGATGATCTTGGAGCCGCCCACGTCCACGAGGCTCGAGCCCAGCATGGTCAGGGCGGGCAGGAAGGGCACGCCCATGGCCGCCGCGCGGTAGCGCAGGCCGAGCCCGAGGTGGCTCCACTCTTCCACGGGCACGCGGCCCGACTCGACGTACTCGCGCACGATCTTGGAGAGGCCCCAGGGCAGTCCGATGCCCATCCAGGACGTGACGACCTTATCCACGGCGCCCGCGACCATGCACCACTCGCCCTCGTAGCACATGAGGTTGCGCGAGATGCTGAGCCCCTTGGGGCGGCGACGGAGGAGGGCGCGGATGAGGGCGAGGGGCGTGCGCGAGAAGAGGCAGCCGCCGAAAGCGAGGTGATCGCCGTCCGCCACGCGCGCGACGGCGTCCTCGAGCGTTGTCAGCTTCTCGCCCGAGCTCTTGGTCTTTCGCTCGAGCCGGCCCCGGGCCGCCTGGAAGTCGTACTCGCGCGGGGAGATGGTCACGCGATGATCTCCCAGGCTCTCTGGTAGCGATCCAGCTGGTCTATCGTATGGGGGTCGAGCGGGTGGTCGCGGTCCGGGATGTCCACGTGCTTGGCCTCGCCGCACAGCGGCGTGGTGAAGTAGCGCTGGCCCGTGTCGTTGATGATGGTGACGATGGAGGCAAGCTCGGGGTGCCGGCGGGCCAGCTTGAGGGCGGCGGCGACATTGCAGCCGCTCGAGATGCCGCAGAAGATGCCCTCTTCCTTGGCGAGCCGACGAGCGGTCTCGACGCTCTCGTCGGTGGTGGTGGTGATGATCCCGGTCAGCTGGGCGACGTCAAGATTGCGCGGCACGAAGCCGTCGCCGATCCCCTCGATGCCGTGATGTCCCCACGCGCGCGCGGAGAGGAGCGCGCACTCCGCGGGCTCGACCGCGTAGAGACGCACGGCGGGATCGCGCTCGCGCAGGTAGCGGCCCACGCCCGTGAGGAGGCCGCCCGAGCCCTGGGAGTCGACGAAGGCGCCGACCTTGCCGCCCATCTGCTCCCACACCTCGGGGCCGGTGGTCAACATGTGCGCCTCGATGTTGTCGGGGTTGTCGAACTGCCCCGGCACCCAGTAGCGCGACGGATCCGTGGCGCGGATCTCCCCGAGCCTGCGGAGGGAGAGATCGACATCGCTCTCGCCGCCCTTGGTGAAGACGAGCTCGGCGCCGTAGGCGCGCATGATCTTCTTGCGCTCCTCGCTCATGCCCTCGGGCATGACGATGGTGCACGGATAACCCTTGACGGCGGAGACCCAGGCGCAGGCGATGCCGGCGTTGCCCGTCGAGCACTCGAGCACGCTCATGCCGGGCGTGAGATGGCCCCGCGCCTCGGCGCGCTCGAACATGTGGAGATAGATGCGGTCCTTGAGACTGCCCGTGGCGCCGTACCACTCGACCTTGACGAAGAGCGCGGGCGTGACGTCGGCGGTGATGCGGTTCAGGCGGACGAGCGGGGTGCGTCCGACGGCGGAGGCGATCGAGGGCAGGGCACGCGCGTAGCGAGCCCACTCGGGAGGCGTCATAGAGTTGGCAGTCTAGCATTTCTCCTTCGGTGGGGCGACCCCGGACCTCCCCGCGAGCGGCGGCGCTCCGTGTATACTTCGCGTGTGACGAGGGCACGGAGCTTTGCCGCTCCCGGGAGCGACGGGAGACAAGGGAGGACGCCATGAAGGTCGGCACCGCGCTGAACATGCTGAGCAAGGAAGGGCACTCGGACGCGGCCGTCCTCGCCGAGCACATGGCCCTCGGGGATCTGGCCGAGCCGCTCGGCTTCGACTCGCTCTTCGCCCTCGAGCACCACTTCACCGGATACGCCATGTCGCCGTCGCCCACCCAGCTCCTCAGCTACTACGCGGGTCGCACGCGCCGGATCACGCTGGGCACCGCCGTCATCGTCCTGCCCTGGCACGATCCCGTACGCGTGGCCGAAGAGATCGCCCTTCTCGACGTGCTGTCGGGAGGGCGGTGCCTGTTCGGGTTCGGCCGCGGGGCGGCCAGCGCCGAGTACGCGGGCTTCCGCGTTCCCATGGAGGAGGCCCGCGCCCGGTTCGTCGAGGCGGCCCGGATCGTGGTCAAGGCGCTCACCGAGCCGTCGTTCGACTGGGACGGCGAGTTCTTTCACATTCCGCGGACGTCCATCCGGCCGCGCCCGATCTCTCATCCCGAGCGACGCTTCTACGCCTCGTCGGTGAGCCCGGAATCGGCGGAGATCATGGCCAAGCTCGGGTTCGGGGTGCTCGTGGTCATGCAGAACGAGTGGCCGAAGGCCGCCCAGGACATCGAGCGGTATCGCGACATCGCGACGAGCGTGGGCCACACGCCGCGGCCCCCCATCATCCTCATGAATATCTCCGTGGCGGAAAGCCGCCTGGAGGCGCAGGAGCGGGCGCAGACGTATCTCAGCCGCAAGTGGGACTCGATCGATAACCACTACCACTTCTCCGACGGGCACCTCGCGTCCGTGAAGGGGTACGAGTTCTACGGCAACATGGCCAAGACGTACAGCAAGCTGAAGGACGAGAGCTACCGCAAGAAGGCCACGGAGTTCTACGTCAAGATCCAGGTCGTGGGCACGCCCGACGATTGTCTCCAGCAGCTTGCCGAGCTGCACCGCCTCACCGGCCTCGACCATCTCGTCACGGAGTTCGGCTACGGGTGCATGCCGCACGAAGAGGCGGAGCTGAACATGCGGCTGTTTGCCGAGCGCGTGATGCCCGTGCTCCAGCGCGATCGTGCTTTCTCGAGCTCGCCGGCCGGGAGGGGAGAGGGAGTAGCGGGATCGCTCGTGACCGGCGCTGACGACGTGTTCGCGCCGGCTTGACGGAACGGCCACGCCTCGATCCGCGCACCCGCACGGCGGGGCTATGACCACTTCTTGCCGAGGGCGTCGAGGCCCGCCCGCTTCAGGTCGTCGGGTGTCATCACTGCGCGGATCTCCACGTCCGCGCTGAAGGTGAGGAACCAGGGCTCGGCGAGGGCCGGCACGCGCGACGGGTCTTCGAGGTTCACGATCATGATGGCGCCGCGGTGGCCGTTGATCTCCGTGAAGTAGACGGCCTCGGGCTTCGTCTCCTCGAGGATTCGATTCAGCTTCGAGTCGGCTGTGCCGTTCCGCACCGCCTCGTTGAATTCCTTGTGCGGGAACCTGACCTGGAGCAGCATGCGCATGCGGGCCTCCCTCTCGCTTGGGGTTGGGGTCCTCGCCATGTTGCACGCAAACTGACTGCGAGCGATGGTATATCGCACAGGCATGCTGGCCTTTGTGCTGCTCAACGGCGCGAGTGTCCTTCTCGCGATCTTCGTCGCCGCGGCGACCTTTGGGGAAGGGGGAACCGCGGTCTTCTTCCTGGCCACGCTGTGCGTCTACCTGATCGTCGTCCATTCCGTCGTCATGCTGGGCGGTCTCACCGGCCATCTGACCGTGGCCGGCGCCGCGGTGATCCTGGTGGGGATGGGGGCGGCTGCCGCATGGCTGGCCCGGGTTCGAGGCGACGAGCGCGGCGGCGCGGGCGGGGTCGCGGGCGAGGCCTCGAGCGCGACGTGGTACTTGCGGCTCGCCGCCATCCTCGCCGGGGCCCTCTGGACGTGGCCGCATCTCATGGATGCGACGCGATTCTGGATCTGGGACGACTACACCTATCACATGGTCTACCCGGCGCTCTGGCTGCGCGAGCACGCCATTGCCGCCGTCACGCCGGTTCACGCCTACACCATGCAGGCCTGGTATCCGCTCTCCGCCAGCGTGGTCGCTGCCTGGTTCATGCTCCCGTTTCACGCATCGCGCGGCGATGCGCTGGCCTGGGTCAGCCTGACCGGACCGCTGTATGCGGCGATCGTCGTCTGCGGCGCCGCGACGCTGCTGAGCCGTCTGGGATGCCGCCCGGGCGCCTGGCTCCCCGTCCTCGCCCTCGTCGCCACCTCGCAGCGGATCGTCATCATGGCGTCGAGCTTCTCAGATGCGGACCTCGCCCAGGCGGTGGCAACCTTCGCCGCGTTTGTGTTCGCGGTGCCTCGCGGAGAGGGCGAGAGCCGCCGGCAGATAAGGATCGATGCCGGGTGCGCGGCGTTGCTCACTGGAATGGCCCTCGGCATCAAGGCGAGCGCCCTGATTCCCGGGCTGGTCATCCTGGCCATGGTGGCGCTTCGCCCGGCGGCGGGCGCGCGTCTCCGGGCCGTCGCCGGCACCGTACTGATCTTCGCGCTGTCGTGGACGGTGACCGGTGGGTACTGGTACGCGCGGAATCTGTTCCACGAGGGGAATCCGCTCTACCCCGCGGCCTTTCTCATCTGGCCCGGGGCCACCTTTCCCGAGACGAGACTGAGCGAGTACGCGCAGCGATACGGCCTGGCCAGAGCGGTGCGCGACGCTTTCGCCATTTACCTGGACTGGCCGCTGTTTCACGCGGCCATGGCCGTCACCGGCTTGCTCGGTCTGGCCGGCTGGCTGCTCTGGCGGCGGCGGTCGCTCTCGAAGGCGCAGGCGTACTTCGCGGGGGGCGCCCTTGTGATCACCGCCGCGGTGGTGTTCTCTCTGCCCGCGATGCCGTTTTCCGCGGGCAACGCGATGACGTTCCGATCGGGGTTCATCCACTGGGACAGCATGCGGTATGTGGGCCTGTTGCCCATCCTCGGCTGGGTTGCCCTCGCCTTTCTCATCGATGCGGGAAGCGGTGCGGGTGCCGGGCGGATGCTCGCCGCCGTGCTCGTCGTCTCGGCGAGCCTCATGAGCTCCCCGTGGCCCTGGTTGCGATCGCCAATTCTTCTGATAGGGCTGGCGGCGATCGCCTGCCTGGTCGGCCGAATCGGAATCCGGAGTTCCCGCCGGAAGTCTCGAAGGCTCTCTCGACACGCGCTCGTGGCCGCCGTCATTGCGCTGGTCACCATGGGCATCTTGCTCTGGCGACACGATGCCAAGGCGAGGGCGACCGGCGAGGCCTTCTACCGAGAGCGGTTCTTCGGGGCGGCGGCGGCGGCCCTCGACCGGCATCCACCGGGTACGCGCGTGGCCGTGTTCGGTGACCAGTGGATCTTTCCGACCTTCGGCGCCGGAGATCACCTGGTGTCGCTGCGGCTCGATCGAGACGGGCAGCTTGCCAGGGTGCCGGTCGGCGATTCGATGGATCCCGGCGACCTGCGCGTGAACGGGCCGACCTTTCTTGCCAACATGAAGGCGGCGGGGATCGATGCCGTCGTGGTGGTCCATCTGCCGCATCCGGGACGTTCCGCGGAATGGCCCGCGCAGCGAAGCGCCCTCGAAGCCAGCCTGGGCGCGCGGCTCATCTCGGAAGGCGAGGCCGTCGCCGTCTGGGCTCTCGAGGAGGGCCCCCCGTCCCGCTCCGCGTCGGCCGCCGCGAGGCCTTCCAGATGATCGGCAACGGTCCCCCTCGAAGCTTCCGTTTGACAGGGAGCCGAAGGCTCCTCTATAACTCGGACAGTCGCGGGAGCTGACTTCGAGGCGGGATCGCGCTTCACATCCAAGGGAGACCACGTCATGACGACTCGCCGGACCTTTGCGCGCCTCATCGCGCTCTGCCTGGTCCTGCTCGCCGCTTCCGTCGCGGCGCAGGAAATGCTCAGCAATGAATCGGTGATCGCCATGAAGAAAGCGGGGCTCTCGGACGCGGTCATCCTCGCCAAGATCCGCTCGAGTCAGTCGAAGTTCGACGTCAGCACCCAGAGCCTGGTGTCGCTGAAGCAGGCCGGACTCTCGGACCAGGTCATCGAGGCCATGGTGGGGGCCACGGGGCCCGGCGGCTCGGCGCTCACCGCGCCCGCGGGTACGGTCAGGGCTCCGGGCGCCATGGGCCTTCCAGCGGGGCGCGACAGCGTCTTCCACTACCGCGGTGACCAGTACATCGAGCTGTCCGCGGCCGCCGCCTCCATCGAGACCAACACGCAGTTCTTCTCCACGAAGAGCGAGATCGTCCTGAAGGGTCGCAAGGCGGCCTACCGCGTCGCCGACCGGGAGCCGGTATTCTTCAGCATGTGGGCTCCCAACGAGGCGCCGCTCGTCCGCCTCAAGCCCGGTGACGACAACGACGACCGCAACCTCAAGATCTCGAGCGGCGCCTTCATGCCCTTCGGGGGCACGCACAAGCAGGGCGTGCGCAACGAGGACAAGATCGACGTCGACGCCGAGAAGGATCCGCGCGGGTTCTATCGCATCAAGCCCAAGAAGGCACTCGCCCCGGGGGAGTACGGCTTCATCATCACGCAGGGCTTCGCAACGGGGACGGGCAAGGTCTACGACTTCGGCATCGACTGACCAGCGGGGAAAGACATGCCCAAGAAAGAAACCGTCAAGGTCGTTCTCGCCGCGTCCAATCCCAATCTGTCCGCGGCCACGCGATTCGGCAATCTCGTCTTCGTGGCGGGCCAGACGGGGAGGCACCCGACCACCGGCGAGGTGGGCAACGATATCCGGGACCAGACCCGTAACGTCCTCGAGCGTATCAAGTTGATCCTGCAGGCCGCCGGCACGTCCCTCGACAACGTGCTGACGGTGACCGCGTATCTGACGAAGCGGGAGGACCTCGCCGCCTACAACGAGGAGTACGGCAAATACTTCCCCAACGACAAGCCGGCCCGGACCACGGTGGAGGTGATGCTCAACTCGCCCGAGCTCCTGGTGGAGATCACGGTCACCGCCTGCATCCCTGACTGAGGCCGCGGGGGCGAGGCAACCTGAGCGGGCGCCACGCCGAGAAGGCGTGACGCCCGCGTGGTGTGGAGGAGCGAGCGGCTAGCGAGCGCGGTAGACGGTGATGTCGTTCGCCGTGACGGGATGAAGCAGGGCGGCTTCCGGGGCTGGAACGGTGGGGCCGCCGCCGGTGAAGCCGCGATTCCCGAAGATCGTGCCGCACTCGTTGTTCGTCTTGTAGGCGCCGTAGCCGGCGCCGGCCAAGGCACCCACCAGGCCGCCGATCAAGGCGCCCTTGCCCGCGCCCGAGCCGCCATTGGCGATGGCGCCGCC
>Ga0137415_10007092_pt1 | contig 11109 bp, 11 predicted proteins | sample CZODoug3_1_1_16f_FD_183082 | JGI IMG/M metagenome (GOLD analysis project Ga0137415, IMG submission 183082) | Vadose zone soil fungal communities from Angelo Coast Range Reserve, California, USA - CZODoug3_1_1_16fungal (Hybrid Assembly) | ecosystem: Environmental > Terrestrial > Soil > Vadose...
TAGGGACACCGACGACGGAGATCGTGCCCCCGCCACGAACGCATCGAATCGCGGTGTCGACGGTCGCGGAAAGGCCCACCGCTTCGATGCTCGAGTCCGCTCCGAAACCGCCAGTGCGCTCGACGATCGCCTCGATCGCATTCATGCGGGACGCGTCGATCGGAATTCCGCCGAGGGCTTGCGCAAGCTCCAGGCGCGAATCGACCATGTCGACCACGAAAACCTGGGCGGGCCCGAACAGCTGGGCACACATCGTCGCCATCAAACCGACCGGGCCGGCGCCGATGATGGCAACCGAGTCGCCGTATTTGATCTCGGCCCGCTCAGCCGCAAACAGGCCTGTGCTCAAAATGTCGCCGACGAAAACCGCCTGCTCGTCCGAGACTTCGTCCGGAATAGGCTCCATGGAAAAGTCGGCCAGAGGGACAACGACGAACTCAGACTGACCACCGCCCAACCCCCCCAGCACCTCGCCAAAGCCAAACGTCGCGAGGTTGGCGCATTCGTTGAAGGCGCCTTTGCGGCACAAAGGGCAGTGGCCGCATGCGACGTAAAAGCTGGCGACCACCCTGTCTCCGCGTTTGAAGCGCTTGACGCCGCTGCCCACCTCCTCGACAACGCCGACGAACTCGTGCCCAAGCAGCTCGCCCGCGCTCATCGGGATCCGGCCGTGATATGCGTGGAGGTCGGAGCCGCAAACGGCGCTCAGAGTCACTTTCAACAGCGCCTCGTCGGCGCCTTTGACGGACGGCTTGGGCACGTCCATCACCTTCACGTCTCCGACGCCCTGATAGGTCGTGGCCCTCATGAGGAAACTGAGGCGATTCTAAGCTTCGCCCGTGCGGCTCAAGGGGGCGGTCGTCGTCATCGCAGGCGCGTCGAGCGGAATCGGCGAAGCCACAGCGATCGCGTTTGCCCGGCGCGGCGCGCTGCTCGAGCTGGGCGCGCGCCGGCTCGACAAGCTCAACGCGGTGGCCCAGAGGTGCCGCCGGGCCGGCTCCCCCGACGTGCAGATCAGACTGGTCGACGTCGGCAAGCGGGCGCAGGCGAAGGCCTTCATCGGAGGCGCCATCCGCGACCATGAACGGCTCGACGTCCTCGTCAACAACGCGGGCGTCGGCTGGAGGGGACGGGTGCATCAGATGCCGGAAGAGAAGGTCGACGAGCTCATCGCGACCAACCTGAAGGGGGTCATCAACATGACCCAGGTCGCCCTGCCGTGGATGCTCGAGCGGCGGCGAGGCGTGATCATCAATGTCGCCTCCGTGGCCGGTTTCCGGCCGTCGCCTTACTCCGCCGTTTACTCGGCGACCAAGCATGCAGTGGTCGGCTTCTCCCATGCGCTCCGTGGCGAGCTATCGGGCAGTGGCGTCAAAGTGTCCGTCGTTTACCCGGGAGTCACCGGCGGGACCGAGTTCTTCAAGGATCCAGACGACGCGATCGGACCTCAGTACCCCGCGTGGTGGGTGGCCAACCTGATCGTCCGTACGGCGCGCGTCCCCCGGCGCGATGCGATGGTCCTGCCGTTCCGACTGGCACATCTCGCCGAGCCTGTGTTCGGCGGACTGATGGACCACGCGATGGGCGAGATCGGGCGGCGGAATCTGCCCGAATAGCTACTTCTGCCACGCCTCCAGCAGGCGTTCAAGGTGCTGCGCGTTCTTGACCGAATAGTTCGAGTAGTTGTTGTTCATCAGGGCGTGGACGCGGCTCGCCGAGCGTTCCATCTCTTTGATCCGCGGCACCCACTCCGCCAGCTCCCCGTCGCTGTAGTCGTAACGAAAGCGGACGTTGGGCGGCACTCCTTTGAGGTCCCAGGTCTCGTGGTTGCGGCCATGGAAGCGGATCACCGCAAGCTTCGACGACGTCACCTCGTAGGCCGCCGGCATGCTGGTCCTGTGTCCTTCCGGCACATCCACCGCGACGTAAGGGATGTCGCGCGACCGCAGGAAGGCAAGCGTTCCGTCGCGGTGCCGCGCATCCAGCCATTCCGGCCGGCGGAACTCGACAGCGATTTGAAAGCCAAACATGCGCTCCTGCACTTGCTCGACATAAGCCAGCGACCGCGAAGAGGGGAGGAACCACGGCGGAAACTGGAAGAACACCGCGCCGAGCTTGCCCGCCGCGCGCAACGGTTCCACGGCGGCGCGAAATCGCTCCCACGACTCGTCGAGGAGGTCGTCGGGCATGTGCTCCACGTAGATGTTCTTGTTGCGTAGCTTGTCTGGCAGATCCGCACGGATATCGGGCGGCAGGGACACCGGCCTGGTCGGATGATTCGTGAAGAGGGAGAAGGACTTGACGTCGAACGTGAAGTCCGCCGGGGTCTGTGCAGCCCACGCCTCGGCGCTGTCCGGTTTCGGTATCCCGTAGTAGGTCGAATCGACCTCGACGAGGGAGAACTTCGTCGCGTAGAAGCGAAGGCGGTCGCCGGACGTCTTGACGCTGAGCGGATAGAACAGCTTCGAGTCGATCAGCGACTTGTCCACCCATCCCGCGATGCCGCATTTCACCGCCACGGGAGATATGATCGCCGCCACGCGCCGCTACCTCCGGTACTGGTACACGTACCGCACCGCCGTGGCGGTGTTGATCGCACTCGTCCTGACTGGAGTCATGTTCTGGCTCTACACCCAGCAGCTCATATGCGATGCGCACCAGGACGGGTGCGTGGCCAACATCTCCGTCCACCCGGAGGACCGCTTTGCCACCCAATACGACCCCGGAAGGCCCCAGGACAGCATCGTCATCGTCGGCATCGACGACACGAGCGTTAAGGCGCTCGGCAAGTACCCGCTACCGCGCGACGTCTACGCGAGCGCCCTTCTCAACCTCGAGAAAGCGAGGGCCCAGGTGATCGGTTTCGACGTCGGTTTCACCGACCCCAGCGGAAACGACAAGAAGCTCGCCCAGGCGCTGGCTTCAGCTTCGGTGCCTGTCGTGCTGGCGTATGGCGCGGGCCGCATAGATGTAGGGAATGGCAAGGTCGTCCAGCAAGGCATCGACCAGATCCCGCTGAAGGCGTTCCGCTGCGCGGACGCCAATGAAGACTCGAACATCGCCTGCGCCCGCCCCTACCCCAACGTCTTGATTGCGTCCACCGACCTCGTTCTCGATCGCGACGGAGTGGTCAGGCGCATCCCGCTCGCAGTCGAGCCGGTGTGCTTCGCCAGGGCGTCGTGCAGCACGCCGGTCATCGATACGTTCGGTTTCGCGGCATACCGGCCGTACGAGCTGAGCGGCCAGGGCGGCATCGACCTCGAGGTGGCTGGCGGGACAGCACATTTCGGTGATGCGTGGAGCGTTCCGGTTGATGGGTCGGGCTCGATCCTCATCAACTTTTCGGGTCCACCAGGCAACTTCGAGAAGTACGGCCACTACCTCAGCTTCCACCAGGTGGTGGAGGGCACATTTGACCCGAACCAGGTCAAAGGCAAGGTCGTGCTGATCGGCTACTACGGGCTGACGGGCGTCAACGACGAACAGCTAGTGACCACGAGCTTCGGGAGCAATCAGACGCTCGCCATGGCCGGCGTCGAGATTCACGCCAACGTCCTCCAGATGATGGTGAACGCGACGCCGCAGGCGACGTCGCGATTTCTTTACGCGGAGCCGCCCTGGCTGTTGCTTGTGCTGATCCTTGCGTTGGGTCTGGCGACCGCAGTCGGCGTGTCGAGGGTGACTGTGTTGTGGGGTCTGGTGGGCACCGTCGTCGCGCTTGTCATCTTCACGTTCGGCATGTCGGCGCTCGCGTCATTCAGGAACTTCATCCCAGACCTCTTCCATCCGTGGCTTGCCATCGCCCTCATCTATTCGGGCGTGACGGCGTATCGATTCCTCTACGAAGACCGCGAGAAGCGAAAGGTGACCGCCCTGTTCGGCACCTACCTGAAGCCGGAGATCGTGGCCGAGCTCGCCAAGACGCGCGGCGGCGTCGACGATATCCTCCGCGGCGGCGAGCGACGCGACATCAGCTTGATGTTCGTCGACATCCGCGGCTTCACCTCGATGTCGGAGTCGATGGCGGCGAAAGACGTGACCGAGGTCGTGCAGATGTACCTCGACCACCTGAGCGGCGTCATCTTCACCTGGGACGGCACCGTCGACAAGTACATCGGCGACGAGATCATGGCTTTCTGGAACGCTCCGCGATTGCAGGACAATCACGCGCTGCTGGCCGTGCGCTGCGCATACGACCTCGTCAACCGCGGACCGGAGCTGCAGCAGAAACTCCTCGCGAAAGGGCTTCCGCCGATCCGCTGGGGCATCGGCATCAACACCGGCCCCGCAGTCGTCGGCAATATGGGTTCGCGCAGCCGGCTCCAGTACACGGCGCTGGGCGACACCGTCAACACCGCTGCGCGTTTTTGCTCGCACGCGCCCGCGTTCAAGGTCCTGATCGGCCAGATGACTTACGAGATGTGCCGGGACTACATCGCCGTCGACCTCGTGCCCGGCGTGCAGCTGAAGGGAAAGTCAGCGGAAACGTTCCGCATCTATGAGGTGACGGCCATCCGCCAGAGTGCCGATTCCCCGTGGGTGCAGTTCCCGACGAAAATGGCGACGGAGGCTCACCACACATTCACGACGCAGTACACGCAGCAGACCGTGATCGCGGCGGGCGAATCCGGGTCGAGCGACATCCTGATCGGGGAGGCGGCGCGGGAGGCGCTCGCCCGCCAGGCGAAATCGCCTAACTAACGGAGCGCCAGCACCCCGATCGTCGCGGCGACCATCAGGAACAGCCCGAGCACGCTCAGGCAGCTCATAGACCTCTTCACCACCGGCTTGGCCGGCGGCGTCGGGTTGTAGACGACATGCGGGGGCGGACTTGACGTCGCGGATTGCGCGACAGCCATCCGGATCGGAGCCGACGGGATTGGTGTTGCCGGCGTCGCCAGCGGGACCATCCGCGAGAGGTCGGCGCCCGGTTCGAGGCTGCGCCGCCAGCCCGGGCACATCTGATCCGCGACCCGCGACATCGCGTCGTCGAACTCCTGTCCGGTCTGAAAACGGTCCTCGGGTCGCTTCGAAAGCGACCTCAAGATGACCTGCTCGAGCTCCGGATTGAGGCCTGGCCGGAAGACCGAGGGCGGCTGGGGTGGCGCCTGGACGTGCTTGGCCATCAGCGTGAACGGGCCGTCCGCCTCAGTCGCTGTGAACGGTGGCCGGCCGACGACCAGCTCGTAAAACACGATTCCGGTGGAGTAGAGGTCGCTGCGGCCGTCGACCTTGCTCGACGCGACCTGCTCGGGTGACATGTACTGCGGTGTCCCGACTGTGGTCCCGGTCTTGGTTGCCGTCCCGCCAACGCCTGTGTCGTCTGTCAGCCGCGCGATGCCGAAGTCGGCGACCTTCACCATGCCCTCGTCAGAGATCAGAACGTTCTCGGGCTTCATGTCGCGGTGCACGATCGCGTGCCGATGCGCGTACTCAAGGGCCTGCAGCACGCCATGCATCACAGCGAATACCTGCGGCGGCGGGATCGCGGCCTGGTTCATCCATTCGCGCAGCGACCGCCCGCGGACAAACTCGAGGACCAGGTAGTTGATGTTGCCCTGCAGCTCCATGTCGTGGACCTGGACGAGGTTGGGATGGCTCGTCCGCGCCATCACCTGCGCCTCCTGGAGGAAGCGCTTCAGGGCGAGAGGGTCCGCTGACTGGATGAGCTCTTTGATCGCAACCTCGCGGCCGAGACCGGGCTGTTCAGCCAGGTAGACAGCGCCCATGCCACCACGACCGAGCTCGCCCTTGACCCGGTATTTGCCGATGTAGCGCTCGCCGGGGATCCTGGGTGGCGTCGTGATGGAAGCCACAGGGGGAGGCGGCGTGGTCGGCGGCGGGACCGGGATGAGGCGCATGGTTGCAGCCACGTCGGGCGTGGCCTGCGGTTGCACCGGTTGTTCGGACGGATCAGGTGCTGGGGCCCACGCGGGAACCGGCGTCTGTGGTTCAGATTTTGGCGGCTGACCGGGTTCGGCCATCTCGTGGCGAGCCTACCAGAGTGCGTTCGACCTCCCCTCGGTATGGCGTTTTCGGGGAATTCCATCGATAATCGGGCGCGCAGCAGCCAGCCAACAGGAGGAGATTGATCTATGTCTCAGATGCCCCCACCGCCGCCCAGCCAACCGGCACCGATGGGCGGAACGCCGAGCTCGGCGAGCAGCTCCAAGAACAACGTCATCCTGGCGTACCTTCTCTGGTGGGTCACCGGTCTCATCTTTCTGTTCGTCGCGAAAGACGACCCCGACGTGAAGTGGAACGCGGCTCAGTCCGTTGTCGTCCTTGGTGGCCTGTGGCTGATCGCAGCCATCGTCGCCATCGTGTTCGCACCCTTGGGCGGTTTGATCTGGCTGGTCGGCCTGGTGTACTGGATCATCTTCCTGGTCGGCGCCTTCAACTACAAAGGCGGGCACATCGAGGCCCCAGGCATCGGGCAATTCACGAATCAACTGACAGACGGGCTCGCCAACGCGGTCAAGTAGAGGTAGGTCTATCCGGGCCCTGCCCCACTTTGGGGCGGGGCTTTTTTTATTCCTCAGCCAGCTGCTGCAGCGCGCGCTCGACGCCGCCCCGCAGCTCGTCGCGCTCCTCGCGCATCTGATTCGCCTCGGCCCGCGCCGAAGCCAGCTGGTAGCGAAGCCGTTCGATCTCGTCCTGCATCTCGCGAAGCCTGGGATCCGGACCGCCGCCTCCCGGGTTGGCTTCGGCCAGCTCGAGCTTGAGCCGTTCGACCATCACCTTCAGCTCGCGCCGCTCGGCCAGCAAGCCCTGGACGAGCGACTCAGACGGCTTGGTCTGCTCTTTCGACATAGCGGCAAAGCCCGGGCTGAAACTCGCGAAGGCGGAGGTGCTCCATCTCACCGCGAAGGAAGCGGGCCTTGACCTCGAGGCCCCTGATGCCCTTCAAGGTCTCGAAAGGAAAGCGATAGAGCTTGCCGGAGTCGACCAGCAGGCAAACGGACAGCCGCTCGCCCTCCTTTTCGATGACGTGCTTGTAGCAAGGCACAGTCCGGCGCGCGATCTCCATCTTCTGGAAGCCACCCACCCTGCCGGCGAGCACGTCGATCGGGCTGCGCACGGACTGAATGCTAATTCAGGAGAGTCAACTGTTCCGGTTCTGGCGGCGGTTTGAGGATCACCCGACGCCGGTCCGACACATCGTGCTGGGCGCGAAGCCGGCCGACCTCGCGCATCGTCTTCTCGCCGAACGACTGCGGGAGATAGGCGCGGTTCAGATAAGCCTGCTCGTAGCGCGGCACGAGCTCGGGCCAGTGGCGTTCCAGCACCGACATGAAGTGCTCGCGGGTTCCGTCCTTCAGATGGAGCATTCCGGCCCAAAGACCGGTCGCGCCCGCTGCGCGTGCTGCCTTGACGACTGCCTCGAGCTGGTCAGGCCTGTCTGACAGGCCAGGAAGGATCGGCGCCATCCCGACTCCGACATCGATTCCCGCGGCGGCGAGCTTTTCAATCGCGCGCAGTCGCTGCCGGGGGTGCGCGGTGCCCGGCTCTGTCTTGCGCCACACATCGTCGTCGACGGTTGGGATGCTGAACGTGATGTGCACGTCGGCGCGGCGCGCGAGCTCGCTCAGGACGTCGATATCGCGCACGATCATCGGACCGCGGGTGATCATCGACGCGGAGTTCGAGAAATCGCGCAGCACCGTCAGGCACTGGCGGGTCAGGCGGTAGCGGCCTTCGGCGGGTTGATACGGATCTGTCGCGGCGCCGATGACGACGGTCTCTTTGCGCCAGGAGCGACGTGACAGCTCACTCCTCAGGACTGCGGCGACGTTGACCTTGACGCGCACGGTGCGGCCGTACCGATCATCGGAGGGCCGGTCGGCGCGAAGCTCGAAGGCCCGCACGTAGCAGAAGGCGCAGCGGTGCTCGCAGCCGGTGTACGGGTTGAGCGACCACGCGAAGCCCATGTTCTTGACGGGGTTGAGGGCCGACTTGCACTCAACCTCCAGGTACTCGACGTCGATGAGGCGGGGCTCCGGGGCGGCCACCTCATCATGATAGAACAGATGTTCGTCGCCTGGGTCGGACCGTCGACGACGGGCAGAAATCGTTGAGCACGCATTCCTCGCACCGCGGTCGCCGCGCGACGCAGATCCTCCGCCCGTGGAGGATCAGACGGAGCGACAGGCCTGTCCACTCCTCCTTCGGCACCATGGAGCAAACCTGGAACTCGATCTTCACCGGGTCTTTTGTAGCGACCAGCTTCAACCGGTTGGTGAGCCGGATCACATGCGTGTCGACAGCAAACCCCGGTATGCCGAAACCGGCGCCGAGAATCACATTGGCTGTCTTGCGCCCGATCCCGGGGATCTGGACGAGGTCTTCCATCGTGCTCGGCACCACGCCGCCGAAGAAGTCGACAAGCTTGCGGCTCGCCGCGATGATCCGCTTTGTCTTGGCCCGAAAGAACCCGGTTGGTTTGATGAGCTTTTCGACCTCGGCCGGGTCCGCCGCGGCCAGGTCCTCCGCCGTCGGATAGCGCCGGAACAGCTCGGGCGTCACCAGGTTCACCGATCGGTCAGTCGTCTGGGCCGAGAGGATCGTCGCGATCAGCAGCTCAAAGGGGTTCTCATGCAGCAGCTCCGTGACCGCTGGATAGAGCTCGCTAAGACGCTCGACGGTGAGCATCGCGCGCTTTCGTGCGCCCCGTGGAGGCGGGGGCACCATCCACGACTTTTTGGTTTTAGGAGCCAAGCAGCCGGCGCACTACCGCCGCGATCTGAGTCCCATCTGCCCTCCCCGCGAGACGCGCTGTCGCCGCCTTCATCACAAGGCCGAATCCCTTGGGACCTTCGGGCTTGACCTCGGCGATCACCGCCCGCACCTCTTTCTCGATGTCCTGCTCGCTCAGCGACGCCGGCAGGAGGCCGCGGAGCACCGCCATCTCGGCTTCCTCGCGCTCGGCCGACTGATCGCGTCCCGCTTTGCGATAGACGGCGATCGCCTCCTCGCGCTTCTTCACCTCTTTGCGGGCAATCCGAATCACAAGCTCGTCGTCGATCCTTCCATCAGCCCCACCTTCCTTGCTGGCGCGAACCAACTCGCTCTTGAGCAGCGACAAAGTGCCCAGCGCAACGTCGTCGCGCTGCATGCGGGCGTTGATCATTTCCGACTGAATTCGGTCGTAAAGAGCCACCATTCGCGATTGTCACACATGGACCGATCCCCGATAATCGGCGCCTATGCTCTACCTGGCCGCCGGGCCGCTCGTGGCGATCGTCGGCATTGTGGCCGTGTTCTTTGTCCTGCGCCGCAAGTCGGTCGAGAAGCGCTCGATGTACTCGGCAAGGCGCTCGCAGATCGAGCACAAGGTGCGCGCCGCGCGCCAGCGCACGCTCACGCCGCATGGACGGGCAGAGAAGCCGGCTGAGCAACCGACCGGGGCTGCTGCCTCTGGCGGTGCCTTTGACCAGCGTCAGCCGACCGCCACCTACGAGGCTCCGGCCTTCGAGGCCCCGCCCGTCGCCCCACCGCCTCCCCCCCTTCCCTCGAGGCCGCAGCAAGCGCCGTCGCCACCTCCGTGGGAGACTCCGAGCGTTCCGCCGCCCGCTCCGGCGCCTGCATGGGCAGCGTCGCTATGGCAAGAAAGCGGTCGGGGCGAGACTTGGCCAGCTTGGCGAGCTGCTCGTTCTGAATGCGGGCAAACGCCGCCGCCAGCGCCGGCGGTTGCGCATAGACGAAGGTCTGCGGGCAAACCGAGAGCACCTGAACGTCGACCTTGGATGCCGCCATGTCTTGCAGGCGGCGCTCTAAATCCCAGCCGCCGCGGGGGAAATGCCGGTAGACGTTGCCGGCGACGTCGAGCGTGGCGAACTGGTCGCCGATTTCCGAGAGCTTCGGCCCCACCTTGGGGGCTTCGCGCTGCAACAGGCGGATGGTCTCTTCGGTCAGGATGTGAGCGTGAACGTCGATCGTTTGCATCGTCTGGGTGACCATGGGTCCGCTGCTGCTCGAGGGTTGAGAAAAGACGCCGGAGAGGTCCGAGAGCGTAATGCATCGCGCCGCGCAGATCGAGTAGCTGATGGCGTTCGGATCGTGATAGGTTGCGCGCGGCTCAATCCCGGTGGAACCGGAATGCTCGATCAGCCCGCTGCTTCGCATCGCGCCCGACTGCGGGATCGCCCTCGGCTTGATTTCCAGGATCATTTGGCCGATCTCGAGGCGAACGGTCTTCTCGTTCGCATCGACCGTCCCATCAACAAAGATACCGAGCTGCATCCGCTGGTGCGCTGGCAATTTCTGGGCGGCGTACCGGAGGACAAGCGGCGCGCGTTCCTGTTCACCCACGTGACCGACTCGAAAGGCCGGCGCTACGACATTCCGGTCGTGGTCGGCGCCATCGCGGCGTCGGCGGAAATCTATTCGCTCGGGATGCGGCGCGAGGTCGGCGAGATCGGTGCCGCCTGGCTTAATGCGATCGCGAACCCGATTCCGCCGGTGCGGGTGGCTGCGCCGCCATGCCAAGAGGTCGTCATCATCGGGGATGCGTTGCGGGCGCCCGACGGCGGCATGAAGCTTTTCCCGGTGCCGATCTCGACGCCCGGCTTCGATTCCGCCCCGTATCTGACCGCCACGCTGTGCATCACCAAGGATCCGGATTCCGGCATCCAGAACATCGGCACCTACCGGGCCGCCCTTAAGGCCACCGACCGGCTCGTGGTCCGCATGGTGGCGCGCGCCGGCGGGGCCGGCGGCTTCCTGCATTGGCAGAAATACAAGGAGCGCAAGCAGCCGATGCCCATCGCCATCGTGATTGGGGCCGCCCCGGTGGTGATGTTCACCGGCGCCCAGAAGCTCGCCATCGATCTCGACGAAATCGGCGTGGCGGGGGCGCTCGCCGGCCGGCCGGTGCCGATCGCAAAATGCGCGACCGTTGATCTCGACATCCCGGCCGATTCCGAGATCGTCATCGAGGGGCTGATAGATACCGAAAAGCTCGAGCCCGAGGCGCCGTTCGGGGAGAGCAACGGCTATGTCGCGCTCGAAGCCTTCAACATGCCGATCGAGGTGACGGCGATCACCCACAAGAAGAAGCCGGTGTTCGCGCAGATCATCAGCCAGGTGACGCCGAGCGAATCCAGCGTG
>Ga0137415_10007093_pt1 | contig 11109 bp, 6 predicted proteins | sample CZODoug3_1_1_16f_FD_183082 | JGI IMG/M metagenome (GOLD analysis project Ga0137415, IMG submission 183082) | Vadose zone soil fungal communities from Angelo Coast Range Reserve, California, USA - CZODoug3_1_1_16fungal (Hybrid Assembly) | ecosystem: Environmental > Terrestrial > Soil > Vadose...
ACATGCGAGCCGTTGAGCGTGTGGGAAAGATAGTGCAGCACCAGATCGCGATTGCCGTCCGGAAAGCTCACCTTGAGTGCCGGCTCGGTGTAAAAAGCTGAGCCCCAAGCGGGATATTCCTGTGGAGTCGTGCCGGTGGGCGGATCGAACGAGGCCGACCCTGTATCGGATTTGGCAGCCGGCAATGGGTCATCAGGAGCGAGGCGGCTGCCCCAATAAAGAGACTGGAGCTGGCCGAGCTCATTCACACCGAAGGCATACGTGACCTGCGGCGAGCTCAGCGTGAAGACGTGTGTGTCAGGGTTATAGTGAACGGAATCCCCGCTGGCACCGAGCGCCTGACCCGAGGCGAGAAGCATCCATAGGGCGAGTGAGTGATTCTGATGTCTCATCATGTCATCCTAGCCCTCGAGCGGGCATCCGTCCGTGAATGCCCGCAGACTTTTCCCGCGGCCGTAGATCAGAAGTTTACACGTACCCCGGCAGAATAACGCCGTCCGAACTCGGTGAGCGAATCGAACTCGTTTACATAGCGGTCATATTTCTGCTGGACCGCGTTCGTCAGGTTGGCGGCCGCAAGCGTTACGAGCACGTTGTCCGTGATCTTGTAGCTTGCCTGGGCATCGAGCTCTCCATAACCTTTCGTGTGCTCGATGGGCGCCGTACCGGAAAGGAAAGTGTCGCGGTAGTTGTACGCGACGCGCACACCCACGGGACCCTTTTCGTAGAAGATGATGAAGTTCTGCGAATTCCCCAGACCTGTGAGAGCAAAGTTGGTGCTCGTGTTCGCGGCATTCAGCACGGCATCGCTATGCATGAAGGTCGCGTTCGCGTTGAAGCCCAACCCGTCAAACGGCCACGGCAGCCACGTGAGGGTGTGCTGCAGCGCCAGCTCGAGCCCTTCCGCATACGCCGACTGCGAGTTGGTAGGAGCGTGGAACAGAAAGTTGATCACGCCACCCGGGTACGCCGGCAGGTTTTGGGAGTTGGCAATCTGCTGCGGCAGGTTGTAGTACTGGCTGGACACAAAGTCCTTGATATTCTTGCGGAAACCACCGATCGACGCGTAACTCGCCGGGGCGAAGTACCATTCCATAGACAGGTCGTAGTTGTCGGACAGGTAGGGTTTCAGGTCCGGATTGCCCCCGCTCGCCTGGTTCTCTCCCGGTCGCAGTACGTCGTAGTTGATCACGGGCCGCAGGTCGAACATGTCCGGACGGGTGAGCGAACGCGAGACAGCCGCGCGCGCAATGATCTGGTCGGTGAGATTGAGCTTGAAATTCAGGCTCGGCAGGAAATTATTGTAGCTGTGCGAGGCCGAGACGTAGAGCAGCTGCCCGTTGTCCGCGTAGACCGGATTATATTCCGAAGGGTCACCCTGTATCGGCAGAAGATCGGTGAGCACCCGCGTGAATCCGTGCGAAGTCTCCTTCGTGTGCACATAGCGTCCACCGATATTTGCCGACCACGGCAGTCCGGCCAGCGTGCCGCTCAAGTCGAATTGCAGGTAAAACGCCTCCACCTTTTCCGAGATGGCATACGATGAGCTGGCGTCGGCAGGCGAGAAGCCGGAGGGCGACAGGTTATTAGCCGTGGTACCCGGCGCAAGGCCCTTCGCTGCGTCTTCCGCGGCCGTTGCTGCCGGGGTCAGGAGATAGTTCATGTATGTGGCCGGATCGTATGTCAACCATTGCCCCGGCAGGCCCGAGCCATAGCCGCCGTATGCGCCGGGGCCGTTGAACGTACTGAACAGGTTCGCGGGGGCCGGGGTGTTATAGCCGCAGTAGGCGCATTGTGCGCTACCGTTGGTGGTCAGGGTATCGGCTTTCACAATCCGGTTCTGAAAGTACACCCCGGACCGTAAGTCCTGCAGAACGGACGTGTGAACGTTCCACTGCAGATCGAGATGGCCCTCATTGATCTGGTCCGAGTTATCGTGCGCCTGCTGCTGGATGAAATGGGTCTGCAGGAGATTCGGGTCCGTGTACGTCTGGCCCGGGATGCCCTGGCTGGGAATACCCAACGAAACGAGGCTCGGAATACCGACCCCGCCATTGCCGGTGTAGGTCGCACTGGTTGGGAATCCGGCCACGGTGAAATACCGCGGCTCGGTACCGCCTGACACCGTGTTCTTGGCGACATCGAGGTCCAATCCAACGACGAATTGATTGTCGCTGCTGTTCCACTTGGCGTTGTAACCCACCTGCTTGAGGAGGGACGGTGACAGCAAGTTGTTGTTCTGGTGCTCGCGGATGTAATCGGTGTGAAGCTGGTCGTTGGTCGTGAAGTTGGTGAGCACACCGTTCTTGTCGAACGTACCGCTGGCGACCGTCTCAGGGCTGAAGTACCAGCCGATCTCGCTGCTCTCCGAATGGATCTCGTACTTGTCGTACATGCCGTCGAGGGTCATGAGCAGTTGGTCATTCGGGCGCCATTGCAGTACACCGTGACCGCCGATACGCCTGTAGAACGCGTCCAGAGTCATGGCGTCGATCTGCTGTGGCATGAAGCCACCAGGCTGGCCGGGAAGCAGCTTGAAGCCGCCATTCGCAGGGTCGACGGTGACCCAGTTTCCAGTGAAGACCTGGTTGGTCGGTGCACGACGCTCCTGTAGTGAAAGAGAGCCGAGCGCGCCGAATGTGCCGTCCGCGAACGTGTCGCTCAACAGCAGAAAGCCTTGCGGCTCGACATGTGAACCGGAAAGGTCGTCCTTCTCGCCCTTGGCGCTCGCGATGGCCGTGAAGTGCTTCAGGTCCAGCGGGCGTGGGGTATGAAGATTCATCAAGCCGCCGATGCCGCCGTCGTCCTGGGAGGCCGCGGAGGTCTTGTACACATCGGCGCCGTTGATCAAGTCCGCCGGCAACGTATCGAATTGGAACGAGCGATGCCCGGTCTGAGTCGGCAGCTGTCGACCATCGACGAGCACGGTATTGAACGTCGGCCCGAAGCCGCGGATGGTGACGGTCTGGCCCTCGCCGACCTGGTTGCGGTCGATGGACACGCCGGTGATTCGTTGCAGTGATTCAGCGACGTTGGCATCCGGGAATTTGCCGATGTCCTCCGCGGAAATGGAATCGACGACGGCGTCGGCATCGCGCTTGATGTCCATGGCGCGCTCGAGACTGGCGCGGATGCCGGTGACGACGACTTCCTGAAGCTGCGATCCCTGACCGTCCGCCCCGGAACCCGGTGTTGCCGGTTGAGAAGACTGGACCTGGCCGTGCGCGATGGAGGCGAAGGCTCCCAGAGCGAGGGACATCACCCCCCCATTGCGCACGAGATGTTTGCCGTAATGCTGGACTATTCTCACGTTTCCCCCTCCTATGACAGCTAGCGGTGACGACGGACACCCGCAGGCTCCCGCCGGCACCTGAGCATATAAATCATATAAATAAAATTACACCCTGTCGTCAAGTAAATTCAGCGGCGAACCAAACAAAACAATGGACTGAGGCGATTTCCTGAAAACGACCGGCTCACTCGTCAGTGCAGCCGCTTGCCGCTCACAAGTGAGAACGTCCTGGCGGTCGAAGTTGAGCCGACCGAGCGTCGGCAACGGGTCGCGGCCCTGTAGCTGGACCTGTCACCCGCTCATTGCAGGAGCCGCCCGTAATCTCACTTTCAATCTCCTCCAGGGTCTTGCCCTTTGTTTCCGGTACGCGCACCAGAACGAACAAGAAACCAACGAGGCAAATCACGCCATAGAGCCAGAAAGCTCCTGCCGCGCCCAGCCAATGCTGCAACATGGGGAACGTGAAGGTTAGAACAAAGCAGGCCGTCCACAGGGCCGCCACGGCGACCGACACGGCCAGACCGCGAATCCGGTTTGGAAAAATCTCCGAGATCAACACCCACGTGACCGGCGCCAGCGACATCGCATAGCAGCCGATCGTGCAGAGCGTGAGAACCAGCACGGGTAAGCCTTTGACTCCGGCCGCGTAGACTATTCCGAGAATGGCGTGCGACAGCGCGATGCCTGCAGAACCGTACAACATCAACGTGCGCCTGCCGAAACGGTCCACCCAACCCAAAGCCGCGAGGGTGCAGACCAGATTGATGGTTCCCGTGATGACGATGTTGAATAACACATCGCTCACGCCATAGCCGGCGCTCCGATAGATTTCTTCTGCGTAATTGAAGATGACATTGATGCCGCTCCACTGCTGCAGGACCGCCAGGCAAACTCCGATGACGAGCATCCGGCGCACGCCCGGTGCCCGCCAACCAGCCCAGAGCCCCGTGGAGCGCCCGGTGGATGAAGACTCCGCGCGCAATGTCGTTTGAATCTCGTGCAGCGCCCGGGTGCCATAGCTTTCGCCGCCGATGCGCGCGAGTATCCGACGCGCCGTCTCGCTATCGCCACGTCTCGCAAGCCACCGCGGACTCTCGGGAATAAACAGCGCGCTCAGCAAAAATACGATCGAAGGTACGGCGACCGCCGTAAACATCCAACGCCAACCGGTTTGGCCGTTCCAGGACTCCCGAATCACCTCGGCTGTGATGCCGTCGGGAACCGGCTCCGCAATCAGCCAATTCACGATCTGCGCCGCCAGGATTCCGACGACCACAGTGAGCTGGTTCAAGGCGACGAGTCGCCCTCGCCAGGGCGCGGGGCTGATCTCCGCTATGTAGATCGGCGATACATTTGAGGCGATGCCGATGGCAACGCCTCCCACGATGCGCCACCCCACGAAGGTCGAAAATCCTTGCGCCCAGCCGGTGCAGATCGATGAGACCGCGAACAGAAGCGCGGAAATGATGAGCAGCTTCTTGCGTCCAAACCGGTCGCTCGAGGCACCGCAGAGCACGGAGCCCACCAGGCAGCCCAGCAACGCGCAGCTATTGGCCCAGCCGATGAGCTGCGCGGAGGTGAGTTGAAAGTACTGTTCGTAAAACGGCTTGGCACCCCCGATCACGACCCAGTCGTAGCCGAACAACAGGCCGCCTAAGGCAGCAACGGACGCAATCATCCAGACATACGTCGTGTTGTAATTCATCTGCTGCGCCGGGTCCGCGACGATCACAACTGCTGCACCTCATTCGTGATAGAGCTGCGTACGTCCACCATCGATCAGGATGTCGGCGGCATTGATGAACCGCGCTTCGTCACTCGCCAGGAACAGCGCTGTGTGCGCCACTTCGTCCGGTGTTCCAAGGCGCTTGCAGGGCAACAGCTCAGTTTGGCGCCGGCGCTCGGCCTGCGGATCCGGCTGTGCTGCGAACCAGGCCTCGGTCTGAGGCGTCAGGATCAGGCCCGGAGAAATCGAATTGACGCGAATTCCGCGGGCCGCATACTCGATTCCGAGCGCGCGCGTGAGGCCAATCAGGCCATGCTTGGCGACCGGATAGGGAAAGCATCCGGGGGTGATTTTATGACCGTGCACCGAAGCGATGTTTACGATGGCACCCGAGCCTTGCGACAGCATCGTGGGCAGCACCGCTTTGGCGACACTCCAGGCTGCTTTCAGATCGATTGCGAAACATCGCTCCCATTCTGAATCGGGCAAGCGCAGCGGCTCGGAAAATACATTGGCGCCGGCGTTGTTGATCAATACATCTATGCGACTGAAGCGGCCCAGTGTCGTTGTCACCGCCGCCGCCACCTCTTCGGGGCAAGTGACATCCACTGTCAGGTGCGTAATTTCGCTTGCACCGCTCTCGGCAGGTTGGCGATCCAGGCCGATGACGCGCGCTCCGTGCTGCGCAAATAGTGCAGCTATTGCCGCACCGATGCCACGCGCCGAGCCCGTGACAATCGCGACCTTGCCTTGCAACCGACCCATCATATGCTGTCTCTCGGGCGCATCGGGACGCTGTTGCCGCCCAGACCGTGTACGTTACCGCTAATGGCGGTAAATTGATCATAGTCGGGCCGCAGCGTCAACTTTTTCTTGCGGCGACCTTACTTAACCCAGGCGGGAGGGGCGTGATCGTCGAGCTCGACAATCGAGTTTTCAACGAACAGGTCGAGATTGCTGCGCAGGACGATGAAGGGGGGCAGCTTGTATACAGACCTCGGGCGAACGCCCTCTACGATAAACCGATGCAACACCTCGAACGCCATGCGCCCCTGGGTCAGCGGCCGCTGATAGAGTGTAGCGAGCACATGACCGTTGCGAATGAGCGGCAGAAGCTCGGGAAACAGGTCCGTAACCACTATTGCGACGTTGCCGAGCCGCCCCCTCTCTTCCAGCGCCTCGATCACCGGCAGGGAATTGGCAGTGCTCACGTAAATGCCGGACACAGCGGGACGTCGCTCCAGAAGCTGGCAGGTTTGACGGTACGCCTCAGCGTAGTCATCGTGAGTCTCGGCCACCTCGATCAACGAGATGGCGCTACCGAGATCGGCCAGCATCGAGCGGAATCCGCGGACCTTTTCAGAGTGATCGAAAGTGGCAAGGTCGCCCGTGATAATCGCGGCCTCGCCCGTTCCTGTGCGCACGCGAGTCAGCAACTCCGCCACAATCGCGCCACTCGTGAATGGATCGGCCGAGATCGTGGTCAGCCGCTCGGTACCGGGAGCGTCGGTCGCCACGCACACCACGGGGATGTTGCGCAGCGTTGCCTTGCGGATCAACGGCCCGATTTTGGACGGCGAGCTCGGTGCGAGGATAACCCCATCGCAAGGTCCATCCAACACCGTGCTGATCGACTCAACCTCGCCGCGTCCCATGCCCGGGTAGGAGTGAAACTCTACCTCCAAGGGCGGTTGCAGCCACGCCGCGGCCTGCCGAATGCCGCCGCGCAATGCATCGAAGAATGAGGCGATTTCCTGCGGCAGATGCACTGATATTTTGCGCTGACGACTGAGTTTCAGATGCCGGGCTGCAAGATTCGGCCGATAGCCCAGTTGCTCGGCCATTCTTACGATCTTGGCTCGTGTCGCTGCGCTGATGCCCGGACGGCTGTGCAGTGCCCGGTCCACTGTCCCAATGGAAACGCCGGCGGCTTTTGCGATTTCTTTGATACCGGCTGTTTTCGACTCCGGAAACTCCGTCACGGGGTGCGCAGGCCTCCGGGCGGGCGCAGCGGCAGGGCCGCGGTCTCGTTTTGAGTTCTTCATGGAGCCAATGCGCCTCGAGCTGCAGCGGTTCGGACAACGCGCGCCTCGATACTAACATTTCAGATGGTTGCTTGACTGCGCAGGCGTGGTCGGTCTAATGTCATCCGGTAACGTACACGATCGCTCATGCGGACTGGTCGAATGTATTCGCAGGTGCTAAACGATCTGGCCAAAGCCTCGATCCCGGTCAGGCAGCTGCACGGCAGAGGGGTCGTGGCGGTGACTCTTGCGGCCGGCAGGATTGTCGCGCTGGCGTTTTCGCAAGATGGGCCCAATCTGCTCTGGACCAACCCCGAGCTTGCCGACACACAGAAAGTCAAAGCGGCGCCCAACGAGCTGACTGGCGGACTAGGGGGCGACAGGCTCTGGTTTTCGCCCGAGTTGCGGTATCACTGGGCGGGTAAGCCGGACTGGCGCGGCCTGAGCAACTACCACGTCCCGTCAGTTACCGACCCGGGCCGGTACGCCTATATCGATGAAGCACCCGATAAGGTGGCTTTGGCCGCAAAGGGACGGCTCCCGGTGCAAGGCAGCAGTGATGAATACCTGGATTTTGCGGTTGTACGCAAAATTCGCATGGCCGATCCCCCTCTTCCCCTGAATCACCCGCTCATGCAGGGCGTCGACTACGTGGGAGTGCAGACCGTGCACGAGCTGACCGTCGAAGGAAACAATGGGGCCGGTGAAATAGATCTGTGGCATGTACTGCAGACGCCCGTCGGTTCTATTTTGATTGTGCCGCTACGTCACGGGCATGAGACCGACCTTTTGTCCTATGGGCTGCCCGGGGGATGGCAGAAGACACCCGACAGCGTCATTTGGCGGATTGAAGGCAAAGCGAATGCGAAACTCGGAATTGCGGCTGAAGCGCTCACGGGTCGCGCGGCGATCCTGCGCGAGCTCTCCCCCGATCGGTGGTGTTTGATCGTGCGGCAATTTCCGGTCGACACGTCGGCTCGTTACGGAGACCATCCGGAAGGAGTCCCCCGCGAGGATCAGGTCTTTCAAGCGTGGGATGGTCTCGGCTTTGGCGAAATGGAATACCACAGCCCCGTGCTGAACACCGCGCAGGGTCCTCGAACATTGCGCGACGAGGACCAGCTGTGGGCATTCGGTGGAACCGCGCAGACTATTGCGGCGCTCGCAAAGAATTTGCTGGAAGTCGATATCCGTCCGTTACTGCCTCGGGAATAATAGCGTCGATGGACAGACGCGACTTCCTGAAGACGACAGGCTCACTCGTCAGTGCAACCGCGTTCCGCGGCGCCGAGGCGGAAACAACACCGCGTACGGACACCGGCCGGTGGGTCTTGCCCTTGAACCGCAACTGGCTTTACAGCCGCACGCGGGTGGACGGCGCGCACGGGAAGGATTTCGATGATTCCGGTTTCGAGCGTGTTGTCCTTCCCCACGCCAATGTCCGCCTCCCCTGGCATAGTTTTGATGACAAGGCATACCAGTTCGTATCGATGTATCGAAGGCACTTCAGACTCCCGCCCGCGGCGCGCGGCCGGCGAGTCCTCGTCGACTTCGAAGGCGTGATGACCGCCTCGACCGTGTGGCTGAACGGAGTTCGCCTGGGTGAGTATCGCGGAGGCTTCACGCCATTCGGGTTCGACCTCACCGAGCACGTTGATCTCGCTGGTGAGAACGTCCTGGCAGTCGAAGTTGATTCAACCGAGCGGCCGGACATCCCGCCTTTTGGGAACCTGGTGGATTACCTGACCTTCGGCGGTATGTACCGGGAAGTGTCCCTGAAATTCGTCGACCCATGCTTCCTCGAGAACGTCTTCGTGAGACCGACGAACGTGTTGTCGAGCCATCCGGGGCTGGAGGTGGATTGTTTTATCCAACACCTCGATGCGGCCGCGCGGGGACTCGTCCTGGAGCTCGAACTGGTCGATGGCGAGCACGTGATTGCAAGGGCCTCAGAGCCTCTGTCCGGATCACGGCGCGCCCGGCCATTGGAACACGAGCCGGCGGCAGCATCCGTGCAGGTCCCCGAATCCACTGGGCGCGCGGAACCTCACAGCCAGACAATACGGTTCGAGAAGATTCCGCCCGTACGTCTGTGGGATATCGATCATCCGCATCTCTACACAGTTCGCGTTCGGCTCGTGCGCGACGGGCGCGTCATCGATAACGACTCCCGCACCTTCGGGTTCCGCTCCGCGCGCTTCACCGAACGCGGCTTCGAGCTCAACGGCCGGATCGTGAAGCTGCGAGGCCTCAACCGCCATCAGAACTTCCCGTTCGTGGGACCGGCGATGCCGCGTCGCGTACAGCGTCGGGATGCCGAAATCCTCCGCAAAGAGCTCAAGTGCAACATCGTGCGCACGTCGCACTATCCGCAGTCGCGGCATTTTCTGGAGGCCTGCGATGAGCTGGGCCTGCTCGTTCTGGAGGAAATACCCGGTTGGCAATACATAGGCGATGCCGCGTGGAAGGATCTGGCGGTCGACAACGTCCGGCGCATGATCCGCCGCGACTGGAATCATCCCTCGATCGTTCTGTGGGGCGTCCGGATCAATGAATCCCGGGACGATCATGAGCTCTACACCCGGACCAACCGCACTGCCCACGAGCTCGATCCGACGAGGCAGACGGGCGGCATTCGTGCTTTTCGGAATTCGGAGCTGCTCGAGGACGTCTTCACACAGAACGACTTCGGATTTCCGCTGCAGGAGCCGAATCATCCGCTCTATCTGAATACGGAGTTTATCGGCCATACCTATAGTACGAAGACGACGGACAACGCCGACCATCTGATCGAGCACGCTCTGCGCCACGCTCGCGTACACGATCAGCTCGCGTCCGATCCCCGATACGCAGGCGGCATCGCCTGGTGCGCGTTTGATTACAACACTCACGCGAACTTCGGCTCGGGCGACCGGATCTGCTATCACGGTGTGGTGGATATCTTCCGCGAGCCCAAGCGGGCGGCCGGTGTCTATCGCTCTCAGTGCGAACCCGGCGAAGAGCTCGTCCTGGAACTTGCGCTGCATTGGGCGGCCGGGGATGCAGCCGGGTTACTGTCCAGGGTCGTGGTGTGCTCGAACTGCGAGCATCTCAAACTGTTCCTCGGGGGGAAACTCCTCGTGGAAGGGGGTCCGGACCGCAAGCAGTTCCCACACCTCGCGCATCCGCCGTTCGTGTTCACGGAGTGGGCACTCGACCTCCTCCAGAATTGGGGAGACTTGCGCATCGAGGGGTACATCGGCGGCAAGCAGGTCATCGTCCGAAATTGGTCGGGCCAGGGTCTCGACCAACAATTCGTGCTCACGCCGGATGATTCCCAACTGCTGGCGGACGGCGCGGACTGCACTCGCCTGGTACTGCGGGTCACCGATGAGTTCGGCAACGTCCGCCCCTTTGCGGCCGATGCGATCCGACTGGAGCTCGAGGGTCCCGCAGAGCTCATTGGCGAAAACCCCTGCCTCCTGGTCGGCGGCGTCGCCGCCGTATGGATCCGCTCCACGGGAAGCTCCGGCGCGGTCCGGATTACGGCGACTCATCCCCGGCTGGGCGAGCAGAGCACACGGATCGAGATCGTACCGGCGCCGGCGGAAATGGTATGACCGGGCGAAGTGGCGCCGACGCTTAGTGCTTTGGTGCGTCCGTCCTGAACGGAAGCGCTGGGAGGCCTTCTTTGTTGTACACGTTGCCGTCTGGCGTGTTGCTCCAGTCATATCGCACGGCAACCGGTTGGGAGATTGCATCGTTGCAGACAACAATATCGTGCCCTTCCTTCTGAGCTTGGGCCCAGCGGAACTTCCCATCGCCGGCGGCAATCTCGAAGCCGCGGCCATAGCCGTACTTATCCTCAATGAGGAGTCCGGAGCCGATATTTGAGAACTTGATGCGGATGCGACTCCCTTCGATCTGCATCGATTGGTAGGTGGGGCCGGAGTAAACAACATTGTCACCGTAGACCCCATTGGCGGCCGCCAGGACCAGCCGGTGCGCCACGTCTTGCTTATCTTTGGGGTGAATGTCGTTCTCATCGCCGATATCGATCGCGGTCGCCATGCCCGTGGCCGGAAGGG
>Ga0137415_10007094_pt1 | contig 11108 bp, 9 predicted proteins | sample CZODoug3_1_1_16f_FD_183082 | JGI IMG/M metagenome (GOLD analysis project Ga0137415, IMG submission 183082) | Vadose zone soil fungal communities from Angelo Coast Range Reserve, California, USA - CZODoug3_1_1_16fungal (Hybrid Assembly) | ecosystem: Environmental > Terrestrial > Soil > Vadose...
ATGTTCACCTACTTCACCGACCGCGACGGCAAGATGCAGTTGCACTCGCTGGCGCAGTCCGGCTTCGATCCGCTGTCACGCACCTGCCGCTTCATGCTAACCGAAGAAGCCCACCACATGTTCGTCGGCGAGACCGGCATCAGCCGCGTTGTGCAGCGCACCTGCGAGGCGATGCGAGCGGCCGGAATCAGCGACCCCACCGATGTCGCGAAAGTGCGCGCGCTCGGCGTGATCGATCTGCCGACCATCCAGAAGAAATTGAACCTGCACTACTCGCTGTCGCTCGATCTGTTCGGCTCGGAAGTCTCGACCAACGCCGCCAACGCCTTCAACGCCGGCATCAAGGGCCGCTTCAAAGAAACCCAGATCGACGACGACCATCGCCTGCAGAGCTCGACCTATCCGGTGCTCAAGCTGGTCAACGGCGAGATCAAGCGGGTCGACGAGCCGGCACTGACCGCGCTCAACATGCGCCTGCGCGACGACTACACCCAGGACTGCGTCAAGGGCATGCTGCGCTGGAACAAGATCATTTCGAGCGCCGGCTATGATTTCAAGCTGACGCTGCCGAACGTCGCCTTCCATCGCCAGATCGGCGAGTTCAGGGATATCAACGCTACGCCGGACAGCGTCCTGATCGACGACGCCATCTGGAACAAGCGCAAGGGCGAATGGCTGCCGTCAACCGCCGACGGCGACTTCATTGCCTCGCTGATGAATCCGGTCACCGAGGCCGGTGAGTTCGCCTCCTGGATCTCGCCGCCCAAGGTCGGCATCGACAACAAGCCCGGCGATTTCGAATATGTGAAGATCGAGACGTGATCTGAGATGCGAATAGGGAGCGGCGAGTAGCGAATAGGGAAAACTACTATTCGCCATTCGCTATTCACCCTTCGCGCCGCTTCAACTACCCCGCGATCTCAAGTCCGGCATTGGCGTAGACGACGCCGCCATCGACGGCGATGGTGACACCAACCACATAATCACCCGCCCGCGAAGCGAGATAGATCGCCACACCGGCCATGTCCTCATCGGTTCCGACGCGCCGGGCGGGCACGCGCTGCGCCACCTCGTCCGCATGATCGCGCGCCGCGCGGTTCATGTCGGACTTGAACGCGCCCGGCGCGATCGCCGTGACATTGATATTCTCCTTGATCAGCCTGGTTGCCATCCGCCGCGTCAGGTGGATCAGCCCTGCCTTGCTGGCGGCATAGGAATAGGTCTCCATCGGATTGATGAAGATGCCGTCGATCGAGGCGATGTTGATGACTTTTGCGGGCTTGTCCGCGCTCGCGGCGGCGCGCAACGGCGCGGCCAGCGCCTTGGTCAGAAAGAACGGCGTCTTGACATTGAGGTTCATCACCTTGTCCCAGCCGCTCTCCGGAAATTCGTCGAAATCCGCGCCCCAGGCCGCGCCAGCATTGTTGACGAGAATGTCGAGTTTGGGTTCGCGCTTTTTGATCTCGCCGGCCAGCATGTCGATGCCGGTCATGGTGGAGATATCGATCGGCAGCGCGATGCATTCGCCGCCATATTCGGCGGTCAATTCCTGCGCGGTCGCCTCGCACGCGGCCGCCTTGCGCGCGGTGATATAGACCTTCGCGGCACCTTGGCTGAGAAAGCCGGCCGCGATCATCCTGCCGATGCCGCGCGATCCCCCCGTCACCAGCGCGATGCGGCCTTTGAGCGAAAACAGATCCTTGAACATGCGTTCCTCCATTGCTTTGCCCGTGGTTCTGGGCGGAGCAACGGAGCGAGTCAAGGAATGCCGTCTTGTCGTCCCCGCGAAAGCGGAAACGACGGGTCATCTACGCCGCATCGATACGCCGAAAACCGTTCCACATCGCGGTGGCGGCGCCGGAGGTCAGGACCGGGATCATCCGCTCGTCCTGATAATTGCCGTTCAACGAGACTCGCTGCAGCGCGGTCAGGTGTTCGGCGCTTTCCGGGAAGATCATGCCCGGCCGCGTCGTCACCGCGGTCTTGAATCCGGCGGCGCGGGCGAGCGCGAATTCGCGGGGGCCGGCGGCGATGCGGTCGCCGTAGGGATAGGCGAGGTGAAGCACGGGCCGCTGCAGCGCGGCCTCGATCCGCGCGCGGCTGGTCGCGAGCTCGAAAGACGCTGATGTCTCCGACTGGCTGGCGAGGTTGCAATGCGTGACGGTGTGCGCGCCGATCGTGACCAGCGGATCGTCGGCGAATGGCTTCAGCTCATCCCAGGACATGCAGAGCTCGCGTGCGATATTGGTTTCGTCGATGCCGTGGCGCGCGCACAGGGTCGAGATTTCGCGCTGCATGTCGTGCTCGCCCGGCAATCCCCGCAGCCAGTCATGCAGCCGGTCGAAGGCGGTCTGCTTGGCCGCCGGCGTGTTTGTGTCGAAACGTGTCGTGGTACCGCCGACCGGCGCTTCGATCGAGGACGCCCTGGCGATCACCTGTTCGAGCGCGACCCACCACAGCCGACCGGTTCCTTCGGCGAAATCGCTGGCGACGTAGACGGTGAGGGGCGCGTCGAATTCGCGCATCACCGGCAGCGCGAAATCCCGGTTGTCGCGATAGCCGTCGTCAAAGGTGAAGCAGGCAAAGCGCCGCGCGAAATCCCGTTCGGAGAGCCGCCGGTGCATCTCGTCCACGCTGACGATGTCGACGTCGAGGTGACGAAGATGCGTCAGCATCGCGCGCAGGAACTCCGGTTCGACCTCGAGATGACGGTTAGGCTGGAATCCAGGGTCGCGGCGCGGGCGGACGTGGTGCAGCATGAAAATGGCGCCGACGCCTGCGAAAATCGGTCGCAGCAGGACATGCGCGCCCGAGAAGTAAAGCGCTTCCAGCCCGGCGCGAATAACCGTGTTTCGGAGCTGTTTCATCAGGGCGCGGGCCGGCCTCTTTTGCTATATGTTTCCAACTTAGCCATGACCGCTGAAGAAACGGTTAGCCGGGGACACTTCCGCGGGCGCTATCCTGTCGCGCCATTTCGGGTTTGACAGGCCCGCAAGGGTTTGTTTTCTCTCTGGTTCCGGAGCCGCAGGACCCCGAATGCACGGACTTTTCAGGTGGAGTAGCAAATGGTGGCCGGGCGTGATTCCGCTGCTAATCCTCTGCATTATCGCGGCCTGGACAAGCACCCCGACCGTGGAAGCGGATCTCGCAGCGCGCTCAAATGCCGCACTCAAGGATACCGTCCTCGATAAACGGCGAATTGCGGTCGATGGCCGCGACGTGACGTTCGCGGCGGACGCGTTCTCCGAAGACGGCCGCCTCAGTGCGGTGGCATCGGTGGAAGCTGTGCCCGGCGTGCGGCGGGTCAATGACGAAACCCGCCTCGTCCCCGAAGCCAAACCGTTCGTGTGGTCGGCCGAGCGCGACGTCGTCCGGATGACGCTGTCAGGCAGTTCGCCATTGCCTTCGAGCAAGGGCAAGCTCGTGGAGGCGGCGCGCGCCAATCTCGGCGGCGTCGAGGTCGTCGATCAGATGAGTCTCGCGCGCGGCGCGCCGCCGCGGTTCGACAATGTCGCGCTGCTGCTGCTCGACCAGATCGGCAAATTGAAGGACGGCAAGATCACGCTGACCGACAGCAAGGTCAGCCTTGCCGGCATGGCGCGTGATCTCGGCGGACGGGAAGCGATCCTGGCCGCGCTGAAGAACCTGCCGGAGGGTTATACGGTCGCGGCCAACGACATCAAGGCGCCGCCTTATGTGTTCCAGGCCTACAAGGACCCGGTCGCGGTGACGGTGACGCTGACCGGCTATGTGCCCGACAATAACGTTCACGCGGCGCTGGCGGCGGCGGCCGGACGCAAATTCTTCAGCGAGAAGGTCGTCGACAATCTGAAGGCCAGCATCGGCGCGCCACAGGGTTTCGCTAATGCGGTGGTGCCGGCGCTTGGCGCGCTGTCGCGGCTGTCGACGGGCACCCTGGTGGTGTCCGACCGCGAAGTGAAACTGTCGGGCGATGCGTTCTATGACGCCGCCGCCAACCAGATCCGCGCCAGCCTCGGCAAGGATTTTCCGCAAGTCTGGCAATACAAGGCCGATATTTCGGTCAAGCCGGCGTCGGCGCCGGTCGATGCGACCGTGTGCCAGCAACTGCTTGCGGAATTGCTGTCCAGGGGAACGATCAGGTTTGAATCCGGCAAGACCGACATCGCTCCGGATTCCGCAGGGCTGCTCGACCGCCTGATCGAAACCGCAATGCGCTGTCCGGCCAGCAATATCGAGATCGCCGGCCATACCGATACCGACGGTGACGAAGCCGCCAACCAGGCGCTGTCGGAAAAGCGTGCGCAGGCGGTTACCGATTATCTGGTCAAGGCGGGGCTGCCCGCGGACCGATTCACGCCGGTCGGCTACGGCAGCACGCAGCCGGTCGCCGGCAATGAGACCGAAGAAGGCAAGGCGCAGAACCGCCGCATCGATTTCGTGGTGAAGTGACGATGGCCAATCTCGCGACATTCTTCTGGGGCTGGCTGCTGGCATCGCTGCTGCTCGGTCTCGGCACGGGCTGGATAGCGGTGGTTCACCGCGGCCCGGGCGTATCGAAAACCTTGTCGCGATGGCTCGCGTTGCTGGCGGCAGGCCTGGTCGCGGTCGCGCTCGCCCGCGTCGTTCCCGGCCGCTTCGGCTACTGGCTCGACCTGTTTCTGATCATGTTTGCGTTCTATCTCTGCGGCTGCGCGGTCGGATCGTGGCTGCGCGACTGGGTGGTGTCGCGCTCAACGCCCGCGGGCTGACGCGTTCCGAGCTTGTGCAAGCCCGGATGCGAGAACCTTGTGGCAGCGGCGAGAATGCAGCAAAACTGTGCACCCGCTGTCACGGATTGCTCCTAATATGTTGAAGAAGCGCGTTTTATCGCCGTCAAGCGAATTCCTCTCTGGCTCAAAACGCGCTACCAGAGAGGGCAGGAACAGCGGAGCGACGGCGGGGTTCGCCCGATAGAAGTCGTCGCGGGATCGCAATTTGAGGTCTAGATGCTGGAAGCAATACGCAGGGCGATCTCGTTGCTGCGCCGGAGGCAAATGCTGCACAAGCTCGGGGTTGTGGTCAGCGTCACGGTCATCGCCATCGCGTGCTATGTGCTTTACCACATGCTCCGCGGCATCGACTCCAACGAGGTGATCGAGGCCATCAAGTCGACCGAGCCGCGCCAGATTTGGCTGGCGGCGCTGTTTGTCGCGGCGGGCTATTTCACCCTGACCTTCTATGACCTGTTCGCGGTTCGCGCCATCGGCCACAGCAACATTCCCTACCGCGTCAACGCGCTTGCCGCCTTCACCTCTTATTCGATCGGGCACAATGTCGGCGCCAGCGTCTTCACCGGCGGCGCGGTGCGCTACCGGATCTATTCGGCCTGGGGATTGAACGCGATCGACGTCGCCAAGATCTGCTTTCTGGCTGGGCTGACCTTCTGGCTCGGCAACGCCGCGGTGCTGGGAATCGGCATCGCCTGTCACCCGGAAGCCGCCGCCTCGATCGATCAGCTTCCGGCCTGGCTCAACCGCGTGGTGGCGTTTGCGATCATCGTCGGCCTGGTCGCCTATGTGGTCTGGGTCTGGACCGAGCCGCGCAGGGTCGGCCGCGGGCCGTGGTCGGTGACGCTGCCGGGCGGCCCGCTGACGCTGCTGCAGATCGCGATCGGCATCGTCGACCTCGGCTTCTGTGCGCTGGCGATGTATGTGCTGGTGCCGGACGAGCCCAATCTCGGCTTTGTCGTCGTCGCCGTCATCTTCGTCTCGGCCACACTGCTCGGTTTCGCCAGCCATTCGCCGGGCGGGCTCGGGGTGTTCGATGCCGCCATGCTGGTCGGCCTCTGGCAGATGGACCGGGAAGATTTGCTGGGCGGCATGCTTTTATTTCGCGTCCTCTATTATATTGCGCCGTTTGTCATATCTGTAATCTTGTTGACGTTTCGGGAGCTTATCATCGGCGCGCGACTCAAGCGCCTGCGCCAGCTGGCACCTGGCCCCGACGCCGAGCCGAGACACGAGGCCGTCTATGTGCGCGAGCGTGGCGACACCGGCGCCTGATCAGGCGGCCCAAGGCGTTTTGGAACCAAAGTCTCCGCGGCCGGATCGCGGGCGGGTTCGGTTCGCATGACGAGCGTGCGTCAAAACAGACGGGAAGAAAGCCGCGCGATGGCCATAGACGATTCTTCTGCCTCCATCTTTTCGCCGTGGCCGGACCGGTTGCGGCACTCGGCCATTATTCTGCTCGCCGCGGGCCTGGCGCTTTCCGTGCTGGTCGCATTCGGCGAACTCTCGCCGATCCGCGCCTGCGCGGTTTTCCTCTGCATCGCCGCCGCAGCGCTGGTGCCGTGGCGGCTGCATGATGCGGCAACCTCGCGCGAGGACGTCCGCGGCGTCAATCCGGTCGAGGCCGCCGCCGTCAGCGCGGTGGTTGCCGGCATGCCGGATCCGGCGGTGCTGCTCGATCGCGCCGGCCGCGTCCTGCACCTCAATGCCGCGGCCGCCCAGCTCGCGCCGGCGCTGCGCAAGAATGAACTCGCCCAGTTCGCGCTGCGTTCGCCCGAAATCATCGGCGCGCTGCGCGAAGCGATCGCAAGCAGCGAACCGCGGCGGGCCACCTATCTCGACCACGTGCCGGTCGATCGTTGGATGGAGCTGATCATCACGCCGGTGCCGGTGCCGACGCTGTTCGGCGGCACCGACAAATGCATGCTGATGACCTTCCACGACCAGACGCCGCTGCGCCGGGTCGAGGAAATGCGCGCCGATTTCGTCGCCAATGCCAGCCACGAGCTGCGCACGCCGCTCGCGGCGCTGTCGGGCTTCATCGATACGCTGCAGGGACCGGCCCGAGACGACGTGCGGGCGCGCGAACGCTTTCTCGGCATCATGCATACGCAGGCGACCCGGATGGCGCGGCTGATCGACGATTTGCTGTCGCTGTCACGGGTCGAGCTCTCCGCCCATGTGCGCCCCGACACCTCGGTCGATATCGTGCCGATCATTCGCCAGGTTGCCGACGGGCTGGAGCCGCTGGCGGGCGAACGCCAGGTCACGATCGAGATCGAACTGCCGGAAACCCCGGTGACGATCGCGGGCGACCGCGAGGAGTTGCTGCGCCTGTTCGAAAACCTGATCGAGAACGCGCTCAAATATGGCGCCTCCGGCGGCCGGGTCGTCGTTTCGCTGATCCAGGCGGCCTCGGGCGAAGGCGCGCCGGAAGTCCGGGTCCTGGTGCGCGATTTCGGCCCCGGCATCGCGCCGGAACATCTGCCGCGGCTCACCGAGCGGTTCTACCGGGTGGATGTCGGCGACAGCCGCGCGCAGGGCGGAACCGGGCTCGGATTATCGCTGGTGAAACATATTCTTAACCGTCATCGGGGCCGGCTTTTGATCGAAAGTGTGCCGAAAAACGGCGCGACTTTTACCGCCTGTTTTCCCCAGCCCAAGACCCCAATACCGGTCTAAATCCAAGCGATTCCAATCGCTTATCATTGTCATCCAACTGTCATCCAACCTTCGTAAAAGCTCTATTGACCGCTCCTAAACGGAGCGGCGTGAGCGCGATCGGGCGCACCGGCGCTTCGCTCATCAATGGAGACCCACCATGAATTTCATCAAGACCATCGTCGCTGCCGGCCTGGTCGCCGCTTCGACGTCGGCCTTCGCCGCCGACATCACCGGCGCGGGCGCGACGTTCCCGTTCCCGATCTACTCGAAATGGGCCGACGCCTATAAGAAAGAGACCGGCAACGGGTTGAACTATCAGTCGATTGGCTCGGGCGCCGGCATCAAGCAGATCCAGGCCAAGACCGTGACCTTCGGCGCGACTGACGCACCGCTGAAGGCCGACGCGCTGGAAAAGGACGGCCTCGTTCAGTGGCCGATGGTGATGGGCGCGATCGTCCCCGTCGTGAATCTCGAAGGCATCAAGCCGGGCGAACTGGTGCTGTCGGGCGAAGTGCTCGGCGACATCTATCTCGGCAAGATCGCCAAATGGGACGATGCCGCGATCGCCAAGCTCAATCCGAAGCTGAAGCTGCCCAGCGACGCCATCACGGTGGTGCGCCGCTCCGACGGTTCGGGCACCACCTTCAACTTCACCGACTACCTCTCGAAGTCGAACGCCGAATGGAAGACCAAGATCGGCTCCGGCACCGCGGTTGAGTGGCCGGCTGGCGTTGGCGCCAAGGGCAATGAAGGCGTTGCCGGCAATATCGGCCAGACCAAGAACGCGATCGGTTACGTCGAATATGCCTACGCCAAGCAGAACAAGCTGACCTACACCGCGCTGATCAACAAGGCCGGCAAGACCGTGCAGCCGACGGTCGCAGGCTTCCAGGCGGCCGCCTCCAACGCCGACTGGGCCAAGGCTCCGGGTTACTACGTGATCCTCACCGATCAGTCCGGCGAGGCCTCCTGGCCGATCACCGCGGCGACCTTCATCCTGATGCACAAGGATGCGACCGACAAAGCGGCTTCCCAGGAAGCGCTCAAGTTCTTCAAATGGTCGTTCGAGAAGGGCGGCAAGATGGCCGAAGAGCTCGACTACATTCCGATGCCGGAACCGGTGGTCAAGCTGATCGAGAAGACCTGGTCGGCCGACATCAAGAGCTGAGCCAGACGTGCAGCAAACCTCGCACCCCCGTCATTTCCGATGCGCCGATGGGCGCATCGGAGCGGGCGAGTGAATCGAGCAAACCCGGAATCCATAGCCACCATCGAGAGTATGGATTCCGGGCCTGCGCAGCCAAGTCGGCCGTTACCGGCTTGGACAGTAGGAGTACCGAATTCGGGTAAACCCGAGTTCGGGCGGCGCATCCCGGAAGGACGAGGCAATTTTGTCACTCAGACCGCTGCTGACGCGTAGCGGCTTTTGTGGCGATCAAGTAGACAGGGGATTGGCGTGGCAGACATGGCCGTTCAGAACGACGTGATGGAAGCTGCCGTACCTTACGATCGCGCCAAGGCGCTGAGCGCCTTCAGGCTCGGTGACGTCACTTTCTACTGGATCACCCGGTTAAGCGCGATCTCGGTCCTCCTGATCCTTGGCGGCATTATCCTCTCGCTGATCGTCGGCGCCTGGCCGGCGATGAAGGAATACGGTTTCGCCTTCCTGTGGACGCAGCGCTGGGCGCCATCGGCCGATCCGCCGGTGCTGGGCGCGCTCGGCCCGATCTACGGCACCCTGATCACCTCGGGGATCGCGATGTTGATCGCGATTCCGGTCGGCCTCGGCATCGCGATCTTCCTCACCGAACTCTGTCCGCAATGGCTGCGCCGCCCGATCGGCATCGCCGTCGAACTGCTCGCCGGCATCCCCTCGATCATCTACGGCATGTGGGGCTTCTTCGTGCTGGGGCCGTTCCTCGCCAACACGTTCCAGCCGTTGATGATCCGCCTGTTCGACGGCATCCCGGTGCTGGGTTCGATCTTTGCCGGCCCGCCGTCCTATCTCAGTCTGTTCAATGCGGCGCTTATTCTCGCGATCATGGTGCTGCCCTTCATCACCGCGATTTCGGTCGACGTGTTCAAGACCGTGCCGCCGGTACTGAAAGAGGCGGCCTACGGCGTCGGCTGCACCACCTGGGAAGTGGTGCGCAACGTGGTGATCCCTTATACCCGCGTCGGCGTGATCGGCGGCGTCATGCTGGCGCTCGGCCGCGCGCTCGGCGAAACCATGGCGGTGACCTTCATCATCGGCAACTCGTTCCGCATCTCCGGCTCGATCTTCGCGCCGGGCACCACGATCTCGGCGGCGATCGCTTCCGAATTCGCCGAGAGCGATGGCCTGCACCAGTCCGGCCTGATCCTGCTCGGCCTGTTGTTGTTCGTTCTGACCTTCTTCGTTCTCGCCGCCGCCCGGCTGATGCTGCTGCGGCTGGAAAAGAAGGCGGGGAACTGACGCCATGAACCCGATTTACGTATCCCGCCGCCGCAACGACCTCATCATCCGCGCGCTCTGCTTCGGCGCCGCTTTGTTCGGCGTCACCTGGCTCGCGCTGATCCTGTTCACGCTGTTTTACAACGGGCTTGCGGGGTTGAGCCTGCAGCTCTTTACCGAGAACACCCCGCCGCCGGGCTCGACCGAGGGCGGCCTTCTCAACGCCATCACCGGCTCGGTCATCATGACCGTGATCGGCGTCGGCATCGGCGCGCCGCTCGGCCTGTTCGCCGGCACTTATCTGGCCGAATACGGCAGGAACGATCGCCTCACCTCGGTGATCCGCTTCATCAACGACATCCTGCTCAGCGCGCCGTCGATCATCATCGGCCTGTTCATCTATGGCGCGGTGGTGGTGCCGATGGGCGGCTTCTCGGCGTTCGCCGGCTGCCTCGCGCTGGCGGTGATCGTCATTCCCGTCGTGCTGCGCACCACCGAGGACATGCTGCTGTTGGTGCCCAATCCGCTGCGCGAGGCGGCAAGCGCGCTCGGCCTGCCGCGCTCGCTGGTGATCAAGCGGATCGCCTATCGCGCGGCGCGCAGTGGCCTGATCACCGGCGTGCTGCTGGCGACCGCCCGCGTCGCCGGCGAAACCGCGCCGCTGCTGTTCACCGCGCTGAGTAACCAGTTTTTCAGCCTCAACCTGACCAAGACGATGGCGAACCTGCCGGTCACCATCAACAACTTCGTGCAGAGCCCCTACGCCTACTGGAAACAGCTCGCCTGGAGCGGGGCGCTGCTCATCACCTTGACCGTGCTCGCCTTGAACATCGGCGCGCGTATCCTTGGCGCCGAAAGGACCGCAAAATGACCGAACTTTCCGTATCGACGAGTCTCCCGAGCGGCGCTGTTCCGCAGGTGGCGCTGCCGGACGCGCCGTCGAAGGTGACGGTGCGCAATCTCAACTTCTATTACGGCGAGCACCATGCGCTGAAGAACATCAATCTGACGCTCGGCACCCACAGGGTCACCGCCTTCATCGGGCCGTCCGGCTGCGGCAAGTCGACCTTGCTGCGGATCTTCAACCGGATGTACGACCTCTATCCCGGCCAGCGCGCCTCCGGCCAGCTGATGCTGGACCAGACCAGCATCCTCGACCCCAAACTCGATCTCAATCTGTTGCGGGCGCGGGTCGGCATGGTGTTCCAGAAGCCGACGCCGTTTCCGATGACGATCTATGAGAACATCGCGTTCGGCATCCG
>Ga0137415_10007095_pt1 | contig 11107 bp, 14 predicted proteins | sample CZODoug3_1_1_16f_FD_183082 | JGI IMG/M metagenome (GOLD analysis project Ga0137415, IMG submission 183082) | Vadose zone soil fungal communities from Angelo Coast Range Reserve, California, USA - CZODoug3_1_1_16fungal (Hybrid Assembly) | ecosystem: Environmental > Terrestrial > Soil > Vadose...
ATACGGTGAACCCACTCGGGAAGGAGGTCACCGCCCAGTTCCTCACGAGCTGCGTCCCGTTGGTGGTGCCGTCGGTCTTCCAGAGCTCGAACCCCGTGGCGCCGTCGCTGGCCGAGAAATACAGCGCCCCAGTCAAGACGGTGAACCCGGAGGGGGAGGAGCCGATTGGTCCAGAGTTGATGTCCTTCACGAGCGTCGTGGCGCCGGTGCCGTCGGTCTTCCAGAGCTCGAACCCCGTGCCGCCGTCGTTGGCCGCGAAATACATTGCCCCGTTGAAGACGGTCAACCCGAAGGGCGAGGAGCTGCCCGGCCCGGGATTGATGTCCTTCACGAGCGTCGTGGCGCCGGTGCCGTCGGTCTTCCACAGTTCCACGCCCGAGGCGCCGTCGTTGGCCGCGAAATACAGCGCCCCGTTGAAGACGGTGAACCCGAAAGGGGAGGAGCCGACCGGTCCGGGGTTGATGTCTTTCACGAGCACCGTCCCGGCGACGGTTCCGTCGCTCTTCCAGAGCTCCGCGCCCGAGGCGCCATCGCTGGCGAGGAAATACAGCGCCCCGTTGAAAACGGTCAACCCGAGGGGGCCGGAACCTGATCCAGGATTGATGTTCTTCACGCACACCGTCCCGGCGTCGGTGCCGTCAGTCTTCCACAGTTCCACGCCCGAGACGCCGTCGCTGGCTGCAAAGAACAAACCCGGCCCGGCTGCGCCGGTGCAGCTACCGCCTCCGCTGCCCGTGCCTCCGCCGCTCGCGCCTCCGCAGCCGGCCAGCGCCAGGGCGAAAAGGCCCAGCGCCGCAAGCCGTGTCACGCGCCGCATGGAATCAACCGTCTCGAGGTCTCTGCCGGTCTCGATTTCCATCTCCCCATCCGCGTCGTGTGCCGCTGGAACCGACAATTACAGCACGCCGTGTAAACAGGATACCCTCGGCTACGGCGAGATCAGAGCTCCAATCGGACTATGGGGGGGCAGCGCGTAGACTCTTACTCGATCCTCGGCGCGAGCAGCATCTCGCCGCCACCCAGGATCAGCCGGTTCCAGGTCGGGCTGACGACGATCTCGTTCACGCACACGTGCGCGGGCGATTCGGCGACGAAGCGCACCACGCGTCCAACGTCTTCCATCTTGAGCATCTTCGCCTGGTCCTCGGGCGAAGGCGGTTTGGGTCGCGCCTTTTGCAGCGGCGTCACCGTCTCGCCCGGATGGATGGCGCAGCCGCGGATCCCGTGCATGCCTTCCTCGATGTTGATCTGGTGTACCAACGCGCACAGCGCCTGCTTGCTCGCGTTGTAGGCCGCGCCGCCGAGATAGCTCTGATAGCGGGCGAAATAGGACACGACGTGGATCACCAGGCCGTCGCGCCGCGAGCGCATCGAAGGCAGCACCGCGAGCGTGCAGTAAAGCGCGCCGTTCAGGTTGACGCCGACGACGCGGTCCCAATCGGCCGCCGCGAGATCCTTGAAGAAGCGCTTCGGGACGTTGGTGCCCGCGCAGTTGACGAGGACGTCGATGCGGCCGTGCCGCGCGAGGATCGCTGCCCCAGCGCGCTCGACCGCCTGCTTGTCGCTGGTATCGACCGCTTCGGCTTCGCCTTTGCCGCCGGCTTGCTTGATCAGTGCCGCGGTCTCGGAGAGCGCATCGGCCCGCCTCCCCGACACGACCACCGTCGCGCCGCCTCTTGCGAGCTCGACCGCGGACGCCTGCCCGATGCCGCTTCCGCCGCCCGTGACCCACGCTATTTTTCCGCTCAGTGGTTCGATCACGCGACGGCCTCCGTGGTTTCCAGAATCGGCGGCACAGGCGAGTCGAGGGCCGCGCAGATCGCGCGCAGCAACTCCCCTTCCGCTAGCGTGAGTTTATCATCGGCCATCGCCGTCGCGACGCAGGCCTTGATGAAGAGCGGCTTCTTCAGCGGTGCGAGCAGGTTCAGCTCGTTGAGGGCGCTCTCCACCGCCCCGATGTTCAGCTCGGAGGGCGAGCGCAGCACTCCGCCCGCTACGCCGAGGGCGGCCATTCCCTTGTCGAACGCGACCATCCCGCCTCCGCCGGCGTGAGCGAGGAGCGAGAGCACGATGGCTGCCTCGGTGGCCACCGCGTCGACGCTGCGGTACTTCACGGCCGGCGAGCGCTTCTCCTCCCTCTGGATTTGGCTCCTGCACAGCGTGAGCAGCACGAATTCGCCGAGCGTGATCTTGCGGTCGGCCTCGATCACGGCTTTGATCCTCTCGAGCAGCGCGTCGCGCTCGGGTCCGGGCAGCCGCTTCAGGGTCGGAATCACGAGCGCGAGCACGGGCAAGCGCGCGCGCGCGCCGAGCGGTTTCAGCGCGTCGGCAAAGCGCGCGCTTTGCGCGGGGACCTCCGCGCCGGACCCGTCGCCGATGAAGGCAAGCTGCGTTTTGCGCACTTCGCCCTCACCCAAGAGGAGCGCGAAGAGCGCTGCTTGAGCGCCTTCTTCGCGCCCGACGGCGGCGCGGATCTCCGCGGGAATCGCTTCGAGCATCCCCCGTGCGTAATCGACGTGGGCGGAGGACGGATTGCCGATGCTTTCGACCATCGAGCCCGCGATTCCCGCTGCGCTCCGGAGCCCGGAGGCGGCAGGCGCCGCGTTGCGCGGCGCATAGAGCGGGCTCACGAACTCGCTCACGACCGGGCTTCCCTGCGCCGCCAGGGCCGCGGTCTCGGCGCGCGCCATGCGTTCGCCCAGCAGCCGCTTGGCGCCGGGACCGAGCAGTCGCTCGATGCGATCATCGAGCGGCGGATGGTCGTGAAACCAGGCAAATTCGAAATAGTCGTTGACGGGGGCGCCGATGTACATATGGGAAAGCTCCTCGGCGTGGCGCTGCGCGATGGTGCTGCCGCGCCGGCCGATCTTTAACAACGCTCCCCCAATGCCGTCCGGGTTGCGGGTGAATTGCACCGCGGATGCATCGGCGAGGAACTCGCGCTCGCGAGAGATCACCGCCTTGATCAGCCGGCCTGCCAGCACGCCTATCGAACCGATCAGCCACAGGAAGAGCCCGAGGAAGAACACGCGGATGTCCGTTCCCGCACGACGCAGGGTGTCGCCGTCGCGGATCCCCGTCATCAGGAAGGCTCCGATCGACCCGATCATCACGATGCCGGCGATCACCCCGACGAGGTGGATATTGAGACGCATGTCGCCGTTCAGAATGTGGCTGAACTCGTGCGCCACGACGCCCTGGAGCTCGTCCCGGTTGAGCTGCTCCAACGCCCCCCGCGTCACGATGACCGTCGCCTCGTTGGGGGAGTAGCCGGCGGCGAAGGCGTTGATCGCATGCTGGTCATCCATCACGAACACGAGCGGCACGGTGATGCCCGACGCGAGCGCCATCTCCTCGACGACGTTGAGCAGGCGGCGCTCCGCCGGCTCGCCGGTGTCGCGCTTCACGTGGCGCGCGCCGATCAGGTCCGCGACCGCGACGCCGCCGCCGGAGAGTCTGTACAGCCGCGAGGCGGTTCCCCAGCCGATGACGAGCAGCGTGGCGAGGGTAGACCACACGTAAACGGAGCGGGGAACCTGCCGCAATAAGCTGCTCGAATACAGGATTTGCACGTCGAACAACCAGATGTAGACGATGGCGCACACCAGGTCGAACGCGGCGACGATGGCGGCGACGGCAAGCACGAACAGCAGGAGCATCAGCCACGTGCGGCGCCGGGCCCGGTGCTGCTGCTCGAAGAAGTCCATTGCGCCGCCGGCGCGGCCGCGGCGCTAGCCGAACGACACCTTGACGGGCTTGCGCTCTTCGGGAGACTCGGTGGACTCGAGCAGGGTCGCCTCCTTGAAGCCGCCGAAGCCGGCGACGAAGTTGTCCGGGAAGCTCTCGATCGCGGTGTTGTAGCTCATGACCGCGTCGTTGTAGGCCTGGCGGGCGAACGAAATCTTGTTCTCGGTGCTGGTGAGCTCCTCGGAGAGCTGCATCATGGTCTGGTTCGCCTTGAGCTCGGGATAAGCTTCCGACACGGCGAAGAGCCTCCCGAGGGCGCCCGAGAGACCGGCTTCCGCCGCCCCCATCTGTTTCATCGCTTCGGCGTCCGCCGGATTGGCGGCAGCGCGCTGGTTGGCGCTTTGCGCGCTCGCGCGTGCCGCGATCACGGCTTCGAGCGTCTGTCGCTCGTGCTTGATGTACTCCTTTGCCGTTTCCACGAGATTCGGGATCAGGTCGTAGCGGCGCTTCAGCTGGACATCGATCTGCGCAAAGGCGTTCTTGAAGCGGTTGCGCTGCGCAACCAGCCCGTTGTAGATCGAGATCAGCCACACCACGGCCGCGACGACGATGCCGACGACAATCCAGAATCCCCAACTCATGTCTTCCCCTTTTCTTGCGTGTGTTCCGGTCGTGAGCGAACGCGGATTCAGTCGTCCTCGTCCTGGATCACCACGGTCCCGGCAAGCTTGTCGTGCCACCCCTGCTTGCGCTTGTCGAAGGCGATCCAGAGAAAACCCAGGAATATCGGGATGATCGAAACGAGGTAGGCGAAATAGCGACCAATCAGCTTTCCCGTGGACGGCGGACCGTACGTGTTGGCGTCGACGATTCTCGCGGATATGAGCATCTTTCCCGGCGTCGCGCCGCGGTAGCGCCAGAACAGGATCGCGGCGACGGCCGGTAGGACGACCTGGAACAGGATATCGGCCCAGAGGGTCTTGCCCTGCATCGAGAGCTCGAGGTAGTTCCTTCCAAATATCGCGACAACAATGATCGCGAAGACCACCAGAACGATCAGCGAATCGATGAAGAAGGCGAGCAAGCGTTTCCAGAAGCCCACGTATCGCGGCTCGCGCGATGTCACAGTGTCGGCCATGGTCACCCCCTTCGAGCGCATGGTAGCCCGACCCTTGTGACCGAGGCAACCCGCGCTTTATGATGGCCCGGGAATCCGGAAAGGGCGTGCATGAAAGCCGTGCTGTGCAAGACGTGGGGGCCGCCCGACGCGCTCGTGGTCGAGGACATCCCGTCGCCTGCGCCGGGCAAAGGACAGCTTTTGGTGTCGGTAAAGGCGAGCGGGGTGAATTTTCCCGACGTCCTTCTCATCCAGAACAAGTACCAGTTCAAACCCGACCTGCCCTTCTCGCCGGGGAGCGAGATTGCCGGCGTGGTCAGGCAGGTCGGCGAAGGCGTGCACGGTTTCATGCCCGGGGATCGGGTGATGGCGCACATCCGCTGGGGCGGCTATGCGGAGGAAGTCGTGGTCGACGAAGCGCTCGTCACGCCGGTTCCGGCCGGCCTCGATTTCACGGTCGCCGCCTCGTTCGGCCTGGTCTACGCGACGGCCTACCACGCGCTCAAGGACCGCGCGAGGATCAAGGCGGGCGAGACGCTGCTCGTGCTGGGCGCGGCGGGCGGCGTCGGCCTTGCTGCGGTGGAACTCGGCAAGCTCTTCGGTGCGCGCGTGATCGCCTGCGCCTCCTCCGACGAAAAGCTCGAGACCTGTAAGCGCTTCGGCGCCGAAATCACGATCAACTACGAGCGCGATGACCTGCGCGAAGCCCTCAAGAACCTGGGCGGTCCCGTCGACGTCGCCTTGGATCCGGTCGGCGGAAAGTATTCCGAGCCTGCCGTACGCGCGATGGCCTGGAACGGACGCTACCTCGTGGTCGGCTTCGCCTCGGGCGAGATCCCGAAGATCCCGCTCAACCTGACGCTGCTCAAGGGCTGCTCCATCGTGGGTGTTTTCTGGGGCGAGTTCGCCAAGCGGGAGCGCGATCTGAACGCGGCGAACCTGAGGGAGCTGACGGCGTGGCTGCGCGCCAAGAAGATCAAGCCGCTGGTGAGCGCAAGCTATCCGCTCGAGCGCGCCGCCGACGCGCTCAACGACATGATGAACCGCAAGGTTCAGGGAAAGGTGGTGCTGACCACGGGCTAGCCGTGGAAGGGATCACTGTGGGTATTCGTTCGCGGCCGCAGAAACCGGCACCCACTGCGAAGGACAGCTGGAGACATTGGGGTAGTAATCGTTGTAATCGGGGCAGTAGTAATACACGCCCCCGCCCTGCTCGATGTAGACCGGCGGTTCCGCATAAACCGGCGGAGCTGCGTACACCGGAGGATAGTAGGGATAGTAGGGGTAGTAGGGATAGAAGAACGGCGCGCCGACTATGACCGTGCCGCCGCCGAATACGCGGTGGCGATGGAAGAAGGGAGGACGGCCGACGAACCCGGGGCGAACGCCCACGAAAGGCCGCCCGATGGAATGCCCGGCACGAATGCCGACGGCGGCGGTTCCCCCGTGCCCGCCGTGAAAGCCCATCGATGTACCGCCACCGTGGAATCCTCCACCGCCCGCATGACCTCCGCCGCCCCTGCCGCCGCGCGCGAGGACGGCGTCTGCGCTCACCAGCAGCGCCACGCCCAGCAGAATCGCAATCGCCCGTCGCATTGGAGCCTCCTATTCGCGGGGAACCCGGCTCCGAAGAAGTGTAACGCCAGCGCTCGACCCGCGTCGATCTTTTACACCTTTTACACCTCGTTACATCCGGCGTCGCTCAGCACTCGGGCTCACCCGCCCGAGGCGCGGGCCGCGCGACAAATCCGAACCGGCTGGGAACACCCGCGGCGCTGATGGAAGCGATCGGCACGTTCTTGCCCTGCACCATCGCTTGCGCTTCCGCGCCCTGCGCGACCTCTTCCAGGAGCCGCTCGACCGTCCGGCCGCGGACGTCGGTAAGACGCTCGAGAAAGGCCGAAAGATCTCGGTCGAGCAGCACTCCGATACCGACCTCCGTCTTGAGAAGCAGCGCGCCCGCGTCGTCGAGAAACACCGCTTCGAGGGCGCGCGGCACGGCCCCCGTATGCGCGAGAAGCCCCTGCCCCGTGTCGGCCAGCCTGTATACCCAAGGCGTGTAATCGAGGGCGACGAACACCCGTTGCGGGCCGTTCTGGAAATACCAGCGGCCTTCGGAATCCGACGCGTAATTCCTGCCGATGAACTCCCTGACCGCGGCATGGGCGATGCGCTCGAAGCGTCCCGCGACGGTCTTGATCATCCAGCTTCCGCGCCGGTCGAGCGAGAGCCAGCCGTACACCGCCGGCACGTCCGGCCATTTCAGCATCGATCGCAATACGATCTCGTCCATCGGGGCTCTGGTATGCTCGAAGTCTAATCCATCAGCGGATCGGCCCCGAATGAAGCGCGAGGACTTCACCTTCGTCCACAGCTTGCGGGTGCGCTGGGCGGAAGTCGACCGGCAGGACGTGGTTTTCAACGGGCATTACTTTCTATACTTCGACGTTGCGGTCGCCGAATACTGGCGCGCGATCGGGTTTCGCTACCCGGACGATATCGTTGAGAAGTTCGGCACGGACATCTATGCCGTGAAGGCGAGTGCCGAATACCACGGATCGGCCACCTACGACGAGCTGATCGACATTGGCTGCCGCGTCGGCCGCATCGGCCGCTCCTCGATGCAGCTCGTGTTCGGCATCTGGCGCGGCGCCGAGCACATCACGAGCGGCGAGCTCATTTACGTCAACGCCGATCTGAAAACGAGGAAATCGGCCCCGTGGCCCGAGCCGATCAAGCAGGCGATCCTCGAGTTCGAGCGCACCCGGCCCGCCGAGGCGAACGCGTGAGCGCGAAACAATTCAAATACTGCTTCGAGGACTTCCGCGTCGGCATGGTGATCGAGCAGCCCGGCCCTACTCTCACGCGCGACGACATCCTCGAGTTCGCCCGGCGCTACGATCCGCAGCCCATTCACCTCGACGAAGAAGCCGCGAAGCGCTCGATCTACGGCGGACTGATCGCGAGCGGCTGGCAGACGGCGAGCCTCACCACGCGCATGATGTGCGATTCGTATCTGCTCGATTCGAGCAGCCTGGGCTCGCCCGGAATGAAGGAAGTGAGCTGGCCGAGGCCGGTGCGCCCGGGCGATACGCTGCGGCTGCGCATGACGGTGCTGGAAACGAAGCCCTCGACGAGCAAGCCCGACCGCGGCTCGGTGCTGCACCGCTGGGAGGTCTTCAACCAGGCGGGCGAGCCGGTATTGCGCATGGAAGGCATCGGGATGTTCAAGCGGCGCAACCCCGCCTGAATCGGGCGCGGGCCACCCTATGGCAAGCGGTACAAGAGCAACCGGTAGGTCTTGTAGCGCTCGAACACTTCCTTGCTGCGATGGCCGGAGAAATACTTGTAGTTCACCCGGTCCAGTTTCCTGCGCAGCAGCCCGAGCGCGAGCCGCGCGAGCAGCGGATAGCGGCCCTCGACGTAGCGCCCGATCGTGAGCGTGGCCGGCTTTATCCTGTTCATCAGCAGATCGTTCACCAGCTCCATGTTGGGACTGACGCGACGCGTGATGTCCTCGTCCTTGACGAGGACGAAGGGCGTCTGCTTCATCGTGGCGTAGAAGTCCTTCAGCGGATGGCCGCCGCCGAAGCCGGGATCGAGGGACGCGCTCTCGGGCGCATCGCTCTTGAAGAAATCGGAGATGAGCAGCAGCGCTCCGGGCTTCAGGATCGCCTGAAGAATCGGCAAGGAAACCGACGGCGAAATGTACTGGAAGCTCTCGCTGAACAACGCGACATCGTAGTGGCGCCGGCACTGCTCGACCGGAAAATCCTCGAATCCGCAGTCGAAAATCCGGGATCGATGGCCCGAGCGATCCGCCAGTTTCCGGCGCACTGCGTCGCCAAGGTCCTTGGACGGGATGACGCCGTCCGCGCTATAGCCGCGGTCGAGCAGCTGGCGCAGCAACTGTCCGGTGCCGCAGCCGATGTCGAGGACGCGGACCTCGCGCTCGGGCTGGGGCAGCTGCGCGATCAACATGTCGTTGTAGCGCTGCTGGGCGGCGGCGAGGTTGCCGAGCTTGAGCTCGAGGTCTGCATCCCAGAGGCCGTAGTGCAGGTCTTCCACGTCGAGGAGCTGCCGCGCCAAGATCAGGCCCAGCTCCGTGCTGTGCATTTTTTTCACGTGAACGCGGAAAGCTGCTTCTTCATCCGCGACCTGAACTCCCGCTCCCCGCCGTCGTCCGTGTAAGGCGCCGAGGCGATGAATCGCTCGATCAATTCGATGGTGTCTTCGCGCTTGAGGCTCGTACCGGCGAGCGCGCTGATCCGGTCCAGGTCGCGGGCGAGCCTCGACTGCTGCTCGTAGAGGTGATTGAACTGCGCGTCGCACCGCGGAATCGGCGTCGGATAGTTCCGGATCTCCGCGGCGAGCGCGCGCCTGCGGTCTTCGAGGTGGAGCTTGACTTCGTTCCACATCGACGCGAGCTTGGCGGAGTCCCGCGCGGTTTCCGTTTTGGTCCTGGAGGTCACGGAGGGCATCATTCCGCCTTGATGCCCGCGGCCTTCACCATCGGCCACCACTTCTCGATCTCGGCCTTGTGAAACGCGGCTAGAGCCTCCGGAGTCTGTTGCTCGCGCCGCGGTATCTCCTGGCCCAGGTCGGCGAGGCGCGCTCGCACCGTCGCATCGGCGAGCGCCGCGACAATGGCTCCGTTCAGCCTCGCCACGACCTCGCGGGGCGTGCCGCGCGGCGCCCAGATTCCGTACCACACCGAAACATGCAGCCCCGGCAGGCCCGCTTCGTCCACGGTGGGTATCTCAGGCGCCGCCGCGAGGCGTGTCTTCGCGGTGATCGCGTAGGCCCTGATCTTGCCGCCGCGCACCTGCGGAATGGAGTTCGAAGCCTGGTCGATCATCAATTCGATGCGACCGCCGACGAGATCCAGCATCGCCGGCCCCGAGCCTTTGTAGGGCACGAGCTCGAACCGTGTGCCGGTCGCGTTCTGGAAATAGATTCCGCCGATGTGCGTCGCCGATCCCGATCCGGCGGTTCCCGCCGAGGCCTTGCCCGGATTGGCCTTAAGCCACCCGATCAATTCCTTCAGGTCTCTTGCCGGCAAGGAAGAGCTCGCGACGATCATCAGCGGATTGCTCGCGATCATCGCCAGGGGTTCAAGGTCCTTGAGCAGGTCGTACTGCAACGGATAGACCGCGCCGTTGATGACGTGGGTGCCCCAGTGGCCGATGCTGAGCGTGTAGCCGTCGGGGGCAGCGCGCGCGACCCGGCCCACACCGAGGGTGCCGGACGCGCCGACGACGTTTTCCACCACGATGGTCTGGCCGAGCGCCTTCCCCATCGGGGCCCCGACGATGCGGGCGATCGTGTCCACCGGCCCACCCGCGGCAAACGGCACCACCATCGTGACCGGCCGCGACGGGTAGCTCTGGGCCGCGGCGGCCGAGATGCCCGCGAGTACCGCGGCGAGGGTGAAGGCCGTCGATCGAACTTTCATTTCCCTCCCCTGCAGGGAACGCCGAGCTCCGAGTTCCAGTCTATTAAGAATACCGACAAACCAACAGTTGAGGAGGCCCCATGGCACGAATCGTAAAGCGCAACCGCGACCATCCGTATGAAGTCAAAGTCGGCGGCGAAGCCCAGTACATCTGCGCCTGCGGACTCTCAGGCAACCTGCCCTTCTGCGACAGCTCGCACAAGCTCACCAAGGGCGAGACGCCGGGGAAGCTCCACTGGTACGACGAGGGCGGGAAGCGTCACGAAGCGAAGGACGCCTATCCCGAGATCCGCAGCGACGAGTAGCGCTCGGGAGCGCGGAGTGCCGGAGAAGGCGTTTGCGCCTCCTAGTACCGCTTTCCGGCGCTGAACTCCACTTTAAGGCGCGCCACCTGCTTTCGCACCGCCTCGAGCTCGGCCCGGGCCGCCTTCGCCTTCAGCACCTTCTCTTCGTGCGGCGCGGCATCGCCGTTCTCCGAAGACGGGGTCGACAAGGCTGCCTGAGCGTCGCGGAACCGGATCGCCGCCGCGTTCCACCGCTCGACCAGCAGCTGTTCCTGTTCCCGCCATGCTTTTCGCTTGTCCATGGAGCCGCAGGATATAGAAGCGCCCCCGTTCTGTCGAGGAATGGGCGTTCGCGGCACGCAACGTCAACCCGCCCCCCTCTTTTGGAGCCCACATAAAAAAAGCCCGGCTGCCCGGGCTTTTTTTCGCGGCTTGCGCCGTTTGTTACGCGATGGGCTTGATGTTGACGGCCTGATCGCCTTTCGGACCGGCGGTGACATCGAAGGACACCTTCTGGTTTTCCTTCAGGGACTTGAAGCCGCTGCCCTGGATCGCCGAGAAGTG
>Ga0137415_10007096_pt1 | contig 11107 bp, 12 predicted proteins | sample CZODoug3_1_1_16f_FD_183082 | JGI IMG/M metagenome (GOLD analysis project Ga0137415, IMG submission 183082) | Vadose zone soil fungal communities from Angelo Coast Range Reserve, California, USA - CZODoug3_1_1_16fungal (Hybrid Assembly) | ecosystem: Environmental > Terrestrial > Soil > Vadose...
CCGGCGAAGCGCCGGATTGCCTCGAATGAATCCCACAGCGAAATGAACGTGAACTCGGCGCGATCCTGCTTGATGCGCCGCAGCACGTAGACGCCCCGATTGCCGAGTGTCGCCCGGCACTCCCGCGCGCCTGTCCGCTCGAGGTAGGCGGCGTACTCGTCGGCCCGCGCTGCGTCGGTCACGCCATGCCAGATACGCGCGATCAGTTTAGAGCCGGTCGAGCTTGGCGACGGTGCGTTCATTGCGGACGTTCCCGGTATTCAATGTCGAGTTGGGCTCGAACAACAGAACGTGCGTCTCTTCGTCGGCGATCGGCAGATGCTCGACGCCGTGTGGAATGATGACGAACTCGCCGGGCTCGATGACGAGTTCCTGGTCTTTCAGCTTCATGCGCAGACGACCCTTCACGACCAGAAACAGCTCATCCTCACGCTCGTGGTGGTGCCAGACGAACTCCCCTTTGAGTTTCGTGAGCTTCACGAGGCTGTCGTTCACCGCGCCGACGATCTTGGGGCTCCACTGATCCTGAAACCGGCTAAACATCTCGGTGAGATTGACTTTGCGGACGGGGGGGCTCATGACGCGCGCTCCAGCACGGTCTTCGTGTCCACCACAGTTGAGAATTCGCCGTTGAGGTCCGCCAGGGCGACGTCATGTATCAGCTCTGATCCGTAGCGCCGGCCATCGTGCCCGGTATTGTCGAATGTCGCCGTCGCGTCGGACACGACGTAGGTCGTAAAGCCGAGGTTGCCCGCCATCCGTGCGGTCGTGGAGACGCACAGGTTCGTCTGCATCCCAACGACAATGAGCGTCGTCACGCCGCGGCGGCGCAGGTCCGCTTCGAGCGTAGTGCCGATGAACGCGCTGCTGACCGACTTCTGCACGACCGGTTCGCCGGACAGGGGGCGCACTTCGTCTTTGATCTCGACGCCGGGCTGCCCCGGCCGGAGCGGCGACTGCGGCTCCGTGGAGAGGTGCTGCACGTGGATGATGGGTCGCCCCGTTTTGCGCCAGGCGGCCTGGAGCCGCGCGATGTTCCTCTCAAGATCGGGATTGTTGCGATGGTACTGCTCGGCGTAGACGTCCATGCCTTTTTGGACGTCCACAACGAGAAGCACGGCGTCCTTAGGGAGCGACGTCATGTGGCCTCCTCTGGTCCGACGGTCCCACGCAGTCTATGCGAAAATTGAATCCACACCACCGCCACCAGAGTCATCGCCATCGCGATAAATGTGCGCGGGCCCACCGGTTCATGCAGCAGCAGCCAGCCGAGCAGTACGGCGATCACCGGGTTCACATAGGCGTACGTGCCGACGATCGTGGCCGATGCGTGGCGCAGCGCGTATGAATAGGCGCTGTAGCCCAGGATCGATCCGAATATCACGAGATACGCGATGGCGCCAATCCCTCGCGTACTTAGATGCCATGATGCCCACTCGCCGAGCGCCGTCCCGACGAGCCCGACCGCCGCACCGCCCACGATCATTTGGAATGCGGCGCCCATGTAGGGGCTGGCCTGCGTGGGATGACGTTTCGCATACACGGTCCCCAACGACCACGAGGCACTCGCGATCGTGAGCGCGAGCGGCCCGCGCTTATCCGCCGCGAGGATCTCGGCAGGTGTCGCGCCGACCAGGAGGAGGGTTCCCAGGAAGCCGAGCAGCAATCCCGCGATGACACGCCAGTTCAGCTCGCTCGAGCCGCCCGGGATGATCGCGTCGAACAACGCGGTCCAGATCGCGACGGTGACGACGAAAATGCTGGCGATACCGGAGCCGACGTACTGCTCCGACCACACCACGAACGCGTTACCGCCGCCGAGAAGCAGTAAGCCCACGATCGCGAGTGTGCGCCAGTCGCTCTTGCGGGGGAGTGGATCGCCTAGCGCGCGAGCCAGTGCGAGCAGGATGAGTCCCGCGAGCAGAAACCGCAGACCGGCAAACAGGAACGGCGGCAGCTCCGTCACGCCGACTTTGATCGCGAGATAGGTCGAGCCCCAGAAGACGCAGACGATCAGATACGCGATGAGCGCTTTGCCTTTGAGCGTTGCCATCAATCGGGCTCCGTCGGCATGAAGCCCGGCTTTTCGAACAGCGTGGACAGCACGATCGTCGTGCGCGTGTTCATCTGCGAGTTCGGACCGCGCAAATCGCGCAGGATTTCCTGCACGCCTTCGAGATCGGGTGCGACGACCTTGAGGATGTAGCAGTCGTCGCCGGCGATGTGGTGACATTCGAGCACACCGGGATGCTTTTCCATCTCCCGCATGCGCGGCTCGTCGCCGACGTAGTCACTCGAGCCATAGCGCACCGCCACGAAGGCAGTCACCGGCAAGCCGACCTTCGCGCGGTCGAGTTGCACCCGATAGCCGCGGATGTATCCGGACTCTTCAAGGCGCTTGACGCGCTCCATGATCGCGGGTCTCGAGAGACCGATTTCATCCGCGACCGCCTGGTAGCTCGCTCGGCCGTCCTGCGCGAGAATGCGAAGAATCCGTCGGTCAGTGGGGTCGAGCTCAGTCTTTGCGGGCATTTGGGAAGCTCTCCGGTCTGTCTTTGAACGCTTCGTAAGTCTAATCTGGTTCCTCCCTACGGAATATCCGGTTTTGGCAATCGAATTGTCCTTGGATTAGGACACTGGGCGGGCTACTATTCTGGCGATGCAGGTTCTGCGCGCCCTCGTTCGCACCTACCCCTCGGTCCTGCTTGGGTATTCGGGCGGAGTGGATTCGGCCTTCCTGGCGGTGGTGCTGCGCCAGGAGCTGGGCAAGGATCGCATGCTGGCCGCCATTGGTCGGAGCGCCTCGTACCCGACTGCGCAATGGCAGGTGGCTCGCGATGTCGCTGCGCGGTTCGACATCCCGCTCGTCGAGATCGAGACGCATGAGCTCGAGGATGCCAACTATCTCGCCAACCCCACCAATCGCTGTTTCTACTGCAAGACGGAGTTATGGCGCCGGCTCGTGCCGCTCGCGCGCGAACGCGGCCTGAGCGTCGTGTGTGACGGCACGAACGCCGACGATCTGCGCGAACACCGGCCCGGCAAGGCGGCGGGAGTGCAGGCGGGTGTGCGATCGCCACTCGCGGAGGCGGGACTCACCAAGGGGCGGATCCGCGCCGCTTCGCGCGAGCTTGGCCTGCCGACCTGGGATGCGCCCGCGGCGCCCTGCCTCTCGAGTCGCGTGCAATATGGACTCTCGATTACCCCATCGCGCTTGAAACAGGTGGAAGAGGGAGAAGCGTATTTGCGCACACTGGGGGTCACCGGTGACTTGCGCCTTCGCCACCTCGGCGGGCTTGCCCGCCTCGAAGTCGAGCCGTCGTGGATTCCGTGGGTTGAAGCGCGCCGCGCGGCGATCACGGCGCACCTCACGGCATTGGGATTCGCGCAGGTCGAGATCGACCCGCGCGGCTACCGACGGGGGAGCCTGTTAGAGCGTTCGTCGCCCTGAATTTTCCCGATCGGTTGCGACACGAGCTGTGGGGCGCGCTCGCGCCCCTGCGTGAGCGTCGCGAAAAATTGCCGGTCAAGTGGGTACGCCCCGAGAACATTCACTTGAGTCTCAAGTTTCTGGGCGACGTGGGCGACGCGCGGGAGCCGGAGCTGCGCGAGGCCCTGCAGCGTGCCGCGGGTGCGCGCCGCGAGCCACGCCCCCCCCGGCCGGTGACGCTCCAGATCACCGGATTCGGCGTGTTTCCGGACTATCACCGCCCGCACGTGCTGTGGGCGGGCGTGACGCCCGATCCCGGACTCGAGCTGCTGCAGCATGGCGTCGAGCAGGCGTTCGCGCCGCTCGGCTTTCCGACCGAAGCGCGGGCGTTTCGGCCGCACGTCACGCTGGGGCGCGCCGCCCGCGATGCGCGGCCACGCGATTTCACCGGCCTCGAAGCGATCCTCGCGGGTACGGACTTCGACGCGACGGTCACCGTCGCAGAGGTGGACTTGATGCAGAGCACGCTCCAACCCAATGGCGGGGGCCCGGTGTACCAGGTCAAATACCATGAACGGCTGTCTTAAAGGCGTCTTCAAGCTCGGCTGCGCCGTCCTCGTGATCGGCGTACTCGCGTGTGCGTGGTGGTTTCGCGAGCCGATCATGCACACCTTCGCGAGCTGGTTCGGGCGCTCGACGGCGCTGCCGCCGGTTGCCGATACGGCCGTGGGCGCGCCGACTCCAAAGGCGACCGCATCGGGCCAAGCGAAGGTGGGGAATCTTCGTACCAGCGCCGGCCCGGACTCGGTCGTGCTCACGCCGAACGAGGTCGCGTCACTGATCGGTGCGGGGATCGATTGGAACGTCCGCAAGACGTACGACTCGCTGCGCGTCGAGCTGCAGGAGGGAAAACTCATTCTGCACGCGCGCCTCGACACGCGTGCCCTGCCGCCGGGAACGCTGGGACCGTTTGCGGGGATGTTCGGCGAGCATGAGCCGCTGCGCATGGCCGGTACGTTATCCATCGAGCGGCCCGGCACGGCCCTCTACGACATCAGTGAAATCAGCCTGCGTGGCATCGAGATCCCGAGCCCCATGGTGCACGCCATCGCAAAGCAAATGGCCGGCGCCTCGGCGAGCGGGGCGGTGCCGCTGAAGGTGGACCCGTCTGTTTCCGATGTGAAAGTCCATACCACAGGTGTGGTGTTGTACAAACGACGGAGCGCGGCCCGATGAGTCCCCGCCGCGTCATGATCGTGGACGATGAAAAAGGGATTCGTGAGGCCTTGAAGCAGGTCCTCGAATACGAGGAGATCGAGGTGCAGGCCTGCGCCTCTGGGCACGAGGCCCTCCGCGTCTATCCCGACTTCAAGCCGCACCTCGTGTTCCTGGACGTGAAGATGGAAGGGATGGACGGCCTGGAGACGCTGAAGCGCGTCCGGGAGCTGGACCCGCAGGCGCAGGTCGTGATGATCTCGGGCCACGGCACGATCCAGACGGCGGTCGAAGCGACCCAGCTCGGCGCATACGATTTCCTCGAGAAGCCGCTCGACACCGATCGCATTCTGCTGACGCTGCGAAACGCGCTGCAGCACGTGGTGCTCGTCAACGAGAACGTGCGGCTCAAGCAGGAAGTCCGCGCGCAGTATGAGATCGTGGGCTCGAGCAAAGCGATTCGCAGCGTCATCGGCCTGATCGAAAAGGTCGGGCCTACGCCGGCGCGCGTCCTGATCACGGGAGATAACGGCACCGGCAAGGAGCTGGTGGCGCGCGCGATTCATGCGCTGAGCCCGCGCACCACAGGGCCGTTCGTCGAGGTCAACTGTGCGGCGATTCCGACGGAGCTGATCGAGAGCGAGCTCTTTGGCCACATGAAGGGCAGCTTCACCGGCGCGTTTGCCGATCGTGCCGGCAAGTTCGAGCTGGCGGACGGCGGCACGTTGTTTCTCGACGAAATCGGCGATATGAGCTTGTCTGCGCAAGCGAAGGTGCTGCGCGCGTTACAGGAAGGCGTGATTTCCCGCGTCGGATCCGGAAAGGCGCTGCCGGTGGACGTCCGCGTAATCGCGGCCACGAACAAGAACCTCGGTGCGGAGATCGAGCAGGGCCGGTTTCGTGAGGACCTGCTGTACCGGCTCAACGTCGTGCCGATCCATGTGCCGACGCTGCGCGAGCGGCGGGGCGACATCGCGCAACTCGTCACGCATTTCTCGGATGAATTGACACAGCGCGGCGGGCTTCCCGCCAAGGAATTCGACGCTGCTGCGGTCGAGCGGCTCACGGCGCACGATTGGCCCGGCAACATCCGGGAGCTCAAGAACGCGGTCGAGCGGCTCCTGATTCTCGCGTCCGGCCCCACGGTGACTCAAAGCGATGTCGAACGGGCTGTGAGGAAGGGGGACGGGGGACGAGGGAAGGGAACCAGCGTCGGCGGCGGCGGCGGCGGCGCAGCCTGGTTGCGCGCCGCGACGTTCGAGGAATTCAAACAAGCGGCGGAGCGCGCCTTCCTGCTCGGGAAACTGCAAGAGCACGACTGGAACGTGTCGGAGACGGCGCGCACATTGCAGATGCCGCGGAGCAATCTCTACAAAAAGATCGAGCGATACGGGCTGGCCCGCGGTGGCGAAGGAGGAGGCCTGGCGTAGTGGCGAAAGACAAGGATCCAAAAGAGCGCGATTGGGATCGCGAGATGCGAGAGGTGGACAAGCTGCTCGCGAAACTGCCCGATGCGGATCCGACGCTCGGCCGCGGCGTGCCGACGGTGCCGATCTCGCCGCATCCTGGGGTCGCAGGAATGGCGGGCGCGGGCGCGCTCCATGCCGCGGGTCCCGCGCGGGGGCGCGCGTGGCTCACGACCTGGCTCCGCGTGGGGCTCGGTGTCGGTCTCGGCATCGGCATGCTCGTGTGGCCCTACACCCACGCCTGCGGACTCAAGCTGGTCTTCTATCTTATTGGCGCGACGACGGTCACCGTCGCCGGTGTCTGGAGCGCGTTGACGTCGTGGAAACGGCGGCTGGGAATTGCGCACACGCTGTCGATCATCCTGATGATCTGGGGTCTCGCATTGGCTGGTCGTCAACTGTTACCGCGCGTGTACGGTAAGACTCCTGTTCCATTCTTCTGTCCCGAACCGTGAAAGCCATGGACTTCAAGAACTTCATCGCCGGCGATTGGGTCGTTCCCTCGACGGGCGAGTACTTCGAGAACCGCAACCCGGCGGACTGGAACGATGTGATCGGCCGGTTCCCGCGTTCGGGCCCCGATGACTTGAAGCGCGCGATCGCATCGGCCAAGCGCGGCTTCGCGCAGTGGTCCAAGACCCCAGCGCCCATTCGGGGCCAGGTCCTGCAGCGGATCGGCCAGCGGCTCGTTGAACGCAAGGATGACATTGCACGCGCGATGACGCGCGAGATGGGGAAAGTGGTCGCCGAGACGGGCGGCGATGTTCAGGAAGGGATCGACACGGCGTTCTACGCGGCGACCGAGGGCCGCCGGCTGTTTGGTCGCGTGGTCCCCTCGGAGCTGCGCAGCAAGTGGGCGATGAGCTATCGCCGTCCGATCGGGATCGCGGGTCTCATCACGCCGTTCAATTTCCCGCTCGCGATTCCCACCTGGAAAATGTTTCCCGCGCTGCTGTGCGGGAACGCCGTCATCTTCAAACCTGCTGAAGACGTGCCACACACCGCGCACCTGCTCGTCGAGGTGCTGCTCGAGGCGGGCCTGCCTCCCGAGGTCGTGCAGCTGGTCCACGGCCAGGGCTCGGTGGTGGGGCGGGCGCTGGTCGAGCACGCCGAGGTGCCGGTGATCTCGTTCACCGGGTCGACCGAAACGGGTTCCGCGATCGGCGCGACGTGCGGCAAGATGCACAAGCGGCTGTCGCTCGAGATGGGCGGCAAGAACGCGATGATCGTGATGGATGACGCGGATCTCGATCTCGCGCTCGAGGGCGTCCTGTGGGGCGCCTTCGGCACCACGGGCCAGCGTTGCACCGCCACGAGCCGGCTCATCCTGCACGACAAGATCCACGACCGATTCGTGCAGATGCTCGCCGACCGCGCCGGCAAGCTGCGGCTCGGTCCCGGTCTGGACGCCAAGACCGACGTCGGGCCGCTGATTCACGAAGAGGCGCGTCAAAAGGTGGCGGAGTACGTCGACATCGCCAAGAAGGAAGGCGCGAGCGTCGCGCTCGGCGGGCGGATTCCGCAAGGCGACAAGCGGCTCGAGTGCGGCTGGTTCTACGAGCCCACGGTGCTCACCGGCGTGAAGCCGGGGATGCGGGTGGAGCAGGAAGAGATCTTCGGTCCCGTCCTCGCGGTCCTCACGGCGAAGGATCTGACCGAGGCGATCCGGATCAACAATGACGTCAAGTACGGGTTGTCGAGCTCGCTGTACACGCGCGACATCAACGGTGCGTTCCAGGCGATGACCGATCTGGACACGGGCATCACGTACGTGAACGCGCCGACGATCGGGGCCGAGGCGCACCTCCCCTTCGGCGGCGTGAAGCAGACCGGCAACGGGCACCGCGAGGGCGGGTGGGAGGTCTACGACTTCTACTCCGAGACCAAGACCATCTACGTCGACTACTCCGGCACGCTACAGCGGGCGCAGATCGATACAGAATTAAGCCCTTGACGGTAGAGGAACCGGAGGGGTAGACTATCTGTACAACTGAAGACTCGTGGTGATTTGCCGCGTATTGCCGCCACGTTAAACAATGTGCTAAAAAGCGACTCGCCCGCGGCTTTATTAGTCCGGGCGTTGGCATTTCAGAAGGGAATCGCTTTCCCGCGGCCGCCCACTGAGGTGGCCGTTTTCGTTTCGGGGGTGCACCATGCCCGTCGTTCCTGCCAGTCGACTCAACGCCCTCTCGGGCGAAGGCGCATTCGAGGTGTTGGTGGCGGCGCGCCGCCTCGAGGCCGCCGGCCGCCACGTGATCCATCTCCAGATCGGCGAACCGGATGGAGCGACGCCGCCCCACGTGGTCGAGGCAGCCGTTCGCGCTCTCCACGATGGCCAGACCAAATACGTAAATCCCGCCGGCCTGCCCTCCCTGCGTGACGCGATTGCCGCGTCGCTCGCATGGCGCGGGGTACGAGGGCCGGGCGCAGAGAATATCGTCGTCGTTCCGGGTGCCAAGCCGATGGTCTTCTACGCCCTCCTCGCCGTGCTCGAAGCGGGCGACGAAGTGCTCGTGCCCGACCCCGGCTTCCCGATCTACCCGTCGGTCGTCCGCTTCGCGGGAGCGGTTCCCGTCCGCTACCCGCTCGATGCAGTGGGCGGGGTGAATGCTGAGCTGCTAGCACCGCTGATTGGGCCGCGCACTCGCGCGTTGGTTGTGAATCTCCCCGGGAATCCCACGGGCGGCGTCGCGACCACGGATGCGCTGCATGCGATCGCTGAGCTGGCGTTGCGTCACGACCTCGTCGTGATCTCGGACGAGGTGTACGGCCGGATCCGGTACGACGGGCCCGCGGACAGCATCGCGGCGGTGCCGGGCATGCTCGAGCGCACAGTCATCGTAGACAGCTTCTCAAAGGCATACGCGATGACCGGCTGGCGGCTCGGCTTCGGCGTGCTGCCGGCGGCGCTGGTCGAGCGCGTGACGACGCTGGTGGTCAACGGCACGTCCTGTACGCCGCCGTTCGTGCAGCTGGCGGGGCTCGCCGCGCTCACCGGGCCACAGGATGCGGTCACCGCAGCGGTGGCGCGTCTCGAGCGCCGCCGGGACTGGGTGGTCGACGGACTGAATGGCCTTCCTGGTATCCGTTGCCCACGGCCTGTCGGTGCCTTCTACGCCTACCCTGACGTGCGACAGGTCGAAGAGCGGGCGGGGCTATCGACGCGGCAGCTCGCCGCGCGCCTGCTCGAGGAGTACGGCGTCGCCGTCCTCCCCGGCACCGACTTCGGGCCGGGGGGCGCGGGGCATCTGCGCTTGTCGTTCGCGGTGCCGCCGGCCGATCTCGATCTCGCGCTCGAGCGGATCCGCGAGTGTGTCAGCGACCTCGCGGTCGCTTCTCTGACGGATGGAGGCATCCATGTCGGCTCGTAAAGTCACCGTTGCCACCCTGGCGGGGTTGAAGGCGCGCAACGAGAAGGCGGTGTTCGTCACGGCCTACGATTACCCCACGGCCACGTTCGCCGACCGGGCGGGCGTCGACATGATTCTGGTGGGTGACTCCGCCGCGATGACGATGCTCGGCCTCCCGAGCACGCTTCAGATCGGGCTCGCCGAGATGCTGGTGTTCATCCGCGCCGTCACGCGGGCGGCGCAGCACGCGTTCGTAATCGGGGATCTGCCGTTCCTCTCCTACCAGCCGTCTGACGAAACGGCGATTCGCAGCGCTGGTGCGTTTATAGCGGCCGGCTGCGACGCGGTGAAGTGCGAAGGGGGAAGCCGCGTCGCACGCCGTGTCCGTGCGATGGTCGATGCCGGCATTGCCGTGATGGGGCACCTGGGCCTTACGCCGCAGAACCTCGGCCAGCTCGGCGGCTATCGGGTGCAGGGGAAATCGTTGGCGGCGGCGGAGCGCTTATTGCGCGACGCGGAGTCGCTCGAGCGGGCTGGCGCCTTCGCAATTCTGCTCGAGGCGGTGCCCGCCGAGACCGCCGCGTTCGTGCGCGAACGGGTTGGGGTCCTGGTGTACGGCATCGGTGCCGGGCCACACGTCGACGGTCAGCTCGTCATCTCGCACGACATGCTCGGCAACTTCGTCGGCGACATCGCCCCTCGGTTCGTGAAACGGTATGCCGAAGTCGGGACTGCCGTCGAAGGCGCCTTCCGTGCGTACGCGCGCGACGTGCGCTCCGGCGCGTTCCCGGCCCCCGAGCACTGCTACCCGATCGATCCCGCCGACGAAGCGCTGATACACGCGGCACGCCAGGCGCCGGCCGTTGAGGCGACGCCATGACGACCACCGTTGCTCCACCCGCGGCGTTACGGCCGCGCCCGCAGGTGTGCCGTGCCTGCGGAACACTGCACGAGCCCGCTCCGATCGCGGTATGCGAGCAGTGCCTCGGCCCGCTCGACCCCGTACTCGACGCCGCGCGGGTGCTTCCGACGCGCGACGCGATCGCGGCGCGGCCCTGGTCCCTGTGGCGCTACCGCGAATGGCTGCCGTTCGATGGTGACCCCGTGCTGTCACTCGATACGGGCGGCACCCCGCTCGTCGAGGTGCCGCGACTCGCCGCGCGGCTCGGCGTAGCACGCGTCTGGGTCAAGAACGACGCGGTCTCCCATCCGTCGCTGTCGTTCAAGGATCGCGTCGTCGCAACGGCGATCAACGCGGCCGCCGCCTTCGGACTCGAAACGATCGGCTGCGCGTCCACCGGCAATTTGGCCAATGCCGTCGCCGCGCAGGCGGCGCGCGCCGGTCTCAAGGCGTGGATCTTCATTCCTGAAGATCTCGAGACCGCCAAGATCGTTGGGACCGCGGTGTACGGCGCGCGGTTGGTGCGCGTGCGCGGGCACTACGACGACGTCAATCGTCTCTGCGCCCAAGTCGCAGATCTGTTCGGCTGGGGCATCGTGAACGTCAACCTGCGCGGCTATTACGGCGAAGGGTCGAAGACGATGGCGTTCGAGATCGCCGAGCAGCTCGGGTGGCGCCTGCCGACGGCGGTCGTTGCCCCGATGGCGGGTGGCTCGCTCGTGACCAAGCTGCGGAAGGGGTTCCG
>Ga0137415_10007097_pt1 | contig 11107 bp, 8 predicted proteins | sample CZODoug3_1_1_16f_FD_183082 | JGI IMG/M metagenome (GOLD analysis project Ga0137415, IMG submission 183082) | Vadose zone soil fungal communities from Angelo Coast Range Reserve, California, USA - CZODoug3_1_1_16fungal (Hybrid Assembly) | ecosystem: Environmental > Terrestrial > Soil > Vadose...
TGGCCGGCTATCTGAACGACTTCGGCATTGCCAACTTGGCGAAGGCCCTGAGCCGCAACGGGGCGGATCCTCGGCATCAGGAATATACGGAGAATGCCGAGTACTTCCTGAACCGCTCGCTGAACTACGTGAATGTGTTCGACCCGTCGATTCAGTTCTTCCAAGGGAGAGCGAACGACGGAACGTGGCGGCTTTCGAAGGACGTTTACGATCCGCGCGTCTGGGGTTTCGACTACACGGAGACCGACGGCTGGAATACCGCCTTCGATCCGGCGTACGACGGCCAGGGATTGGCCAATCTGTACGGCGGCAGAGACAAGATGGCGGCCAAGCTCGATGGGCTCTTTGCGGCGCAGGAAACAGCGGGATTCCCGGGCTCGTATGGCGGCACCATTCACGAGATGCTCGAGGCGCGCGACGTTCGCATGGGGCAGCTCGGCTTGAGCAACGAGGTCTCGTTCCACATCCTCTACATGTACGATTACGTCGGCCAGCCCTGGAAGGCGCAGGAGAAGGTGCGCGATGCGCTGGCGCGCCTCTACGTGGGCAGCAACATCGGCCAGGGTTACGTGGGCGACGAAGACAACGGGGCCATGTCCGCCTTTGCCATCTTCGGCGCGCTCGGCTTCTATCCGCTGCAGGTGGGAAGCCCGTATTACGTCATCGGTTCGCCGCTGTTCACCAAGGCGACCATTCATCTGGAGAACGGCAGGAGCATCGTGGTCCGCGCGCACGACAACGGCCCGCGAAACGTGTACGTGCAGAGCCTGCGCGTGAACGGGGAGCACTACGGCAAGACGTATCTGCCCCACGAGCTTTTGGCGCGCGGGGCGACGTTGGACTTCGAAATGGGCGAAGCGCCCTCGCAGTGGGGCACCGGTGAAGACGACGTGCCCCCGTCCGTCACGCGCGGCACCGACATCGCGCACCCGCTGCGCGACGTGAGCACCGCTTGCATCGGCGGAACCAATGCCGACCACATCGACAGCACGGACGTGGGCGCGCTCTTCGACGATACATCGACGACGCGTCTAGCCTTCGCGAGCGCGACGCCGTGGGTTCAGTGCAACGTCAGTGGCAGCGCGCCCGTTCGCTTCTACACGCTGACCTCGGGTCAAGACGCGTCGGGCGGCGATCCGGTGAGCTGGGTTCTCGAGGGCTCCAATGACGGCACCGTGTGGACGCCCCTCGACGAGCGCGTCGGCCAGGTCTTCCCCTGGCGCTCCCAAACGCGCGCCTTCAAGGTTCGCACCGCCGAGGTCCTCTATGCGCATTATCGACTGAGCATCGCCAAGAGCACCTCGCCCACCTCGACCTCGCTGGCCGAGGTCGAGTTGCTCGCCAACTAAAACTAAACGAACGTCAGGCCGTCGAACACCAGGGTCGGGGTGCGGGCGGTGGAATACGGATAAGGGTCATTGCCCACCCCGATGACCCTTTGCCAGAGATGCCTCAGGTTGGCGGCGATGTTCATTTCGGTGATCGGCTCGCTCGGAATTCCCTTGCGCACGCGATGGCCGGTGACGGCAATGGAAAAGTCGCCCGTGGCTCCGCTCGCGTAGCCGCCGAAAAAGCCGGTGACCAAAATAGCGTCTTGAAGATCGGCCAGAATGGCGTCGATATCCTTGTCGCCAGGCGCGAATAGGAGATTCGAAATGTCGCTGGTTGTGGCGGACATGCGCAGTTTTCGCGCGTAATAGTCGTCGACGAAGTACGTGGACAACGTGCCATGGTCGATGACCACCCGCGGCTGGGCGGAGAACCCGTCGGCGTCGTAGGGACGCGAGCCGAGGCCTTTGGGGACCAGCGGATCGTCGGTCATGCTGACCAGTCCGGAGGCGACGCGCTTACCCAATCGCCCCTCCAGAAATGATTGTCCTTGTTGCAACGCCGGGCCGGAGAGGGCATCCGTGAGAGGCCAAACGAGCGCCGATGCCACCCGCGCCTCGACGACCATGGGCAGGCGCACGGTCGCGATTTTCTTCGAGCCCAGGGCACCGCGCGCGCGGGCCAGAGCGCCGCGGGCGAGCGCTTCGCTCGCGGGCAAGTCCGCCCAGAATCGCGTGGTCGCCTCGGCGGATGCTTCGCGATGCACCCCCGCCGTCTCGTCCCACGAGGTGACGCTCACCATCTCGTGGAAGAGGGTCGATTCGAAGGTCCATTGGAGCCCGTCGGAGGTCGCATATGCCTCTTCGGAGCAAGAGTCACCGACGAATGCGCTCACGTTGGTGATCGGATGCGTCGGCACGGCGTGCCTGGCCGCGCCCTCGAGCTCTCGTGCGGCGTGTACGCGATCCTCGACTGTGAGCCCTTCGTAAGCCGAATCGCGCACCAGCAGGGCCGCGGCCGTCGTCTTCGTGCGGGATGCTGAATCCGGCGTCGTGGGCAGCCGCCGATGGGCGTCTGGTTCGAGGATGCGCGCGAGCTCCAGCGTCTCGGTGACGAATGCCTCGAGCGATGGCTCGCGCAGATCGCTGGTGCTGGCGCGCGTGTATCGACCCCCGACCCAAACTTCGAGAGCGATCCGCCGGCTGGTCGCCTCGGTCACCGTCTCGATCCGCCCATCGCGCCATTCCACGGAGACGTCGCGTGAACGAGATGCTCTCGCACGAACGCTGTCGGCCCCGCGCGCACGACTGCGCTCGACGAGTTTCGCTGCGAAAAGGAGCATCTCGGAGGTCATTCGATGAATCCCCCGAGACTGGCGTCGCCGACGGAACTGGTGCCCCCCGCGACGGTCATGCGCGGAATACGCACGGTGGGGAGCCCGAGCGAAACAGGAACTGTCTGTCCGGCCTTCACACACGTCGAAGACCCTTCGTAAATCTCCAAGTCGTCCGCGACCATGTCGAGCTGCGCGAGCACATGCGGACCATTGCCGAGAATATTCACGTTCTTGATGGGCCGCGTCAGTTCGCCGTCCTCGATGAGGTGCGCGTTCTTGACGAAAAAGGTAAAATCCCCCACGCCCACCGATACTTGGCCGCTGGTGAGCGTTTCGCAATAGATACCTCGCCGCACGCTGCGAATCACCTCTTCGCGCTCGTGAGGGCCATCGAGCATGTAGGTCGCGCGCATGCGTGGCAAAGGGGGAAAACGGTAGCTCTCGCGGCGGCCGTTGCCGGTGGGAGCCACTCCGTAGTGTGCGGCGCTGATCCGGTCGTGGAGATACGACGCGAGCTTTCCCTCTTCGACGAGCACGGTGTGCCCGGCAATGTTCGATTCGTCGTCGACGTTGATGGCGCCGAGAGCGCCGGCGATCATGCCATCGTCCACGACGGTCACGAATGTCCGTGCGATGCGTTTTCCCATCTTGTCTGCGTAAACGGAAATGTTCTTTCGATTGAAGTCCGCCTCCATGCCGTGTCCGATCGCCTCGTGGAGCAAGAGGCCACTGGCGCCCGCCGCCATGACCACCGGCATTTCACCCGATGGCGCCTCCGATGCCTCGAACAGAACGACGGTTCGTCGCACGGTTTCGTCGACCATGCGAGCAACCTTCTCGGCGGAATAGAGACTCATGTCGGCGCGGCCTGCGAGGGCGCCGTAATTCTCTTCGCGGCGGCCTCGGTGCTCCGCCGTGCACCAGATGCGCAGCGACGTCGATGGTTGTAGATCGCACACGATGCGTCCGTTCGAGTCGGCGACAAGGATGGCGCCGTGCTCCTCCTTGAGGCTCGAGATGACCTTTTTGATGCGTACATCCATTGCGAAAGCGCGACGCTCGACGGACCGCAGGAGCGGCAGCATGTCGTCGATACGCACGGCTTCCCAGGGCCGCGCGAGGCGATAGCGCCGCGGGATGTCGCGGGCGACAGCGAAGGCCACGGGGCTCGCCTTGGCCGGACCCGCTGCAATGGCGGCAGCGGTCGCCGCCGCTTTGCGCAAGCTCTCGTGCGTGAGCTCCTCGGTGTAGCCGTATCCTGTCTGGTCTCCGGAGACGACGCGCACGCCCGCACCGAGGTCGACGCTGGTGGTGGCGCGGCTCACCGCCCCGTCCTCCAGGATCACGGTCCGTGAGACCTTGTGCTGAAAGAACACGTCGGCGTAGCAGCCACCGCGAGCCACGGCGGCGGCGACCGCTTCGCGAATCATGCGTTCATCGACACCGAACTGCGCGAAATACTCCTCGGGTTGGCTCACGATCCGAACAAGCGTCCTTTCAAGTGCAGCCTCGTTCTGTGAATCGATGTCGCGATCGAAGCCCTCGCCAGGCCGACCCGATCCGACACCGCCTCGTAAGGCTCTTCGTGAATGAGACACTGCTCGGCGATGGATTGTGCACTCTCCGGCAATTGTTTCCACGCGCGCTCGAATTGGTCGAAGCTGGCGCGCGTGTCGACCAAGCTCGAATCGACGACATCGGGCGCAAATTCGATATGCGCGCGGACCTGCGCCCGCCTCTGACGAACGGTATTGAACCACTGGCGGCGCATGACCACGTGCAGCCACGCCTGCATGTTGAGCGGCATTTCTGGCATTCGACGCAAACCTTCCAACCCCCGAACCAGGGTCTCCTGCACCAGATCGCGCGCGTCCGCTTCGTTGCGGGTCAAGCGCCGCGCTCGGGCGAGCAAGTAGTTCATATGGGTCGATACCATGTCCGAATCCGTGGGTGTCGGCATTTGCGGTCATCCATCCATTTGGCGTAGCGCCATGGTGCGGAAAAGCCCGTCCCGGCGAACGAGTTCATCGAACTTGCCTTGTTGAACGATTGCCCCCTTGTCCATCACAATGATCCGATCGGCGCGCACCACGGTGCTGAGCCGATGCGCAATGCAGATCTTCGTGCAGTCGAGCTCTTCGAGTGCCGCCATGACCGCGGCCTGGGTCCCGTTGTCCAGCGCACTCGTCGCCTCGTCGAAGATGAGCAGCTTCGGCTCCCGGACCAGTGCCCGGGCGATGAGGATTCGCTGCTTCTGCCCGCCGGAAATGGTCACCGCGCGATCGCTCAACATGGTGAACATCTTCATGGGCATCTTCTCGATGTCGTCGGCGATGCGTGCCCTCCGAGCGGCCGCCCACGCATCGTCCATTACTTTTCCCGACGTTCCGACGATGTTGAACAGAATGCTGCTCGGCAAGAGCTCACTGCCCTGGAGTACCGCACCCATTTGGCTGCGCACCGAACGAAGATCGAGGCTGCCGAGCTCCTTGCCGTCGAGGAGAATGCTTCCCGAGCTCGGCGGATAGAACCCCAGGATCATCTTGACCAACGTCGACTTTCCGCAGCCCGACGGGCCCACGATGGCCACGGATTCGCCGCGCTGGATATCGAGCGATATGTCGTCGAGAATCCGTACGTCGTCCTCGGCATAGTGGAATGTCACGTTCCGCAGAGACACTTCTCCATCCAGGCGGACCGAGGCCGCGCCGGCGGACACCTCGGCGCTCTCGCGGAGCAAAGGACGCATTCGCTCCGCCTGGGGAAGCATCGGCAACAGCAATTGCAGGCCGCGCACGACATCCGAATAGGCTGCTTGAATGCCGGCGAGACAGGCATTGGCCACCACGAAGGCGCCGATCCCCATGGCCGTCTCGCCTGGAGCACGCGCGCAGCATACGAAGTAGAGCACGATGGTTCCGAGAACGTCGAAGAGTCCCTCGCCCGCGACGAGTGCTCCGCCATAGAGGGACGCCTTGTAGGCTGCACGCCGCACTACCGCGAAGCTGACCGCCCACTGATAAAAGGCTCTCGCCTCGGCGCCCGCCACCTTGATCCGCGCAATGCCGCTGAGTATTTCGAAGAGGCGTCCGCCCATCTTACCGCGCGCGGTCGCTTGTCGGCGGCCCTCGAAATACATTCCCGACAAGAGGCCGCCGCCGACCACCGCGCGCACCAGCGAGACGGCGAGAACCGCGAAAGTGGCCTGCCATGACGTTGCGGCGAGCAGCGCGCCATAGGCGACGGCGATCACCGCCGCGAGCACGACATCGGTCGATGTCCCGCAAACGGATTTCCCGAACAGACATGCGCCGCGAATGCGCTCGCCGAGATCTCCCGCGGCCATCGACTTGAACACGCGCACGGGTAGCGACAGTGTTCTACCGACGAGCGCCGCCTCCGCGGTCACATCGAGGCGCGTTCCAATGCGGGCCTGAAGAAGCGCGCGGGAGAGTCGCAGGTTCGATGCAGTGAGCGCAGCCGCACACCATCCCGCTGCGAGCAGATCGAGGCTTCGTCGGTCGCCCTCGGGGAGCGCACCGTCGACCATCGAGCCGATGAGATACACCGAGCTCGCGCTCACGGCCGCCGCGGCGACGCCCCAAATCGCTGCGTACCAGAGGTCCCTTCGATTGTCGCGGCCGAACAGCTCTCGCCAGAGATTGCGCACCGATATGGGATCAGGGCCGAGACCGAGCGAGAACGAATATGCCCGTGAGTCCAATTCTTCGGCGCGGACAGGGCCGTCTTTCTCGGCGCCGATGCCGACCGCTCTCCACCGTCTCCAGATCCCCGGGACGAGCAATACTGGTACTCCGCGGCGCGTCGCCAGAATCGGACCCCATAGATGCTTCAAATCGCCCGACTGTATTTCGACTTGCCGTGCGAGCAGTCCGTGGCGATCGCAGACCGCGCGGAGGGCGTCGCGAAGCTTCTCTTCACGAGCGGCAAAGGCGACGGCCACTTCGTCGGATGGACGCCCGAAATACGCGAGTACGCGCGCCAGGGCGTCTTCGAGAGGGCTCGTCAGCGGAGCCTTTGCCGCCGCGGAGCCGCGCTCCGCCGGCAGACGACCCACCGCTTCCGACAGGCGGCGGATCGCTCCCTCGACGAGGGCATGGCTCAAATCGTCGCTATTCATTGGCCACGAGTCCTCGGTAGTGTTCGCAACGATCCATCAATTCCACGTGGGTTCCGCGGCACACGATGCGGCCTTTTTCCAGGACCACGATCTCGTCGCACTCGCGAATCGTGGACAACCGGTGTGCAATGACCAGGCACCCGCATCCGCGCGCGCGAACGTTTTCCACGATTTGCTGTTCGGTAATCGTGTCGAGCGCGCTCGTCGCCTCGTCGAGCACGAGCAGGCTGGGGTTGCGCACCAGGGCCCTGGCAATTTCGAGACGCTGGCGCTCGCCGCCGCTGAAGTTTCGACCTTCCTCGTCGACGGCGCACTGATATCCCTCGTTCTTTTTCACGATGACGTGATGAATGCGAGCATCTCGGGCGGCGCGCTCGATCTGCTCGTCGGGCAGGGTCGCGTCCCACATGGTGATGTTGTCGCGCACCGTCCCTTGGAACAGGGAAATATTTTGATCGACCAGGGCGAGCGAGCCTGCCAGCGCGCTGGGGTCGAAGTCATCCACGGCTTGCCCGTCGATGCGCATCTCCCCCGACCAAGGCTTGTACAATCCGCATACGAGCTTCGCCAGGGTCGACTTTCCGCTTCCCGTGCCGCCGACGAAGGCCACGCTTCGCCCTGGTTCGATGCGAAAGGAGATATCCAAGATCACCGGCGGATCCCTCGGGCTGTATCCGAAGGACACGTTCACGAATTCCAAACTTTGGACCGTCCGGTTCGCGGCCTGCGGTAGGTCTGCGGCGACCACGGCCTCGACGCCGTCCTGGTACTGCGAGACGTCTTCGACGCGCTTGGCGAGCACCTTCATCTCTTGCAAGGAAGTGAGAAACCGGAGGATATTTCCCACCGGCAGCAAGAAGCTGGACATCAGAATTTGAAATGCAATCAGATCTCCCAGGGTCATACGATTGGACATGACGTAATGGCTGCCCACCGCGAGCACCGCGGCGCTACCGCCCAGACGGAGCAATTCCGATACGTACGTCGAAGTAGCTTGAACCAAGAGCAGATTGCGCTCCGCGCCGACCACCTTGGCCTTGTGGTCCATGGTCTTCTGAAGCACGTCGGATTCGTCGGCGCGCACCTTGATGGTCTCGATCATGCTCAGCGCTTGGATGAGAAACCCCATGGCTCTCCCCCGCTCCTGCTGGAGGACCGCTTGTTCCGTTTCCAGGCGCGCCGAAAAGAAATAAAATAGAATCGTACTCAGGGTGGCCGCGCCGACCGCGATGAGGGCCAGCGGGACGTTGTATGCGCACATGAGCGCGACATAGAATCCAACGACCATGAAATCGAGAATGGCGTCCGGCGCCTCTTTGGCGAAGAAGCTGGTGGCGACGTCGTACACCAGCAATCGGGAGCCGAGCTCGCCGGCGGAGCGCTGGGTGAAGAAGCGCATCGGAAGATGCAGCACCTTCCAAATGAAGTCTGCCGCGGCCCGCAAGCCGATCTTCTCTTGCAGCCGAGCGAGAAAGATGCGTTTGACGAGCTCCAGCCCGAATCGGGTGATGCCTACGGCGCACAACAGAAGGAGCAACGGTGTGAGCCACCGAGACAATCCCTGTATGAGGATCTCGTCGATGACCACCTGGGTCGCCGCGGGCAATGCGAGACCTGGAACGACCAGCAACAAGCCAATCGCCAATAGAAGTCCTATCGCGCCAACGGAGCCTTGGATCCAGCGCCAACACGTCTTGAAGAAGGAGAAAGAAGACCCCGATCGGACGAAGTCGGGTCGCGGTGAAACGGCAAGCGCTACCCCGGTGAAGTTCTCATCGAATTCTTTGAAGTTCACCAAACGGTGACCGGAGGCCGGATCGTTGACGTAATATCCGCGCGCGCTGCGGCCTTCGTATACGACGAAGTGGTTGAAGGCCCAATAGATGATGCCGGGTAGTGGAACGGTATCGAGCGCTTCGAGTTCGACGCGGTAGCCTCGACCCGACATTCCGTAGCTCTCGGCGGCCTTCAGGATGTTCGAGGCTTTGACGCCGTCACGCGTGACGCCGCATTCGAGGCGCAACTCTTCGAGAGGTACGAACTTCCCGTGATGCGCGAGGATGCAACCGAGGGCGGCCGCGCCGCACTCGACCGCTTCCATCTGCAAGAAAATCGGCGTCTTTTGTCGTTTTGGCATGTCTCGTCCTTGCCGCTCTCACCGATCTGCGTTCACGGTGCGACCTCCGTGGACGTGTCCATGAGGATGCGTCCGAGGGCGGGCAGCACGAGCTCGATCGGGTGTCGCGTTCGCACGGTCACCAATCCATGAACGGGAGTTCCGCTGGCGATGCGGATTGCTGGCCCCCGCCCACTGGACCACTTCAGGCCGCTGGGGGTCGTACTGTCGGTGCGAACGCGCACGCGTGCTTCGTAGACGGGGCCCGCCTTCAAGAGTGACGAGACCAGGCTGCCGTTTCGAACCGCGCGCAACATGGATTCTTCCGAAATTGGATACGAGGATACGGATTCTACGACGCCGTCGAGATAACCGTCTTCCTCCGGCTTCACCACGGAGGGCGCGAGCTTGATCCCCATACCCGGATGCACTCGCTTCCCATCTTGAACCGGCACGTACACTTGTGCGACCAGGTCAGCCCGTTCGGCGGGCGCTACCTCGATCGTCGCGACGGGCCGTCCTCGAACGACGACGTCGCCCTCGGTCACCTTCAACTCGATGACCTGCCCCGCCGCCTTGGCGACGACCAGGCTCTGGGTATCGATCTTCTTTTGGAGCTCCTCGAGCTCTCTCCGGACGTCGCTTACTTTGGTCGCGAGGTCGTATCTTTGCTCTTCGAGCGCTTTTGTACTTTCGAGTACATTGAACGCGATATCCTGCTGCTCCGCGTAGTGCGCATTGATCGCATCCTGGAGCGTGAGGACTTTCTGGCGCGCCTCCGCCACGATCGTGGGCGTCGTCAGACCTTCCTTCAAGAGGGCCATGTCCGACGTGAGCTTCTGCTTGTAGAGAACGAGCTGTGTTTCGCTCTCTTGGATACTATATGTGACTGCCTCCTTGCGTCGCGTGAGCACGGCTTGTTTCAGGTCTCGCCCCTGTTCACCGAGGCTCTCGAGGTGGGTATATCGCGAGGATAGTTCACTGATCCGGACCTGAAGCAGCGCCTGCTGCTTTTTCAGTTCCGGTTGGTCGATGAAGGCGATCACGTCGTCCTTGTGAACCGTGTCACCAACGGAGACGGCGACATGCTGCACCTGACCATCCGCCATGGACGTCACGTCGATCACCTGTCCGCTCTGTAGCAGAATCCCGTCGCCGTAAACGCGTGACGGAACCCGTCCGATCATGGCCCATATCAGACCGCTTGCGACGAGAACCGCCGCCGAGGCGACGACCATCGAGGCACCGGGACTCACGACCCGTACCGCGGTGTCGAGGCGCTCGGCGATGTTTAGATGCTGCAAAGCGGATTGTCGAAAAAGACGCGCGGCCATGTCTACATCCCGTCATGACGGACAGAGTTGCCAAATAAGGGCATCGGGACCGCCGCTGCTCGCGAGGTCCCGATGTTTCTCTCCCGCTCTCGGGTCTCAGCGTATCAGCAGCTGCAGTTCACGTTGCCCGGAGCCTGGCCGCCGGCAACGTCCTCGAGCTCATTCGGCTCCAAGACTTCGATGTTCTTGCCGTCCTCTTTCTTCTCGGGGATCGCGGGCACGGCGGGGGTCTTGGTCTGCGATTGATCACTCATGGTCAGTCTCCGTTATGGTTGTTGTTGCGTTGAAAAGTGCGGAATCGTGTAAACGTGTATAATGAAGTCTTCTGGTCTAAATCATCCGCGTAACTGTTGCTCGCAGGTAGCAGCCGACCCCGTCGGCCTCCTCGCGTCCGCCGACACAAGCGTCTAGCTCTGCTGTGTCGAGCTCATTTTCGCGATTTGGACGATGGTCGATGTCTTGCTCCGTGCGGGGCGGAGCTTCGCGCTGAATTGCTTTCGAAAATAGAGCCTTGAGTTTCATTCTGACTCCTATGGGTGGGTCACCGCCGCCGCATCGTGCCGTTTCTAATTAGAAGGACACCCAAGTGCCGCGTTCATTTCTCGGAACGTCACTTTTCGTCGCGTCGGTGTTTGATCCGACGGTCTGAAATCCGATGGGCCTTCGCGTGTCTATATGAAGGAGGCGGTAATGGCATCCAATTTTTCAATGGTTCCCAGGGATTCCTTGATCGATGACGGCCGCGTCAACCGAGCACCGCTGAGGGACTGGGCAAAGGAGCTGGTAGCCGATCTGGCGCGGGCAGATGTCACGAGCCCGCAGGGGTGGCTGAGTCTTTCGGGGATCCAGAA
>Ga0137415_10007098_pt1 | contig 11106 bp, 9 predicted proteins | sample CZODoug3_1_1_16f_FD_183082 | JGI IMG/M metagenome (GOLD analysis project Ga0137415, IMG submission 183082) | Vadose zone soil fungal communities from Angelo Coast Range Reserve, California, USA - CZODoug3_1_1_16fungal (Hybrid Assembly) | ecosystem: Environmental > Terrestrial > Soil > Vadose...
AACACCACACCGTTCCACGCCGCCAACGTCGCCGCATCCGGCGCCGACTCCCACCGCACCGTCACCGGGGTGGGCCGCTGAACCAGCCGCACGGGTTCGCACGTCATCGCCGGCCGGGCAGACGGTTCGCCGGCGGGCCATTCCAATGCGCCCTGACCAGCCTGAAACCTGCCCGTGCCAGCGCGCCCGCCCCCCACAACCAAGCCCCCTCCTACTGCCTCCGGCCGCCTCGCCCACTCGATATAGCCGGAACTCCGTCGAGAAGATTACGGCCTACGCCTTGCAACAGTCTTGCGATGGCCTAACGACCGCGCGGCGGATAAGTCAGGCCCTCGGCGGCCGTGGGGCTCTATCGTGTGCCATGGCCAGCGCCGCCGCCCCGTGCCCCTCAGGCGGCCAGTTTGGCATACCGGCCGTTGTCCGCGACAAGGCTGGTGTGGGTGCCCGACTCGATCGTCCGGCCGTGGTCGATCACCACGATCTGGTCGGCGTCGCGCACGGTGGAGAGCCGGTGCGCGATGGTGATGGTGGTGCGGCCGGCGGCAAGCGCATCAAAGGCCTTCTGCACCGCGCGTTCGGTCTCGGTGTCCAGCGCGCTGGTCGCCTCGTCGAGGACCAGCACCTTCGGGTCCCGCAGCAGGGTCCTGGCGATGGCGATGCGCTGCTTCTCCCCGCCGGAGAAGCGGTGTCCGCGCGAGCCGACCACGGTGTCGTAGCCCTCGGGCAGCCCGACGATCAGCTCGTGCACCTGGGCCGCCCTGGCCGCGTCCTCGAGCTCCGCGTCGGTGGCGTCGGGCTTGGCGTAGCGCAGGTTCTCCCGCACGGTCGTGTGCAGTAGGTACGTCTCCTGGCTGACCATGCCGACGACCGAGGCCAGGTCGGTCAGCCGCATGTCGCGCAGGTCGATGCCGTCGATGGTGACGCGGCCGCCCGCGGGGTCGTAGAGTCGCGCGGCCAGTGCGGCGAGCGTGCTCTTGCCGGAGCCGGTCTCGCCGACCAGGGCCAACGTCGTACCGGCCGGCACGTCCAGGTTGATCCCGGCCACCGCGGCGGCCGCGCCCCCGGGGTAGGCGAAGGTGACGTCCTCGAAGCGGACGTGCCCGGCCAACCGCGCCGGGTCGAGGTCCACCGGCTCCGCCGGGTCGTCCACCTCGACGGGCAGGTCCAGATACTCGAAGATCCGGGCGAACAGGGCGAGCGAGCTGACCAGCGAGACACCGACGTTGAGCAGGCCGGTAAGCGGTCGGAACAGGCCGTTCTGCAGGGTCGTGAAGGCGATCAGCGTGCCGATCGTCATGGCGCCGGCGGTGACCGGCAGGCCGGCGCTGAGGTAGATGACCGCGGGGATCGCGGCGAAGATGACGCTCGTCGAGGCCATCCGCCAGCGGCCGGCCAGCTGCGAGCGCAGCTCCAGGTCGATCAGCCGGGCCGACGAGGCGGTGAACCGGTCGACCAGGGCCTGCCCGGCGCCCATGGTCTTGCTGAGCTGGATGCCGCTGATCGACAGCCCTTCCTCGACGGTGACGTTCAGGTCGGCGAGCTCGCGCTGCTGCTGGGTGGTGATGGCGCGGCGCATCCGGGCGACCCGGCGGGTCAGGTAGATCGAGGGCGGCATCACCAGCAGCGAGATCAGCGTCAGCTTCCAGGACAGCGCGAGCATCGCGGCCGTGGTGGCCACCGCGGTGGTCAGGTTGGACGCCACGGACGTCGCCGTCGAGGTCACCACGGACTGCATGCCGCCGATGTCGTTGGTGATCCGCGACTGCACCTCGCCGGTGCGGGTGCGGGTGAAGAAGGCGATCGACTGGCGCTGCAGGTGCGCGAAGACGTCGGTGCGCAGCCGGTGCATCACCTGCTGACCGATCTTGGTGCTGATCCAGGTCTGCACGACGCCGAAGGCGGAGGTCACGGCGGCGACGGCGACCATGCCGGCGGTGAGCCAGGCCAGCAGTGGGAGGTTCCGGTCCGGCAGGGCGGTGTCGATCACCGAGCGGAGCAGGAACGGTGAGGCCATCGCCACCACGGACGAGGCGACGATGACCGCCGTGACCACGGTCAGCGACCAGCGGTACGGCGCGAAGAGTTGGCCGATCCGGTGCAGGGACACCTCGCGGGCCTGCGCCTTCTCGGCGGCGGTGACGGCTCTGCGGCCGCCGGACCGGCCTGGCCGGTCGTCGGTATCGGATGCCAAAGGTGTTCCTCGTTTCGATGGAGTGGAGGTGCGGCCGGGCTCGTGGCCCAGCACGTTGGTGCTGAGGTTACCTCAACATGAGGCAACAACACGAGTCCCTGGTAACTTATTCCGGTGCCACCCGGCGACCAGGACGAGACGCTGCCCGAGGCGTTCTGGGCGGTCGCCCGCCAGCTGCGCCACCTGTCCCGGGAGGCGCTGGCCCCCTGGGGCATCACGCCGTCGCAGCTGCGCGCGGTGATGACGCTGGTCCGGCACGGCACCGCGCGGCTCAGCCAGCTGTCCGACCACCTGCACATCGCGGCCCGCTCGACCACCGAGGTGGTGGACGGCCTGCAGGACCGCGGCCTCGTCGAACGCCTGCCCGACCCGCACGACCGACGGGCCACCCTGGTCCAGCTGACCGAGCAGGGCACCGAGCTCGGCGCCGCGATCCTGGCCGCCAGGGCCGCCGAGGCCGAGGGCTTCTTCGGTCGGATCAGCGAGGCCGACCGGGCGGAGCTGGCCCGCATCCTGCGCGAGCTGCGCAGCTGACCTCGGTCACTCGTCGGCGCCGGCGCCGTCGGCATCGCCGGGCGCGAAGGCCCGTTCGATGTCGGCCGCGGTGACCGCCGGGCCGGGCAAGTCGATGGGCCCGCTCCCGGCCAGGCCGTTGAGGAAGTTCGCGATCTGGCGGGCGGCCATCAGCCGCCAGGCGGGACCGTGCGGCAGGGGCTGGGTGATCAGGGCGCTGAACACGATGATGTCCGTGGCGTTGGCCGAGGCGCGGATGCTCCGTTCGGCACGGCCGCGGTCGAGGAACCGCTCGAGGCGCCGGTTGATGGCGTGCCGCGCCCCCACAGCCTCGGCCGTGACCAGCGGCGGAGCGCCGTGCAGCGGCAACACGAGCTGCTCACTGATCGCCAGGGTGCGGGTCAGGAACTGGCCCACCGCGTCCAGTCCCGACAGCTCCAGGGCATCCACCTCGTCCAGGATCTGGTTGAGGAAGCCGTAGGCGCGCAGCTGGAGCGCGTGCAGCAGGGCCGCGCGGTCGGCGTAGCTCCGGTACAGCGTCCCGACCCCGACCCCGGCGGCCGAGGCAATGGTCGCCAGCGGCACGGTGCGGCCGTCGCGGAGCATCATCGAGGCGGCCGCCGCCAGCAGCCGCTCACGGTTCAGCTCGGTCCAGCTATGGTGCCTTAACCGGACGAAATAGTCCGTATCGTGACGAGGGGTGGCATGGAGATCGACATTCTCGGCACCGGCACACCTGCGCAGCCACCCGTACCACCCGACGACCCCCGACGCAGCCTGGCCGTTGCCCGGCCGAACACCGACGACCGGCTGCCACACCTCGGGCTGGTGGGAGACACCTACACGATCCTGCTGACCGGCGAGGACACCGCCGGGCGGTACACCCTCATCGACATGCATGTCCCCCCGGGCGGCGGGCCACCTCCGCACCGGCACGACTTCGAGGAGATGTTCACCGTCCTCGAGGGCGAGGTCGAGCTCAGCTTCCGTGGCCAGCTATTGGTCGCCCGTGCCGGCGAAACCGTCAACGTGCCGGCCAACGCGCCGCACGGCTTCCGCAACGCCTCGGACGAGCCGGCGCGGCTGCTCTGCATGTGTACCCCGGCGGGCCAGGAGGAGCTCTTCAGGGCCGTCGGGGTGCCGGTCGGGTCACGGACCGAGCCCCCGCCGGACCTCGACGACATCGCCAGGGCCGCGTTCATCGCCCAGTCGGAAGCACTCGCCCCTCGGTACCGCACCGAGCTCCTGCTACCCGAGCGAGACGCCCCTCCTCCCCCAAGTTGATCAACGAGGGGTTCGACCTCCGCCGGCGAGCGGCGGACTACTTTTCGCGCGAGTTGCCGAAAAGCGCAACTTGGAGGCGCAAACGTGCGTTTTTCGGCAACTACCGCAAAAACCACTCCCACCGGGCGGCCAGGCCTCAGTGGAAGTAGCGCCACATGCTCAGCTCCGCGTCGTGCCCGCGCAGGTGTTCGGCCGCCGCCGCGACCGACCGGCCCTCGGCGAGCTCGTAGAACAGGTAGCTCAGCGCGAAGAAGGCGGCGTGCCCCTCGGGATAACCGGTCGGTGCCAGGTAGTCGGCGGCACCGCACGCCAGCACGGCGTCGCCCAGCCCTGACCCCCCGGTGCCACACCCCGTGGAGATCACCGTCGCGCCCTCGAACCGGGCGAATCCGCGCAGGTCGTCCGCCGTGAGCACCCCGTGGAACGGCTGCTGTCGCTCGATCTCGGGCGACAGCCCCGGGATCAGCACGGCACCATCCACCCCGTGGCAGTCGAGCACGACGAACTCCGCCCGGTGTCCCTCGGACAGGGCGGTGACGAGGTGGCGGGCCTGGCCGATCGGGAAGCGGTTCACCCTGAGGCCGAACTGCTCCAGCGCCGACCGGATGTCCGCGCCGTCGGCGCCCAAGTCGATCAGGTCCACAGTCGCCCAGTGCGTCGCCCCCGCCAGCACGGCCTCGCTGCGGCGGCGACCCGAGCGCTCGCTGTCCTCACCCATCACCCCATCCTGCCCGGCCGGCGCCCCGGACCTGAGCCCGTACTCGCCCGGCCCGCCGTGGGCCGCTCAGCGCACGGCATCCACGAGCAGCCAGCCGGCCAGGCCGAGCCCGAGCACGGCCACCGCGATCCGCAGCAGCCCGGCCGGCACCCGCCGCGCTACCGAGGGCCCCAGCGCGCCGCCGGCCAGCGCGCCGACCGCCAGCGGCAGCACGGCCGACCACAGCACCGGACCGGCCACCACGAACACGACCGCGGTGATCACGTCGGCGAGCATCAGTACGTAGTTCTTGAAGGCGTTGGCCCTGACCAGGTTCTGGTCGACGAGGAGCAGGAGCAACGCCAGGGTCAGCACCCCGGCACCGGCCCCGAAGTAGCCGCCGTACACCGATACCGCGAACAGCCCGGCGTGCACCAGCACGGGGCTCGCGGTCCGGTCGCGCGCCTCGCGCCACCGGGAGATCGTCGGCTGGGCCAGCAGCAACACCGAAGCCAGCGCGATCAGGAACGGCACGATCCAGGCGAACACCTCGGCCGGCGTGATCAGCAGCAGCACCGCGCCGAACGTGCCACCGGCCACGGCGGGCACCGCTATCCGGCGCAGTCGGGCATGTTGGCCGGCGAGCTCGGGCCGGGCGCCGAACGTCGAGCCGAGCCCACTGGCCACCAGCGCGACCGCATTGCTGACGTTGGCCTGCAGCGGGGCGATACCCACCGCCAGCAGCGCCGGATACGAGATCAGCGAGGTGATCCCGCCGGCGCTGCCGACCAGCGCGGCAAGAGCGCCGGCGGCCACCAGGAACAGCGCCTCGGCGATCGAGGGCCACATATCCGAACAGTAGCTCCCGGTGTCAGGTCATTTCGGCTCGTCGGGGTGCACGCACGCGACGTCGGTGTGGGGTCCGTGGTGTTCCTGACCGGCCTTCCCGCCGGTGAGGCCGGCCTGGTAGCTGGTCGCCAGTGCGACCACGGTGAGTGTGGCGCTGAGCCACAGGGTGATGCGGCGCATGGTGTCCCTTTCCGAGACGGCGACCAACAACAAGCAGCGACGAACGACGACAGGGCGGAGCTACCAGGCGAACTCCTCGATCTGGATCTGCTCGCGGTCCACCCCGGCGGCCCGCAGCGCCCGACGCACCGAGGAGATCCACATCGACGGGCCGCACACGAAGACGTCCCGGTCGGCGACGTCGGGCACCAGTGACCTGAGCGCCCCGACGTCGTCCGGTTCGCCGTCGAGGCCGGCGGGCAGCCAGGAGCCATCGGCGCGCCGGGAGCCCGGTAGGAAGTGCAGCTCGACGCCCCGGCGGCGGGCGAGCTCGGCCAGCTCGGCGGTGAAGATGGCGTGCTCCGCCGCGGTGAACCGGTAGATCAGCGCGGTCTCCCCCGGCTCGTAGGGGGCGTCCTCGAGCAGCGCGCGCAGGGGCGTGATGCCGACCCCGGCGGCCACCAGGAGCATCCGGGGGTGCCGGCGCCGGTCGGCGGTCAGCGTGCCGTAGGGGCCCTCGATCAGGACCCGGGTGCCGGGGCGCAGCGCGGCGGCGCGCGCGCTGCCGTCGCCCGCCACCTGGATGGTCACCCGCAGGCGGTCGGGCCGGGGCGCGGCGGAGATCGTGTACGGGTTGCCCCGGGTCCAGCCGGGCCCGTCGCGGAACCGCCAGATGAAGAACTGGCCGGACTTCGTCCGCAGCCGGTCCAGCCGGTGGCCCTCGACCGCGACGGACACGACGCCGGGTACCTCGGCGGACACCCCCGCGACGCGCATCCGGTGGTAGATCGAGCGCCAGAGCGGCAGCCCGACCCGCCAGATCAAGGTGGCCACCGCCGCGAACAGGTACAGCGTCCACCAGTAGATCAGGGCGGCCGGGTCGTGGAACTCGGCGCCGTCGGAGATCTGGTGCGGAAAGCTGAACGCGATGCCCAGGTACGCGTACAGGTGCAGCAGGTGCCACGACTCGTAGCGCAGCCGCCGGCGCGCCCGACGGATCGAGGTCACCACCACACCGATCACCATGACGGTGCCGAGCGTGGCGAACAGCATCCACGGGTCGGTCACGAACAGCGTCGTCAGCCGCGCCCAGCCGGCACCGTCGCCCCTGGACAGCCGCTCCGCAACGAACAGCCCGACGTGGGCGACCATGAACCAGAAGGAGGCGAACCCGACCCAGCGGTGCCGCCGGGCGAGCAGGTCGTGGCCCCAGGCGCGCTCCACCCAGGGGATCCGGGCCATCATCACGACCTGCAGCACCATCAGGTCCGAGGCAAGTAGCCCGGTCAGCAGGCCGGCCGAGCCGATCACGCGCGAGCCGTCGACGAAGCTCTGCGCGCCCTCGTTGCGCACCCACAGGCAGACCACCGCGACGACCGAGGCCACCCCGACCGGTCCGAGCAGGTCGGCCCAGCCGAACCGAGGCCCGCCGCGCCGCGCCGGCCCGTCGTGGCGGCTCCTCCGCAACACCTTCTCGGCAACCAACCCCGTCCCCCTCCAACCGGTTCCCGCCGCGGTGACGGCTGCCGCTCATCGTGTGGCCCAATCCTGTGAGTGCTCTAAGTCTCGACCCTCGATTTCAGGTGAGACCGGCGATCTCCACTACCAGCGATGACAGCGAGTTGAAAGGTCCCTGTGCTGAACTCCCCACTCTTGGGGAGGGGTGCCCTACGGACTCGCGGGTGCGTTGTCGGGATGTCGCGACGACGTGCCGAGGCCGTGGGCAGTGATCACTGCGCGGTCACGGGGAGAGCATGGATCCGAAGTTCGGTGTGTTGGGCCAGGTGCAGGTACGGGACTCCGCTGGTCGGTTGGTTCTGGTGGGCGGTCCGAAGCCTCGGGCACTGACCTGTGCGCTGGTCGCCGAGGCCGGCCGGGTGGTCTCCACGGACCGCCTGATCGACCAGGTGTGGGGCGCGGACCCGCCGATGGCCGCGGTGGGCACCCTGCACTCCTACGTGTCCCAGCTGCGCAAGGTGCTGGACCCGATGCGCCGGGGCAACGCGGCCGACCAGGTGATCTCCACCAGCGGCTCCGGCTACCTACTGCACGCGGCGCCGACCGAGGTCGACGCCTCGCTGTTCGCGATCCTGGTCGAGCGGGCCGAGTCGGCGCCGGCCACCGAGGTGCTGGAGACGGTCGACCGGGCGCTGGCCCTGTGGCGGGGTGAGCCCTACGTCGACCTCGGCGCCACCCTCACCCAGTCCGAGCTGACCCAGCCACTGATCGAGCTGCGGCTGCGGGCCGCCGAGCTGCGGATCGGCGCGCTGCTGGAGCTCGGTCGGACCGCTCCGGCGGCTACCTCGGCCCGCGCCCTGGTCCGCGAGCAGCCGCTGCGCGAGCCGTACTGGCGCCAGCTGATGCTGGCCACCTACCGGGACGGCCGGCAGGCCGACGCGCTGGCCACGTACCAGGAGTGCCGAGGGGTGCTCGACCGGGAGCTGGGCATGGCGCCCGACACCGACACCGACGCGCTGCACACCGCGATCCTGCGCCGCGACCCCACGCTGCGCCCGCCGTCGCCCGAGGTCGTCACCCTCCGCCCGGCAGCGGTGGCGGACTCGCCGAGGGAAGCCCTGATCGGCCGCGAACCGCAGCTGGCCCGCCTCGGTGACCTGCTCACCGAGATGCACGCCGGCAGCGGTCACCTGGTGATGCTCGACGGCGAGGCCGGTGTCGGCAAGACGCGGCTCGCCGAGGCGGCCAGGGACCTGGCCGAGGCGGGCGGCGCCCGGACCGTCTGGTCGGCCACGATGCGCGACCTGGCGGCGCCGCCGCTGTGGCCGTGGGAGCAGGTGCTGCGCGCGCTGGGGCTGCCGGCGCCGGCCGCCGGCGCCGAGGGCGACGACCCGGCCACCGCCCGGTTCCGGCTGTGTCAGCAGATCGCCGACGCGGTGCTGGAGGCGAGCCGGCAGCGCCCGCTGCTCGTCGTGCTGGACGACCTGCAGTGGGCCGACACGCTGTCGCTGCACGTGCTGCGGCTGATCGCGACGCGGCTGCACCGGCGCCGCTGCGTGGTGATCACGACCCGCTGCACGCCCGACACCGCGGTCGACCCGGCGGTCGAGGCCACCGTCATCGCGCTGGACCGGGAGCACATGGTGCGCCGGATCCCCATCCCGCCGCTGACCGTCGACCAGGTCACCACCATGCTGGAGCGCTACGCCGCGCCGCCCGGCGCCGACCCGGTGGCCATCCACCGGCGGACCGGCGGCAACCTGTTCTACCTCGTGGAGCTGCTGCGGTTCTACGACGGCCAGCCGCGGGTCGGCGACCAGGTGCCGTCCTCGGTGCAGTCGGTCGTCGAGCAGCGCCACGACCAGCTGCCCGCCGACACCAGGGCCATCCTGCGGCTGGCGGCGCTCGGCGGCGCGGACCTCGACCTGCGGATGCTCGCCCGCGCCCGGTGCATCGGGCCGACCGCCCTGGTCGCGGCGCTCGAACCGGCGCAGAGCTCCGGGCTGCTGCGCCAGGACGAGCAGACGCTGCGCTGGCAGTTCGCGCACGACATCGCCCGGCAGGCGTTGGTCTCCCGGATCGGCCCCAGCGAGCGCGCCCAGCTGCACGCCGTGCTCGCCGAGGCGATCGTCGGAGTGCACGGCCCGGACTCTGCCGAGCACCTCGACGACCTGGCCAACCACCGGTTCCACGGCGCGCACGGCACCGCATCGGAGTCGGCGTTCCTGGCCTGCAGCGCGGCCGCCGACCAGGCCAGGGCCCGGCTCGCGCCGGACCGCGCGGCCCGCCACCGGGAGCGCGCGCTGGCCGTGCTGCCCACCGGGGACCACGGCCAGCGGCGCTACCGCACCCTGCGCGCGCTCAGCGAGGAGCACGCCATGGCCGGCAACATCGGCGGCAGCATCCGCGCCACGGCCGACGCGCTGACCATCGCCCGCGCCACCCACGGCGAGGTCCACGACGACGTGGTCGAGGCGGCCGCCCTGTTCGGCCAGGTGGCGCTGTGGACCTGGCAGCTGCCGACCCCGGTCGAGGTCGCCGTGATCGCCTCGCTGCGCACGCTGCTGGACGAGCCGCTGCCACCCGCCCGGCGGTCCACGCTGCTCGGCGCGCTCGCGATCCGGCTCAGCTCGGCCGGCCGGGACCGCACCGAGATCGAGCGCCTGGCCCGCGAGGGTATCGAGATCGCGCGTGGCCTCGACGACCCCGCGCTGCTCGGCCGGGCGCTGAACAACTACGTCCAGGCCGCCTGGTTCGCCGACCGCGAGCAGGACCGGCTGGCCGCGACCGAGGAGGCGCTGGCCCTGGTCGGCCAGGGCCTGCCGGCCACCACCGAGGTGTTCGCCCGGATGCACCGGATGGCGATCCTGCTGCACCGGGGGCGGCTGGCCGAGTGCGAGCGGGAGCTGGTCGCGAGCGGCGAGCTGGCCCGGTCGGGCGGCATCACCGGGGCGGAGGCGCACGCCACCTGCCACCGGATCACCCAGGCACTGGTGCACGGCGAGTGGGCCGACGCGACCCGGCTGATCGACGCCGGGTACAGCCAGGTCGAGCAGGCCGGCTTCCGGCACGGGGCGTGGTGCCGGGTGATCCAGAGCAGCGGCCTGGCGCGTACCTCCGGGCGGCTGGGCGACTGGGTCGAGGAGCTGGTCGGCGTCGCCGAGCCGGCCTGGGGCGGCGAGCCGCTGCGGCCGACCGCGGTACTCGCCGCCATCGAGGCCGGCGACCCCGCCACCGCGCGCCAGCTGCTCAACCGGTGGCAGCTGAACCGGCCGACCAGCACCCCCCACTGGGCGAGCGACTTCGTGCTCGCCGAGCTGGGCGAGGTCGCCGCCCGGCTCGGCGCGCCCGACCCGGCGCACCTCTACGGCCAGCTGCTGCGACAGCGGGGCCGGCTGGCGGTACTGGGCACGATGATGCTGTGCACCGGGCCGGTGGACCTCACCCTGGCCCGGCTCGCGCACCGACTCGGCCGGTCCCGCCCCGCGCGGGAGCACCTGGCGGCGGCGGTGCGGGAGTACGGCCACATCGCCGGGTTCGCGCACGCCTTCGAGTCGGTACGCACCCTGCTCGCCGGCGGCTACCGGCAGCCCGTGGCCGACAGCCCCTGGCCGCCGGCCAGCTCGGTCCGGCGGGGTGCCTGACCTGGCCCGGCAGCCGCGCGGCGGCATCGCGCTGTACCTGGCCTGTGTGGCCGAACAGGTCGGCCGATCCGCCGAGTGAACGGCATTCCGAAAAGCGGAAGGCCCGAGCCGCCAGATATCGCACAATCCGACGGAACGGGCCTTACCGATACCTCGATTACCTGGGCGCGCGATGCGCAGAATTCACCTGCGCCTCAACAGTCACACGGGAAACAAATGAAACAGGCGGGGTCAGTCCCGCTCGCGCCAGTCGTCCTCCAGAATTCGCCGCAGCGACTGCGCCGTGACGCGGTACGAGCCGCCCACCCGCT
>Ga0137415_10007100_pt1 | contig 11104 bp, 12 predicted proteins | sample CZODoug3_1_1_16f_FD_183082 | JGI IMG/M metagenome (GOLD analysis project Ga0137415, IMG submission 183082) | Vadose zone soil fungal communities from Angelo Coast Range Reserve, California, USA - CZODoug3_1_1_16fungal (Hybrid Assembly) | ecosystem: Environmental > Terrestrial > Soil > Vadose...
CGGCGAAAGACGGCGCCCTATACTACATAGCTCCTCTCCAGCGCACTGATTATCTTGACAACCTCAAGGAATTCGCAAAGAGTATCATACCCTCATACTCTAGGCTTGACTAGAATACTCATACCAGCTCTTCGGAGTGTCAGACTCTACGCGAGCAATGCTTGAGATACTCGTACTTTGTCCAACTTCTCGACACGTTCTTGAACGAGGGAGTAAATGAACTCGTTCGCGAACACAAGCTCCCTGTTCAGCGAGCTGCAAAATCGGGTCTGCCGAAAAAAAGAGAGGTCAGTCGATTCTACCCCGCTCTCGAAAAATCACAGGGTCCCATTCTACGTTCCACTGTTGAACCCGCTCATGAAGAGTTTCCTCCATCTCGGAGTCCCAGCAGGACCAATGACCCTTCTCACCGTTCGGGGCCGAAAAACAAGTCGACCTCACACTACACCTGTTGGATTATTCAAACTAGACGACCGCCGTTACATTTTCGACACTTTCGGGAACGCGGATTGGGTTCGAAACCTGCGTGCGACCGGAGAAGCCGTCATAGGCCGGGGGTGGAGCCGGAAACGTGTGACAGCGTTGGAGCTCGATATCGACAAGGCTGCACTAGTTCTCAGGGAGATATTTGCACCGCACGTGGCGTCTCGTGTTCGATCTTCTTTCTTCCGAATGGGATACAGTCTTACAAAGGACTCTTCGATCGACGACTATGCTCGCGAGGCCAGGCGTCATCCAGGCTTCGAGTTGAACGACAAGGAGTGATGCAAGATGCAGGAAAACGTCGGTCGTCCTGACTGGGTGGATTCCAGCCTCTACCCGTTTCATGATAATTGGATTGACATCGACGGAAACTCGATCCACTACGTGGACGAAGGACCGCGGAATGCGCCTGTATTGCTCTTCATACACCCGGGCCCAGGTTGGAGCTTCACATATCGCTACCACATCAAGCAGCTCAGCGACAAGTTCCGTTGCGTCGCCCCTGACCTTCCGGGGTATGGGCTCTCAGGAGCGGCAGAGGGCTACGACTATTCTCTGCGCTCCCAGAGCCACGCCCTAGGACGATTCGTGCAAACTCTCGACCTCCGAAACATGATCGTCTGGGGCAACGATGGGGGCGGGCCGACTGCAATACTCGCCCTGGCCCAGGAGACAGATCGTGTTCTGGGCCTCGTTGTCAGAGGTACTTTCGGCTGGTCAATCAAGAAATATCGGTCGGTAGCCTGGACACTCCGTGTCGTCACAAGCCCCGTCTTCCGCTTCGTAAACAGATACACGAATTTTCTCGCTTGGTCGATGGGGTCCAAGATGGGGTTGGGGACCCGGAGTCTATCTAAAGAGGAGCGAGGGCAGTACACTGGACCGTTCAAGAAGAGAAACACGAGGAACCGAGCACTGAGACTCTTCGCAAGCTTCAACGATCACGTAACACAAGTGGAACTTGACCGTGCTCTGCTCGCTTTTCGCGAGAAGCCAGTGTTAATCCAGTTTGGCGGGGCAGACCCGATGACGGGTCAGCACTGGCCCGAACGCTGGGCAAAAGAGACCCCCAACAACCGTCTGATCCTTCTCCCACGCGTGAAGCATTTTACGTTCGAAGGAGCCCCCAAAGCCACAGTCGAGAACTTTCGCACGTGGTGGGAGGAGACCTTCACGATGCCCAACATCCACGCTACGGTAAAAGTAGGCTAACACGAATTCCATATGTACCCGGGGACCCTCGCGAGATAGGTCACATTGGAGGACAATGCAGTCTGCCGGTTCCCCTTGAAATCAAAGATGCTACCTCCTTATGGAATATCGGTCGAATCTTAACCTGTCAGCGCGCGAGAAGGGGCGTGGTCAACAGCAATTTCATCCTTAAAACATCTCATGGAAAATACGTCCTCCGACAAGTATCCCACACGCATCACAAGACCCCTCGCGACTTGGAGTTCGAAATAGCCTATCTCGACTATCTCAAGCATGCAGGATTTCCGTACAGCATACCATCAGCGATTGCAACCAGAAAAGGCAGCCTGTTCGAGACCGTTCAAGGACACTACTACTGGCTCTACAGATTTCTTGAAGGCATAGTTGTTGAGAGGTTCGACCAGTCACGTCTCGCACAACTCGCCCAGATGATGGCGCGGTATCATATTCTGATTGAAAGGTCAAACCTCCACAATGGGAAACCGGCATTAGATCCATACGGCAGAGCCGCCACGTTAAAGGAAATTGAAGAATACCGAAACGGGATTCTGCGAGAAAACAAGGCGAATCGGATAGAGAAGACGTTTCTTGAAGAGTCCGCAAGTTTGATTCCAATATTGCTTGGCTTCGATGACGATGCCCTGTCGAAACTCGGACTATATCCCATTCACAGAGACCTAATCACAGAAAATCTGATCTGGAAACAGGGCAAGCTGGAGGGCGTCATTGACTTCGAGCACGTAAGCTCGACAAACGATCCGGTCATCACAGACATTGCTGTGACAATGCAATACTGCTGCAGAGACAAGAAGGTCAGACATCAGCTCGACCTAGAATCCGCAAGACGTTTCCTTCAGCAGTATATGGAATCTCATCATTTGTCCGACGAAGAGGTTGGATCGATTCCAGACCTAATGACCGCGGGTTTCATGGGAGATTTCTCCTTCGCGTTTTGGATGACAAGAAATGATCCGACAAGGGCGAAACAGTCCGAAAGTGAAGGCTTCGGGTTGACCCTGTACTCGAGAGCTGCCCGGTGGAGCCATTCGAACAGGGAACGAATCGCCGAGGCTTTTCGGAACGAGAGATAATTTAGACGGCAAAACGACCGTGCACTTAGGATCAGTGGAGAAATTATCAGATTCTGACATACTGCTCGTACTATTTGCCGCCTGATAAGCGCGGGTTACAATCTTCTCATATGAGCGGGATTTCACCGATGGCCGGCCGAGTGAAGAGGCCAGCTCGCCAGGAAGAATCGATCGAGAAAATGAGGCTGCAGACGGGGATTAGTGAGCTAGACCAAATGCTGTGCGGAGGATTCCTCCCAGGAGATGCAGTGCTACTTTCTGGGGGAGCGGGGACAGGAAAAACCACGTTGGCGCTCGAACACCTAGTGAACGGGGCGACGCAGTTCAGGGAGAATGGGATCTACCTGACTTTCGAACAATTGCCTGCACAGATTTACAGAGACAGCTTGAGCCTTGGATGGGACATACGAAAGCTGGAGGACCAGAACAAGTTCCGCCTGATCTGCACCTCACCAAGCCTCCTCTTGGAGACTGGCGGTGGAGAGAGCATTCTCTCAGAGCCGATCAAAGAAATCCACGCGCAGAGGATTGTGGTTGACAGTCTAAGCCACCTGGCCATGTTCACCGGCCACAACGAGTTGAGGGGGGAACTCTATCGTTTGATCATGCTGTTCAAATCTAGAGGTCTAGGGTCTCTGCTCATCTGGGAGAACAACGAGTCATACGGCCAATCGACATTGTCGACGGACGCAGGCATCAGCTTTCTCGTAGATTGCATCGTTTCTCTCAAACCAGTGGAGATAGAGTCCACGATTCGAAAAGCATTGGTTGTCTGGAAGATGCGGGGCAGCGATCATGACAAGCGATTGAGGGAATACGAGATTACCTCACGTGGCGTCGAGGTCTCTGCACCCTTCTCAGACTACGAGGGTCTCCTGACTGGAAGTCCAAGGAAGTCCGTTACCGAACAGGCTGCGAGTAACTGGGCGATGGCCTTTGCCAAGAACAAATAGAAACATTCCTGAACCAAAGTCAATCGGGCAAGTCGGACAGACTTCGGGAACGATTCCCCCGCCTTGGAAACCCAGCCTAATCGTCGCGATTCCTCTCCCTATAGTCATAGTCTCAGTAGCTGTGTTCAACATCATTCTGCCGCCTCCAGCACAGTTTAGCAAGGGGTTAGCGTTTGAACCCCCTTTCCTAAACGCGATCCTGTACACCGTCTTTCTCGCCTTCACATCGTTCATGGTCGGCTACATCTCCTTCAAGAGCTACATGCAAAACGGCTGGGTGTTCTTGGTTCTCATGGGAAGCGGTGCTTTGGCATGGGGCTCGACCTCTCTCCTTTCAGGCTGGCTGACGAGTCTTCCGAGCGGGCCCAATGCAGCGATAACAATCTCGAACACTGGAGCACTGGTCGCGTCGATATTCCATACGGCCAGTGCGACCTGGTCCAAAGGTCCCTCGCCGAAGAAGGACCCCAGGATTCGCAGGTCAGCAGTGCTCCTCGTCTATGGCAGCGTTCTTGCATTTACGACTATTTTCGCTGTCGCTGCACTGGAAGGGATGACTCCGCTCTTCTTCGTCCCGGGAGTCGGCCAGACACCTCTACGAATGGTTGTTCTTGGAACAGCGGCGGCTCTGTTCGTGTTATCATCGATCCTTTTTGCCAGACGATATTTCTTTTCTAGATCGAGGTCAAGCACTCTCTACTGGTACTTTCTGGCTCTCGGATTGACCGGAGTGGGACTTGCCGCGGTCTTCTTTGGAAGAGCTCCCGGTGATCCTATCTCATGGACTGGAAGGACTGCAATGTTCCTCGGAGGAGTCTACTTCCTCAAAGCCGTTCATACAGCTTTCAAGGGAATAAGCGTACGCTAAGTTACTTAGAAAACTTAGAAAAGTCGAGACCGCAGATTCTATCGAGGATTGGGGAGACTCGTGAAGATATGCGTCATCTCTGATACTCACACGGACTCTATTGACAATCTACCGCGGCAGGTCCTCGACGAGCTGTCAGGCGCCGACATGATCATTCACGCCGGAGACTTTACAGATAAACGGCTCGTGGACGCGCTTCGTAAGATTGGCCCATTCAGAGGAGTGTACGGGAACATTGACGGGCCTGAGGTACGAAAAGAATTGCCAGCGATTGACATCGTACAAACCGAGGATTTCATGATAGGCGTGAACCATCCGGCTGAAGGCGGCTCTCCCCTTACTCTAGAACAGAGGTTGAGGCCCAAGTTCCCCGGGGTCCAGGCTATTATTCATGGGCACAGTCATCGGACGAAGAACGATTTCCGTAACGGTGTTCTCTGGTTCAATCCCGGCAGCGCAACAGGCAAGTTTCCCGCCACAAAGAAAACTTACGGAATTCTAACAGTGGGTAAAGAGATTCGCGGAGAAATCATTACACTCTAAGTAGTCTGATAAGTTAGATCTGCCTGACACGCGATGCGTTCGAACAAGACTCATCCCTGGGAGCTAGCCTGGAGAGACGAGAGGTGGGCAGAAACGTCTCCGCCACTTCCTGATGTCGTGGATTTCGCAGACGACCTGAAACGTGAAGGCGCAAAGAGGGTTCTGGACCTAGGTTGTGGGGCCGGTCGTCATTCGATACTTCTCGGCAAGGCTGGTTTTCAGGTTGTGGCTCTCGACATTTCGGAAACAGCCCTCACGATTCTTGAGGGTCGATTGAAAACTGCTTCCATCTACAATGTCACTCTTGTCAGGCATGACATGTTGGAGCTGCCGTTCATAGACGATTATTTTGACGGGGTGATCTGTACAAACGTTCTCCACCACGGGAAGCTCGCACAAATCAAGCAGGCGACTACAGAGGTTCATCGGGTGATGAAGGAGGGGGCCTTGGCTTTCGTCGTCGCCCTGTCCACGGCAGATTTCAGAAGGGGCAATGGGAAGAAGTTGGAGCGGAATACATACGTTTTCACTAAGGGAGAAGAACGAGGAATAATCCACCACTTCTTCCCCCGCCAAGAACTCCAATCACGTTTCAGAAAATTTGCGATCTTATCCTTCGAGGAGAGGCTGATCCCTGTTGAAAACGGTGGGAACCGTGCCCATTTTCTGATGAGATTGAGAAAGTCCTAGAGTGTTTAGTTACTCTTTGGGGACACGCGTCGACAGGTGGGCCGCCATCATCTTGGCCGCATTATCATAGGCTAGACGAATCCGTTCTTTTGCTGTCTCGGCGTCTTTTTCCGAACGGATTCTGAGCGTGACCCAACCGGCCTGAGGTGCAAAGCGGTGGGGTTCAGCCTTACCCTCTTTCAGGATTCTTTCCTGGTTTTCTTTGTAGAGTCTGATGTCAAGATGCGAAGTCCTATGAGTATGCATGAATTCGAGACCGTGGATCTGGAATTCTGTGCCGCCAACCTGTGTGAGGCCTTTGTAACATTCGGTAGCTGCAGAATCCAGTCCTGAAGAGATTCACTCAAAATGAATTCTGACCTAACGGAAAGGTGTGGGTTTTACAAAGGTTTAACCAATTGCGACCATGATCAATACTTTCATGTCGGGACAGTGGACACTCCCAATTGAACTGAGAGAGTTCATACCGGACGATTACGGGAGCCTGGCCCACGTCTTTGGCTCAATCTTTCCTGATTACGACCGGACGCCGGAGGAATGGAGGTTTGAGGATGAGAGTCTCGACAAGTCGAAGTTCCATTTCAAACGATACTCATGCATAAGCAAAGAGGTCCAGGAACCGGTCGGATTCGGTCAGTGTCAACACATACCCTGGATGTATCATCCGAAGAAACTCTGGTTCGATATCTGGGTCGATCCACAACATCAGAGAAAGGGCATTGGGACCGCGCTATACCTGCGGCTGAACCAGGACTTCAAGGATCTCGGCACCATCACATCCTGGACTGGTGTAAGAGAAGACATGCCCTTCCCCATCAAGTTCGCCTTAGACCGGGGGTTCCATGAGAAGATGAGAGCTTGGGAATCACGTCTCAACCCAGCCACGGTTAACCTCTCAGCTTTCCAGAAATATGTGGACAAGACGTCTCAGCATCGAATCCACTTCGTCACATTAGCCGATGAAATGAACAACGACCCTGCATGCTACAGCAAACTCCATGCTCTGGTCCAAGCCGTCTCGGAAGATATTCCTCGGCCTGAACAGTTCACCCCGGTCTCTTTTGAGCAATGGTCGGCATTCGAGATGAAGAGTCCGAACTTGGTCCCGCAGGGCTACATGATAGCCAAAGATGGAGACAAGTATGTGGGGATGAGCACGGTGTGGAAGGCTCAGAAGGATCCCAAAGGACTCTATCAGGGATTAACAGGTGTCGTGCGCGATTACCGGGGGCGAGGAATAGCAGTCGCCTTGAAACTCAAGGTCATCGAATTCGCAAGGAACAACAAGTACGAGAAGCTCAAGACCTGGAACGACTCGACCAACGCACCGATGCTGGGGATCAACGTGAAGCTCGGCTTCAAACGAGAAGTGGGCTGGATAACTCTCGAGAAGAACCTGGCATAGATCATAATGAAATCGAAGCTCCCCGTTCTAACCCTCAAAGGTTCACCGCACCAGATCGGATACGATCACGGAAAGAAGGCACAGCCAGAAATAGAGAACAATATAGAGGTCTACTTTCGTCGCTTCAAAAGCGAAACCGAACTCTCCCATGATCTAGCTATCAGTCGAGCAGCGAAATTCCTAGAAGTGATCAACAAGGTCAGCCCAGAATACGCTGAAACAATGAAAGGCGTCGCCGTTGGCTCTGGCCAGGAACTCCTCGACATCACCGCATTGAACGTCCGATACGAACTGATGTACAGCCAATTCTCAAAGATCGGATTGAAGCCTGTGCCGAGGACTTTCGGCTGCACAGCCTTCGCTACACTTCCCGCAGCGGTCGAAAACGGGCATTTGATGATGGCCCAGAACTGGGACTGGATACCAGAGGTCAAAGGAATCTTCCTAAAAGTCAGAAACGAAAACGGCCCTGATGTTCTATCTTTTACCGAAGCGGGAGTTGTCGGGGGCAAGATTGGTTTGAACTCGGAAGGACTCGGCCTGCTAATCAACGGAATTGTGTCAAGCAAGGACGACTGGGCACGGCTCAAGAAACCCTTCCACGTAAGATGTTGGGAGATTCTCCGGTCGAAAACCATAGGAAAAGCGGCTAGAATAGTTTCACAGGGCGAGCGGAATTGTTCCGCTAACTTCATCCTGGGACAACAAAAAACAACCGAAAAGGGAAATGTGATTGATATCGAATCCGCCCCCGAGGCTGTCTGTGAACTCGGCCCGGACAGGGGAGCTGTTGCGCACACCAACCATTTTTCAGACCCGAAACTACTCGGTGTTAAGCAAGTTTTGGATGAAGAGCGGTTGTCTACGCTTCAACGTTATAGGAGAATTCAGAGGCTTTTGAATGGAACCGTGAGGGCCGGAGAAAAACTTGATCTCGCTTCAGCGAAGAGCATGTTGAGAGATCATTATGGGAAGCCCGAGTCTGTATGCCGTCACTCGAACCTGAAACTCCCCGAGTACGAGCGATACGAGACCGTAGTCTCTGTAATCATGGACATCCCAGCCAGAAAGCTTTGGGCTGCAATGGGATCGCCGTGCGCTACGGAATACAGGCTTATCAAACTCTGAAAAGGCCGCTTCGGGGTTCAGAGGGTTTTCAGAAGATCGCTTTCTATCCATGGATTAGATTGGGATCAGTCTTCAGCTTTGACTGATACTTGAATTTCGCTTCCTTACCGAATCATATTTCAATAAGAATGGGGCTATGCTGGTGAGTTCGTCCGATGCCCTCTCCTCAAAAACGCAAAGTTATCGAGAAGACTCGTGGTAGGGAAAATCGAGGAAGAAACTACCTCATAGCTACGGTTCTGATCATCCTTGCTGTGGGCGTTGGCTACTATGTCTACGCTGCCGCGACAGCGGGCAAACCAGACTTCATGATCGCTGCTCCCATTGGGGTAACGATTCATGCGGGAACTCCGACGATTACAACGATCAACGTGACGGCTGTAAACCAGTTTTCTGGAACAGTTCTTTTGACGGCGAAGGGGTCGCCTGGACTGACGGCAACGATCAGTCCTTCTTCGGTGACTGGATCGGGCACTGCCACCCTAACCACTTCCTCACCGACCAATGGTAGTTATACTGTAACAATTAACGCGACAAGTGGAGGTCTTGTCCACACCGTGACGCCCAAAGTAGCTACGCCAGTGTTCGCGACTCTAGTCACGTCGGCCGGAACAATAGTAGTCGAGCTGTACCAAGTTCAGGCCCCCAAGACTGTGACAAACTTTGTGAATCTCGCCGGGTCAGGATTCTATACTAACCTGACCTGGCACAGAATCGTCAAGGGTTTCGTGATTCAGACCGGGGATCCTACTACAATAAACGGTGGTGGTAACAGAGCTACGTGGGGATCAACTGGCTCGTCGCAGACTGTTCCCCTTGAGATCGTTAGCTCTCTTCGCAATAAACTAGGCTACCTTGGAATGGCCCGTTCCTCCGATCCGAACAGTGGCAGTTCCCAGTTCTACATCAACCTGGCCGACAACCCTAATCTTGACGGAGGTTACACAGTATTTGGGAAAGTAATCAGCGGTATGGATGTCGCCCTGACATTAGGGAATACTCCAGTCAGCTCTCAATATCAACCAAATGAGCCAGTCAACCCGGTATTCCTAACCAGCGTAACAATCACTAGTAGTCCCTAGCAGGCCCCTAACTCACGGCTTTAGGGTCCCGCTGCTGTTCGTAAGTAGTAGGCCCAGTATCCTTTCCATCGTCCGTATTTCTCTGCGATAACATGTAGCCTCTGAACGGCCATAGGCTTCCCATAGACTCTGCCCGCAGCCGCGATTAGTCGTTTTTCAATAGCCAGTTTTTCCATCCTGCCTAGACCTCGCAGAAGGATTAGTTTTGAGGAAAAGTCTCCTATTCCTCTGATGTTTTTCAGCCATTCCTCAACCTTGTCATAGTCAGCAGTTCTCAAGAACCTCTCATCTACTTCGTTGAATGCCTTGATTACGTGACCGAGGTATTCTTCTCGGCGCTCATGTTTGATCAGCCCCTTCAACTCTTCTTTGGGGGCTTCTGCAAGTTGGCCGGGCTCTGGGAAGGCTCGGTACACCTGACCGTTAACCTCGAGGCTCGTCCCGAAGCGCTCAAGCAATGCCTGCTTAGCTTTCCGCGCCGCATTCAACTGGTTCCGTTGTGAAAGTACGGCCCAGCAGGCGCATTCAAACGGAGTGAAGAACTTGACCTGATGCAGCCCGTAGAGCTTCTGAAGGACCGGTGCAAAGTTGGAATCATTGATCGCTATGCGATAGAACTGTTCTAGATCGTCTGAGAGGCTTAGGAAGAAGGAAATTCGGTCGATCACAACGTCTGTAAGACCACGAGAGAAAGGATGATCCGCAAAAAAAGTATACTTCAGTCCCGGCATTTTGATGGTTCCAGTTGGTCTAAGCTGGAAGACGATGGCTCGGCCTCCGACCCGGACTGCTTTTGTCATTGAGAGTTCGCTAACGGTTTGGTCTTCTCGCATCGGAGGAAACATTCCTAGAAAGTCGAGTGACTTTGCAAAGTCAAAAGGTGGGGTAGGTCTGAGCGAGCCTTCGTCCGAGTACAACACTATGATTGACCCTTCTTCCGGAATAAGCTGTATGACTGCATACTTAGGTAGGCCGGAGAGTCAGCTTCCTTGAACACAAAAAGAGAGAGGTCGGGTATGGTGCAAATCGTTGATGATCCAAGGAGAGTCGAAGATGCCTACGCCGATCAATACGAGAATCTTGCGAGAAAGGTCGCAAGTCTCGTCTCTAGTAGGAGCGGATTTATCGCAGAGATTGGATGTGGAAAAGGTCAGCTAACAATCCCATTGGCAAAGCTTCTCCCAAGACACCGATTCAACGTTGTTGACAAGTTCACAGGCGCCTACTCAGGGACCCTCACTCAGCTAAACAAGGCTCTATCTCCCGCGAAGCTGACGAGCCGGGTCAAGGTGCACAAAGCCGACTATCTAGACTGGCTATGGGAAGAATTCTCCGATAAGTATGTTGGAGTGATATCAAGCGAGTTTCTCCCGGAGATCGATTCCTACGAGCTTTCTATGTTCTCGTCAGAATGCCACCGGGTTACGAGACCCCGGGGGTCTTACCGTCCACTCATTTCTCTCGCCAATAGCCAGAAACCGTCGACAGAAGTTGATGATAGAGGCGGACACTAACCCGAAATGGACGAAGACCCCTCCCAAGGAATGGTTTTCTCCCAGACCAGGTAGTCTCAACGCTAAAGCGAGCGGAGTTTCGAAACATCCTGGTCAAGAGGATCAATAGCAATCTGATCATAAGAGCCCGCGCGG
>Ga0137415_10007104_pt1 | contig 11102 bp, 9 predicted proteins | sample CZODoug3_1_1_16f_FD_183082 | JGI IMG/M metagenome (GOLD analysis project Ga0137415, IMG submission 183082) | Vadose zone soil fungal communities from Angelo Coast Range Reserve, California, USA - CZODoug3_1_1_16fungal (Hybrid Assembly) | ecosystem: Environmental > Terrestrial > Soil > Vadose...
CACGGCGGCGCGAAGCAGTACCATCATGAGGAGGTGGGCACCAACTCGCGGCTCGACTCGCTCCAGGCCGCCGTCCTGCTGGCGAAGCTGCCGCACCTCGCGGCGTGGTCGGCGAGGCGTCGGGAGCACGCGGCGTATTACGCGCCCGGGTTTGCCGACCTTGCGGCGGTCCGCCCGCCGGCGACGGACCCTGCGAACGAGCACATCTTTCATCAGTACACCCTGCGCGTCGAGCGCCGGGACGAGTTGCAGGCGGAGTTGAAGCGCCAGGGGATCGGTAGCGCGGTCTATTATCCCGTGCCGCTGCACCTGCAGCCCTGCTTCAGCCATTTGGGGTACCGGCCGGGCCGGCTGCCCGAGTCGGAGCGGGCGTCCCGCGAGGTGCTGTCGCTGCCCGTCTACCCCGAGTTAACGCGCGAGCAGCTCGACCGGGTGATCGGGACGATCCGTGGTTTCTACCGGTGAGCCGCCTCAAGCTCGGCGTGATCGGCGCCGGTGCGTGGGGCCGAAACCACGTCCGCACCGCGGCTGGCCTGGCGGACGCCGAGCTGGCGGCGGTGTGCGACGCCGACGCCAAGGTACGCGAGCGCCTCGCGCGGCAGTACCCGTCCACGCACTTCACGGCGGACGCGGCCGACCTCCTGGGCCGCGTGGACGCGGTCGTGATCGCGTCGCCGGCGGCGACGCACGCCCGGTTCGCGTTGCAGTGCGTCGAGGCCGGAAAGCCGTGTCTGGTCGAAAAGCCGTTCGCCTTGAGCGTGCGGGACGCCGAAGCGGTAGCGCGGGCCGCCGCCGACGCCCGAGTTCCCGTGCTGGCGGGCCACCTCCTGGTGTTCCATCCCGCCGTGGAGCGGCTCCGGGCGCTGGTGCAGGGGGGAGATCTTGGGCGGATCTATTACATGTATGGTCTCCGCGTCAACCTGGGGCAGGTGCGCGCCGACGAGAACGCCCTGTGGAGCTTCGGGCCGCACGATGTCTCGGTGGCACTGTACTTGCTCGGTGAGAGCCCCATACGTGTAGCAGCGCAGGGGAGGAGCTATCTGCAGCCGAAAGTCGAGGACGTCGTCTTCCTGACCATGGAGTTCGGGAGCGGCGTGCTCGCGCACGTGCAATTGTCGTGGCTTGACCCTCACAAGGAACGGAAACTTACCGTGGTAGGGGCGAAACAAATGGTCGTGTTCGACGATATGGAGGCGCGCGAGAAGCTCCGTATCTATGACAAGGGCGTCGACCGGCCGCCGGACTACGGGTCCTACGGCGAGGCGCTGTCGGTTCGCGAAGGCGACATCTTCATTCCCAAGATCCCCAACGTGGAGCCGCTCTCGGCTGAGATTGGCCACTTCATCCGCGTGGCGCGGCGCGAAGAGCCACCGCGGGCCGGGGCGGAGGACGGAGTGCGCGTGGTGCGGGTGCTGGACGCGGCCACGCGCTCCTTGGCGACGGGCGGGGCGCCCGTTCAGCTATGAGCCCGGCCACCCAGTCCCCGGCCGACCTCCTGGTCGCGAAGGCGCAGGACCGCTCCGCGCTGATCGGGATCGTCGGCCTCGGCTACGTGGGTCTGCCGCTCGCGATGGAGTTCGCGCGCGCCGGCTTCCGCGTGCTCGGGTTCGACGTGAGCAAGGCGGTCGTGGATGGTCTGACGCAGGGACGCTCCCACGTTCAGGATGTGCCGAGCGCGGAGGTGGCGCGCTACACCAAGGACGGCAAGTTCGCCGTGACCTCCGACCTGGCGCGGCTGCGCGAGCCCGACGTCGTATCGATTTGCGTGCCCACGCCGCTCTCGAAGACCAAGGATCCCGATGTGAGCTACGTGCTCGCCGCGACGAACGCGGTGAAGCAGGCACTCCGGCGCGGCCAGCTCATCGTGCTCGAATCCACGACGTATCCCGGCACCACGCGCGAGCTGATGTTGCCCGCGCTCGATGGCACGGGGCTCAAGGTGGGCGACGACTTCTTTCTCGCGTTCTCCCCCGAGCGGGTCGACCCGGGCAACCCGAAGTGGAACACGCACAACACGCCCAAGGTGGTGGGGGGGATCACGGCGGCGTGTCGGCGCGTGGCGATGGCGATCTACGAGCCGGCGATCGAACGGCTCGTGGCCGTGTCTTCCACGGAAGCCGCCGAGCTGGTGAAGATTCTCGAAAACACGTTTCGCAGCGTGAACATCGGGCTGGTCAACGAGATGGCGATCGTGTGCGACAAGCTCGGCGTCGACGTGTGGGAGGTGATCGAGGCCGCGGCGACGAAGCCGTTCGGTTTCATGAAGTTCACCCCGGGCCCCGGCGTCGGGGGGCATTGCATCCCGCTCGATCCGCACTACCTCGCGTGGAAGATGCGGACGCTCAACTACCGCACGCGGTTCATCGAGCTGGCGGGTGAGATCAACGCCGGGATGCCGGAATTCTGGGTAGCGCGGGTGGTCGACCGCCTCAACGAGCAGGGGCGCGCGGCGCGGGGCAGCAAGGTGCTGGTCGTGGGCGTTGCCTATAAGAAGGACATCGACGACATCCGCGAGAGCCCGGCACTCGACGTGATCCGCCTGTTGCACCGGCGCGGCGCGGTGGTTTCCTATCACGACGCGCACGTCCGGAGGCTCAAGGACGAAGACATCGAACTCGCCTCGGTCCCCCTCACCTCTGAGACACTCGCGGCCGCCGATTGCGTCGTGATCGTGACCGATCATTCGGATGTCGACTACGCCCTCGTCGAGCGCTGCGCGCGTCTCGTCGTCGATACGCGGAACGCACTCGCGAAGGTCAGGCCCCGGGACCAGGAGCGGTGAAGGTCACCGTCGTCGGCACCGGGTACGTCGGTCTGGTGATCGGCGCGTGCCTCGCCGAAACGGGTAATGACGTCATCTGCGCGGATGTAGACTCCGACAAAATCGAGGGCCTGCGGCACAATCGCCTCCCGATTCACGAGCCGGGGCTCGAGCCGCTGGTCGTGCGCAACCAGCGCGACGGCCGCCTGGAGTTCACCACCGACGTCGGCGCCGCGATCGAGCGCTCGGATGTGGTCTTTATCGCCGTGGGCACACCGCCCGACGAGGACGGCTCGGCCGACCTGCAGCACGTGCTGGACGTGGCGCGCACGATCGGACAACACATGAACCGGTCCAAGCTGATCGTCACCAAGAGCACGGTGCCGGTGGGCACGGCCGAGCGGGTTCGCGCCGAGATCGCCAAGCATACGAGCACCGCGTTTCACATCTGCGCTAACCCCGAGTTCCTCAAGGAAGGGGCTGCCGTCGAGGACTTCATGAAACCGGACCGCGTGGTGGTCGGCGTGGACTCGGCGGAGGCCGCGGAGACTCTCGGGCAGTTGTATGCGCCGTTTGTGCGGACCGGCAATCCGATCATTTTCATGGACCTGTCGTCGGCGGAGATGACCAAATACGCGGCCAACGCGATGCTGGCGACGCGCATTTCGTTCATGAATCAGATCGCCCTGCTGTGCGACGCCGTCGGGGCGGATGTGACCCTCGTCCGCAAGGGGATCGGGACGGATCGGCGCATCGGACCGGCGTTCCTGTTCCCGGGGCCGGGCTATGGCGGATCATGCTTCCCGAAGGACGTGAAGGCGCTGATTCGTGTGGGCGAAGACCGCCGGGTGCCGCTGCACATCCTGGCGGCCGTCGAGACCGCGAACGAGCGGCAGAAGCGCGTGCTCTTCGAGAAACTCGCCCGGCGCCTCGGGGACGGGCTGCGGGGCGCCACGGTCGCCGTCTGGGGGCTCGCGTTCAAGGCCGAAACCGACGACGTACGCGAGAGCCCGGCGCTCGTACTGGTGGAGCAGCTGCTGGCCGCGGGGGCGCGGGTGCGCGTGCACGACCCCGCGGCCCTGGCCTCCGCTCGTCGCCTCCTGGGGGACCGGGTGACCTACGCGAAGAGCGTGTACGACGCCGTGGACGGCGCGAGCGCGCTCGCGATCGTCACCGAATGGCTCGAGTATCGAAACCCCGACTTCGACCGGATCAAGCGGGCGTTGTCCCGGCCCGTGATCGTCGATGGACGGAACCTGTACGACCCGCAGCGCATGGCCCGGCTCGGGTTCATCTATGAGAGCATCGGTCGCCCCGTGGCATGCGCGCCCTCGTAACCGGCGCCGGCGGGTTTCTCGGCTCGCACCTGTGCGACCGCCTGCTCGCGCTCGGCCACCGCGTGGTCGGGATGGACAACTTCATCACCGGCAACCGGTCCAACCTCACGCATTTGAAGAGCCACCCAAGCTTCCAGCTGTTCCAGCACGACGTGACCACCTTCATCGAGGTCGAGGGACCCGTCGAGGGCGTGTTCCACTTCGCGAGCCCGGCCAGCCCCGTCGACTATCTGGAGTTGCCCATCCAGACGCTCAAGGTGGGATCACTCGGCACCCACAAGGCTCTCGGCCTCGCGAAGGCGAAAGGCGCGCGATTTTTGCTCGCGTCGACGTCGGAAGTGTACGGCGATCCGCTCGTGCATCCCCAGCCGGAGAGCTACTGGGGGAATGTGAACCCGGTCGGCCCGCGGGGCGTCTATGACGAGGCCAAGCGCTTTGCGGAGGCCATGACCATGGCCTATCATCGCTACCACCAGCTCGACACTCGGATCGTCCGGATCTTCAACACGTACGGTCCCCGCATGCGGCCCCACGACGGCCGTGTGGTGTCGAACTTCATCGTGCAGGCGCTCAAGGGCGAGCCGCTCACCCTGTACGGAGACGGCTCGCAAACGCGCTCGTTCTGCTACGTGGACGACCTCGTCGAAGGCATCGTGAGGCTGTTCGAGCGCGGCGGAGCCGAGCCGACGAACATCGGCAACCCCAACGAGTTCACGGTGCGGCAGCTGGCGGAGTTGGTGCTGCGACTCACCGGGAGCCGGAGCCGCATCGTCGAGCGGCCCCTTCCCACCGACGATCCCAAAGTCCGCCAGCCCGATATCCGGCGGGCCCGCGAAACGCTCGGGTGGGACCCGAAGGTCTCACTGGAAGACGGGCTGCGGCGCACCATCGAGTATTTCCGCGGGCTCACGACGGCGTGAGCGTCCGTCTGCTCGTCACGGGCGCGGCCGGGTTCATCGGCTCGCACGTGTGCGAGGCGTTGCTCGCCCGGGGTGACGAGGTCGTAGGCCTCGACAACTTCGATCCCTTCTACCCCCGCGCGGTGAAGGAGCGGAACCTCGACGGGGTGCGCCGCGCCCACGGGTTCCGCTTCGTCGAGGCGGACATCGTTCACGACGCGCTCCCGCTCGACGGCGTGTCGGTCGTGCTGCACCTCGCGGCACGCCCCGGTGTGCGCCCCTCGCTCGAGGACCCCGCTTCCTACAGCGAGACCAACGTGACGGGGACGGTGCGCGTGCTCGAGGCCGCGCGGCGCGCCGGCGTGCGACGCATCGTGTTCGGGTCGTCATCCTCGGTGTACGGCGACGCCACCCCCGCGCCTTTCGCGGAGGACACGGCGGCGGTGTGGCCCATCTCGCCCTACGCCGCCAGCAAGCGCGCCGGGGAGCTGATGGCGCATGCGTTCGCGCACCTGTACGGCATGCAGATCGCCTGCCTGCGGTTCTTCACGGTGTACGGCCCACGCCAGCGGCCCGACCTCGCGATCCACCGGTTCACCCGCCTCATCGCCTCCGGCGAGCCGGTCCGGATGCACGGGGACGGGTCGAGCGAGCGCGACTATACCTATATTACGGATTGCGTGGACGGCGTCCTCGCCGCCGTGGAATGGACCGCCCGGCCCCGGCCGGGGGGGCTGGCCGAACCGATCAATATCGGTGGTGGGGCGCGGGTGCGCCTCGACCGGCTGATCGAGCTGATCGGGCGGGCCCTGGGGCGCGAGGTCCGGATCGAGCGCCACGGCGACCAGCCCGGTGACGTGCGGCTCACCGCGGCGGACCTGCGTCGCGCCGAGCGCGAGCTGGGGTACCGCCCCGCGGTCGGCATCGAGGAAGGCATTCGGCAGTTCGTCCGCTGGCACGAGGCAATACATGGACGTGAGCGCTGAGCATTTGGTGGAGCAGGCACGGGAACGGTTTCAGCTGCAGGACTACTACGGGGCCATCCACCTCCTCGAGGAGGTGGTCACGGCCGGCCGCGCGTTCGCCGATGCGCACCACATCCTCGGCCTGTGCTACTCGCTCGTGGGCCAGCAGGATCAGGCCCTCGCGCAGCTCGACCGCGCGCTGGGGCTCAACCCCCATTACGTCGAAGCGTTGGTGCACCGCGCCATCGTCCTGAACGAGCTGGGGCGCGAGGCAGAAGCGGATGCGGCGTTTCGGCGCGCCGCACAGGTCGGAGGGGAGCCGCGACAAGGGTTCGCGGCACACGTGGCCTCGAAGCTCGCGAACCAGCACGCCGCCCTGGGCGATGCGTACCTCGGGGCCGGCGGCTTGACCCAGGCGATCGGGCAGTACCAGGAGGCGCTCGCCCTGGGACCGGCGTTTCACGACCTGCGCTACAAGCTGGGGGGCATGCTGCTCGAGGCTGGGCGCGCACTGGACGCGCGCGAGCACTTCGAGATCATCGTGCGCGCGCGTCCCACCTATCTCGACGCGGCCGCTATGCTCGGGCTCGCCTGCTACCTCGCCGGGGACGGGCTCGCGGCCAAGGCGGTGTGGGAGGAATGCCGCGAGCGCCGACCGGAGGATCCGCGGGTGGAAGCCTACCTGGCCATGCTGGCCCGCAACGACTCGGCGGTGGCGGTGGGCGTGCCGGCTTCTGGAGGGGACGGCGATCCGCCGTCCTCCGCGAGCCGATCCGGTCGGAGGAAGAAGTCGTGAGACGCTGGGTCCTGCTGGGTGTCGCACTCGGCCTCGCCTGCCAGCCGAGCGCCGCCGACCACGAGGAGCTGGGCGACCGTGCGTATGCGGCGGGGGCGTACCGCGATGCCCTCGCCGAATACCAACTCGGCTTGAAGGCCCACCCTGGGAGCGCGGACCTGAACGCCAAGACCGCGGCGGCGGCCCTGCACGTCGGTGAATACGCCACGGCGGTGGACGCCTATGTCCTGCTCGGGCAGCGGGACGGCTCGCGCGGCGGGGAAGCCGCGGACGGCCTCGAGCGGGTCGCCCGCGCGGCGCTGGGCGCCAATGATCGCACCGATGCGGCAAGGGGGCTGGCGGGGCTCCGGGCCATCGCGCCCACCCGGCCACTCGGCCGCTACACGCGGCTGGCGGCTCTCGACGCCGCCGACCGCGGGGACACCGCCGGCGCGATGGCGCTCCTCCCGGGTGCGGTCGCCGCCGCCGTGGACGCGCGCATGGCCGACTCACTCCTGTTCGTGTATGGGATGGCGGCGGTGCGGGCGCGCGATTGTGTCACGGCCGTGCCGGCATTCGAGGGCGTGATCCGGCGGCAGCGGGAGCCCGCGGTCGCGGACCGCGCGCGCGAGGGGCTGGGGTTGTGCTCGCTGGTCGAAGGTCAACGGCTGCTCGAAAAGGGCAAGCCCAGCGAGGCGGAAGACTGGTTCCGGCGGGCTACCGCGCCCGGGTCGCCCGCGGACGTGGCGCGGGGCGCGTTTCTCGGCCTTGGAGACGTGAAGCTCGCGCAGGGCGACGTGGCGGCGGCATTGGAAAGCTACCAGCAGGCGCTGGTGGGCGGCACGCCCGGCGACACCATTACCCAACGGGCGCAGGAGAAGATCAACGCCCTCGGCAAGGCGGACGCGCCGTCGCCGCCGAACCAACCATGAGGCCCATGCGTCGCTTCCTGCTCATCGCCGCTGCCGCCCTCCTCGCGGCGTGCCACCATGGCCCCCGTGTCGTGCCCGCTCCGGATACGGTCGCCGAACTGGCGAAGGCACGTGCCCAGTTTCGCGGAGGGAAGTTCGGCGGGGCGCTCGTGTCGTTCCGCCGGCTCACCATCGAGCTGGGGCCCGGCCAGCCCGAGGTGGCGGACGTGCGATACCATCTCGCCGAGTGTTACTTCCAGACGGGGGACCACGTTCAGGCGGCCCACGAGTTCCGCCAGGTCGCGGATCAGTACGCGACGAGCGAGTATGCTCCGCTGGCCCTGCTGCGGGCGGGCGATGCGAACCTGCGGCTGTGGCGCAAGCCGGAGCTGGATCCGTCCTACGGTGAGACGGCGCTCGCCATCTACCAGGAGTTGGCGGGGCGCTATCCGGGGACCGAGGCCGCGGCGCGGGCGCAAGTGCACGTGCAGCAGCTCCGGGAGCAGTTTTCCCGAAAAGATTACATGAACGGGATGTTCTACTTCCGGCGACGTGCCTACGATTCTGCGATCATCTACTTCAAGGACGTGATCGCGACCTATCCCGGGACGTCGAGTGTCCCCGACGCGCTGATGCGGCTGGTGGACAGCTATCGTGTCATCGGGTACGGCGACGAGCTGAAGGAGACCTGCGGGCACCTGCGACGCTACTTTCCGCAGACCGAGGGGCTCGGGAAGTCCTGCCCGGCCGACTCGAGCACCGCCGCACCTTCCTGACCTCGCGTGGAGGCCCTGTTCGGCGGCTCGTTCGATCCGGTGCATGTCGGGCACCTGGTCGCCGCGGAAGCCGCAGGGGAAGCGCTCGCTGCCCGAGTTCGGTTCGTCCCGGCGCGCGTCCAACCGCTCAAGCGGGCGGCGCATGAGGCCGGACCGGAGCAGCGGGCGGAGATGTTGGACCTCGCGGTCGCGGGGAACCCGCGCCTGACCGTCGAGCGCATCGAGCTCACGCTCCCCGCTCCGTCATACACGGTCCGGACGCTCCAGGCGTTGGCCGAGCGAGAGCCCGGGAACCGGTTCACGTTGTTGCTTGGTGCGGACGCCGCCGCCGAGCTGGGCGCCTGGTACCAGGTCGACGCGCTGCCCGCGCTGGCGGACGTGGTGGTGTTCGCGCGACCGGGAGCGCCGCTCCCCCGGCATCCGGCCATCCGCCGGGTTGTCGAGGTGCCGGCGGTGGACGTATCGGCCACGATGATCCGGGAGCGCGTGCGGCAGGCCCGCTCCATCCGCTATCTGGTGCCCGATGCGGTCCGCGAATACATCGCGGCGCGCGGGCTGTATCGCGAATAGAGGGCTGATGCACAAGGGTTGGTTCACCAAGATCTTCGGGACGCAGTTCCAGCGGGAGCTGAAACGGATCCGCCCGATCGTGGATGCCATTCATCGCCACGAGGAGCGGCTCAAGGCGCTGTCGGACGACGAGCTGCGGCGTCAGACACCAAAGCTGCGCGGCCTCATCGCCGAGCCCACGGGAACGCTCGCCGCGGAGGTCGAGCGGCTGAAACGGGAGAAGCACGACTGCCCGGACGCGGACCAGCGCGTGGAGCTCAGCCAAAAGCTGGCCCAGGCCGAAGCGGCCTACGTGAAAGCGCTCCAGGGAGCGCTGAGCGACGTGCTCCCGGAGGCCTTCGCCACGGTCCGCGAGGCGTGCCGTCGGCTGGTGGGCAGCGAGGTGGTGGTCACGGGCCATGCCCTCAAGTGGGACATGGTGCCGTACGACGTCCAGCTCATCGGTGGCATCGTGCTGCACCAGGGGAAGATCGCCGAGATGGCGACCGGCGAGGGCAAGACGTTGGTGGCGACCCTCCCGCTGTACCTGAATGCGCTCGCGGGCCGGGGCGCCCATCTCGTCACCGTCAACAACTACCTCGCCCGTCGCGACTCGCAGTGGATGGGCCATCTCTTCACGTGGCTCGGTCTCACGGTCGGCTGTATCGACGACACGGAGCCGTCGACGCCGGAGCGCCGGGCGGCCTATCTGTGCGACATCACGTACGGTACGAACAACGAGTTCGGCTTCGACTACCTGCGCGACAACATGGTGTTCACGCTGGAGCAGCGCGTCCAACGGAGCCATGCCTACGCGATCATCGACGAGGTCGACTCGATTCTGATCGACGAGGCCCGCACGCCGCTCATCATCTCGGGCGCGGTCGGGAGCGAGTCGGACGAGAAATACGCGCAGTTCAACACCCAGGTCGTGCAGTTGGTGCGGAAGCAGACCGCCATCGTGAACGACCTCATCGCCCGGGCGGAGCCGCTGGTCGCGGACGACAAGACCGCGCACGAGGGTGCGGTCCTCCTGTACCAGGCGCAGCTCGGGATGCCCAAGAACAAGAAGCTCCTGAAGCTGCTGCAGGAGCCGGGAGTGAAGACTCAGGTCCAGCGCGTGGAGCTCGACGTGCTGGCCGACCGGAAGCTGCCGGCGCGCGAGCAGAAGATGCGCAACGTCGAGGAAGACCTCTACTTCGTGCTCGACGAGCGGGGGCACTCCGTGCACTTGACGGACAAGGGCGTGGAGACCATGTCGCCCCAGGATCCGAACCTGTTCGTGGTTCCGGATATTTCGCACGCCGTGCACGAGATCGAGCGCGACGAGAGCCTCTCGCCCACGGAGAAGATCGAGCGTCGTCGCCAGGTCGAGGCGGACTACGCCAAGAAGAGCGAGACGCTGCACATCATCCACAAGCTGCTCCAGGCGCATGCGCTGTACGAGCGGGAGGTGGACTACGTCGTGCAGGAGGGCAAGGTCCTGATCGTCGACGAGTTCACGGGGCGCCTGATGCACGGGCGGCGCTGGTCGGAGGGCCTGCACCAGGCCGTCGAAGCGAAGGAGGGCGTGGCCGTCCAGGAGGAGAGCCAGACCTTGGCCACCATCACCATCCAGAACTACTTCCGGATGTACGACAAGCTCGCCGGTATGACGGGCACGGCGGAGACCGAGGAGACCGAGTTCTTCCAGATCTACGGGCTCGAGGTCGTCGTGATCCCGACCAACCGCCCGGTGCGCCGCGTGGACAAGCACGACCTCATCTACAAGACGCGAAGCGAGAAATACAAGGCGATCCTCGACGAGGTCGAGCGACAGCACGAGCGCGGCCTGCCGATCCTCGTGGGCACCGTCAACGTGGACGTGTCCGAAACGCTGTCGCGCATGCTCAAGCGCCGTGGCTTCCGGCACGAGGTGCTGAACGCCAAGTACCACCAGCGGGAGGCGGAGATCGTGGCGCAGGCGGGCCAGCCGGGCTCCATCACGATCGCGACCAACATGGCGGGCCGCGGGACCGACATCAAGCTCGGGCCCGGGGTGAAGAAGTGTCAGGTGTGCGGGATCACGGCGCACGAAGCCCCCTTCGGCCAGCAGATCGAGCGGCCTGACCTCCCGGCCGAGGAGATCA
>Ga0137415_10007105_pt1 | contig 11102 bp, 11 predicted proteins | sample CZODoug3_1_1_16f_FD_183082 | JGI IMG/M metagenome (GOLD analysis project Ga0137415, IMG submission 183082) | Vadose zone soil fungal communities from Angelo Coast Range Reserve, California, USA - CZODoug3_1_1_16fungal (Hybrid Assembly) | ecosystem: Environmental > Terrestrial > Soil > Vadose...
CAGCCTGAGGAACTCGTGAGGATCGAACCGCGGCATGACTACGGCGTGGTGGCCCAAGAGTAGGCCCGCGGTCAGATTGTTCACCGCGGTGTTGTGGGTCAACGGAAGTGAGACCAATTGGACGTCACCTTCTTGCGCGCCCAAGGCGTAACCGCTCAGAAGTGACAACCGGCTGTCGGTGCCTGCGTCGATCAGCTTGGGCCGCCCGGTGCTTCCACCGGAGGTCATGGACTTCCAAATCGGCGACACCGCTTCCGGCAACCCGGTCGACGCGCGTGACCCAGCCACGGTGAAGCCCGCGGGAAGGCTGGGTGTTTGGCCGCGTGGATCCGCGCGACCCACGATCAGGGCCCGCGGTTTGAGGTCGAGAATGGCCGCGAATTCCGCATCCGGGAGCCGGGCCGACAGCGGCTGCGGTGTTGCGCCCAGCTTCCAGCACGCTATGAGCGCCTCGATCATCTCGATCGAGTTCGGCAACGCGATGGATACGTAGTCGCCGACGCCCACCCCCCGCGCGGCATACTCGCGGGCCAGCCGGTTGGTCGAGGCATCGAGTTCAGCACGGCTCACGGTGCGGCCCTGACATGTCACGGCGACAGCGTCGGGTTGGGCTGCCGCCAGTGCCGACAGCTGTGTGCTGATCGGCGGGATGGGTTGCGTCATCAGTATCCGCCTTTGAGGGAGAAGATCTTTCGCGGGTTGTCGACCAACATCGTGTGAAGCTGTTCTTCGGTCACGCCGTGAGACTTCAGAGCTGGAATCACGTCGTCGTGGATGTGCAAGTAATGCCAGTTGGGCAGAATCGCCGGCAGCATGTGCTCGGGTAGCGCCTCCCAATAGCACGATGCGTCATGAGACAGCACCATCTTGTCGGCGTGGCCACGCTCACACATCGTGGCGACGGTCTTCACCCGATCCTCGGTCGACAGCAGAGCGTCGATTCCGAATCGATCCATGCCGATGTAGGAGCCGTTGACGATGAGTTCCTCGAGGTAGTCGAGGTCGGTGGTATCACCGGAGTGACCGATCACCACGCGGGTCAAATCAACGCCTTCCTCGGCGAAGATCTTCTGCTGATCCAAGCCTCGACGGCTCGCCGCGTGGGTGTGCGTGGATATCGGTACTCCGGTCTGTCGATGAGCTTGTGCCACCGCGCGCAAGACTCGTTCCACACCAGGCGTGACTCCGGGTTCGTCGGTGGCGCACTTGAGGATTGCTGCTCTTACGCCGGTGTCGGCGATGCCGTGCTCGATGTCGCGCACGAACATCTCCGTCATGATCTCCGGACCGCCGAGCGTCGCGCCCGGCCCGAGGTGATGAAAGCGGATGGGAAGGTCGTTGTAGGTGTACAAGCCCGTGGCGACCACGATGTTCAGCTCGGTGCGCTGTGCGATGCGCACGATTCGGGGGATGTAGCGTCCGATGCCGATCACGGTCAAGTCCACGATGGTGTCGACACCTCCGGACTTCAGCTCGTCAAGCCGTGCGATGGCGTCGACTTCCCGCTGGGCGCCGTCGCCCCAGTCCTCCGGATAGTTCTGCATGATTTCGGTTGTCATGAGGAACACGTGCTCGTGCATGAGGGTCACACCCAAGTCGCTCATGCCGATGGGGCCTCGCGCGGTACTGACGTGAAGGTCATCCATGTTCAGTGGTCGCCGTTCTTCTAGAAAGCCGAATCAGTGCATGTTGGCCGTCACGACGGGTGAGGACTTGTGAGCCTTTCCTGACGTGAGCCAAGGAGTATGCAGACGAGGACGCCGAATTCACTGAACGGCCTTGCTCGAAGACCCGTCGACACGGCCCTCCGGACCCTGTGGTCGGTATTTCACACGGATGGTGACGCAACATGGCTGTCAAGGCCTGCTGATTGCAGTACTCGACCGCAATCCGCCGGTGTTCGCCGCCAAGTCGCACACCGTGACGCTGCCCGAGACCTTCAAGCAGTCGGTGCGCATCGTGCAGGACGCCGGTTGGGACAACGTTGGTCTGCATGACGCGGTGGGGGGCCAGCACCTGCTGGGCGATGTCATGGCTGTTCTCGGTGGTGAAACTCAGATCGGCTGTTCCCGCTCCGACCCCGAGCGCGTCGACCAGCGTGTTTCGGTCCGTCCATTCAATGAGTTGGGGCTCCGCCTTGGCACCGATGGCGTCCGGGTTGATGGGCATTGAGGCTTCCTTTGGCGGTTGAGAGGCAAGTCCGGCGCAGCGGGTGACCTCAGGCGTGTTCGGGTATTCCCAGCGGTTCGGCCAGGGCGGCGAGCGTGGCGAGGAGCTGATCGGGGTTGAGTACCTGGATTGCAACGTGGTCGGCGCCTGCCACCAGATGTGCGCTGAGCCGGTCGGCGATGTCGGCGGCGGTTCCGTGGGCGATCAAGGCGTCGATCAATCGGTCACTACCCGGGCTCGCCAGATCGGCATCGGTGAAGCCAAGCCTTTTCCAGTTGTTCCGGTAATTGGACAGGCTGAGGTAGAAATCGATGATCGGACGCCCGATTTCGCGTGCCTTCTCGGCGTCGGTGTCCAGCACCACTGCCTGCTGAGGAGCCAGAAAGACGGTCGCGTCGAGTGATTCGCGCGCCACGCGAGTGTGGGCAGCTGTGGTGAGGAAGGGGTGTGCACCGGCGCTCCGTCGCGCCGCCAGGTCGAGGACCTTGGGCCCCAGGGCTGCTAACACCCGCCGACTCGCCGGCACCGACTCGTCGTCAAGCACGTCGAGGTAGGAGACGAGCGCTTCGAAGGGCTTCTGATACTCATCGGTGTGCTCGCGGTGTCCTGCCCCGAGGCCGAGCAGGAAGCGTCCGGGGAACGCCTTCTCGACTCGGTGATATGACTCGGCCACCTCTACGGCGTTCGCCGACCAGATGTTGACGATTCCGGTAGCAACACGAAGCATCTCGGTCTGCTCAAGAATCGGCTCGACGAACGACAGATCCGGCGGCGGAGATCCGCCCACCCACACCGCGCCGTAACCAAGCCTTTCGATTTCGACGGCTTGGTCAGGTTTGACGGGGCCGGCAGTCCAGACACCGTAGTGACCGAACCGTGGTCCGTGTGGCACAGCGTCTTTCATCTATGTCCTTCCCGTCGTGAGACTGGCCGTTGTCGTGGTGGTATCGACGACGTGGGCTCGTCAGTGTGGGGCGAAACCGATCGCGCCGGCGACAGGTTGAAAACCTGGTCGAGAACGTTGCTCTTGTAGTGGTTCATGGTGGTTCTTTTTCCTTCGATAGCTCATAGGTGTTCGTCGCGTGTGTTCGGGCATGGACGACGTGTCATCCCGACCGGCATCACACGGCGCGAGGTCCGGATTCCGACATGACCTGCAGGGGATGGTCGCCAAGAAGTGACAGCCGAAGACATACGTAAGCGCGCTTCATCTGGGCGGAAACCTCTCCTACCCGGACATGCCCCACAGACACGCGGTGCACGGGAACGGTGCCGTGCCGCATCGCGTAGTCAGCCACGGCGCGCCTCGGATCGGCCACGTCGACGAGATTGAGCTGTTCCAGGTCCGCCAGGTACAGGCGTAGCTCTTCGTCGCGTTTGCGGCTACGGACCGGATGGATGTCCATGGCCACGATGATCCAGCGATCCGGCGATAAACCGACCAATTGCTCCATCGGCAAACCTTCGGCGATGTCTTCCTCCAGTGCTGCGGCTCCGACCCAGTCGTAGAACGCCGGACCTTCGATTGGTGCCGTTGTCGAGTCTGTTGGAGGCAATGGCACCGCGGTCTCCGGCATTGGTGCGCAATCTGTTTCGGGAGTACCACCATGGTTGTTGCGCTGATAGGTCACGTCGAGGTGCTCCGCACGTCAGGTGGCCGCCGCACGGGCCGACTCCGACGGGTCAGCGTGGGGCATGGCTTGAGCGTCAGGTGTCGTGAACATGCGCCTGGCGACGGCCCTGTGGCGTTGCGGATCGCAGGACGATACTGGGCGAGCAGATTCTTGGCCGCTGATCCCCCGGCTGGACTGGGACTTCGGTCCCGAGCGACGACTACGAACGGGAAATGCCCCGCAACAACGTCATTCACGGGTAGCCTCTCCGTGGATGTCGTTCGCCGCACGGTACTTCCCGACGTTCGTCAGTCGCGATGTGGCACCGGCATCGGAGCTCGACGAGCCGCCGATGTTGATGGCAGGATCACCGCTAACACATGCCGCGGGCTGTCGCGTCGACACCGTCCGCGCATACGCCAGGCGTATGCGCTCCTCGAAGGCCAGTACTGCTTTCAGTGGCCGCAACATAACGGTGAGCTGATCGATCAGTCCATCGTCGCGGTAATGGAGTAGGTCGCAGCCTTGAATCTCGAAGTCGCCCAGTCGCGCGCTGAAGAGCAAGACGTGATCGTCGCCCGAGGAGGAGCTGATTTCGTGCTCGTAGGTGAATTCTTCGAAAACCGTTGAGACTGCGCGCAGGACATCGATCACTGCGGCACGTCCGCGGTAGATTCGACGAGCGATCGGCGACCGCATCCTGATGTCATCGGTGAAGAGCTCGCTTACTGCGTCGAAGTCGTGGGCCTCGACGGCTGTTCGGAACGTTGGGGGCATGATCCGTCTCCTCGTTTGTCATATCCCGGGTTCGCGAGTCACCCGAGACGGATCGCAGGCCTGCGGCACTGCGGTGCGTCGAGACGCGGGTGGGCTGGCTGGTGATCCGCCGGTCACGATCGTGCAATCTGCGCGGCCAGTTCGAGCACCGGTTGGACTAAATGTCCGACGGTCGCGGCATTCTCGTTGGAGGCATTGCCTGCACTGTGCCGCGCGCCGATGCCGTGGAGGATGGCGGCGGCTCTGAACAGGTTGTACGCGTGGTGAAACGCGAAGTCATCGGGCCGATTGCGTTGCGAGCGGACAGAGTAGCGGTCGATGACGGCCTCGTATGAGGGGATGCCGAGGTCAACCAGGTCGGCGCTGAGTAGTGACGGCCCGCCAACCTGGTTGACCGGGACGATCCAGTTGAGGAGGAAGTAACTCAGGTCTGCCATCGGGCTTCCGAGTGTCGCCAACTCCCAGTCGATGACGCCGATGATGGAGGGTTCACCGTGCGCGAAGACGACGTTGTCGAGCCGATAGTCACCATGGACCAGCGTGACTTCGTCATCGGTCGGTGTGTGCAGGGTCAGCCAGTCCGCCAGCCCGTCCGCCTCAACGGGATAGTTTCCGGTGGCGCGCATCTGGCCGTGCCATCGTTGAATCTGCCGCAAGTAGTAGTCGGTGCGGGGACCAAAGTCACCGAGACCTACCGCGTCGATGTCGATGGCGTGGAGGTCGGCGAGTGTGTCGGTCAGCGCGAAGTAGATGAGCTCACGTTCGGCACGTTGGGCGTCGGCGAGGAGGGGATTCCAGAAGATTCGTCCGTCAAGGTAGGACATCAGGTAGAACGGGCTACCGATGACTGAAGGGTCGGAGCATTCGTGGATCACCTCGGGCACCGGGAATCCGGCGGACGCGACGGCGCTCATCACCCGAGCTTCGCGATCGATCGCGTGTGCCGACGACAGCACCGTCCCCGGCGGCTTGCGCCGCAGGACGAATCTCCTACCTGCGCCCTCGATGAGATACGTCGGATTGGATTGCCCGCCAGTGAATTTGGAAACCTGCACACCGGATTCCAGTTCGGGTATCACCGCCATGAGGTGGCGGCGCAGTGACTCCGCGTCGATCTTCAGCCGCGCGGGTACATCTCGAGTCGATGCTTGGCGGGTCACGCGGAGGTTCCTTGCTCGGCCAGTTCGTACCTCCCGATAGCGCGGGTATGAACTTCGTCGGGACCGTCCGCGAAGCGGATGGCCCGAGCGGCCAGGAACAGGTGCGGCAGCACGGTGTCCTGAGACAGGCCGGCGGCACCATGAGCTTGTATCGCGACGTCGACGACAGCCTGCGCCATTCGAGGTGTGGCGACCTTGACCATCGCGATGTGCTTCTTGGCGGCCTTGCTGCCCCCCTGGTCCATGGCAGCGGCGGCATGCATGGTCAACAATCGCGCCTGGTCAATGGCGATGCGCGCATTGGCGACCCGGTCGAGCCACACCGATTGACGGGCCAGCGGCTTGCCGAAGGCGATCCGTGTCGTGAGCCGTTGACACATCAGGCTCAACGCCTCTTCCGCAGCGCCGATCAATCGCATGCAGTGGTGAATGCGGCCGGGCCCCAATCGGCCTTGGGCAATCTCGAAACCGCGTCCCTCACCGAGGATAAGGTTGGCCGCGGGCACCCGCACGTCCTCGAGGGTCACTTCGGCGTGGCCCACGGGTGCGTCGTCGTAACCGAAGGTGGTCAGCATCCGCTCGACCCGCAGGCCGGGTGTGTCGGCGGGCACGATGATCATGGATTGCCGGCGATGGGGTTCTGCGTCGGGATCGGTCAGCCCCATGACGATGAAGAATCGGCAGCGCGGATCACCGGCGTTGGTGATCCACCACTTGCGGCCGTTGATGACGTAATCATCGCCGTCACGGCGGATTTCGGTGCGGATGTTGGTGGCATCAGAGCTGGCGACCTCGGGTTCGGTCATCATGAATCCGGATCGGATCTCACCGTGCAGAAGGGGCAATAGCCAGCGCGACTTCTGTTCCTCGGTCCCGTAGAGCTGCAACAGCTCCATGTTGCCTGTATCGGGTGCGCTGCAGTTGAAGACCTCGGCCGCGATGGGCACGTGTCCGGTGAGTTCGGCGATCGGCGCGTATTCCAGATTGCTCAGATCCGCACCGAATTCACCGTCGGTCAGGAAGAGGTTCCACAGTCCCTCCTCGCGGGCCTTGGCCTTCAGCCCGTCGATGACGGCCGGCACCGTCCAGCGATCGGTCGATCGGGTCAGTTCAGCGGAGTACTCCGCTTGACCGGGACGTACGTGCGTCTCGATGAACGTAGCCACCTGTTGGTGAATGTCTCGGGCACGGTCGGCGAGGGGATACAAGCCAATGATGCTCATCCGGCCACCTCCACGACGACCTTGCCGAAGTGCGATCCAGATGCCAGCTCGGCAAGTGCGTCATGGAATGACCCGAGCCCGCTGAAGACGCGATGCACGACCGGGCGTATATGCTCCCGACTGATCGCTCGGTTCATGTCCTCGAACAGGTCTCGAGATCCCACGGCCACGCCGCGCATGGTGACACTTCGCATGAAAATTGGTGGCAGTGACAGCCTTTCGACGTCCGCGCCGGTGACCGACCCGATCATGGCGACTGTGCCACCTCGACGCACGGCGCGCAACGATTGGTTGAGGGTAGCCGCGCCTCCGAGTTCGATGACGACGTCGGCTCCGTCGTTGCACAATCTGCGCGCAGTGCGGCCCCAATCAGGGTCGTGACTGTAGTTGATGACGTGGTCGGCGCCCATCGCTGCGGCCCGTGACAACTTGGCGTCGTCTTTCGAGGTGATGATGACCTCTGCGCCCGCCGACTTGGCGAACTGCAGGGCGAAAAGACCCACGCCGCCGGTACCGAGGATGAGGACGCGGTCACCGGGTCTGACCGGTTCGGGCCCACCGAAGAGGCCGTTCCATGCGGTGACCGCGGCGCACGGCAACGTCGACGCCTCGATGGCGTCCAGGTGGCCGGGGGCTTCGACGAGTTCACGCTCGTCGAAGACAACGTATTCGGCGAGGACTCCCGCCGCTGGACCGCCTCGGGGAGTCGCGTCGTGCTCAGGACGTCCGCCCGTCCATCCCGGTACGTGGATCGGCATGACGAGCGCGCCCTGCTTGAACTTCTCGGCGCCTGGGCTGCGATCGACGATGACACCCGCTCCGTCGGAGACGGGTACGAGCGGTAACGGCATCTTCGGGTTGTAGAGGCCGTTGATGACCAGCAGATCACGGAAGTTCAGCGAGATCGCTTTCATCTGGACGAGCACTTGGCCGGGGCCGGGTTTTGGCCGTGCCGCCGTGGTGATCGACAGGTTCGCCTCGCCCCAGCGCGGCAGCTCGATTTGCCGCATATCCTGCACTTCGGTGAGTGCATCTGTGTACGTGATGGTCATCTGGTCTCCTAGAACCTCGTTGCTGCGAACGTGAGGGCTGCGCACCCCTCGCTGCGTCGAATCCGAAATCGTCTGTCGGGCAGCGTCGGCGGCGTCGTGATCGACGCCGCGGTGACGACATCAGCGAAGCGACTGCGGCTGACCGGCGACGGGGCTGGGTCATGACTGGTTCTCGATGGTGATCACGACTCGTCCGGTCACTCGACGCTCGGAAAGCGTCGCCAAGGCTGCCGATGCGTCATCGAGGGTGAAGCGGTGCGAGATGTGAGGCCGCAATAGCCCCTCGGAGGCCCAGTCCAGGAGCAGGGCAATGCTGCGTTGGAACTCGATCGGGTACATCCTTGCCGCCTCGCCCGCGCGCACCCCAATCACCGAAACACCCTTGAGCAGAAGACGATTGGCTTTGAAGGTGGGAATCGTGCCGCTGGCGAATCCCACGACGAGATACCGGCCTCCCCACGCCAGGAGTCGAATCGCTTGCGTAGCAGCGTCTCCCCCGACGGCGTCGAATACCACATCGACACCCGACGTGAGCGCTGCGACCGAGTGCGCCAGATCAGCGTCCCGATAGTTCACGACGTGGTCGGCGCCGGCGGCCGTGACCGCGGCGAGTTTAGCGTCGTCGGATCCGACCGCCACGACCTGTGCCCCGAGGAGCTTCGCCAATTGCACCGCGGCGAAGCCGACGCCTCCGGTCGCTCCAAGCACCAACAGCCTCTCGCCGGTTTGCAACCCGCCACGTTCCACCAGTGCGTGATAGGCGGTGCGGGCGGCGACGGTGAATGCCGCCCCTTCGGCATGGGAGAACGGTTCGGGCAGCGGAAAGACGGCGTCGCTGCTCACGACGACCTGCTCGGCGAATCCGCCGCCGGGGGTCCACGCGATCACCGGTGTGCCGATCGGCCACGGCGTCGACCCCTCGGTGGCTGGGCCGCACTCGGCGACGACTCCGGCGACCTCCATGCCCGGCGTGAAGGGGGGGTCGAGCTTGAGCTGATACTGCCCCCGGGTCAACAAGTAGTCGGGGTAGTTGACCCCCGCCCCCCGAACTGCCACGCGCACCGTTCCAGGGCTGGCCTCCACGTTGGGCACGTGCCTCGTTGTGACGCATTCAGGGCCGTCCAGCGCGGTGCACACAGCTGCCCGGTGCGTACCCATCGTCACGCGCGCCTCCGCACTGCTGCCGCAACATCTCGTGGCGCTTCCGATTGCGGGTAATGGCCGACGCCGGTGAGTTCGGTGACCTCGGCGCCCGGCAGTAGGGTGACCGCTTCGCGCAGGACGTGGCGTCCCGAGACGGGATCGTCGAGACCCCACACGAGGTGCAGCGGCCCGTTCCAGCGGCGCACCGCCGTCTCCCATCGACGGTGGTGGGCGACGCGTTCAGAGTTGTACCGGATGAGCAGGTGTGCCAATTTGTGGCCGTCGTTGCAGGAGATGCCGAGCCATAGATCGTCGAACTCGCGATCGGTCAACGGTGAACCCCGCAACGCGTCGAGACCCGAGCGCACCCGGGCCGCGGTGATCCGGCCGGCAAGGAACTTCCCGATCACAGGTTGAATGAGCAGTTTCTGAAGGACCGTGGGGCGGTAGGCGCTGAAGACTATGCCGAAGTTCAACGCCGCGATGCTGTCGATGGCGAAGCCGAGTGTGCCGGCTAGGGCACGGTCGATGAGTTCCTGAGCAACGATGCCCCCGTAGTCATGGACGACTAAGCGAACCGAGGTCAGCTGCAGGCGGGTTGCCAGATCCTCGACCACGTCCGCTGATTCGGCGACCGAATACTCATAGGGGTGCGGTTTGTCAGACGCGCCGTAGCCGAGGAAATCCACGGTGATCACCTCGTGGTCGGAGGCGAGGTCGCCGGCCAGTTCGGCGTAGTCGTAGGACCAGGTGGGGAATCCGTGCAGCATGAGCACCGTGGGTCCCTGTCCCCTGCGCCGAAAGGCAATGCGGTGCCCGCGCCGGCTGATCAACGTCTCACACTGATCGATCCATTCCTGCGCCCGCGGTACGTCGCGGCACTGACGATCGGCCTCATTCACCGTGCTCACCTCCCACCGTCCGGTCCGCATGCACTTGTAGATTGAAATACAGTTGTGTATCAGAATGCAGGTATGTCACCCTGGTGTCAAGGGAAGGACCGCTACGCGATGCCTGATAGTCGACAGGAGAGGCCAGTGGCTCGCCTAACCCGCGCCGAGCAGCGCGAAGTCACCCGCGAGCGCCTCATTCAGGCCGCCGGAAGGGTGTTCTGCCGAATGGGCTTCGAAGCCGCGCCCATCGATGTCATCGCCGAAGACGCCGGATACTCCCGTGGGGCCTTCTACTCCAACTTCGACTCGAAGGACGAACTGTTCGTCGAGCTGCTTGGCCGTCACCTCGACGCCGAAGTCGATACGCTGAGCCGCGCGCTGGATCGCATCAAGACCGCCAAGGACCTCGCACCGGCGATCGAGCGGCGCTACCAAGTGCTCGGCGAAGACAGCAGCTGGTGCCTACTGGCCACCGAATTTCAGCTTTACTCCATGCGCGGGGGACGGATGGCGGGACGATTCGCCGAAATCTACGAGTCCTACCGACGCCGAATCGGGGAGTTGATCGCAGTTCACTTCGAACGGCTGGGAATCGAATCGACGTTGACCCCATACGAGTTCGGCGTCGCACAGATCGCCCTGTCCCACGGCCTGGCCCTGCAGCGGGCCGCCAACACCGCGCTGAAGTCCACGCTACCCGCGCGTGCCCTCGCCACATTCGTCCGCGGGGCACTTGCCGACACGGCCGGTGGTAGCGGCCACCCACGACCCCAAGCGTGAGTCTAACGACGCGACGACGCGCGCGACCGTGCCGCGCATGAGATGCCGCCGACCGCCGCCATCATCAAACCTCGGTGTCGGTTCTCACTCAAGATGTCATTCTGCGGTCCGCTGACCTGCGGCGATGCGAGTCGTCTCACATCGTGTCATTTGCGTTTCGTCTCATATTCGTGTCATTTCTTCAGAACGCCGCCACCCATCCCTTGGCGACATATCCAATCGCTGAGGGACGCGGACCAACCCGTTCGGAAGGTTCCGTCACGTGACGGCTATCCCAGACGTAGCTCACGCA
>Ga0137415_10007106_pt1 | contig 11101 bp, 10 predicted proteins | sample CZODoug3_1_1_16f_FD_183082 | JGI IMG/M metagenome (GOLD analysis project Ga0137415, IMG submission 183082) | Vadose zone soil fungal communities from Angelo Coast Range Reserve, California, USA - CZODoug3_1_1_16fungal (Hybrid Assembly) | ecosystem: Environmental > Terrestrial > Soil > Vadose...
AGCAATCCTAACCAAGATACTTGCTCAATCGCGAGCGCAGTTCGGTGCGCGCGCGAAAGAGAACGCTTTTTACAGCGGGAACTGAGAGGTCGAGAACCTCGGCAATTTGCTCATAACTAAGCTGCTCATATCTCCGGAGGACCAGTGCCATTCGCTGGGTCTCTGGAAGCTGGAGGATTGCTCCTTCGATCGTTCGCTGAAGTTCCCCTTCCAGCAGGGAAACATCGGGAGCCAGGTTCGCCTCATCTTTCAGAGGCGGATCTTCTGCGCCCGCTTCCGGCTGAAGTGGAACATGCGCGTGACGCTTGGCTCGGCGCAGCTCGTTGAAAACGAGATTACGCGTAATCTTCAATAGCCAGGTCGTGAATTTTGCCCGCGGGACATAGCGACGCGCGCTTTTCCACACTCGAATGAATACCTGCTGCGCGATGTCTTCCACTTCGGAATTGCTGCCCAGCATGCGCGCCACGGTGCCGGCGACCAAGGTTTGGTGTTTCTCGATCAGTTTCTCAAGCGCAATGGTGTCGCCTCGACCGATAAGCCGCATGAGGCGCACGTCGTCGGCGTCTTCTTCCGATCTCCCTTTATTTCCGCGATCGTTGCCAGACATCGGTTCATTTAGACGGTTGTCTGAGACAAAGCTTGCCAGAAAAACAGCAACTAGCCAAAATTCATGGTCCGATTTGTAGCCATGGTTTTTGTTGCAAGGCTGAAGCGGCCTGTGCAATGCTTGGCTACTGAGGGCTTACCCTCCGCCTCCGCATGAATTACCAGCTTATTCCGAAAGGACTCAGGCCGATTGCCGAAAAGGTTGAGGCGCGACAGCGGGTTTCAGAGGCAGACGCTCTCACTCTGTATCGCGCAAATGATCTTAATGCCCTTGGAATAATCGCCAACGTTGTGCGCGAACGAAAGAACGACAACTACGCCACTTACATCCACAACCGCTACATCAATTACTCCAACATTTGTATCTTATCCTGCCAGTTCTGCGCTTTCGCTGCCAAAAAGCGCGACGCACACGCTTTTGAATACGCGATCGACGAAATTATTCGAGTGGTGGGAGATGCGCTGGCCCTCGGAGTTACCGAGGTGCACATGGTAGGGGGACTGCACCCCACACTAAAGAAAGAATGGTATTTGGATCTTTTGCAGAGGCTGCGCACACTCGGGCCGAATCTTCACATCAAGGCTTTTACCGCGATCGAGGTGCGGCATTTGGCCCAGCGGATTTTCCGGATGCCAATCCGTGACACACTGGAGACTCTGCGCGCCGCTGGTCTCGGCTCGATCACCGGTGGCGGCGCGGAGATTTTCGATCCTGTTGTACGCGATAAAATCTGCCGCGGCAAAGAAACTGCCGATGAATGGCTCGAGGTTCATCGAACCTGGCACTCCATGGGCGGCCGCAGCACCTGCACCATGCTCTACGGGCATATCGAAACGCTTGCTCAGCGGGTGGACCATTTGCGGCAGATCCGAGAATTACAGGATGAGACCAGCGGATTCACTGGCTTCGTTCCCTTTGCTTTCGAACCGTCTCAATCCCATGGGATTCTTGCCCAGATCAAGCGCGCCTCCGCGTTTGAGCAGCTTCGCAATCTCGCGGTGAGCCGCATTTATTTGGATAACATCGATCATCTGACCGCTTATTGGGTCAGCCTCGGGTTGCCTCTCGCGCAGGTGTCGCTCAGCTACGGCGTGGACGATCTGCATGGCACAATTTTGGAAGAGAAAATCTTCCACATGGCCGGGGCTACGACTCCACAGCAGCAGACCGTAGCTGCTCTCGAATACGCCATTCGGGAAGCGGGCCGCGAACCGGCGCAGCGTGACAGTCATTATCGACGTTTGAATGCCGCCAGCCGAGCGGGACAGCCTAACGAGCCCGAATTAGTCTGCGCCTGACGGTCAATAAAAAGTGAGAGGTGAGACGTGAGAAGTCGGAATGAAGATTACTTTTAATCGCGCACTTCTCACTAATCACATCTCACGTTGAAACCCCTCCGCATCGGTTGCGTAAAATATCTCAACGCCCGCCCGCTCATCCACGGCTGGGAAGGCGACGTGGACTTCGATCACCCATCAGCGCTCTGCAATAAACTCGCCGCCGGCAAACTTGATGTTGCGCTTGTCTCCAGTTTAGAATTTTTGCGCAACCCGATCTACCGGATCGTTGATGACGTTTCTATTTCCTCGAACGGACCGGTTCACAGCGTAATCGTCGCCCATCGCGGCAAAATTGACGAGATCGAAGAGATCGAACTCGATCCGGCATCAGAAACTTCTATCAACCTTTTGCGTTGTTTGCTTGTTGATCTCGGATTGAATCCGTGCCTGGTCCACCGTGTCGCGGGAGCCCCGGCCATGACGAAGTCAGCTTTGGTCGGTCGCGCACGACTTCTCATCGGGGATCAAGCTGTCTACTTCCGACAAAACTACCCTAACGAATTTTCTTTCTGGGATCTGGGCGAACAATGGAAGAAACTTTTCAACCTGCCGTTTGTTTACGCCCTCTGGCTTATTCGCCCCGAAGTCGCCGATCCAAAACAAATCGCGAACCCGCTGCGCGCCTTGCGCGATGTAAACCTTGCTAATCTCGACGACTTGATCGCGGACGTTGTAGCCGCGGTCGCCGGCCCCGGCCAACGGAGGGAAGTCGATCGCGAATTCCTCTCGCGCTATTACACCGAACATCTTCGATTCGGGTTTGAGGAAAAAGAGAAAGAAGGTTTGCGAATCTTCGCAAACTTGTGCGCAAAGCACGGTCTGCTTCCAAAGCGCGATCTCGCGTTCTGTATTGTTTAGCGAGCGATTTCGTTCGTGAAGAACTGTCGGCTTTGCCTCACCCAGACCAAGGTCGAGGCCGTAGAGCTTCCAGCCCGAGCCTGTGAAACGGAACTTAAGTTTAATTCCATCTCGGTCGACAACAAAAGTGCGCGGACCTGTGAAGAATGCGTGTTTTACTTTCGACCAATCTTCAGCTTTGCCGGTAGGGAAGCGGAACTGTTGCGGATGTTTGAGGCTCTTCAGGACTTCGGGATTGGATATCAATGCCGCAATGCCTTCCGGGGCAACGTAAGCGTCAACGATCGTATCAATCAGCGTTGGGCCAAGGTCTTTCCACCATTTGTGACCTGTCGTTCCCTGAGTGAACCGCGCCACAAGCTGTTTCTTTAGCGATGCTCGAATAGCCGGAAAATCCATGCGTGAACTCAGCGCCGCGCTGTCGCCAGACCGAAGTGCTGCTGTGAATCGCCAGAATGAAAAGTATGGCGACGCTCCGTAGACCAACAGAAGAAGAATGCAGATGAGCACTAACCAGCGGAATCTCATTTGAATCTGATTGTCTGTGACACGGCTGAATTAGTAGCCCGAGGTTCGATGTATCTATAACTGGAGGGCACCGGTCCAATTTTCTTCCAATATTGAAGAATCCGTCCGCTTCAGTGACATGGCGCCCGCCACGAAAACCGGTATCGCTGTAATCATGGGGCTTTTTGCAGTGAAAATCGTTCTTTGTCGAGCGCGATCACGAGACGTCGCGGATAATTCATCGCATCTTGTCAGAGGACTTTCCGCAACTAAACTGATCGGTGCAAAGCCGCGTAGATGGGAGTCCAATCGATGCAGAGGCACCCAGGAGTTTTGCGCGGCGAAACTGCGCAGATGAAAATCCGACCGGTGCGCAGTCTCTTGGGAAATTTACCCGGCCGCAAAGTCGATGGGTCATTGCGCAGCCTGAGGAGCTGAATGCTGATGAGTCGGGAATTACGTGGAGCGAAATTTGCGGATCGGAGTGCATTGCGCGGTTGCTTTCGCGAAAAGGTTTTCACTGTGCCGAAGACGTGAACGCATTTCTGCGGCCACGCCTAAGCTCGCTGAGTGATCCATTTTTACTGCCCCAAATGCACGCGGCTGTTTCCCGTATTCTCGAGGCCTTAAATCGACGAGAACGCATCGTGCTCTTCGGCGATTACGATGTGGACGGCGTCACATCACTGACGTTGCTTGCGGAGGTGTTGCGCGCTTACGGCAGGGCTCCGGAATTGTTTTTGCCGTTACGTATGGAGGAGGGCTACGGCTTGAGCCCCGAAAGCGTCGAACGTTGTCTCGGGCAATATCGACCCCAACTGCTGATCGCTATCGATTGCGGGACCTCGTCGGCAAACGAGATTGCCGATCTTAGGAAACGCGGCGTGGACGTGATCGTGCTCGATCATCATGAGCCGAAGTCGGCGTTACCCGACTGCATCGCGATCGTAAACCCGAAGACAGCGGACTCCGGCTTCGAATATCTCTGCAGCGTCGGCATTGTCTTCAAACTTTGTCATGCATTGCTGAAAACGGCGCCACTTCCTGAGTTCGATTTGAAATCCAGGCTCGACCTTGTGGCGCTCGGCACTGTGGCGGACATCGTGCCACTTCGTGCCGAAAACCGCGTTCTAGTGCAACGGGGCGCGATCGAGATCGGGCAGACTTCACGTATCGGACTGAGAAAATTAATGCAGCTTGCCAGCGCGCGGCCGCCAATTTTGCCTGAGGACATTGGTTACCGACTTGGCCCGCGATTGAACGCGGCGGGGCGTTTGAGCACAGCGGAGAAATCGTTACGCCTCTTGCTCACCGACGATGACGGCGAGGCAACGATGCTCGCGGCAGAGCTCGACCGGCAAAACCGCGAACGTCAGAAGGTGGAAAAACAAATTTTCGACTCAGCGATAGAGAAGATAGAGGGTCGGCTCGATGCGGCGCGCGACGCAGCAATCGTGATTGGGGCGCCCGGCTGGCATCAGGGAGTACTGGGCATTGTGGCATCACGGATCGCTCGAAGGTATCATCGACCTACAATCGTCGTTGGTTTTGACGAGAATGGAATCGGCAAAGGAAGCGGACGAAGCATTGCGGGGTTGAATCTCGTCGAAGCGTTGAGCTGTTGCGCGGAGAGACTCGACAAATTCGGCGGACACGAAATGGCCGCGGGTCTTGCATTGCACGAGGAAAATTTCAACCTCTTTGCTGAAGCATTTCGCAAAGCTGCACGTGAAATTCTTTCCGAAGAAGCTCTTCAACCTTGCGTGCGACTGGACCATGAAGTGGCATTCACGGAGATCGATGTAGATTTTCTGCGGTGGCACGAAATGTTGCAGCCATTTGGAAATGGAAATCTCCAGCCGCTTTTCCTTGCGCGCGAGGTCGAGCCAGTCGCGGTTCCCAGGGTAGTCAACGAAAAGCATCTCATCTTTCGTCTGCGTCAGGGCAATCGCCATCGCCGCGCAGTTTTTTTTGACGGCGTGACGAATCCATTGCCGCCAACGCCGTGGGACATCGCATTTCGGATTCGCGCCGATGAGTATGACGGTGAAACTCTGGTTTCCATGCAGATCGAGGCGGTGCGGCAAGCTGAACGCCGCGCTTGTGAACAGTGAACAGCGTGAAGTTACCTCACCGCTCACCGATCACCGACCACGGATCAACGGCGGTTCCGAAACCGTTGCTCAGCAGCGTTGCAATTTCGCAGTCGCTCGAAGAATTAAGTTGGATCCCGCGCCCGAAGCTTCTCGCGCTGCGGAGGCTTGGCATCGAGACGATGGAAGATTTGCTTACGCATTTTCCGCGACGCCACGAAGATCGAACTGAGTTCCCACAGTTTCCACACGAGGAAAGCGATGTTCCGATCTGTCTTTGCGGGGAGGTGATCAAAACGTCGCTGCGGCGTTTCGGCGGTTGGAAGAAAATTTTTGAGGCGACATTGCAAGAATCGAACCCTCACGCTCTGAGCGAGCCGCTGGTGTGCCGGTGGTTCAATCTGCATTACGTGCAGAAAATGATCGCTACCGGTCAACGCATGGTAGTCTTTGGCAAGCCGCGGCTACGCGGAAAGCGAATTTGCATGGACCATCCGGAGTTCGAAGTCATCGAGAATGACGAAGAGATCTCGATCCATTTTCGTAGAATCACGCCGATCTACCCTGCAACGGAGGGTCTTTCGCAGCGCGTCTTGCGCAGCTTGATTTACCGGCTGTTGAACGAACTTCATTCCACTGATGCCGGATTGGAAAGATTGACGCCGAGCAATCTTGCTAAGGGCGAGAGACGCGACGCGATTCGCGCAATTCATTTCCCAGCTAGCTGGGAAGCGCGTGATGCCGCGCACGAACATCTGGTGCTTAGCGAATTCTTCGCGATGCAAATGTTGATTGCGTCGCGACGCGCCGATAGCTCGATTCGCCGTGGCGAGAGGCACTGTGGAGCGGGCGAGTTGCTCAATAGGTTTCTCAAATCGTTGCCGTTCCAGCTGACTGGTGCGCAGTCTAAGGTGATCGATGAAATCTGGCACGATCTGGCGGCGAGTCATCCGATGAATCGTTTGCTACAAGGAGATGTGGGTTCGGGAAAAACCGCTGTGGCTATCGCAGCGATGCTACTCGCTGTGGAGGGCGGCTATCAGGCCGCGTTCATGGCGCCTACGCAAATTCTGGCAGAGCAACATTACGATGTCTTACGGCGGTGGCTCGAATCGCTGGGCGTACGCGTGGCGCTGCGAACCGCCGCCCGGCAGGAGGAAAGCGGACCGTTGCCGCTGTTTGAGTGTGCGGTCGATTCGGCGCGCGAGGAACCTCAGATCATCGTGGGGACACATGCGCTGTTGTACGATAAAGTTTCGTTTTCGAAACTTGGGCTCGTTGTGATCGATGAGCAGCATAAGTTCGGTGTTGCGCAGCGCGCCGAATTGAGCGCGCACGAACCAGCGCCCGATGTGCTCGTGATGACCGCAACGCCGATCCCGCGCACCCTGACAATGACGATCTACGGCGACCTCGATGTCTCGACGATTGATGAGATGCCGCGAAACCGGGGAAAAATCGTCACGGCTGTGCGCGATGAGTCGAAGCTCGGCGAAGTGCTTACGTTTCTGCGAGCACAGTTAGAGAGCGGCCGCCAGCTTTATGTGATCTATCCGTTGATTGATGAAAGCGAAAAACTCGATGCGAAAGCGGCCGCGGCCGAGTACGAATTGTGGAAGGAGCGTTTGTATCCGTTTCGCTGCGATCTGCTGCACGGCCGAATTCCCCCTTCGGAGAAGCAGGAAATCATGGAACGTTTTCGCAGCGGTGAGACAAACGCGCTGATCAGCACGACCGTGCTTGAGGTCGGTGTAGACGTTCCCAACGCCAGCGTGATGCTTATTGAAAACGCGGAGCGTTTTGGACTTGCGCAACTGCATCAGCTTCGCGGACGGATCGGGCGAGGGGAGCACAAGTCGTATTGCATTTTGCTCACCTCGGCTCCAGCGAAAGAGGCTTAGGCAAAACTGGCAGTTTTAGAAAGAACAAGAGACGGCTTCGAAGTGGCAGAAGCAGACTGGGAATTGCGTGGCCCAGGCGACCTGCTTGGCACGGCTCAGAGCGGACTGCCTGCGCTCAAGATTGGTAACTTGAAGACAGACGCGCATTTGATGCGGCGCGCGCGCGCGGCAGCCGTATCAATTTTGCAAAGAGACCCGCGTTTGGAATTGGCTGAGAATCAACGTTTCCGGCGCTTAATTGTCGAACAACAGGGACGAACCTTTTCTAACGTTAGTTAATGAAAAACTTTGCGAAATTTTTGCTTTTTGTCCTGCTGGTCAGCGCGGGAATTTCTCTACTGTACGACTATCGCCTGAAGCATGGCGGCCTGAATCTACCTTCTGGTCGAAAGCCAGAAAAATATACGCTGGCATCGAATCCGAGTGTAGATCCCAAGCAGGTCCCATCTCTGGAGGCATTGAACCGGGAGCGGCGCGCACTCGTAAGTAGCGTGGTCCCTTCTGTTGTCGCCATTAAGACGTCGAAAAGAGTTGGCATCCGGCGCGAGTACGGGCTTGACCCGTTTGAGTTTTTTTTCGGTAACCAGCGCCGGTCCCGCTCTCCGCGAGATGAGACGCTCGTGCAGAATTCGCTCGGGTCCGGCGTCATCGTAACAAATGAAGGCCACATCATCACGAACAGTCACGTGGTCGCTGACGGGGAAGGCAATCAGGTTGATCAAATTGAGGTGCAGTTGAGTGACGGTCGCACCAAGAAGGCTCGGCTAGTCGACGCTGATTCTCAGCTTGATCTGGCGGTGCTCAAAATCGATGATCAGGAAGTCAAGCCGCTCAAACTGGCTGATTCCGACACGGTGCAGCCTGGAGATTTTGTTCTGGCCATCGGCAATCCATTTGGTCTTCAGGAGACGGTGACGGACGGAATTATCAGCTGGAAGGGGCAGCCCAACAGCACGGATTTTCGCGGTGATCTGCTCCAGACCAATGCGGCAATCAATCCGGGGAACAGCGGTGGGCCGTTGATTAACTTGCGAGGGGAAGTTGTCGGTATCAACGAACAGATCGTTTCCAGTAGTGGCGGTTCACAAGGAATCGGCTTTGCGATTCCATCCAACACTGTTCGCGCAGTACTCGAAAGTATATTGAAGAACGGTCGCGTAATTCACGGTTATCTGGGAATCCAGAGCCGGGCGCTGCAATCAGGGCAAGATGCGACCGATAACGAGGGAGTAGTGATAGATCAAGTTGTGGCCGGATCGCCAGCTGCGCAGGCGAAACTGCAGCCAGGCGATGTCATTCGCAAGTTTAATGGGCGCGACGTCCAAAACATTGCGACGCTCAGGAAGATGGTGGCCCAAACCGAATTGGACAAGAATGTCGCGCTGGAAATAGAGCGTGATGGCAAACCTTTGAAGGTGACAACTCAGATCAAAGAACAGCCCAAGGATTATCAGACGTCGAGCGTTTTGCCGAAACAAGGTCCTTCGCAGTCGCAAAACCCGGGCCAGGAAGCAAGTAGCAGTCCGCTCGCGTCAATTCGGATTGGCGAGGTGACGCCAGGAGTGGCACGCCAGCTCGATCTGCCTGCCAATGTGCAGGGCGTATTGGTTACAGGAGTCGATCCTGACAGTGGTGTTGCGGAACTGCAAAAAGGCGATGTGATCGAGGAAATCAATCAACAGCCCGTTACTTCAGTTGCGGATTACAACAAGATCGCTGCTTCACTAGATCCCAGCCAACCGCAGGTGCTCTCAGTTTGCCGACACCGGATGCGTTCGTTTCTTGTCCTGCGTCCGCGGTAAGTCACTTTAGCACGCCTCGCTATTTGGGAAGCCGCCGGGCGCACTGATGCCTTGGCGGCTTTTCCTTATGTCGTGCGATAACTGGCACGGCGACGCAGCATTGTGGCTACAATTGGCGAGGCAAATATGCCTCAGGACGCGATGGCGTGACGCCGGCAAACGCCCGAGAGCATTTCCCAGAGCGCGTCGAGAGTGCGGTTCACTGACGCTTTCACTGATTCGAAATTGCGCTCGTTGATGTAACGACTCAGCATTTCGCGCTCAGCGGCGGAATGCTCTCGATCTGCTTCAATGTGGACAGTGAAATATTCGTAATGCTCGGGTTTCGTGAATCCGTAGTATTTTTTGAGCCCATCAATCTTCGATTCACAAATCGCCGGGATCTGGCTTTCGTACGCATAGAGTGTGCCCAGACCTTCCGCCGTTGATCCCTGGCCACAAACTGAGCGGAACGTGTCTATCAACTTTTTGGTTTCCGGTCGTTTCTCGGTCCGCACAAGCTCGGCATCTTCGATGCCGAGACCGTCCGCAAATTTTTTCCAAAGCTCGGGATGATTTGGCGAGCCAGCTTCTTCATCGATTAAATTGTCGAGCAATTGTTTGCGGGTCGCTTGGTCCTCGCAGTTCGCATGTACTGCCGACAGATACGTTGGAAACGCCGCGACATGGTGATAGTACTGCCGCCCATAATCGGCGAGTGCCTGCTTGCTTAATTCACCCCGTGTCCAAGCGAGGTAAAAGGGGTGTTTCAAAAGATGTTTCTCCGCGATGTCATTGTCGATGTTGTCGAGATATTCATTCATAGATTTTCTTCCCAATCTCAGATGGTTATAAATGCGAATTCACGCCTCGCAACTTTTAATCCCATTCAGCTTTTATTATTGAGCAGGAAGCTAATAACGGTTTCGGCAAACCGCTGTGGAACTGTATCCATCGCATTGTGCTCCTGACCCTGGAGTACGACTAACGTGGGATTCGGCAGGCAACCCATCAACACGCTGATTGCGCGCTTCAAGTCCGCCGACTCCGTTCTGCTACCTGTCAGGACAAGCGTCGGGACTTTCAGCTTGCTAATTCGATTCGCATCAAAGCGATATTCATTCAGCGCTTGAATCTGACGAATCTGCGATTCTACACTGACGACAAGCCCGGCCCAAGATGGTCGAGATTTCATGGCAGCGACCTCGTTAGGCGACATCATCACGATCTCTTGCAAAAACATTACCAACGCCTGCTCGCGCTGTCCCTTTCTGATCATGTCTTCCATCCTTGCGGCAATGATACTACGATTGCGTTCCTGCAGCGGCGGCTCATAAAGCACCAGCTTGGAAATCTTATCCGTAAGGAACGTAGCCTCCAGTGCGCAGATGCCGCCGTAGGAATGGCCCAACAGAAATACTGGACCTGGTTGAGAATTGACCACGGCAGCAACGTCCTCGGCCTCTCTCTGCAAAGTATATTCGAGGGAATCACCGCTCATTCCATGGCCGCGCCTATCCATTGCACAAACCCTAAAATGTGGCGCAAAGAACGGAAACAGGGGCTTCCAACGAGTGTGGTCGCCGATTCCGCCATTGCACAATCACCAAGCTCGGGCCTGTTCCTGCGCATTCGAAGGCTATAGGCGTGCCGTCCTTCGATTTCACCCACTGGGTGCGACCGTCAGCCTGGGAAGTGAGATCGCTGCCGAGCGCAGCTATGACGGGGACAATTAGAAGGCTAAAGGTGACTATGCGGACACAACTTTCGCCATTCTTCATGCCGATTTGAGAATGTGTTTAATCCCGCGGACGGGGATCACGACCCAACTGGGACGATTGTTCAACTCATAGCCAATCTCGTAAACGGCTTTGTCGAGCAGATAGGCTTCGAGCATGATTTGCAGGTCTTCGCTATGTTGTGGGATGAACACAGCGCTGCCTGTTGTCTTCAATTAGCTCTGTAGAAAAGCGCTGGCCATGTGACGATACCAGAGATCGGCCCAGCGTTC
>Ga0137415_10007109_pt1 | contig 11098 bp, 13 predicted proteins | sample CZODoug3_1_1_16f_FD_183082 | JGI IMG/M metagenome (GOLD analysis project Ga0137415, IMG submission 183082) | Vadose zone soil fungal communities from Angelo Coast Range Reserve, California, USA - CZODoug3_1_1_16fungal (Hybrid Assembly) | ecosystem: Environmental > Terrestrial > Soil > Vadose...
TGAATTGCCTTGCGTAGAGCTTCTTCCCGAAGAGGTCCTTTCCCCTTCGCGGCCTCCATGACCGTCTCACCCTTGTTGTTATAAAGGTCGAGCGGATGGTTTGTTTCTTGGATCGGTTAGACTTCGAATCTGGACGGAATTTTTGCGCAGCGGGAAATTCGGAAATTCAGCGACAATGTCTTCAGCTGTCTTACCGGACCGGGAGAGCCACGAACGATCCAGCCGCGAACGCCCGCCACTGGCCCGCGAAGGAGCAAATCCTAGCCCGACGAATCCGAACCAAGTATACGGACCGGAACAAGGAATACTCGCTTCGGGATTCCGAGATTCACGCACTCGAAGAAGTCGGCAAGTTCCGCGTTGTGGCCGTGAACGACTTGGCAGAGTTTGCCTACAATGCTGACCGCTCGCGGACGGAGAACGAAGTCGAGAGTCTTGCGCGCCAGGGACTCATGCGGCAAACGACTATTGCCCACGCGGAGCACAACCCCACTCACGTTGCGACGCTCACCAAGGAGGCTCGCAAGCTTCCCACCTGAACCGTCAGCATCTCCAACGTAGAATTTGACGGACCGGAGAATCCGCGCCTACTCGCCATCCTGGTCGCCGGGTAGCAAGAAAATTGCCTTCACTGAGTTGCTGGGCAATCGTCGCATCATTTGCCTGGCAACCCTGGAAAGATAAAAGTTCTACGGATCCTGTGTCGACGTCGACTGCCCAATTGTCGACGCTTGTTTGCAAACTCGGTCGAGGCGCCACACTCAATCGTGCGCTCGAATATCCACTCAATTATGCTTTACTGTAACTTTACGGCCACGACGTTGGGATCACCAAGGTTGGTGATGATCTGAAAGGCGCCGACGAAGCCGCTGTTGGCACCCGTGAAATCGGTGGCCACACCATCATAGTCTCCCATATAAAATGGATTGATGAACGTGTCTGTTGCGTGGAAAGGTGGCGAATTCAATCCAGTCTGCCTTGAATCTGCCCAAGTCTGCCCACCGTCAGTAGAGACTGCGCAGAAGCGGTCGAAGAAGAAATTGTTCGGATCCAGGCGCCGATCGTAGAAGCACGACGCCACCCTACCCGTCTTGTCCACGGCAATGCCTGGCATGTACTGGTCTGTACCTCTGCCGTTGGGCAACGGCTCAGCGTTCTGATTGATTCGCACGGGAGCAGACCAGGTTGCGCTTCCGTTGTTGGATACGCTGACGAGGGCGTCCGCATAACCGTAGAAACCGGTTGGCGAAGCCAGGTCCGGGAACTGCACAAACCTGCTATCATGCCAGGTGATGTAGACCTTGCCCCTGTTCGGAGTCGCCGAGCGATCAATAGCCAAGCCCTGGAAGTCAATAAACGCGCGGAACCCACCCTGCAACCCCGAACAGTCCCCTGGGCACACTACATCGCTGACCTTCTTCTTGGACCCAAAGGTCTCCTCCTCGCTGACCTTCTTCTTGGACCCAAAGGTCTCCTCCTCGTTATCGGACTTGCGGACACGGATCTCGCGGGTGACAAAATCGGCGCCATAAAACTCCCAAGCCACGTAGACCCTGCCCCGGGAGTTGACAACCACCTCCGAACCTTGCACGAACAAGCCTGGTACGGAGGAAGGGCTACAAACTTGGTCGATTACGAATGGAGTGCTCCAGGTTGCGCCGCCATCAGTGGACCGCACTAATTCGATGGCCACCCTCGCGATCTGACTAGGAGGGCCGCAAACACCCGAGAAGTCGAAATCGGTGTAGGTGACATAGATCTTAAGAGGGTTGGTCGGGTCAATCGCCATCCAGTCCTTGTCCAGAAAATGAGTGAAGCCATCTTTGGCCACCGCCGCCACCGGATCGGCAAAGGTTAATCCTCCGTCCGTCGATTTCGAGACCGAAACGGCCGTAATAGGAGCGGAAGGGGGGCCGGTCTCGAAAATCGAGGCATAATAGAAAGTGTTAGCGTCGGCGCATCCGAGGACCGGATCTCCGGCAAGAAAGTTGTTGATGTTCGAACCAGGGTTCAGGAACATCAGATCTGTGTAGGAAGCGCCCTGGTCAGTGGAACGAGCAACTCCGTTGAAGCTCAACCCGCCGACATTCGCGACCAAGCTTTCGAAGAAGCTCCCAGAGTCGTTGAAGCCGACTACAATATCATTTCCGCACCACGCAGTATGGGTCTCACTCTGTGTGAACCCGGAGAGCACTGAAAAGACATCCTGGGAAGGATCAGAAACCGTGTGGAGGCCTGCTATCTCCGGGAGGGCCACTCCCACTCTGGACGGCTGAGACATCGGACTTGACAAGGCGGCCTGCTGTCGACTCAGCCCGCGCTGTACATCGTCGAATTTATCTGCCACTTCGAGCAAACCAAGGGCGCCACTGGACAGCATCTTTCTCTGCTTGGCAGGCATTCCCTCAGAGAAAGCCTTTACTTGCGCCAAGCGTGCCCTAGCAGCCTCTAGCCGCTCCGGCATGACCTGTCCAAACGCCTGCGAGCAACTGAGCAAGCTGAATAGCCATAACCCAATCAAATTGGTGATCTTCATCTCGCCTTCTCCTTGTGTTTATGACATTGCATGCTTACAAGTCCCGGTGATCACGTAACATGGCAATCGTGGTGGGCAGAATTCCCGGTCGGACTGCATCACACCGCTACGAACTGCAAAGTCGACTTCCTGAGATGGCAACCGGGGCCTTGCCTCGTTGACGACGGGGACAGGAGAACGAGGCTGGAGCGTAACTTTGCGCGTGATGAACCTGCTTGTCAAGGGGGCGTATCGACCCGGGAGGTCTTTTCCCAGGGGAGATCCCCGGCATCCTTAATATAAATATATGTGATCGTGAGCCCATCGACCGCTGTCCCGTCGACTTTTATGCCGCTTCCCTCTCGTAGTATTTCAGCAGGCCGCCCAGTCGTTCTCGACACCGCACTGCTCCCATGTTCCTTCTTGCCTCCGGCCGCGAAGGAAACAAGATCCGACTGTCTTTGCCCTGATGGTTGCGCTCCTCGTGGTAATGTACGATATATTGCTGCAACGCTCGCCGCAGCGACGATTCTCCAAACAGGATCAGCCTCGACAGACATTCTTCTTTGACCGACCTCACCCAGCGTTCCGCGTACGAGTTCAGATTCGGGCTTCTTGCTGGCAATCGAAGCGGATTCACGCTTCCCGTCTGGATCAGTTCCCGAAATGATTGGCAGAACTTCGTATCTCGGTCGTGCAGCAGATAGCGGCAGCCCCTCAGGCTTCCCCACTCCTCCATCGTCATGTTTCGCGCCTGCTGCTCCACGTGCAACCCTTTGGTTAACTAACGGCTGAGCGGAAGCAAATGTGATTATCGACTACACAGCGAGGTCGCAGTTTCGCATAACGGACTCAGTTGAGAGAATTCACTTCTACCGGATGCAGGTAATAGGGCCAGAACGCGACTAAAGGTATTACGCAGAGGGTTCGGGGAAGCGTCATGACGCTATATGTCGCCCGCGCCCCCTCGCCACCACTCATCCAGTTTCTCCCGGTACGCGTACACCGTGGCACCACGCGCGGGCTGGCGACGCAGGATGGGCAGCCCTTCGTTCTTCTCCCATCTCTGCACGCACCGGATCGAGCGACGCAGATAACACGCGATCTCTTTCCAGCTATCCAGTCGCTCGCACGCGTTTGACGGGAGGCTCTCCCGGCAGTCTCGTCCCACTGTCGATTTTATCTCAGCTTGCTGAATCTCCGCGGATTTCATTGCTCTTCCTCAACCCGCTGCTTCTCCAGCAACAGCGGATCGGCAAACGCCTGATCGTCATTCGCATAGCAAAACACCAGCTCTTGCAGTTCCTCCGTCGTTCCTGTCAGCAGCAGCGCATCATCCGCCTTTACGTACGGGGTATCGACGCTATTTTCCTTAATCTTCGCCTTCAGCCAGCTTGCGCTCAGAAATGCCATCTGGATTGAATCCTGTTTGATCTCCACGCGCGCGATCGTATGAGCGCGGATGAAATGCATGCGATAAAACTCGCTTACCCCTTCGCTACCCTTGGGATAAATGTCCAGAAACCAAAACGCTCCCACCTGGACGAGACGCACCTCGAACTTCCCCGACACCTGCTGTTCTCCGTCTTTTTCTTTTACAACCAACTCGTACTCCTTCTCTTTCCCCTTCTCCCTTCTCTGTTCGAATGCAAACGTCACGTCCCCTTCTTTGTCGGTCCACGTCTCGTTCAATCTGGAATCAGCCTCCAAATCTACCTGGGTGTAAAACGGCTGAAGTGACATAACAAACGGATTCCCGTCGCTGTCGCACCCGGTCGGAACAATACTCATCAGCGCCAGCGTAGCTCCGATTAGCCAAGTCCAGCGCCGAGCCCCTTCACCTCTTTGTTCAGTCATAGTCGCACTCCTTCGAGGGCTGCCCCTGTCTCGCGACAACCCCTGCCGTACACCGACGGCCTTTACTTTCCCTCAGTAAGGAATAGCGACAAAAAAAGGTGGGAATTGCAGCGCTTCGAGTCCTGCTCAGAGCTCCTCAGCCCCCGCGCCGGACCATCCGCGCCAGGGCCATTTTTATAGCCGAATACCGCGTCGCGCTCACCATCAGCAAGGACCCCAGAATCAGCAGCAGGATCGGCCAGCGCGACCTCTGCTTGAAAATGTCTTGTTGCAGCCGCACCAGCCCGATCGCCAGAAATATCATCCCCACAACGAAATAATTCTTCATCTGCTTCCGGATGCTTCCATAGACAAATACCAGCGCCGCCGCCGGCAACAGCATTTCAAACACGCGCGCCTCTCTCTGCATCGAGAGATTGTTTAATTGGTCTTCCCATCGTTCCGTCGCCGCCAGCCCGAGGAAGAACAGCGAGGTCAGCACGTGTCCAGGTATCGCAAATCGAAAGGCCTTGCCCACTGAACGCATTTGCGACACTGGGAACCGCTCGCAAATGACCTCCAGCAGCAAGTAGATCCCCGCATTGATAATAAAAAGATACTCGATCTGCCCACGTGTCCAGGGCAACCTCGCTGTCAGCCATTCCTGATACGGCTTATGAGTGCCTGCCAGCCCGCTCAACGCTGCGAATGTGAAAACCACCGCGATCGGGTAGAAGTACCGCGAGTCGTTCGGAAAATGACGCCGCTCCACCGCAAACGCCATCGCGAAAAACAGCAGCGCGGCCGGGATCAGCCGGAAATAGAATTTTCCTGGGTCAGTGTCTATCCATTCTAACAGCCCCATTCGCATCAGTGTGACCACCCATAACCACGCTGCCATGACCGCAAGTACTAGCGAGAAGACCGAAGATTTCGTAAACCGCCTGAGCCACACATACGCCGGCAGTGACAGAACCACTGCCCACCACACCTGCGCATTCGTTGTTTGCTTGAACGTCTTCGAGATGCGCCCCAGCAACTCCCAATCCGGATTCGCCGCAGCCCTCGCAAAAAGGTGATAGGCCCCAAACGCGACGAGCAACGCAATCGGAAGCAACAGGCAAAACGCCAGCAGGTAGGCAATCCCAACCCGTAACTGTCCGGATTTCCAAAGCCGCAGTCCGCGGTCAACCATCAATGCCGCGACTCCAACCACCACGATAACTCCCAGCGTCCCCGACAGATCCATAAACTGAAAGAGGAACAACAAAGCCGCGCCCACCGTGAGAATCCAGGCACCCAGATACAAGCTCACTTGTGGCAACGAAAGTCTTCGCGCATTCAAGATCCACGCGTCTTCTCGCTCCACCAGCCGCCCGTAGTCTTTGCGCAACGCCTCGTACTCATGCTCCGAAACGATTTCCTCCTCTCGCCAACCCTCCAGCTCGCGCAGATGTTGTTCGATCTTCCCGGACATCAGATTTGAATATGCGGTCGGCACCGCATGCACCTTTTCCCCCGCTAGGAATCGTTCCAGGTCCTCCGCCATTTCCCGCGCTGACGCGTAGCGGTTCTCCGGTTTTTTTTCCAGTGCCTTCAGACAGACGTCTTGCAAATCCCCCGGTATTTCGGGATTCCGCCGCCGCGGCAGTGTTGGATCGTCTTCACGGATCCGCCGCACCTGCTCGCCTAACGTTTCCCCGTGAAACGGCGGGCTTCCAGTCAGCAGCTCGTACAGTATCGTGCCCAGCGAAAAAACATCGCTTCGCGGATCGAACCGCGACCCCGACACGGTGTGTTCCGGTGAAAAATAGTCCGGCGTGCCCATGATCTCGCCGGGCCGCGTCACTCGTCTGGTGTCGCTCTCCAGATGCTGCGCCAGCCCGAAATCCAAGATCTTTGGTTCCAGGTCCGCGCTCACCAATATGTTCGTCGGTTTCAGGTCGCGATGTACGATCTGGTGCTCGTGAAGAAAATCCACTGCTAGCGCCACCTTGCGCATCAGCTCCGCTTTTTGGCTCAGCGTCAGCGCTCGCCCCGCTTCCACGAGCGATACGCCGTCGACGAATTCCATCACGAAATGAGGAAGTTCTTCCGGCGAGCCCAGGCTGAAGATATGCACGATGTTGGGATGGCTGATCTGCGCGAGTGCGCGTGCTTCGTGCATGAAGCGCGTCTTGACGGATTCTTCCGTGCGGTACCGTCCCCCGAGTAATTTGATCGCGACTTTCCGGTTCAATCGCTCGTCATATCCAAGCAGAACCCGCCCCATGCCCCCCGCGCCAATCTCCCCGAGAATCTTGTGCCCAGACAACCTCTCGGGCAGTTGTTCTCCTTCCTTGGACTCCGGCGCAGAACTCTTGGAAAATGGGGTCTCATCCATCTCATTCAGCGATTCCAGCAATGGTCGAAGCTCGTTCTCTAGTCCGGGCCAAGTCTTACAGAACGCGTCAATGTCCACCGTCTCTTCACGCGACACTCGATCCACGTATGCCGCTAGCGCTTCGGCCACCGCGCGCTCCCGCTCCGCAGATTCTTCAGCGCGGCGCAGCTGATTCTGAGGATTTCTTGGGGATTCTTCGACGCTCATCGTCATCTAGCCGCTGCTTCCAGCTCGCGGAATCGTTTCAGCGCGCGGTGCAACGTGAGGGCCACGCTCTCCCGCGATTTTTCCACCCGTTCGGAGATCTCTTTTGTCGTCAGCCCCTCGAATTTTGCCAGCAGGATCATTTCCCTATATTCCGCCGGGAGGACATCCAGTTTCTTAAGTAGGATTTGCACGCCCTCTGTCCGGGCAAACACTCGGCTGGGGGTTTCGGGGTCCACCGGATCCGGTCCCGCCGGATTGCTCGCCGACCGGAACCTCAGCATCTCTTCTGCATGGCGCTTTCCCCGGTTCTGGTAGCGGGCTGCATCCACGATCACGTGGTCCGAGATCCGCGATAGCCAAGCCATCAAGCTTCCTGGAGACTGATACGTGAAATTGCCTATGTCTTGCGCCGCCGCTAGGAACACCTCTTGCAGGATGTCGTCCACCTCAACCGCCCCGCGCAGTTCCGGGCTCATCTTGTAGTGCACCAGCACCGCCAGCCTCCGCCGGTACTTACGGAAGATCAGGCTGAACGCCTCCGTCTCGCCCCTCTTGAAGCGTTCCACCAAGCCAAATGTAGATGTTGCGGAGTCCATCTTCCCCTATTCGGGCATCCCCTTCGCGATTCCAGTACTCTATCTACTCATCCAGCTGCTGAGCAAGCATCACAACTGGTTCCCCAAGGCAGGTTCGCCATCTCCTGCAAAGAGTCAAGATATACTCCGGGGCGATAAATGTCTCCTTCTGCTTCGCGAACTGTGTGCCCTCCGCGATCGGCGCTGTATGTGAGCTCGCAGAAGTGACTCAGCGTCGGGCTCATCCCCCATTGCGCTCAAGGATGGGCCACTTGGACGGCAACGCCCCGAGTCATCATTGTTGGAATCTGCAAGAGAGGAGACGTGCTTGGCTTGCGAATATGCGCAAAGCATGGGCATTGATCAGCTCACGCAGCTATAGGGTCAGAATAACTTGCCGGAAAGGTGTGCGCGCAAAACCAATCCGCGTATACCTTTGCTGAATCACCGCGAGAAGAACCCGATTCAAGTCTGCCCCCCCACTCACGCTGGCGGAATCCCAACTCCTCGATCTCCGCCTCAAGCTCTGCCAACCGCTGGCAAATCTCATGAGAACGTACTAATACTACGTTTTTCCTAAAGATCAGCCCGGCCGGAAGAAGCGGCAGTGCAAGCTATCGCTACCTGACTGGGATGGAAGCAGGAAGCGGCTCTTTGGCCAGATCCAAACTTGCAATCCTTCGGTCAAGAGCTGAATGCTCTACCCCACGCTCTAATTGTTTTGAAAGAGTGGGTTCTGGGAACGAATGGACCGAGAATCAAAGTCAAAGCTGTTCGGTGAATGGTGAATGGTGAATGATGAGTGGCTGTAAATATCTGATAGGGTGAAGGTTGCATGTGATGGACGTTTAGCTCAGTTTGCGAGAGCACCTGCTAAGAGGGCAGGTGGTCATTCTCAAGAAAATCCATTAGAATCATATAGTTGTAGTGGGCGTGTAGCTCAGCTGGGAGAGCATCTGCTTTGCAAGCACGCCGTCATCTCACCTAAGCCGTTGAATCGGCGTCTCTTAACAGTGCAAACCCCTCTGTTAGTTGGGCTACTCATTGGGCTACACAAAATAACGTTACTTAGTCCAGGTTTGGACAGACACTCCGAAAAATGAACGCCGCGAACAAACTAACGATGCGGCTAGTAGCGTAATTCACCTGAAAACACGGCGGCCCGGACGCTCGAAAGAGTATCCGGGCCGTTGCAGCATCATAAATACGCTTCGCGAGGAGATCTCCCAGTTCCCCGTTGTTGGACCCGGAGCTGCAGCACGATTATCCGAGTAACCGGGACTTGGCGGAAAACTAGCTTTGGCAGGAATTGCCTATACTACAGGCATGGGCGAGTTGCTATTTGAGCTGCTGCTTGCTTTCGGCGAATTATTTCTTGAAGTGCTTTTTGAATTCGCAGGAGAGGCCCTCCTGGACCTTGCCCTACGTGCGATAGCTGAAGTTTTCGAAACGTCTCGCTTTACAAGCCCTGTGCTTGCGTCGGTAGGCTATACGCTCCTAGGTGCTTCGGCGGGCGGACTGAGCCTTTTCATCTTTCCGCATCCGCTTGTGCACCCATCAAGACTTCATGGGATCAATCTATTGGTCAGCCCTATCGTTACAGGCTTGGTGATGTCTTTGATTGGCTCCATACTGAGCCGACAGGGCAAGAAAGTAGTTCAAATAGAGAGCTTTGGTTACGGATTTGCTTTTGCCTTCGGAATGGCGCTGATACGATACTTTTTTGTGATGTGATCTTGACAACTCTCCGGCCGACAATCGTTGGTTATACAGGCGCGTGCAGTATGCAGTACCACGCCTGGTCCTGATTGACGCGTAGAAGTGGATTGACTTCTCCGGTTACGCGATTAGCCAGGCATAGGACGACGTGACGTAGCCGATCTAATCTCCCTGACGATACCTCCGCCAAGGGCGAACATGACTGGACTCACAAAAGTGGTTAAAAGCAGTGGCGCCAGCGGGAAGTTGGACGCTGACCAATAATGCCTAAGGTGTGCCAATCCCGCTCCACTCCACGCGCCAATGATAAGACCTAGAGTCATCGTGACAACCATCTCCCTACCCTTGGCAGCCACCGCGATGATGCAACCGATTATGAACGGTTCGATGAGACGTTGGATCAGGACGGCGTATATCAACCAAAACACATAAGCATCGATGTGTGCGTACACCTGATATCTGTAGAGAACCGCAACTACTGCTTTCTGGGTAAACCAATAAGAAACCCAGCATAGAAGCAAGCCTCCGACTACGGTACCAGCGATCAACCACGGCACGACGAGGAATCCGGTGGCGATTAGATGCGCGACGGTTTTCACACTCTGCCGCCAATACCAGCGGCGGGCGAAGGCGTCTCCCGATTTCGACGCGAGTTCCGAGAATTCCTCGAGGAGGTCTCCTGGAATCGATTCGGCCTGCTCACTAGGAGTAAATAAATCGACGAGCCAGAGAGCAATGCGAGGCGGCCGAACGAAAGGTGCTTGGGACATCATGAGTAGCTCCTGACGAGATCGAGGCCCTCCGCCATGGTCTTGATCGCACGATGTGAACGATTCACTGCAGCCACTCCCTTAGCTGTGACACGGAAAAAGCGTTTCGACCGTCCGCCACGTTCAGGCGTGGGATCGCCGAGTTGAGACTTGACGTAGCCTTTCGTTTCCAGGCGGTCGAGAGTTGCATAGATGGCCCCGATGGACACTTCACGCCGAATCCGAAACTCGATCTCCTGCCGGACTGTGACCCCATAGGCCCGATCAGAAAGACGCAAAAGCGCCAAGACGACAATGTGTTCAAATTCGCCAATATAATTGCGATTGGACATTAGACATACAATATAGAGGAAATATCTGACGGTCAAGCGGGGAATAGTCCGACTGGAAGCATTTACGTTGTCGCGTCCACCCACGTCAACTGATGTGGGTGGTCTTCTCATCACGTCCCCTCCATTCATGGTGGTTCCCCCCTCGTCTGCTCCCTCTTCGATCAAGGCTACGAGCATCAACGGCATTCCGATCAACGCCAACCCTTTCAGCTTTCCCGATGCAACGCTCAATGCTTCTGGCCCAGTCACGGTCAACGTTCAGGCGCAATTCATTCCAGTCGGTACCGTCCCCAAGGTCATTGTGATGTCGGAAATTGGCCCGGACCAGGCCGTAAACTGTTCACCATTAGCGGGAACGTTGCAGCAATCGACTTGCAGCGCTTCCATCACATTTCCAACCGGTGGCTCGTGTGGTTTTGTGAAAGCAACGTGGACACAATGATAGCCATGAAAGTAACACTCATTTCACTGATTCTACTCTCCGCGATCACTGCGAGAGCACAATCTCCTGCGGCCGTCTCGACTGGGGCTGACGGGGCGCTGGAGCTGACGACGCCTGGAATTGTTGTCTTCGATCCGCGATCGTTTAATCCTGCGCTTAATCCTGTAATCCGACTATACGTCCACCGAGATGTCGAATGGGGGCGTCACAAGGCATAATGTCAATACGAACTGCATTGTCAGAAGCGGAGCAGACGAAATGTTCGAGACAATAATCGCTGCAAACCCGGATGCTTGTCGGACAGAGGCAGAGATTGCAG
>Ga0137415_10007110_pt1 | contig 11096 bp, 13 predicted proteins | sample CZODoug3_1_1_16f_FD_183082 | JGI IMG/M metagenome (GOLD analysis project Ga0137415, IMG submission 183082) | Vadose zone soil fungal communities from Angelo Coast Range Reserve, California, USA - CZODoug3_1_1_16fungal (Hybrid Assembly) | ecosystem: Environmental > Terrestrial > Soil > Vadose...
AACCGCAGCAAGGCAAAGCATCCACGCTTCAGGTTCAATTAAGACTTCGTTCCAATCTGATTCGGGATGCCGTAACATCATCAATCACTGGCAGTAGTCGAACCGATGCTTAAAAGGAACCGTACCGGCTCGTACAGGTTTATCGCATTGCGGGCAAGCGCACTGGGGTCAACCACCATAACTGGTGACTGAATCCTGGGAATCACGGTCGCGTTTCGGTGCGTCCACGATCTCTTTTGCTGCCTCCTTAACGGGGGCCCCGGTCAACTCCAATAAGGAGGCTAATTCCTTATGATAGGCGATGCCGTCTTCATATATTTCCTCCTTGGTTGGCTCGGCTATGGCTACTGCGTCACCACCCCATACGGTAATATCGGTATTTACCGCTGTCCCGATGCCACGGACCCGTATCGAAAATTTGCCCCAGCCCAACGAGTTGACCGACTGGATCACGTATGTTGCTGGGTCACACACAAGCCACATGCCCGGCTCTAACTTTCTGCATTTGATTGTTTTCATTGTCGGCACACGCTTTCAAAATCTCGCTCGTGGACGGTAGCGATCGGATTCCTGAGTCTCCTACCGCCCAAATTTTTGTCATGCTTTAGCCGGAGAGCTTGCACAGTGTCAGATTTTTGACACGCCGTGTCAAAAGCGATTTATCGGCGGAACGACCTTACGTCTTTTCGTCCTTCTCTTCGCGTTCAGCCCGACTGCGCAACTCTTCGGCGATACGCTGCCGCTGTTCCCCCGTTAAATCCGCGTGTTCGAGCAACTCCTTAATTTCTTGATCGGTTAGTGGTTGGCTCAATTCACCGAGCGCATTCTCAGCCTTCTTTGAGTTTCCGATCATCGCACCACGGACGCGCGAGTCCTTGATGGTGTCGTACTGCTGGACGACAGCCAGGATGTTACAGCCAAACTTCCGCATCCCGCTGCGGGTTGAGGCGGATATTTTCATCGGGTATCTATTCGCTGAATTACAAACGTTCGAGCCCAGTTCACAAAGGGAATAATCTGGCCAGAAACAAATGAGCCGAGGTCATTGGCCTCGGCTTCGTAGTCCCCTGCTGAGAAATTCGGACTGTCTCAAAAGACGCTGATGCACGTGAGAAATGTGTAAACCAGGCTTGTTGCCAGTGTCGTTACAGCGGCGAGATTGGCAACGGCATAGATCCGATCAACGCGCTGCAGCCGCTTTGTCGTCATTTGCAGCTCATGGATCGGACTGACCTTGGGCAAAAGACTGCTCAACGGTCGAATATGGTTCGAGCGGACAGCCTTCTTTGGTTGGGAAAACTTTTCGGCGCTTTTACCGGTCACTTCGATTAGTTCTACAGTTTGCATGAGGGGAATGTGCTTCTGCTGGCCTAGACGATCTACCTTGTGCCACTTGCAAGGATTCTTTTCCATTTGTTACCCCTTTCCTGACCACTCATACAAACCGAATGCGGGGTGACCTCGCCGTCCTACCAATGATCCGGGACCGACCGGCTCAAGCTGCCAGCGGTTTGAATCGAGGTCGGGATCGTCCCTTCGTTGACGTTCGCTGACCTTCGTTGAATTTGATAGCGTTACAAAATGCGAATTTCTCTGTTGCGGCGGTCGTCCTTTTGGTTGCTCACTTTGTCAGCATTGGCGCAAGCTGCGCAGTGCATTCAACTTACCGATGCGCAGGCACAGAGTGTGGGGAAGCGCCTATGGCAAAACGAATCCGGCGGTAGTATCGCCGGTCTCACCGCATGGAATGCCGGCGAACAGTTTGCTTCGTTAGGAATCGGCCATTTTATTTGGTACCCGGTAGGAAAACGTGGCCCGTTTGAGGAAAGTTTTCCTCCATTGCTTGTTTTTCTGCGATCCTCAGGAGCATCGATCCCAAACTGGTTAAGCGAAGCGCATGGCTGTCCTTGGGCTACGCGGACCGAGTTTTTGGCTGCGACAAAGAGCCAGAAAATAGTGGAATTGCGCGCTCTTCTTGCGAGAACGGTCGGCTTACAAGCTCGGTTTGCAGCCAATCGTCTCGAACAAGCGCTACCGAAAATGCTGGCGACTGCGTCAGCGGACAAACACGCTTTGGTTCAGCGCAATTTTGCGAGAGTAGCAGCCCTTCCGAACGGAGCGTACGCCCTGGTGGATTATGTCAATTTCAAGGGAGAGGGAACTCTGGAGACCGAGCGCTATAAAGGTGAGGGCTGGGGACTGCTGCAAGTGTTGGAGACGATGGGAGAAGGTCCGGCGCTTCAAGAATTCAGCCGAGCAGCGGACAAAGTTCTCACTCGACGCGTTCAAAACTCGCCGCCCGAGCGAGGCGAACAGCGCTGGTTAGCGGGTTGGCGCAGCCGCGTGCGAAGCTATGCGGGTTGATCGGCGTATCGGCGTTTCGGATTTGGAAAGCCAACCGATAGCGGCGACTGTCCGGTTAGCCCCTGGTTTGGCGCAACCGCGGAGTTTGGCTGGAGCTGGACGATTGGCGCTACCCCAAACCGCAGTCGCCATCGCTCTCACGCCCCGAACGTATGGTTTAGATTCGGCGCGGCCGAATACAGCGAGTTGCTGCTTGGCAATTGTGCGATTAAAACCGGAGCATGTGTGGTTTTCGACGAACTAGGGATTGTTCGGCGCTGTGTTTGAGGGGTACGTTCAAGGCAACGCCAAACGATGGCGACTGCGGTCTGTGGCAGTGCCAAGCGCGCAGCTCCGGTCAAATTTCGGGGGTTGCGCCAAACCAGGGGCCTAACCGGACAGTCGCCGCTACCGAAGACGCCGCTACCCGCCGTTTCGCCTCCCTCGCCATCACTTCCGGTGGCTCGCACTATCCAGCGAATACCGGTCCCAGTTAGCGGTTGCTAATAAAACTGCGAAGAACGCGACATAAATCATTTGTTCGCTTGCTACGGTCCAATTCTGGATCTGGGTTGCACCAAATGTCAGGAGACACATAAATAGGGTGCCTCCGATCAGAGCCGGGCGAAGATACCATCCCGCGATTAGAACGATGCCAAAGATCAGTTCGAGTGGGGGAATAATGTCGCCTACTAATGTTACCACCGGGCCAGGCAGCCAGGTTTTCTCGAACATCTTCTGCATGGCTGCAGCGAATTCGGGAATATTTCCGATTCGGGTAATACCGTTACCGAGTAAATTAATACCGAGTGAAACCCTGGCCAGAGCGTGGGCAAGGGAAAGATCGTTGGGCGAAAGTGTCGGATTGGGTCGTTCCATGGGGCATGATCATACGACATCCATCCGGCTCGGCTCAACCTCGCCGAATGACAAAATGACAAATGACAGATGACAAATTGGCATTAATGGCGGCGACCGGCCGATGTATGTTCCGCGTCCGCGGGAGACGAAAACCCTTCTCAGAAGCGATTGGCTCAACTCAGCCAAAAAAGCGCAGTCGCCGTCGACGGTCGTCGTCTGGTATCTGCTATTTGCTATTTGCGATTCAGTACGGTAGCAATCCGCTCTTCGAATGGACGTCCGCATTCCAACCTCATTTGGCGCAGCGATCGCACTCGATCACGTTCCAGAGGCGGATCAGTCCGTTTTCATTTCAAATTTCTCGCCATATGCGGCTGACCATCGCTATTACGAAATTACCCAGGCGACATTGGGCAATCAATTCGAGCACCGATATTTGATCCTCAAGGATCAGGAGGGACGCACTCGCGCGGTACAACCATTTTTGATCGTCCGGCAGGATTTGGTAATGGGAACGCCGGCCTCGGTAAGACAATCGATCGATGCGGTGAGAAAGCGATTTCCCGGTTTTCTTAAGCTTCCGATGCTGATGGTAGGCTGTTCGGCCGGCGAGGGCGATATTGCGTTGGATATCGTTTCTGGGACTACCGATTGGACGATTGATGCCTTGCGTAAGGTGCTTCCACTGCTCGCGAAGCGACTAAAAGCAATGATGGTGCTGTTCAAGGATTTCCCCCAATGCTATCGGACAAAACTCGACCACCTTTTGCCGGCGGGATTTACCCGAATCCCAAGCATGCCGGCCACTGGTTTAAAATTGGATTTTCGCGATTTCGAGGAATATCTGGCCAGGAAACTAAGCCACGCCATGCGGAAGAATCTGCGTCGCAAGTTCCGAAAATCGGAAACTGGTGGGCCGATCAAGGTGGAGGTAGTCAGCGATATTACGCCATTTGTTGACGAGATTCTGCCTCTCTATCAAGCCGTTTTTGGTCGAGCGAAACAACGCTTCGAGGAGCTAAATCGATCGTACTTTTGTCAGCTTGGCCAACGCATGAATGATCGCTCACGCTTTCTAATCTGGTGGCGGGAAAAGAAGATCGTAGCTTTTGCCTCTTGCCTGGTTCACGACGGTGTTTTGAAGGATAACTATATCGGGCTCGATTATTCCCTTGCTCTTGAATATCATCTCTACTTTGTAACTTGGCGGGATACAATCATCTGGGCTCTACAAAACGGCTGTCACACCTATCACAGTGCGCCGCTCAACTATGATCCGAAATTCCATTTTCGAATGCATTTGGAACCGCTGGATCTCTATGTTAGGGCGACCCATCCGCTGCTGAATGCGTGTTTTCGGCCATTGCTCCCAATGCTCGAGCCGACCCGATACGATAAACCGATTCAGAAGTTCGAAAACGCAGCGGAGCTTTGGTGAGGGAGAGTTGGAGTACTGGAGTGGTAGCTTCTTGAATTTCTGGTTCGATTTGTGGCACTCTCTCGGCCGTGTTGTCCTTTCGACGAATTTTCTGTTGGCTGGGTTTGACTGTTTTCCTCGCCGGTTGCGAAACAACGGCGCCGTATGTCTATCACTATATTCCGGGACGGACTGCTACTGCTCAATTGGGATATGCGGTTGCACCGGCTCGTGCACCGTCAACGGTGCAGCAGGCGATCGCTGCGGCCAATGAGATCGTTGGTCGGCCTTATCGATACGGAGGGGGTCATGCGTCATTTTATGACTCAGCTTACGATTGTTCTGGGGCAACCTCTTACGTTCTGCACGCGATCGGTCGGTTAAGGACGCCGAATCCTTCGGACGAGTTTCGAAAGTATGGTGAGAGCGGTCCAGGAAACTGGGTCACGATTTACGCGACTCGTGGGCACGTCTTTCTGGTCATTGCTGGCCTCCGTTTCGATACGGGATGGAGAAACGGAGGAGATGGTCCACACTGGACGAGCCACAGCCGGCCGGCCGACGGATACGTGTTGCGACACCCATCGGGATTGTGAATGCATTTGGTAGGTGCCGAGCGGCCGTGTACTCTATGTCGATATAACGACACGTCGTAATGAATTCCAATGATCCAACGGCTTGGTTCACCCGAGGAACAGAGTCCTACCTGAAAAAGGAATACAGTGCTGCGATCGCGGATTTTGCTGAAGCTATCCGGCTGAATCCGGATTATGCCGAAGCCTATCGTGCTCGCGCCATCGCTTACGAACAGGAGAATCGGCTAGCTGACGCAGTGGCCGATTACAGCGCGATGTTATTGGTTCAACCTGATAATCCGACTGCTTATTATAGCCGCGGGAACTGCTATTTCTCGCTCGGTCGATACGATGCAGCTATCGCGGACCATACCGTCGCGATTGAGTTTGATCCGTCGGATTCGCTCGCTCATGTGCACCGTGGAAATGCATATCGAGCAAAAGGTGACCGGCATCGAGCTTTGGCGGACTACAATCAAGCGATTTTGCTTGATCAAAATGATGCTTTGGCCTATCGGCAGCGCGCGACCCTCTATCAGGAAATAGGCGAAGTGGAAAAGGCGTCGGTAGATTTCAGAGTAGCCGAACGCGTAGCGCAGAGAGCGTTCCCGACCGAAGGGTGAAGATTGGTAGGGCGCAGACGTGGACAACCGATAGCTGGTAGGGCCCTACCATCGCGTCCGAATGTCAAACGTCGAGCGCGTTGGTGATCCTTGCGCTCCACGAATTTTGATTGAGCTTGCGGGCCAAAGCCTTTAGACGGGTAGAGCGCAAATTCATGCAACCAGTACGTTTTTTCTCGCCCCTGCAATACCATGGCTCTCGACGTATTTATAAGCTACGCAATCGCTGATAAGTTGACGGCGGACGCGGCGTGCGCTGCGCTCGAAGCCGAGGGGATTCGTTGCTGGATTGCGCCGCGCGATGTGCTCCCCGGAATGGACTACGCCGAGGCGATCATCGAGGCCATCGAAAAAGCGCGCGGCATGCTGCTCATTTTCTCATCCAACGCGAATCGCTCAAACCAAGTGAAACGAGAAGTGGAGAGGGCCGTCCACCATGGTATTCCCATTATTCCGTTTCGGATTGAAGACGTTCCGCCCAACCGAGCTTTGGAATATTTTATCAGCGCTCCTCACTGGCTCGATGCACTTACGCCCCCTTTGGAGCAACATTTGAAGCATCTGGCATCGACCATTCGGTTGCTGTTAAGTCGAGTGGAAGTCGGGAGCGAGCTGTCTCAATCTCGATCGGTGTCCGGCCAGGTAGCGGAGGCTCGAGGACCGGTCATGCCCGGTTCATCGAGCGTGTCGGCGGGATCGGTTAATCAGCCGCGAACAAGGGGCGGATCCACCAGCGTGCCTGGGCCCGGATACCAGCATTCTTCGAATGTTCAACCAGATTCGCGAGGGACCACCGCTGGCGTACCCACCGCAACAATCCCCCGCAAGTCGAATGCGCCGCTTATGATCTTAATTCTGGTCGGAACGGTGGCAGTGATCGTTGCCGGCATGGTAGGCATCGGTGTCGTCGCACTCTTCCTCATCCAGCACGCCGCGCCAAGACCATCTTCCTACCTGAATGTAACGCCGACACCCAGGGTTACAGTTCCGAGCACGCCGTTCGTAGCGCAAACAACGCCGACGCCGATGAGCATTCCGTCGGACAACTATTCGGATGCTCAGAGCGCTTTGGCCGCCGCCGCCAGTTACGAAAAGAGTGGGAACTATGAAAAGGCGATCGCTGCCTACGACGCGGCGCTCGGCTTCGATGCCAAAAACGCAGAAACGCTGAACAAACGCGCGAATTGCTACAAGCAGCTAGCTCAGTATGACAAAGCAATCGCCGACTACGATGCCGCGATCGCAATCAATTCGAATAGTCCGAATTACTTTAATGATCGCGGTATTGCCCATTGGAAAAAAGGCGACTATGACCTGGCAATCGCGGATTACAACAAAACCCTCGAACTCGATCCTAAGTACGCATTCGCCTACAACAATCGAGGGTTAGCCTACTACGATAAGAAAGATGCTGTTCGGGCAGTCAGCGACTACGAACAGTCGATGAAAATCGATCCGCGGTATGCCGATCCGTATTATAACCGGGGGATCTATTATTACGACAAGGGCGATTACGAGTCCGCAATCAAAGATTACAGTGCAGCCATCGAACGCGATCCTAACTATGCGAACGCCTTTTATAACCGGGGCCTGTGCTATCAGTCGCTAAAGCAGAATGACAAAGCAATCAGCGACTATTCTTCGGCCATTCAGATCAACGCCAATTTCATCGATGCATACAACAATCGAGGCCTGGTTTATGCCCGGCTGAATGACTATGATCGAGCCATTCAGGATTATAACGAATCGATCTCGCGAAACGCAAATTACTACCTCGGCTATTACAACCGAGGAATCGCTTACGCGAAGAAAAAGCAATACGACGACGCGATCAATGACTACACGGAAGCAGTCCGGCTAAATCCGGACTACGAAAGCGCGTACTTTAATCGGGGCGAGAGTTACAGCGCAAAAGGGGACTATAACAAAGCGATCAGCGATTACAGTGTGGCCATCCATTTGGTTCCGCGAAATGCTGACAGCTTTAACGATCGCGGGATTGCCTATTTTCATCTGGCCCAATACGACAAGGCAATTGAAGACTATGCGCAAGCGATCGCACTAAACCCTAACTACGCGGATGCGTTCTATAATCGGGGCAACGCCTATACCAATACGGGCGCATACGCACTGGCCATCAACGACTATAACGTCGCGCTCCGGCTTAAGCCGAACAATCCGGACACCTTGAACAATCGCGGTATCGTCTACTACGATCAGGGGGAATTCGATCGGGCGATTTCCGATTATAACGAAGCCATCCGCATTGATCCTACCTACGCACGCGGTTACCAGAACCGCGGACTCGCCTACCAGAAAAAGGGAATGACCAAACAGGCGAATGACGATTTTGCAGCGGCACGGAAATTGGGTTTTAAGAACTAGGGGGGTCATTCTCGCCTTAAGCTCGAATGAAATGACAGATGACAGATACCTGGTGATAACGCGATACCCCATTCCCGCTAAGCGTTTTTGCCTAACAAGGTCCGAGCGCGTCTTTCGTCCGGCGGCGCTGGGCTGGATAACAACTTATCTGCATCGATCGATTGGCCCGGACGGACAAACCGAAGTCTCATATTTGTCATCTGTCATTTGTCATTTCATTCGAGCTTAAAGCAAGAATGACGATGTATGACTTTGATCTGATTGCCAGCCCTCTGCTGGTAGGAGCGTTTGCTGTTTTGGTTTGGTTCCAGTGGCATCACCCTTTGCGATCTCAACATTTCCATGCGTTGCGCCGGACAATACGGAATCTGCTTCTCTCGCTTCCTGCATTTCTAATCGCCCGGCTTGCGCTGTTGCCTTTGCCTCTCGCTCTCGTGATTTTCACCGAGCGCTATCATTTTGGATTGCTCCATTGGCTACCGCTACCCAACTGGCTGCAAGGAATAGTCGGCATCCTGCTTTTAGATTACGTTTACTGGTGGTGGCACTTTGGCCTTCATCGAGTTCCATTTCTCTGGCGCTTTCACAACGTTCATCACACCGATCTAGACATGGATGTCAGTACTGCCGCTCGCTTTCATTTTGGTGAAATGATTTTCTCTGTTTTTCTATTTCTTGCCGCGTTACCGCTCATTGGAATCTCGCCATCCATGTTTGTTGTGTTTTGGGTTTTGTTCGAGGTTTCCGTACAATTTCAACATTCCAATTGGCGCCTTCCTGTCACTTTAGAACGGATTCTAAATCGAGTGTTAGTAACCCCACGAATGCATGGCATTCATCATTCGATTATCGAGCGTGAAACGAACTCGAACTGGGGCACCGTTTTCGTTTGGTGGGATTGGATCCATGGGACACTTCGGCGAGATGTTCCCCAGAATGCGATTACGATTGGTGTGCCCGCTTATCGGGACGAGAAGGAGCTGACGATCGGGCAATTGCTGGTGCTACCCTTCAAGAATCAAAGGCCTTGGCGACTCCCCAACGGTGAAATCCCGGATCGACCGGCGCAGCAAGTGGATGAACTAGCTCCTTAGGCTCTCATTCTCGCTTGAGGCTCGGATGAAATGACAGGTACCTGTTGATAACGCGATACGCCCGGTTTCGCTAATCGTTTCTGCCTAACAAGGTCCGACCGGGTCCTTCGTCCGGCGGCGCTGGGCTGGATAACGACTTATCTGCATCGATCGATTGGCCCGGACGTACAGACCGAAGTCTCATATCTGTCATCTGTCATTTGTCATTTCATCCTAAAATCCGAAATTGGAGGCCAAAAAGAAGGCTCGTTCTGTTCCAAGCATTGCTGAGAGAATAAGTTGTGATGAAAGATTCGTCTCAGGCGCCGGAACAGAACGATTGGAAAGAGTTTAAGCCGCTCTTTGGCGGTGGAAAGATCAAACTTTGCGACACCTTGCGGGCGGTGACTCCCTTTGGAGGCTTGTCGGTTTTCATCGAGTTTTTGGGTCGCATCGGGCTGGTGGAAGAACTGACGGAGCGCTTACCTTACCGAGCCAAGAGTCCCAATCGTTACGAGCCTGGAGAGATTCTGGTGGCCTTTCTGTTGAGTGTCATTGCTGGGGCTCGGCGATTTGCTCATGCCAACCAATTACGAGCTGATCGGGCCTTACACGCCTTGCTTGGAATGAAGCGCTTTCCCAGTGACGACACCATTTTGAACTACTTTCGCCGTTTCAGTCAGGGCGAGATCGAACGCTTCTGGCGGCCCTTATGGCAATGGCTCATCGCTCGGCTGGTGCAGCCAGAAAGTGGTTTTAGTTTGGATTTAGATTCGACCATTTTTTCTCGTCATGGCAGCCAACAACAAGGAGCGGCTCGGGGCTACAATCCGCGGCGACCGGGTCGACTGAGTCATCATCCTTTGTTGGCGGTTTTGGCGGAAGCCAACTTTGTTTTGCACAGTTGGTGGCGCAGTGGAAACAGCGGCAGCAGCCAAGGAGCAGTGCAGTTTCTGAGCGAAGCCTTGAGCCTCTTAGGCGGCGAGTATCACCTCCGCTGCGTGCGAGCCGATGCCGGCTTTTTTGCCGACTCTTTGCTCAGTTTTCTCGAAGAGCGAACTCTGCCTTACATTGTGGTGGCGCGGCTGACGACTTATCTCAAGAGCCGAATTTATCAGATTACTAACTGGCAAGCCGTTGATGCGATTTACTCGGTCAGCGAATTCCATTTCAAACTCTGGAATTGGAAAACCAATCGGCGTTTTGTGGTGGTGCGCGAACAGGTACAAAGCAGCAAAGCAGCGGTTGGTCGCAAGCTCATCGAGCTACCGGGTTACGTCTTTCGAGTCTTTGTAACCAATCGTAGCGATTCGGCTTTGGAGATCTGGCGCGATTATAACGGCCGAGCGACCGTCGAATGTCGCATTGACGAACTGAAAAACGAGCTGGCGGCCGACCATTTTTGCTTGCGTTCTTTCTTTGCCACCGAGTCAGCTTTCTTAGCCGTACTGTTTGCTTTCAATCTCTTGAGCGAATTTCAGCGTGCCATCGATCCAGCGCTCAAGAGTTACAAACAGCCGGCCACTCTGCGTTTCGAGCTCTTTACCTGCGGGGCAATCCTAGGTCGAAGCGGACATCATTTGGTCCTGCATATGTCTAAAAATTGGGGTGGCTACTCGGAGCGAAAACCGCTCTTTAACAACCTCTTATATTGGCCCTCGGCCAACTTCTCCGAAGTTCGATTCGCCCATTGAAACCGCAGCATGATTTCGCTTAACTTTTCCCCCAACTTCGGAATTTGGGCTAAAGAACCAAATCAAACGCGGATTTCTCCGATTTTGAACTAGACGTTACAATTTCTCGATCATCTGCCGGGCTT
>Ga0137415_10007111_pt1 | contig 11094 bp, 6 predicted proteins | sample CZODoug3_1_1_16f_FD_183082 | JGI IMG/M metagenome (GOLD analysis project Ga0137415, IMG submission 183082) | Vadose zone soil fungal communities from Angelo Coast Range Reserve, California, USA - CZODoug3_1_1_16fungal (Hybrid Assembly) | ecosystem: Environmental > Terrestrial > Soil > Vadose...
GCGCGCTTCCTCAACAAGCTTCGCAGATTGTTGGGCAAAGCCGACGAAGAAGATCGCAAGCTCATTCTATACATGGCCCAGAAAATGGCCAACCGCTAGTTCCGGAAAGCCTCGCTTCCCGGAGTTGACGGGTAGAATGACCGTCTCAAGAAAGGGCCGCGCCAACCCGCGATGGGCGGCCTAGTTCTGAGAGCGTCTACGTGTTTGCCTTCATGGACGCTTTTGCTCCCGCCTGCGCTGCTATAAATTCCCGCTAAACCGCTAATCAGTTCCCTATTCCCACTCAATTGTGCCCGGTGGCTTCGAACTGATGTCGTAGACGACGCGCGTTACGCCTGGAACCTCGTTTACGATGCGAGTGGAGATGCGTTCGAGAACGTCGCCTGGCAGACGTACCCAGTCCGCAGTCATGGCATCTTCGGATTCGACGACGCGCACGGCAATAGTGAGACCGTAGGTGCGGTAATCGCCCATGACGCCAACGCTACGTACCGGCAGCAGGACCGCGAATGCTTGCCAGATCTTCTCGTAGAGGCCAGCGCGGCGGATTTCGTCGACCACGATAGCGTCCGCCTCCCGAAGGTATACCAGACTTTCAGCCGTTACCTCGCCAAGTACTCGCACGGCCAAACCTGGACCGGGAAACGGATGTTTCACTAATAGCTCGTTTGGTAAGCCGAGATCTCTGCCGATTCTGCGGACTTCGTCCTTAAAGAGATCTCGCAATGGTTCGATGAGCGCGAAGGGCATTTTCTCCGGCAACCCGCCTACATTGTGATGCGTCTTGATGGTCGCGGAGGGACCTTTGACGGAGACGGATTCGATCACGTCGGGATAGAGAGTTCCCTGCACCAAGTAGGCGATTTCGCCGTGTGCTTCGTTTTTCTGCAGCTCCATGGCTTTGTCTGCAAAGACGGAAATAAATTCGGCGCCGATCAGCTTGCGTTTGCGCTCGGGCTCGGTTACGCCTTTCAGTTGCGCGAGGAAGCGCTCGGAAGCGTCTACACCGATTACGCGCAGGCCGAGGCGATCGCGCAGCATTTCGAGCGTGTCTTCAAACTCATTTTTGCGGAGCAGGCCGGTGTTGACGAAGATGTTGGTCAGGCGGTCGCCGATGGCGCGATGCACGAGGACTGCGGCGACGGTGGAATCGACACCGCCGCTCAGGGCGCAAATTACGCGGTGATTCCCTACTTTGGTTCGAATCGCTTCGGTGGTTTCATCGATGAAGGCCGCGCCGCTCCACTTCTTTTCTGCTTTGCAGACGCGGAAAAGAAAATTGCGAAGAATTTCGGTACCGCGGTCGGTGTGGCGCACCTCGGGATGGAATTCGACGGCGTAGATTTTGCGATGAGGATCTTCCACGGCGGCGACGGCGTTTTGCGTGCGGCCTACGGTGCGGAAACCGTGAGGCAGCCCGACGACGTGATCGCCGTGGCTGTTCCAGATGCGGAGCGAATTGGGAAATTCGGCGAAGAGTTCGGATTTGTGTTCGTTACTTTCAATATTCAAAACGGCGCTGCCGTACTCGCGACGCTCGGCAGGTTCCACTTTTCCGCCGAGGTGATAGGTGAGCCATTGCATGCCGTAGCAGATTCCCAGCACTGGGATGCCGAGCGCGAGAACATTTACGTCACACTTGGGAGCTTGAGGATCGTAAACGGAGCTGGGGCCGCCGGAGAGCACGATTCCGGCCGGTTCGAATTTGCGGATTTCATCGAGCGTGGTGGTGCATGGGAGGACGGAGGAGAAGACTTGCTGTTCGCGGATGCGGCGAGCGATGAGCTGGGTGTACTGGCCGCCGAAGTCGAGAACGACTACGCCGCCGAGCTCGGAGTTGGGGCGTTGGTGATGTTGTTGCTGCATTTGCGCTCCGCTGGACATTGTCCTCCTCACACGCGATAAAAACCAAAGAACTGGGCGCCACCGATACGCCCCGATTCGTCTTGCTCTAAACCCTCAGGTCCACAAACCGGACCTGAGCTACAGGTCTTCGATCATTACGCGACAACCAGGTTCACCAGCTTATCGGGAACTACAATTTGTTTTACCACGCGCTTGCCGTTTATGTGCTGAGCTACGGCTGGCTCGGCTAGTGCCTTCGGCACAAGGTCGGCTTCGCCTAGACCGGCGGCTACCTTTAGCCTTGCGCGGACGCGTCCGTTGACTTGCACTACGACTTCGACTTCTTCGTCGCGGGCTAGTTCGGGATCGAAATCGGGCCACGGGACGGTCCAGAGGCCTTCTTTATGGCCAAGCATTTCCCAGAGTTCTTCCGCGAGATGCGGGGTCATGGGCGCGAGCATGAGCATAAGCGTTTCGAGAATGTGCTTGGCGATTTCGGGGCGCACGCCCTTTTCCAGGGGAGCGTGAATCTCATTGTAGAGATCCATGATCAGGGCGATGGCGGAGTTGAAGTGCCAGCGCGTTTCGATGTCGAGGGTGACGCGACGGAGTGTCTGATGGGTCTTGCGTAGCAGTTTCTTTTCAATGTCCGAAGTCGATGCCGGAATGCCGCTTCTTACGTCGCGGAGTGACTCGGCAAGGCGGTCGACCAGGCGGAAGACACGATTGATGAAGCGCCATGCGCCTTCGATGCTTTCTTCGCTCCACTCCAGGTCTTTTTCCGGGGGCGCGGCGAAAAGCGTATAGAGGCGTCCGGTGTCGGCGCCGTATTTTTCGGCCATCTCCATGGCGCCGACTACGTTGCCTTTGGATTTGGACATGGCCACGCCGCCCTTTTGCACCATGCCTTGCGTGAAGAGCCGAGCGATCGGTTCATTGTGCTTTACGAGGCCAATGTCGCGCATGACCTTGCACCAGAATCGCGAATAGAGGAGGTGCAAAATCGCGTGCGTGATGCCGCCGATGTACTGGTCGATCGGAAACCAGTAAGCGACCTTCGTGGGATCAAAAGGAGCTTTGTCGTTGTGCGGGTCGCAGTAACGATAGAAATACCAGGAGGAGTCGACGAAGGTGTCCATCGTGTCCGTTTCGCGGCGCGCGGGACCGCCGCACTTCGGGCAGGTGGTATTCACAAACTCAGGAGTGGCTGCGAGCGGCGAACCGCCTTCCCCGGTGAGTTTGGCGTTTTCGGGAAGGATGACCGGGAGGTCTTTGTCCGGCACGGGAACGATTCCGTCTTTGTCGCAGTAGACGACGGGAATCGGGGTGCCCCAGTAACGCTGACGCGAGATGCCCCAATCTCTGAGTCGAAACGTGGTTTCGCGCTGGCCAAAACTCTTGGCTTGCGCGTGCGCGGACATGGCCAGAATGGCGTCGTCTACGGAGAGCCCGTTGTACGGGCCAGAATTCACCAGCCTGCCGTGCTGATGCTCCTCGAAGGGGGCGGTCATAGTCTCCGCCACTAGAGGTTCGCTACCCTCGGGTTGCACGACCACGCGAACAGGGAGACCGTACTTGCGGCAGAACTCGAAGTCTCGCTGGTCGTGCGCGGGCACGGCCATGATGGCGCCGGTGCCGTATTCGAGCAGGACAAAGTTCCCTACCCAGATCGGAAGTTTTTCTTCATTGAACGGGTTGGTCGCGTGTCGGCCGGTGAAGAATCCGATCTTTTCGGCGGTGGCGAGGTCTTCCGCTTTGACTGAGGACTGACGCATCTTCGCTAGCTGAGCTTCTGCGTCTTTTTGCTGCGGGGAGCCGGCGATTAGCTTCTGCACCAGTGGGTGCGTCGGCGCGAGAATGATGGCACTGGCGCCGTAGATGGTGTCGATGCGCGTGGTGAAGACTTCGATGGGCTCAACGCCGGAAACATCAGCAACGGCGAATTTCACGCGCGCGCCGATGGATTTGCCGATCCAGTTGCGCTGCATGGTGATGACGCGCTCGGGCCAGCCGCCTTCCAGCTCTTTCAGGTCGTCGAGAAGTTGCTCGGCATAGTGCGTCGTCTTCAGGAACCATTGCTCGATTTCGCGTGACTCGACAAGCGTGTCTTCATGGCGCCAGCAATAGCCGCCGTTTACGACCTGCTCGTTGGCCAGCACGGTGCAGCACTTGGGGCACCAGTTGACGCGGCTCTTCTTGCGATAGGCGAGGCCGCGCTCGAGCATGCGCAGGAAAAACCACTGGTTCCAGCGATAGTATTCCGGTTCGCAGGTGGAAATTTCGCGGCGCCAGTCGTAGCTGAAACCGAAGCGGCGCAGGACGCGCTGGAATTCGGCGATGTTGTTATTGGTCCAGGCGCGCGGATGCGTTTTGTTGGCGATGGCGGCGTTTTCGGCAGGCAAGCCGAACGCGTCCCAACCCATGGGATGGAGGACGTTGAAGCCACGCATGCGCTTTACGCGGGCGACGACGTCGCCAATCGTGTAATTGCGCATGTGGCCCATGTGCAGCGTGCCGGAGGGATACGGCAGCATTTCGAGCGTGTAATATTTGGGTTTCGCGGGATCTACTTCGGTATCGAAGACGCGCGCTTCGGCCCAGCGCTTTTGCCATTTGGCTTCGATTTCTTGTGGGTTGTAATCGGCCACGCCTTTGCTTCCCTTCTAGCGATCCGACGCTACTAAAGAGCCCGCTTCGGAAAGCGAGCGCTACAAAATCTTATGACTTTCTGCGCGCCTTCTTAGCGCTCCGTGGCTTCGCGGGCGATTTTTTGGTTGAGCTCGAAAGAGGCCCGCTTCGGAAAGCGGGCGCTACACTTGCACGCATCTTGCGTGCTGCTGCCTGGCTCGATTTCCGCGCTGACTTTACTTGCTCGGCCATTTTCTTTTTTGCCGCGGAGGTTAGCATGGAGAAGCCTTTGGCGGCTTCGGGAGCTTGGTCCTTCAGGCCAGCGAATTCCCAGAGCGCGGCGACGTTGCGGCGGTCATCGCCGGGATCATCGATCGGCGTCTCAGCGAGAAAAGCGCGACCGGCGAGGCCTTCGGGCGCGGCGGCGCTGAGACGCGGATGCGTGAGAATGCGGCGAAACGCCTCGGCGCCTATTTTGCCTTTGCCGATGTGCTCATGGCGATCCACGCGGCCGCCGAGCGGAATTTTGGAGTCGTTGACGTGAAAGACCGGGATGCGCTCCAAGCCAATGGCGCGGTCAATGAGTTCGAGTGTCGAGGCCAGGCCGGCTTCGCTCTTAATGTCATAGCCCGCGGCAAAAAGATGCGCGGTGTCGAGGCACGCGCCGACTTCCAGAGCGCGCAGCGCGTTCAACATGTCGCCGAGTTCTTCCAGACGTGCGCCGAGCGCCGTGCCCATGCCTGCGGTGTTCTCTAGCAAAATGCGGAGCGAAGTGGGCGGCAGATTCTTCGCCGCTTGCTTGACGGATTCCACCGCGAGGCGCGCGGCTTGGTCGGGCCTGCAATCGCCGCACGCGCCGGGATGCACGACCACGAAATCAGCGCCGAGCGCGATTCCACGAACTAGCTCATCGTGAAACGCCTGGATCGAGCGAGTGCGCAGCATTGGCTGTTGTGCTGCGAGATTGATCAAATAATTTGCGTGAATGACGAGCGGGCCGAGGCCGAGAGCTTCGCGACGCGCGCGAAAGGCCGTGGCGTCGACTTCGGCGATACGCGCGGGTCCGCCGGCCCACATGCGCGGGCTGGCCGAGAAAATTTGCAGGGCGTTGCAGCCGAGCTTTTGCGCGGATTCGAGCGCGTTGAGATGGCCGCCGGCGATCGAGGTGTGAATCCCGATGCGCAGCGTGGCGTCCATCCATGTGGGCGGCGCTGGTTCAGGCTCAGGTTCGGGGCGATATTCGTCTTCCGGATCGAATTCGATGACGTTCGTGAGGGGTTGTTCAGGCATTCCCAATGAGAAATTCTGCTCCGTATTAATCCTTCATTCTAGCATACGTGAGAAATGCGCGCGTACTTGCGCATCTGGAGCGAAAAGGCCGCGGGGCTCCGCAGGCTACCTCGCTGACCCTGCGTTGGGCTTACACCGTTAAAGCGGAAGCAAGACTCCCGCACTCCAAAATTTGCGGCGGTGCGTTGGGTAGCTTAGAGTAGAGGTTTACCGAGTCAGCTTAGGAGCTACGGATGCTCGTGGTGATGCAGTCTCATGCTTCAGAGGAGCAGGTGCGCGCGGTGTGCCAGCGCATCGAGAGTTTGGGGCTGAAGGCGCATCCGATTCCGGGAACGATTCGTACGGCGATTGGCATCACCGGAAACAAAGGCGCTGTCGACCTGGGCGTGCTGGAATCACTGCCGGGCGTGGTGGAATGCATTCCGGTCAGCAAACCTTACAAATTGGTGAGCCGGGACGCGAAAGAGGAAGATAGCGTTCTGCGCATTCCGACTCCGTCGGGAGACGTGATTGTCGGGGGAGAGAAAGTTGCGCTGGTCGCCGGTCCTTGCGCGGTGGAAAGCGAAGAGCAGGTATTTGCGATTGCGGAACGCGTGGTGAAGAGCGGGGTGCGATTGTTTCGCGGCGGCGCGTATAAGCCGCGGACTTCTCCATACAGCTTTCAGGGCATGGGCGAGCCGGGGCTGAAGATTTTGGCGAAGGTGCGCGCGAAATTTGGATTTGGAATTATCACCGAAGCCATCGATAACGAGAGCCTGGATCTGGTCGAGGAATATGCGGACGTGATTCAGATTGGCGCGCGGAATATGCAGAATTTTTCGCTGCTGAAACGCGCTGGGCGAGCGAAGAAGCCGGTGCTGCTGAAGCGCGGAATGTCCGCCACTCTCGATGAGTTTTTGATGGCGGCGGAGTATGTGCTGTCCGAGGGGAATTACAACGTGATGCTTTGCGAGCGGGGCGTGCGCACGTTTGCGGATCACTCGCGGAACACGCTGGACTTGACGATTGTGCCGGCGGTGAAGAAGCGCAGCCACTTGCCGATTCTGGTCGATCCTTCGCACGGGACCGGTAAGCGGCACAAGGTGCTGCCGCTGTCGCGTGCGGCGATTGCGGTGGGCGCGGATGGATTGCTGGTTGAGGTGCATCACGAGCCGGACAAGGCGCTGTCGGACGGGATGCAATCGATTTTGCCGGAGGAATTTGCGGAGCTTACGGAAGAAGTACGGCAGATTGCGGCGGTGCTGCATCGGCAGGTGAATTGATTTGCGGCAAATACGGACAGCCCCGCCTGCGCGGGCAGGCAGAATTGGCTGTCCCACTGGTGGGCACGAAGACTCCTTTTGAAAAATCCATGTCGAAACGTGCGGGTGGTTTTGCTGACAGCGGTGCTGCTGGTGGGCGCTGCGATTCTGTTGCTGCGTGAACAGCGGGCGTCGTTCCTGCGGCCGGGGTTGCGGCTGAACGCGTATGTGAGCACGGCGGACGGCAGCGTCGCCGTGGTGGATTTGGTGCGGCTGCGCGCGATTGCGCGGGTTGCCGTGGGGCCCGGGCTTTCGGGAATGCGCGAGCATCCGACGCGCGCGGAAGTCTGGGGCGCCAGCGCGCAGGGGGGATATGCCTGGGTGCTGAACGCGCGTGTAAACCAAGTTGCGGCGCGCGTGCCCGTGGGGGCGATGCCGTATGCGCTGGATTTTTCGGTGGATGGCAATCGCGTGTACACCGCGGCTTCGGGAAGCGACGCCGTTGTGGCCATCGATTGCCAGACGCATGCCGTGGTGGCTCGCGGACGCACGGGCCACGAACCGGTGCTCGCGCGGGCGACTCCCGACGGGAAAAGCGTGCTGGTGGTGAACCGGCGCGACGCGACGCTGGGAATCCATGACGCGGCGACGCTTGCGCTGCGCGGCAGCGTGCCGGTGGTGGCGCAGCCGGAAGACGTCGCGGTGCTGGGCGACAGCTCGATGGCATTCGTGCTGAGCCGGACGGAGCCGCGGCTCTCTGTTGTGGATTTGCGGCGTGGCGTGCTGCTGACAAACTTGCAGCTCGCCGGGAAGCCTTCAGAGATGCTGCTGAAGCCGGATGGAGGCGAGCTTTACGTGATTTCGCCGGAGGCGCACGGGCTGCAGGCGATCAACACCTGGACGCACGAGGTGGGCGATTACGTACTGCTGGGGTCGGCTCCGACACATGGCGTGCTTTTTCCTGATGCGAGCGAGATGTTTGTGACGGACACAGCGGCGGGGCGCGTGGCTCCGGTGGACATTTTCAGCCGACGCGTAGGGCGGCCGATTTCCGCGGGGCGGACGCCGGAGGCGTTGCGATTCGACTCGAGCGATCCGGACGTGAAGCCGAATTTGCTGCTGGTGGTAAATGAGGGCTCGGGGGATTTATCCGTGATCGGGTTGCGCGGGGGAAGAGAGAGCTTGCTGACCATGATTCCCGTGGGAGAGCGGCCACGGGACCTCGCGGTCAAACTTTTTTAAAAGAGCGGCTGCTGCACCCTGGCGGCGCGATGCGGCTCACTCCTCCAGCGGCCAGGAGTGGTGCTCGTCGCCGAGTGGGATTTCCAGGAAACCTTCGGCGGGAAGCACATCGACGGGTAAGCCGCCGTGCCAGAGCGCGACGCCCAGACGCAAGGTCTTCTGCCCTTTCAGGCAGAGTTCGCTGCGATTCACGGACACTTCCAGGATTCGTTCGAAGGCGGCCTGCGCGATGTCTTTCGGATTCAGCAGGCAGACTCGGCCTTTCTCGACGGCGAATTCCCGCATACGGCCGCGCGCGAGCTTTACCATCACGGTCAAGTCTTCGGCCGAGCCGATGGTGACGCGAAATTCCGGATCTTCCAGTTCGGCGAGACCTTCCGGAAAAAGATCGACGCGTACGCTGAAACGGTCCTCTTCAAATCCGTAACGCAGCTCGCGCAAGTGGAAGATGCGGCCGTGCATGGAGCCGCCGCGGCGCTCAGGGGAATATAGGCCGGAGCCGAGCCATTCGAAATAGGACGTGTCGTGGCCATCGATTTTAGCGGTGAGGAAGCCGGTGGGCTGAACTTGCAGGGCGTGCTCGGGCTTGCGCTTTATGGGCTTGGCAAGTTCTTCCGGCGCGATCTGGCCGAGCGCGAGATAGACGCTGGTGAGGTGCTTGCGGTAGAGCGCGTCGAACTCGGCATCGTTGGCGGTGCTGTGCTCCGGACCGAACCACCAGCACCAGTCGCTACCTTCCGCGGCGAGTAGCGACTCGTAGGCTTCTTTCAAGGCGGTCTCGGTTGGAGCGTCAGCGCGGCCCTGCTTGCGTGCTTCAGCGGCGCGCGCATAGGCCTGGCGGGCGTCCCAGAGCAATTCCCATGCGGCGACGTCCTCCGTGTGGCCAATCCACACGTCGAAGTTTGCGTTGATCCACGAGGCCGGAAATATTCCGTTCGCGCTGGGGACGTCCTTGCCCGCTGCGGCGATGGCTTCGGTGGCTGTGAGCGCGCGGAAATCCTGATCCTTGTCGATGCGCTTGTAGAATTCGCGCAGGAATTCGCGGCCGTTGCCCGTGTAGTACTCCCAGGCATTTTCACCGTCGAGAAAAAGGCAAACGGTCAGCGGCTGTTGGCTGGGCACGCGTTCGCCCAGAAAGCGCAAACGTCCGTGGAGGTCGGCCGCGGCGGATTTGGCGTCCATACGGCTATAGACGAAGCCGATCAGGTCCGACAGATGGTGATCGCGGAATAATCCGTTGATGGAGCTTCCCGCTAACTGCACGCGATAGGGCTTGTACAGCCGCTCGGAGTTTGCGGGGAGGCCGCTGGTGTCGCGGAAAAAGCCGACGTTGAGCGTGCGGCCAAGGACACCCTCGTCTGTGCCAAACCACTGAAATCCTTCTTCCATGGCGATCGTAAGGGCTTGGTCGGAGACGGAGCCCTCCGAGGGCCACAGACCGGCAGGGTCTGCGCCGAAAACGCGCCGGTGATATTCGCGGGCGCGCCGCAGTTGCTCGCGCGCATCGTCCGGCTGGCGGAAAGCGCGGCGAGGGAGCGGCGTTCCGGGATTTGCCACGCGCGCAATGTCCGAATCGCAGAGCAGCGGCAGAATGGGATGATAAAAAGGCGTGGTGCTGATTTCGATCTGTCCGCGTTGCGCGGCTTCCCGGTAGGCGGGGAGCACCAAGCCGAGCAGCTCGAGCTGCTTCGTTTTGAGCGCTGCCTTGTCGCGCTCAGTAAAGTCTTTGCCCTTGCTGGCGAGGAGGCTGACGACTTCGTCTTTCGCCAGCCAGATTTCGTCCATCCACGCGAGTTGCGAAAGAACTTGCAGGTCGCGCCAATCGCGTGAAGTGAAGGTGACCTGCGCTTGCGCACCGCCGGCGGGACGCGACCACTCGAATAGTTCGACGAAGCGCGGCCAACGCGACATCAATCGCTCATGATTAAGTTGAAACGCGCGAGCGAGAATCTCGGCCTTGTCTTCGCGGGTAAGCTCGTCCGTGGGCTTGAACGCAAGCGCAAACCACGGCTCGCTGAATGAGCCGCTGGCATATTCCTCGAGCTGCATGCCCAAGGCCGGCACCACGTTGAACGTGGCGTGAAATCCCGGCACCTCGCCAAGCACCTGGACCATGCCCCAGTAATCCTTCACGGCATGCAGGCGCGTCCACGGCAAGACGTATTGCCCTGTTTCCGGATCGCGATACTGCGGCTGGTGCATGTGCCACAACACCACCAAGTTCACCCGATTCATCCGCGGCGCCCTTTCCAATGCAAATCGGCGCTCGTGTTACACTCACCCTGCTCGACATGCGCATCCTGGACCGCTACATTGTCCGCGAAATTTTTCGTCATGCCTTCCTTGGACTCGTGGTTTTCACGTTTGTTTTTTTCGTTCCGCAACTCGTTCGTTTGATGGCGTTGTTTGTCCGGCACAGCGGTTCCGGCAGCCAAATTCTCAAATTATTTCTGTGCATCTTTCCCGGCGTACTTACGTTCACCATTCCGATGGCCGTGCTGATTGGCGTGCTGCTGGGCCTGGGCCGCATGTCCGCGGACAGCGAAATCATCGCGCTGACCGCTCTAGGTATAGGCCGCCGGCGAATCCTGGTGCCGGTTGCGGTATTGGCACTCGCCGGGACGCTGGCGACCCTGGTAATGACGGTGTGGCTCGGCCCGGCGGCACTGCGCGCCTTTCGCGCACTTGAAGCCGACCTGATCGCGTCGCAAGTCAGCTTCCAGGTGCAACCGCGCGTTTTCGACGAACGCTTCCCACGGCTCGTGCTGTACATCAATGACGTTTCAGCCAGCGGCACGCAATGGCACGGCGTGTTTCTCGCGGAAGCCGGTGGAGAGAACGGCTCGCG
>Ga0137415_10007113_pt1 | contig 11093 bp, 8 predicted proteins | sample CZODoug3_1_1_16f_FD_183082 | JGI IMG/M metagenome (GOLD analysis project Ga0137415, IMG submission 183082) | Vadose zone soil fungal communities from Angelo Coast Range Reserve, California, USA - CZODoug3_1_1_16fungal (Hybrid Assembly) | ecosystem: Environmental > Terrestrial > Soil > Vadose...
AGATAGAGCGACGCCACGACCGAGAGAATCCCACCTGCGATAGCCGTCAGAGACGCGATCGCGATCACGCGCAAAGCTCTCATTTTAGAAGTATGTGCTGAACACGCCGCAGCTGACAAGAATATTAGAAACCTTTTGACCCCGAAGCTTTCGAGCTCAGAATCGCAACTCAAGAAGACTGGGCTTGGCCGGTTCGATGTTGCGCGGCTGCTGCGGATTCTGAATGAGTGAGTGGCCGGTTGTAGTATTCGGAATACTGGTAGTAGTAATACTCCGGCAACGAAGTATCGACATAGTTCAGGATTATTCCGGGCACATTGACCTGACGGCTATAGAGTAACTCTAGTGCCTTTTTCGTTAATCTGGCCGAGGTATAGGAAAGCCGGACGACAAGTAGAGTGGCGTCAATCTTCGGAGCGAGGCTGGTAGTATCATCGGCAGCAAGCACAGGCGAACTATCGATAATGATGTATTCGTATTGATGATAGATCTCCTTTAAAAATTGATCGGTAGAATCGCGCAGCAAGTGTTCGCTTGGTTGCGGCAGAGCTTTGCCACGCGTCAGTAAAAACAGGCTAGGATAAGTCGTGGGCATGACGACCTCCTGCCACGGTACTTCCTGCTGTAATACCTCCGAAAAACCAAGGCGCGAATCACTGCCGAATTGTTCGCGCAAGGCGCCGCGGCGCAAATCGCCATCGATCAAAAGAGTTCGCGCCCCGGAAAGGGCCAGGGCGATGGCAAGATTGGCTGAGACCGTCGACTTACCCTCGTTTGGGACCGCGCTGGTGACGAGTATAGTTTTCGGCCGTGGTCCTTCGTACGGCATAAAAAGAAGGGAAGAGCGAATATTGCGATAGGATTCGGCAAAGATGTGCCGGGGATCATCGGGTTGGAGCAACGCCATTCTCCCTTTGACTTTCTCTTTCGGAATCTGGCCAACCACATTCTCCGAGAAATGACGTTGAAACTCGCCATAGGAAGCCATCCGATCGTCGATGCGATCGAGCAGAAGCAGAATCATAATCCCGACCAGAGCACCGCTGCCAAAACCGAGAAGTAAACTCTTTAGTAATCCCGGACGAACGGAAACCGGGGGTGTCGCCGGCTCCATGATCGAGATTTGATCGCCGGTGTCGATTACCTGCGATACATCGACTGACTTCAGATCGTTCGTTAGCCGGTCGTAGAGAAGTTTGGTGCGATCGACTTTGCCTTTAATGCGGTTGAATTGCGCGAGCCTCTGGCTGAGGTCCAGCGCTTTCACTTCCCACTCCTTGATATTCCCTTGCAGGTTCTCCATCTGCTTGCCAATGGATTTGCGCCGGGTTTCGAGCTTCTCGAACGCGTCAGATCGGAAAAGCTCGATCAACTTCTCCTGCTTCGAGATTTCATCGTTCAGCTTGATGATCTTGGGATGCTTTGGCCGCAGATCTTGCGAAAGCGTGTCGCGTTCTGCTTTGAGCAACTGGACCTGTTGCTTGGCCTTGAGATAGTCGCCTTCCGGACCAACATCGGAAAACGGCATGCCTACCTGATCGTTGCTTGAAGGGCGCGGGGAAGTCTCCGTCTGTGTCTTCTCTCCGCGATCGAGGTTTTGATCAAGATCGAGTTTCTCGAGTAGCTCGTATTCAGTCTTCAGCCGTGCGTAATCCTGATTTAGTTTCACCAGATACTGCGCCGCGCTGTTTCCTTCTTCCTGAATAAATCCGATATTGTTCTGTTTTTGGAAATCAAGCATTTCGTCCTCGGCCGCGCGTAGGTCTTTCTCAACTTGAATCAACTGCTCGGTAATACCGGTGGTAAAGGTATGAGTCTGGCCCTCCCGCATTCCTCGTTTGAAGTCGAGATACTTCTGCATCACCGCGTTGAGGTAAACCTGGGTGTAGTCTGGCGAGCTACCAATTGCCTGAAGCTCGAAAATGGAAGTGCGAGGACGTTGCGCGACACTTAGCTCGACCGGAACGGGCTGAAGTTCTGGGTTAGTGGAACGGACCAAGGCGGCGGCGCCGCGGCGCACTTCCGCACTTTGCATTAGCTGGATCTGGGTGCCGTAAAAGTTGACGTTATCTTCGCTGTAGACCGGACCCTGGTTGATGTTGAGCTTCCCTGCCATCATCATCTTGCTGGTGGATTGGAATGAGGGCGGGGTTTGAAAAATGAGCCAGGCCTCCGCGAAAAGACCGCAACAAATGGTAAGCAGGAGAATCCACCAGCGCCGAAGCAGGAGCGATTTGTAGCGATACATCCGCGTGATAAACGCGGTGGACCACGGCGCCGCGGCGGGTCGCTCGGGAGGCGCGTTCATGTTATAAGTCGGTCGGAACACAGGCATTTCTGCTGTGCGCCGAGCGGGCTTTTAGCCCGCTGAAACGAAACAGGCTGCAAGCCTGTTTGGCACACAGACTTGGAAGTCTATGTTCCTTCAGCGGAAGCAACAGCGTTAAGGTGGGGGGGGCATTGACGTTACCTGAGGAAAGCATCGCAGTTATAAGATTCAGCTTCTACATGTTGATCAGCCGTTGCGGGACGTAGATCTGATCGTCCGGCTGCAAGACCATGTCTTCGTCCGTGCGTCCTTCTTCGATTACCCGCTTCAAATCGATGGTAAAATCCTGCCCGTTCTTCCGTGTGACTTTCACTTTTCGCTTGTTGGCGAAGTCGCCGAAGCCGCCGGCCCGAATAATTGCCTTACTGACAGTGTAACTTTCATCCGCGGGAATTTCCTGCGGGCCCTGACCTTTGACCGAGCCGTAGACATAAATCCGGCCGCGCGACTTCTCGCTCACTCGTTCGATCGCGAGAATGACAGTGGCATGATAGTAATACTCCTTTTCGAGCGCGGCTTTTATGGCGTAGGCGAGCTCGCGGCAGGTCCGTCCCTTTGCCGGCACCAATCCTATGTAGGGAACCTCCAATTCGCCATTGTCGTTCACACGAAGATGCTGTGACTCCTCATCGCGATCTTCGACTACGCGAAAGCTAACGTAATCATTCGACCCCAGCCGTTTCTTATCGTCAAGGACAGTCATTGAATTGGTCCGCATGACGGTGCTGGTAACCGGCAAATCGGGGGGCAGCGCTTTAGCTGCCGTGGGAGAGGGACTGGTTTCCTGCGCTACTAATGAGAAATTGGACAACGCGAGGATGGTGATTATGAACACAGCGGCCTTCATCCTCTACCCCTATTTTTAAAAGCTGTATGTGCCGTCGAAAGAGATGCGGTTCTGGGTGTAGTCGCGGAACGGAACATTGGAATCCTTTTCCGTAAATTGATAGCGCAATCCGAGGGTCACGTGCGGCGTCAATTGATAGCCGATGGTAATGGCGCCGCCGTAACGGTGGAGGTGTTCGTCGATAAATCCGCCGGAGTCATCCGCATCCTCATAGAACACCTCGGTCGAAAGCAAGGTATTACGAATGATATTCCACGTCGCGGTATACCGGACATAATTCAGAGTAATAAAGTTTGAGTTTATCCCGAGCTGATTTTCATGACCGGCAGAGAGGGTTTGCGTGATATAGGCGTTGAGCCGGTGAGAAATGAGGATGTTAGCATAATAATCGTGAACATCGTTCGAATCAAAGACCGAGCCGGTGTTATCGAAGTTAATCATCTGATAACCGCCGGCGACACGCACCCTCATGTAGTTGGTCAACTGGGTTTCGAGAAATGCACCGGCGGTGACGGCATTCGAATTATTAAGCACGTTCTGATCGTAGTAGGTATGGACAAAACTCGATTCCAGACCAACCCCGGTCGTATTGGTTAAAGTAAAGGCAAGCGACCCGACGAGAACTTCCGCGTTGCGATCGAGGTAATCGAGGTCTGAGTTGGTTGAAACGTAAAGGTAATGATCGTAGCCAAGTGTCGCTAATGCCTTGTTCAAGTCCCACAGGACGGAAACACCAACGCTATTTTCGAAACGGCCGTAATCAATCACGTTGCTGAGCTGCAACTCGCTGATCGGATCCTGTTGTAGAGAAAAGCGATCGTGAAAGTTGATCCGGAAATCGCCGACGAAGACGTCCAGGGCGAGTTGCGAGCCCGGGGTGAGGAGAACGCCGTTGGTGTCCTGGCTGGAGTGATCAAGATAGAAAGCATAACCGAGGCCGATATCTAATCGCAAGGTATTGAGCTGGGTGACTGGCCAGAGAGCATTAATCGTTACTAGCGGGTGAATGATGAAATCGCCCTCGGGACTGTTTTCAGAAAGATTGATGTTATCGTTATACTCGAAGCCGAGGGTTGCGCTGATGCGATATCTGATCGGGCCGGTCACCAAATTATAAGGAATGTGCTCGATGTCCTGGCGGCGGGCTTCGGCCGCTTCTTCACCGGCAAGGGAGGGGCGAACGGCGTCCTGCGCTAAGGCGGGAAGTGCTCCGAATAATGCGGAGACAAGCAAGAAGAAACCCAATCGTTTGCCGCGCGGGCAGACAGAACGGACTATCCGACTCATTAAAATCACCTGCTCGAGTCTAAAAGATCGACCAGCAAAAGGCGGCGCGACCGCCCTGCCCTCTCGCCCTCAAATCGACGCAAATCTCGCACTTGGTTAAGGTTTCGAATCCGCCGCCATTGACATTCCAGCTTCAACGTGGCCGCCTTGCCGATGGTTACTCAGAGATACGATGTAATTCAAGGGAAAAGACGGATTAGGCTGGGGGATTTTGGTGGAAAGCTCGCCAAAAAAAGAAAAAGCGTGGCGCAGTCTAAGCTTCGAACAACGACGTATGTTGAAGTCTCGGCGTGTAATCGTTTTGATTCTGGCCGCTACAAGTTCAGTAATGTGCGGGGCGCCGACAGTCAGGGCAACGGCTGACAAAACCCCAGATATTCCTCAGATGAGCGTGGTCGAGCGCGTCCTGTCTGACGGTCAGGATGCGCCGGCGGCATTGAAGAGCCAAGCGGAAAAGAACATCCTTACTTTGGACAACGACACCGTTAGTTGTTCGCTGCCGGAAGGCGACACCACCTTTATCATCTCGCTGGTGCGGAGTTCTCCGCTCGATCGCTTCACCTTAATAAACGAAAACCTGGCAGCTCGGGGCGAGCTCAGAATTGCAGTTTCGAATGAGAAACTTTCGGCCGACAGCGACAAATGGACGCCGGTAGACGGCGCGGTTTCATTCAAACGCAAACGTCTCTTCAATGTCTCGATGCTCGGGGTGGAAGCGAAATATATTCGACTCACATTTCACGTTGAGCACGAGAACGACATGGCTGCTCTCGGACGGCAGGGCCTCCGCACAGTCAGTCGTTGATTAGAAAGTTATCGATTGGACGATTTAGTAATCCGATCACCGATCGGGGAGTGCAAAGGTTCTCGGTATCTCTGCTCGCTGAAGATTTCGCTTTGACAAAACGTGCACTCTGATTTGAGAGGAAAAACGCAGGCCGGCGCCATGTTTTCCATAAATTTCGGTTATAACCGCATTTTCCACTTTCGACCGTATGCTCCGTTCCCCAAATCACGCTCGCTTGAATTAGCGGCACAGAATTAGCTTTTTCTGAGAACGGACGTTCATCCCGCGGCGAATGCGAGCAACCACGGCAACTCACATCCAGACGCGGCGGCAACGAAAGGCGGCCAGAAAAAATTCGCATCTGTGTAATAGCAATGAGAACCAACGGCAGACTTCGCGGAAGACCGCTGCGACGAAAAGTCCGGATCATTATCAGTTGGTTGCCCGGGCTACAAAGGATGCAATTCGGGATTGGGATTTAACCAGCGGCGCGCTCACCTGGCCGCAAGGCCTCCATTCCCTCCTCGGTTATTCCCCCAGCGCATCACGTCAGACGATCGCCTTCTGGCAACACCAGATTCATCGCGACGATCGCTCCCGAATAGCCGCCTCCATTCGCGAGGCCATCAAATCCAAAGCGGAGCATTGGTCGGGCGAATATCGGTTTCGACACGCTAAAGGCCATTACCTTCAGTTATTGGAGCGCGCCCTGCTTGTGCGCGACAAAAATGGACGCGCCGTGCGGTTCGTTGGCGCGCTCATGGATGTGACCGCGCGCAAACAGCTACGAGACCAGCTCTCACATTCCCAGAAAATGGAAGCGTTCGGTCAACTGGCGGGCGGCGTCGCCCACGACTTCAACAATTTCTTGACCGCAATTCTCGGTTACAGCGACCTGCTGGTGGCGGAAATTCCTGGCCGCGGGACCGGCGCAAAATATCTCAGCGAAATTCGCAGTGCGGCCGGGAGAGCAGCCTCATTGACTAGACAGCTTCTGACGTTCAGCCGTCGTCAACCGCTGGAACCGCGCGTTCTGGAAGTAAACACGCTGATCCATAATCTCGAGCGCTCAATCCTGCGGCTGCTCGGCGAAAACATCTCCGTTCTTTGCGAGCTGATGCCGGAAAAAAGACACATCAAAGTCGATCCGGATCAATTCACCCAGATTATTATTAACCTCGCAGTTAACGCACGCGATGCGATGCCGGCTGGAGGCACACTGGTATTGAAAACAGAGACGATTTCGACAAATGGCAAATCGCCCCGGGAACTGCCATCGGGCAAATACGTCCGCATTAGCGTGATCGATAACGGCATGGGGATGAGCGAGGACGTGAAGGAGCATCTTTTCGAACCGTTCTTTTCTACGAAAGATGATCGTCACGGCAGCGGGCTTGGCCTCGCTACTTGCTATGGAATTGTTGGTCAGAGCGGCGGTCACATCACCGTTGAGAGTGAGCTCGCCAAAGGCACCGCCGTGCGCATCTACCTCCCTGAGGTTGCCGCGCCTCCCACGGCGGCCTACAGAAAACGGCCGAAATTGCCAAACGGCACCGAAACCATTCTGGTGGTGGAAGACGACATCAGCGTGCGGCACGTCACGGTGCGGACATTGCGCCTGCTTGGCTACAATGTCCTCGAGGCGTTTCGCGCCGACGAAGCCAAGCGGCTGATTGAGAACACCGCGATCAATCTTGTCGTTAGTGACATCGTGCTCCCTGACATGAGCGGGTGCGACTTTGCTGATTGGATGCGGATCAACAGCCCTTCGACGCAAATTCTGCTGACCTCCGGCTATTTGCCCGAAATGACGACCATCGGCACTCCATCAAGCGACCTGCCCTTTCTATCGAAGCCGTTCGATCCACAGCAGTTGGCTGAAACAGTACGTGCGTCGCTTGATGCGGTTGTTTTGACCTGATCGAACGGAACACAGGCCTGGGGCCTGTGGGCCCAGCGGGGATTCTCCCCGCTGTTCGTTCAACCAAGTGTCAGCGGAGTAGAACTCCGCTGAGCGCACAGATTTGGAAGTCTGTGTTCCTTCAATAGCTCGTAGCGAAATCGTTGCCGCATCTTTCGGTGCGGTGTATGCAAACCGCGTGGTCAATTTCGCGGACATCGAAGCAGCACGCGAGCGAAGCAAAGGTGCGGTGTATTATTCCCCCTGCCTGCCTTCGATTCCATTGAGCGAGCTCACTGGGATGGAAATTTTCTGCAAGCTCGACAACTTGCAGCGCACGGGAAGTTTCAAGGAACGCGGCGCGCGCAACGTTCTTTCACAATTACCCGCCGAGCAGAAAAAACGCGGAGTCATCGCAGCCTCCGCTGGAAATCACGGCCAGGCCCTCGCCTACCAGGGCAAATTGCTGGGTGTGCCCGCGACGGTCGTGATGCCAAAGCATGCGCCGCTGATCAAAGTGAGCAATTGCCAGAAACTCGGCGCTCGAGTGGTTCTGCACGGCAAAGATTTTGCGGAAGCGAAAACCCGCGCGCACGAAATCGCGGCGAAGGATAAGCTGGCCTACATCGATGGCTACGATGATCCGGCGATCATTGCCGGCCAAGGCACGATGGGCCTGGAAATTCTTGAGCAGGTTCCAAACGTCGATGCGGTGATTGTGCCGGTGGGCGGAGCCGGGTTAATCGCGGGCGTTTCGCTGGCAGTGAAAACCAAGCGACCGAAAGTGAAAATTATCGCGGTCGAAGCGGAAAACGTCGCAAGTTTCTCAGGCGCATTGAAAGCGGGCAAACCTACGCGGATCGAAATGCAACCGACGCTGGCGGATGGTTTGGCTATTCCGCAAGTCGGCAAAAATGCATTCGAGATCGCGAAGTCGCGCGTTGATCGAGCTGTTATCGTCAGCGAGGAACAAATCGCGCTTTCTATTTTGCGCATCGTAGAGTTGCAAAAGGGCGTAGTTGAAGGGGCTGCCGCCACTCCTCTGGCCGCATGCCTGTCCGGCGATCTTCGTAGTCTCGCCCGTAAACGCGTCGTCCTTCTCCTTTGTGGCGGAAATATTGATCCCAATGTCTTGAGCCGGGTCATCGAACGCGGCCTTGTCGCCGATGGAAGGCTGTCGCGTTTCGTCGCTGTCATCAGCGATCGGCCGGGCGGATTGGCAGATTTAACAACGCAAATCGCGGCGAGCGGCGCAAGCATCAAACAAGTGGTGCACGATCGCGCCTTCGCCGGCTCGGACGTTTCGGCGGTGCATGTCCTTTGCACGGTGGAAACACGAAACCGCGAGCATTTGGCCACGCTGCGCAAAAAATTGCGCGAGCACGGCGTCAAGACGTACGACTCGCCGTAACTATCATCCCGAGCGTGAGTCGAAGGATCCCGCCGCGAAATGTTGTAGCTGCCGCCGGGAGATGAAACGAATTTCTGCCGCCGGTGACAGGGTCGCCCCAGACCGAGAAACAGGTGGGCTGGCCCCTGGGAAAAGCCCTGTTGAGCCTGTGTCAGGGCGGCGGTGAGTTCGTGCTCCGTTGGCGTCAGTCCCTGGCGTGTCAGTTCAGCCCGCCAACTCCTGACCGCTGCCTCTGTCCAGGAGCCCTGCACCTGGACGACGAAGCCCAAGGCCAAGGCCTCGAGGTTTGCTGGTGTACGCCTACGTTGCTGCTTCATAGCCATCCCTCCTCTCATGGAACGCCTGGGGCGCTGATCCAGCGTCACGGACCGGGGCCAATGGCAGGCACAAAAAAACCCCAACCTCGAGCGATTGGGGCCACAGCACAGTGCTGACACCGTTCCCCGCGACTGCGTCGGCGGAGGGGCGTCAGCTTAACGGCGCCCCTTCCCCTCGAAAGGTTTCGTCCGTCAGTCAGAAAGTCAGGCAGGTGTCCTGGCTCGCGGCGTCATCCTACTCTCTGCACCTTCCCGAGGCCGGTCGCCTCAGTGGTCTCCGCAGATTTCGTTCCGCTTACATCGGTGCACACGTATGATAGAGCCTACGAGCGCGCCCGTTTCGTCCTGGGACGGGGCTGCAAGCCGCGCTCCCAGAGGTACTCCTTCTCCCCCAGGCGCTTGCCGACCCAGCGGGACAGCACAAAGAACACATCGCTCAATCGATTGACGTATTTGAGGGTGCAGGGATTGATCGTTTCCGCACGGGAAAGCGCCAGAATTTCCCGCTCCGCCCGGCGGCATATCGTCCGGCACTGGTGCAAGAATCCACCAATCCGCCCACCTCCAGGCAAAATGAAGGATTTGAGCGGTTCCAGTTCCTTCTGACACTGGTCCATAAGGCGCTCCAGGGCTTTGACTTCCTGCTCGCTGAAGCGAAACATGCCCTCATACACCGCGTCCTCAGGCGTGGCCAGTTCGCTGCCCAGATCGAACAGTTCATTCTGCAAACGCCGCAGCACGTCGTCGAGCCATTGATGACCCTCGCCCTCTGCTAAACGTTCCTCATTGAAGACGCGCGCCAGGCCCAGACTGGCGTTCAGCTCGTCAATCGTCCCGTACGCCGCGATGCGTCTGGAATCTTTGGGGACCCGGACGCCTCCGACTAGGGCCGTCGTGCCATCATCGCCTGTGCGTGTGTACACGCGTGTGATGCGAACGGGCATACTATGTACTCCTTTATGGGAATCCTGGCCCTGCCACCAGAGCGCGCAAGACCACACGATAGTGGGGGGCATTCGCCTCAGCGTACCGCCGGCTGTGGTGTACCGGGGCAAAATTCGCCGTTGCCATCTGCTGCCAGAACTGCTCGAGACACGCTGCATCGTAGCGTTGTGCCCATGACGTAGCGAGAAAAAACTTCCAGAGGCGGTCCAGGTCTACCAGAGTGCCGGGTTGGTACTCGCGCCAGGTCTGGCGGAAACACTGCCACAGCGCCCGCACGCTCCCCCCCTGCTGCACAAACGGCTGCAGATTGACTCGACACAGCAGAGGCGAGAGTGGTTCGAGTAACGGCATCGTCACTGGCGTGTCTGGCAGGTGCAGGACTTCAAGATACAGGCGCTCCATAGCCGCGCGCAGATGGTCAATGCTGTGCTCCGGTCCAAATACCGCCTGATAGATGAGCTTGTACACATCCCGAGGGGCCAGGGCTGCATGCGTCTGGTAGTGTGCCGCCAGAATCGCACTGAACTCCGCACGCATCACGGCGTCTACCTATTCGGGAAGCGCTAGCAGTGCCCCAACGGCCATACCACGTTCGACCGTGTGCAGGCGCACCGACAGCAACTGATTCGCGATCTCGGCGTCTGTCGCCACGCCAACCTTCATATAGTTATCGCTATAGCCGGTATAGAGCCCGGTATCCTCACGTTGCTCAAAGAGCACGCGTACCGTACGGCCAATGAACTGCCGATAAAACGCCGCCTTCTTGCGCCCGCTGAGATCACGCAAGATACGGCTGCGCTCCTGGGCCGCGGCTGGCGGCACCGTGTCGGTATAGCGCTGCGCGTAGGTGTGTGGCCGCTCGGAGTAGGAAAACACGTGGAAATACGCCAGTGGCAGATCGGCCAACAGTGTGCGCGTATTGGTAAAGGCCGCCTCGTCTTCACCGGGGAATCCTACCATCACGTCCGTCCCCAGGCAGATATGCGGCACCCGCCGCACCACCTCCTCGATGAACGCCGCAAAGGCCGCACGGGTATAGTGGCGCTTCATGCGTTGCAGGACCTGATCATCACCACTCTGCACTGGCACGTGCAGATAGGGACAGAGCTTGGACGACGTGGCCATCCACTCCACCACAGCCTCGGAGACAGTCGTCGGCTCAATCGAGCTGATGCGCAGGCGCTCCAGGCCATCGACACGCTCCAGTGCCTGAATGACCCGCAGCAGGTCATGTCCCTCGCTGGTATAGGTCCCGATGTTGACCCCGGTC
>Ga0137415_10007115_pt1 | contig 11092 bp, 12 predicted proteins | sample CZODoug3_1_1_16f_FD_183082 | JGI IMG/M metagenome (GOLD analysis project Ga0137415, IMG submission 183082) | Vadose zone soil fungal communities from Angelo Coast Range Reserve, California, USA - CZODoug3_1_1_16fungal (Hybrid Assembly) | ecosystem: Environmental > Terrestrial > Soil > Vadose...
ATCCCTTGCACCCCCCGCAGTGGAGACCGGTGCAGGCGGCTGTTGAGCTCCCGAGGAACAGCAGGCCGATAATCACGGCTCCGATGAGGAACAGGTGTGATCCGATCCAGGCGATGACGGTGGTGACCAGCGCGATGACGGCCATGACCGCGAGGTAGGTCAACCAGGCCAGAGCGGTGACGGTGACGGCCACGGTGAGCGCGGCGAGTGCCTTGACGGTGATCCAGGCCCGGTCAGCCCAAAGTTCGACCCGGTCGCGGGCGGAAGTGTGGGACTCGGCAAGGAGTCCCGCGCGGGTGCTGGGTGTGACGGTGGCGTTGATGATGCGCGGAGCATCCATGCGGATGGTGGTGGTGGTGTGAGGGGTAGTCGGCAGGTTTCCGATTCGACTCACGGGCACCAGGTGGGCGGCGTCGAGTGAGTAGGGCTGGTAAATGGATTTCATGGATTGACTCCTCATGGAGTTGTTGGATTTGGCGACTAGCGTGCTTTTCTGACTATCGGTATTCATGACTGATGTTCCTTTCCGGTGCGCAGCAGTCGCCCGTGACCATCGCGCCGGTATTCACGACGAGTGTTACGGGTGAGTTTGTGGTCAACCTCGGTAGCGAGGTCGAGACCGTTCATGTGGGCAATGCTGAGTGTGTAGATGACAATGTCGGCGAGTTCTTGCCCGAGGTCGGGCAGGTGTCGGTACCAGGCAGTGAACGCTTCGCCTACCTCAGCTGTGAGTAGCCCAAACTCGAGAGCTACGTCATTGGTGTTGAATCCTTTGACGAGTTTGTTGGCCCAGGCTCGTTGCTGTGCGCTGGTGATCCATTCCTCAGTCATATGCGCAGACTCCTAGTAGGTAAGTGAATAGCCACGGTGTGTGGCTATTCAGGTGTGCACTGCTGGATGTGTGTTACGCGGCGAGGGATTCGAGTGCGCGAGGTTGTTCCCGGTTGGGGGTGCCGCGTAGTGTTTGTGCGTAAGCCACGACGGATTCGATGTTGTGGTCGAAGAGGTAGGCGGCTTTGAAGAGGGTGGGGATTCCACCTTCGGCCAGGGCGTATCCGACTCCGATTTGTTCGGGAGCGATGGAGCGGGCTGAATAGCCTTCTCCGGCCCACCCGTTGGCGAGGATGATGTCTGAGGATGAGTCGGTGGTGCAGCGGAACGCTACGCGGAAGCCGAAAATGTCTCGGACCTTGGTGGGTACGATTTCGGCGCTTGGGCGTTGGGTGGCAACTACGGTGATGATGCCGACAGCCCTGCCTCGTGCGACCAGGTCGAGGAGGAGGGTGATGAACTGTTCTTGGTCTTTTTCGGTGCCGGCGATGGCGGAGAAGTAGGCCAGTTCATCGATGACGGCGAGGATGATCCGTAGCTGGTCGCGGGTTTCGATTTTGCGACGGCGGACCGCTTCGAGTTGGAGGTAGCGGACGTCCATTTCCCATTGCAGGCAGCGTAGGGCGTGGATGGCGTGGGCGATGTTGTTGCCGACGAAGGTTTCGGCGATGTCTTTCCAGAGGGATAGTTCGACGAGTTTGCCGTCAAAGAGCCACAGGTCGCAGTCGGGTGAGAGGGCGCCGTGTCCAACGATGGTGTTGACCAGGCTGGATTTGCCTGCTCCGGGTTCTCCGCCGATAAGCAGGTTGCGGTACATGAGGGTCACGCGCAGGGTGGCGCAGTTTTCGTCCATTCCGAAGTGAATCGGGTCATACATGGACAGCGCGAACGATGGTGAATGGGACAGGGTAGGAGGGTCAGGGGTGCTCCCCCGGCTGGGCCGGGGGAGTCCCGTCTTGCTAGACATAGTCGCTGACATCCATTCCACCGACACCCACGACAGGTGGCGGGGTGTTCGGCTTGTTGTTGGTTACAGCGCTGGTTTCAGCGCTGGTTTCGGTGGTGTTCCTCCCGTTGGGAGCACGTGTGTTGGTGCGCTCCTGGTTTTTGCCGTGGAAAGCGGCCACGGTCGGGTGTTGAGCCGGTGGCGTGGGTACGGGGAGGGTGTCGCGGTCCGGTAGGGGTGCGAAGGCCCCATCGGAACCCTTGGTGGGAATCCGCTTGGCGTAGGCAGGTTCGAGCCGCTTGCCGGTGAACGGATCCCGGCGGACGATGACGATCGTGACAAGGTGGGTGAACCGTCGGTGCACCTCGACACGTGCGTCAGCGGCGTAGCAGGCGGCCGCGAGGGCGGGCTGAATCGGGTCGATGTCGTTGACGGACAGCCCAGCGGGTAGCCATACTCGGATGCGTTCCCCCACGGGGGACGGCGATGACCAGATCAGGTACGGCACAGCGCCGCTAGGGGTCATCGTTCGGGTTTCCAGCAGAGTCTTGTAAACCCGGTGCCTCGAGGTCACCGCCCACATACGGGCGCGGGTGCCAGGCAGCACAGCGATGAGAACGACCACCGTGGACTCGGTGATCAGTGCCCACTGTGCGGACAAACCGCCAGGCACTCGAAGCAGCATGTAGCTCGTCACCAGTACGGTGAACACGACCAGTTCCGCGCGAGCACGCAGGATCCACGCCAGGGCGCGAACCCAGCCCGATTCCCTGCGGGGGCGACCGAGAATCTCGGTCAAAAAGCTCCGAGACTGTTGACGTGACTGCCGTTTGGCAGAGGTTGAACGCTTACGTGTGCGTGGCATCGCCACTCTCCTCCAGATGAGATAACCTGAAGTGAGCGGACACCAGACCGCATGATTGACAGCGGGAACTGTTTCGGTCTGGTGTCCGTTCACCCTTCTTGGATGTGATCTGTTGTGTGCTACCGGCAGATCACCGGCATGGACGTGTTGTTCACTTCAACACCGTGGTGCCACGGATGTAAACATTGGCTCCACATTTTCCGCATGTAGCCGTACCATTAGCGGTGATGGTTTCACCGAAAACACCCGATGCGGATTGGTTATGCCAGTTGGCTGTTCCGCAACTGCCACAGGTTCCCGTCATGTGCACAGTCCCATTTACATACTTGCGAAGATGATCGGGAACCTTGAGTGCGTTCGGGCTGTTTTCCCCGTGGATGTACTTGAATTTCATGACAGATGTCCCTTTCCAGTACAGGAGATGGATGTGATAGCCCTTGTTGGGCTAGGGCAGTTCAACTACCTCAATCTCGGTGACATCCTGCAGATACTGGGAACCACACCCATTCTTAGCGAACAGGTAAGCGGCGTAGGCGGCGTGATACCACCCGATCAATACCCAATACTCGCGGTTGAGCTGCTCATACTCGGACCACAAACATTCCGCAACAGCCTCATCGACCTTGTCGGTGTCCGTGTACTTATCCCACTGCCGATACTTCTCCATAGCAGCACGATTCACTGGCACAGCCTCATCATTGAGGTCCATAGCCCCGTCATACAGCATGTCGTTGTCGAGGACCGGTGCGATAGCGAATGCTACTGGCCCCCACTTACCTGCCACTGGCTTTGGCGTTGACACTGGTGTTGTCTCCCTTTGTGTGTTGGATGATCCGAACGGATCGGTTGAACTCAGTGATGGAACGAGTTCCATTGAGCTGCTCGCTCATTAATCTCCTCTTGCAGCTGCTCCCACCCAGGTCGGGCACATTCCCTGTCGTAGAGCTTCTTAATCGAGTAGCCTCGAATATCGTCTCCGAGTCTTGGTTCCTCGTATTCTTTGCCAGTCAGAACAGTGAGTCGACTCTTGCCCATGTTCATACCCTTCTGGTGTGAATGCGGTAGATGATCCCGAACGGATCAGTTGAACTAACTTGCAGCCTTCACAGACGCAGCGGCCTGTACCGGCTTCACAGACTCGGCTCGATACGCGATGCGCACCCCAGTACCGTTGGTCGGAACCCACGGAACGGCTTCGAGACCAGTCACATTGACGAAATCCATTTGGTTCAGGGCGGGCGGGTTATCAATTGCCACCGTGACCAGGATCGTTTCCGCCTGACGAGAATCTCCATTACCACTCCACATGACCAGGTTCACGGCATTCAGGGGAAGCCCCGTAGCCTTATCCCGACGCGGAGTTCCATCCTTGTCAAGCTTCGGGCCAAAAGACCCACCAGCCTGGAACTCAACATCCGAGATGTCCAAGATCAGCTTGCGTGCCATGATGCCGAACTCCTTCACGAGTTGCCTTGCGGTTGTTGCGCTCCGATCGGTGCGCTGTAACCAGAATGCCGGTCGCATTCGACGTCAACCAGGTCAAGAAACCCCGCAACTAACCCATCAAGAAACCCATCATGAAACTCGCAGAACCCACCCAGTCACCAACAGCACCAGGTACAATCGGAACCGGACACCGGTTCTGACCAGGTATTTCATGTCTTTGGGGACCTTCGAAGACAGTGGAGGAGACATGGCCCGTCCACGACGACCTAAGCTCGAACCTCGCCTTGCTGACTTCCGCGAGCGTGCGGGACTCACGCAGGAGCAGGTAGCCGAACGTCTCGGGATCTCGGCCGACATGGTGCGGAAACATGAGCGGGGCATCAATCAGCCCATTGCACTCTATCGCCACAAGTATAGTCAGCTGTACAAAGCAGCTCAGATCGATCTGGGATTGGTGCCACGGTCAGTTGGCGCGGCGACAACCTCCGTTTCAGTGCTTGCGGATGAACAATCTCCCATTGGTAGCATCGATGTTTTACTTGCTGAGATTGGTGATTCTGGAACGCGCGATGACGCTATAGCTCAGCTGGGAGAGGTAACTGTCTCCATCGCGGAGTCTCATACTCAGGCCCCGCCTCGGCACGTGTTGAAAGAAGTGCTCCAGCTGCATAATAAAACGCATGAGCTCATCGGTGGCAAGCAGCGCCTCCGCCAACGCAGAGAGCTTTTTCGGATTGAATCCGATCTATTGGCTCACGCGTGTCTCTTGTTTGGGGACCTAAAGCAGAATCAGATCGCCGAAAGATACGGACTTGCTGCGCTAGCTTTTGCCGAGGAGGCGGAAACGAATGAAGCGATCGCCCGAACCGCTCTCGCAAAGACGCTCCGATGGGCAGACCGTCTGATCGAGTCTGCCGACATGGCCCGACTGGGGTTCAGTGGCAGTCCTCAGACACCTGTGCGAACTCAGTTGGCAAGTCAAGAGGCTAACGCAGCTGCCCTGCTCGGAGACACTCGGCGTGCCAAAGAGGCTCTCCGGCGTTCGGAAGACGCAGCGGCAAGCATTCCTGCCGACAGTGGGCTATCTGCCTGGTCATTTCCTGTCGGGCGACAGGCGATATTCGCTCTGTCTGTTGCCATGCAGACTGGCGATCCTGACGCAATGCTGCGCGCAGCCAACGTGGCAGACACCGCATGGGCGAATGGGGAGCCCATGGTTACGGCTAACTGGGCGCAAATACGGGTGGGCGCCGGTATAGCTCACCTACATAAAGGGTCTCTTGATGAAGCGATCACAGAGGTCGCGCCTGTTCTGGTGTTGCCACCTGAACGACGAGTGTCTACAATAACAGCTTATATGGACAACTTGGGTCGTAGATTACGTGAGCCCAAAATGATGGGTAGCAAAGCAGCAGCCGAGCTTGGACAGGGGATCCTTGACTTTAATGCAGGTGCGTTGCTGGACGACCGAGCTGTGAGCCAAACGTGAGTCCGCTTCCATTGCGAATGCGCGACCGGTGGGCAGACCGAAGCGAGCCTGAACCAGGACGCGGAACGATCTATTGGCACATGTTGATGCAGTCGTATCCCGGGGCTCGTGAGGCTGTAGCAAACGCTCAAGCGGTCTTGTCCGAGTTCCCAGGATTTCACATGACTCCTCCTGAGTGGCTGCATATGACTACCCTCGTGGCGGGGTCAGCGGAGGAAATATCTCGTGACCAAATGTCACAAATGTTATCTGTAGCTCAGGAAGCGCTCGCCCGCATGTCTCCAATTCCAGTAACTCTGAGCAAGATTCTCTACCACCCCGAAGCCGTGATGCTTGCAGCTCGGCCAGTCAGCGCACTTACACCAGTGCTCGCTGCCGCGCAGGAAGCCACACTCAAGGTTACTGGTCATGCTGGCGTAGTAAACGAATCCCAGACATGGACTCCTCACGTCACAGTGTCGTACAGCACGGCAGCACAAGCAGCCGGACCGATAATCGCTGCTCTAGGAAATGCCATCCCCGAACACACAGTGCTGATTGATTCCTTAACACTTGTGATCCAATGGGGAGCCGAAAGGCTCTGGAACTGGGAAGCGGTAGGTACCGTGGCTCTCGGATCTTAATCAATCTCAGCCCATCTCGTCCGGCTACCACTTAATATTGATTTCTTCTGGTCGCGCAGAGCCAATGGTCGTAGTGACCCAGGCCGCCTCCTTACTTCAAGCCCCACCTCAACAGTGGTGCGACCCTCAATCAGTCGTCACTGCATTTGAGGAGCACAAGGTGACAACGGCACTGTGGCTAGTCTTCGTCATCGGGGTCATGCTGGGCTACCAGCTTAGTAGATGGCGGACTGAGAACCGTCGAGCCCGGTACGACCAGGACCGTATCTGGGGTTCCCGCCGGGACTATCGATAGCCCGTCTTGGCCCGGTGAGAACTTTCTATACGTCTTCAAGCCGCGCCCCGGATGGGGGCGCGGGGAACGGCGCGGCCTGTACCGGCAAGCGCGTGCGCTTCACTCCGGTGCCCTGCGTGGCGCACGCGCACCAATGGACCGCAGGCTCCTGCGCCGCAGACAAGGGGCGCGTGGTCGGTAGTTCATCCCCACTGGCCGAAGATCGTGTTCACGTGGCCGGCCGGCGTCAACCCCGGCCGTCCCGGTGAGATCGCCGTGCGGTTCGGTGCTCGACCGGCGGTTCTGCATACGATCACACCGGCACGGGGGATTGACCCCAACCACCCACGCGAAGGATCGGCCTGGATCGTGGGGATGGGAACGAATGTTCGAACGCTGGGCAGGCTCGCGGTCCGGGCACCGGATAGCTGTACCGCAGCAAAGTACAGCAGCCACAGCCACCCGTGCCGACCGTTAGTGATCGCTAACTGCCTTCTACCTCGGTAAACACCTCTAATGACCATGTCGCGCCAAGTTCGCATCGAGTAGGTCAGGGGTTCGATTCCCCTCAGCTCCACTCGCCTGGGTGGTTCATGCTCGCGGAGAGCGCTCGCTGGGGGTCTCGTTCGTTTTGTTGGGGGGCCGAGCCCCCCAGGCCCCCCACGGTGCGAGCTTCTCCTGACCCGGCGCTGGTGCCTTGGGGTGTGGACCAGCGGCGGTTTCGTCATTGCGTTGGGGGGCCGAGCCCCCGTTGGTAAGGACAGATTCACAAAGCCGCTGAGGTGACTCGCCTCGACGTGGTGGAAGTGTCAGCGTCAGTCCCGGCTACGCCCTCTCGGTGAGGGCTCGGGCACGGGTGTGTCCTCTCAGACGGTGATCATCGGTGTGTCACGCCGCGCGCCGGTCAAGTGGGCGACTCCGTCACCCCGTCGTACTGATTCATCGCCCGGAGAATGACCGCTCAGTGAGGAACGCCAAGGAGGTCCGCAGCCCATTCGCAGGCGCTGTCGTGGTCGGGGACGGAGCGGGTGGCGTGGGTCGGTGGGGTGATCCAGCGGTGGGAGCGCCACCCGGCCACTGGCCTCACGGTCCAGTGGCCCCACTCGCGGTAGATCGTGTACCCGACTCTGGTGTCCTCGGGGGTGAGTCGACGCGGCCGCGCGAGCAGCACGCTCGGTTAGGACGTCAGCTTGCTCGTAGTCGTCTGGCAGCTGCTCGCCGCCGAGGACCCGGGTTAGTTCCGTGGTGGTGGTGCCGCCACGTATGAAGGCACTTAGTCTGGTGTGTTGGAGGTTTCCGTCGTGGCCTAGCTCGACCACGGTGCGTTTGGTGCATATGAGGAGCGCGAAGGTCTTGGACCCAGCGTTGTCGAGGATGGGTGAGACTACGGAACTGGCCGATCGCCACCACAGTAGCGAGGTGGCGAGGCTGCGCAGCATGACTTCCGAGCGATGATCGCCCTCAATGGGTTGTCGGGAATCCAGCCGGGTGCCGTCGTCGGTGACCATCTGCCCGCCGATCAGGATGACCGTCGGGCTGGTTCTGCTGTTCTGTGGATCGGTCACCGAGTACCTCGTACATGTAGGAGGCGTCGGAGATCACGAGCAGCGGCTTTCCGAGGCGGACCAGTCGATCCGGGAGCGGCTGCTGGCTGTGGTGCGGCACAGGTCGTCATTGGGTAGCGCCGGGATCGCTGGTGATGCACACGGTGACCTGGTCGTGGCGCAGCATTGGGTCCCATCGGTGATGAGCGGCGGCAGGTGGGTCGGGTTCTGGGCGGCTGGCGAGTGCGGCGCCGAAGAGGGCGCGGGGCTGCTGGTCGATCACAGGTGCAAGTAACCGCGCGACCTGGTGGGCGAGGTAGCCGAGCCGGCGACCAGCCCGGTTATGCACGGCGATGGTGTTGGGGTCGTCGCGGTTGAATGGCTCCCGACGCAACGCAAGGTGGTCGCCGACGGTGAGGGCTGCGATCTGTTCGGCTGCCTCGGCTTCCTGGATGCCCCGCAGTGGGGCCGTGAGCTGTACTCCACCATCGTCGCGTCGCCACATGGACGGCAGATCAGCAATACGTGGTCTCGGGGGTACATCGCCGTTGAGGCGTTCGTAGACCTCGCGCAAGGGGTCAAACGCTACGATCCAGTCGATCGTGCGTGACGCCATGGCCGCGACCCACTCCGTCCAGTTGACTTCATCGCCCCAACCGAGATTCTCGGCCCATCCAAATACTCCAGGTCGCGCGCGCAGATATCTCTCGATGCCGACCAGTTCCCCTTGGCGCGCCGTGAGCTCGACTGAGTTGTGCTGCTTGCTGACCGAGAGGTGTAACTGTGCGAGCGGTATCGGTCGCACTTGGCCTTGGTCCATGTGGGGCTTGGTGAGAGGTAGGTAGAGGTGCCATTTCCGTCCTCTTGTGGGCTCCTCGTCGGGGACCCATCCCAGCCGAGTTAGCCGATCGAAGTGGGCCAGTATCCCCAGCCAGGTCTCTCGGTCGTCGTCGCGTCTGGCGATCGTTGCGTTGAGCTGGTCCATGGCTCGTTGGTGAGCGGCGGGTGGCACCGCGGCGGGCGTCGTGGGTGCGGCTGCGATAGGTGTCGCGTCGAGCAGGGTTTGGCGCAACGTGGGGTTTCGCGCGAGATCCCAGATCCCGATTCGGAGGTCGAAACGTGTCTGGAGTAGTGCGCGGCTTGCCTCCAGATGTGACGCGTCCCGCCATTGGGCGTCCTCCATCAGCCCGGTGACGCGAAAGTTCGCCTCGATCGGGGTGGGCACTGTGCGGTCCATCCGGTCCGGCGTCTTGTCCCGGTTGCCGCCGGAGTCGGCTGCGAGTTGCCAGGCGGGTCGCATCCAGTAGTAGTCCTCGGCGTCGGTGGCGGTGGACGGCTTGCCTGCGGCGACCCACGCGCTGTAGCGAGTCAGGAACGTTTCGTTGGCGCTGGTGTGCGGGAGAATTAGTACGGCGTCGCGGTGGTAGAGCCGGGATCGTTCGAAGGCATGGAATCGGTGGCCCGTCGCGCCGTGCAGGCGCGCTGAGCCGTCGGGACCGCGCTCGGTTCGGATGTTCCCGTCGAACATGTTCAGGGTCGCATCGACGAAGGCGGCTGGCGCTATCGCGGGGATGCAGTACGCGAGGTAAAAGTCGTAGCGCAGGAAATGCCACCGTTTTCCTGGTTTCCCTGGCTTCATCGCAATCGTGGCGATGTAGTGGTTGTCGGACCAGTCGCGCAGGACCGAGGCCTCCTGGTAGCCGGCTGGTAGGGCGTCGTTGCCCTCAATCCGGATGAGCTCGGTCGTGGTCGTGCCGCCCGGCAGAAGGCCGCTCAGTCTGGTGCGCCGATATGTTCCGTCGTGGCGCAGTTCGAGCACCGAGCGGGTACCGCTCATCACCAGCGCACAACGGGCAGTGCCTGTGCTGGTGATGATGGGTGTGACCAGGGATGCGGCGGACTGCCACCACAGCAGGCTCGTCGAGAGCGTTCGCAGCATGACTTCCGAGCGGTGGTCGTCCTGGAGCGGCTGGCGGGAGTCCAACCGGGTGCCGTCGTCAGTGACCATCTCGCCGCCGATCAGCACGACGGAGGGACCAGAACGGCCGCCGTCAGGTCGGGTCACGGTGTGTCATCCAGCTCGAGCAGTGCAACGCGTAGCGCGGGTGATTCGGCCGCGGCGAGTGCGAGAGACTCAGGGTCGGTGCCGGTCAGTCCCTCGCGCGCTATGAACCGGCGTGCGCACTCGATCAGTCCCGCGCTCGCCTTTCGACCGTCGGTGTCGAATGCCTCGCCCTGTTCGGCAACCGTTTCGAGCGTCTCGAACGGGACGCGTGCGGTGGAACCGTCGCCCTCGATCACCACCCGCTGGGCATCGTCGCCGTCAGTGATAATGATCAACGCTGGTGGCAGCAGGTTGGGATCGTCGGTGATCTGCTCGGCCATGTCCAACAACTCGGGGTGGGCCGGAATATAGGCGCGTCCGTGGTCATCGATGTTCGCGGGATCGGTGCGGACCACCCTGCCAATGATCTGGCGGAACGCCAGCAGCGTGACGCGGTTGGTCAAGTACACGACCACGCGCAGCCGAGGGATATCGACGCCTTCAGAGACCAGGTTGACCGCGACGATCCAAGGATCATGCGAGCCACGAAAATACCGTAGGGCGTTCGCGGGGTTCGGGTCGTTTTCGTCGTGGAGCCGCGAGCACGCCACGACCGGGCGGAATCCGGTGACGTGCGCAGTCATATGGTCGGCGACCTGGGCGGCGTGATCGCAGTCGATGCAAACCACTAGGCCAGCGGCGTCGCTGTCACCGCGCTGACGAAGACCCACGATGTACTGGTTGGCGTCAGCAAGCATCTTCTCCGCGATCGATCCTGGACCGATCCACTCCAGGGCCGCGCGCAGCCGCCGGCGTTCTCCGATGTCGGTCAGTTCCTGATTGTCGAAGGTGACCGTGTGTACAGCGCCGTCCTCAACACGGAACGTTGTCTTCCCCCGTGCCTCCACAAACTGCACCGGGCGGCACGCGCCATCCCTGATCGCCTGGTCATACGAGTACCGGTAATTCGGCCGGGAGTACCCTGATTTATCCGACGGCGCGAAGATGATCGGATCCCTACCGATCCGGA
>Ga0137415_10007116_pt1 | contig 11091 bp, 9 predicted proteins | sample CZODoug3_1_1_16f_FD_183082 | JGI IMG/M metagenome (GOLD analysis project Ga0137415, IMG submission 183082) | Vadose zone soil fungal communities from Angelo Coast Range Reserve, California, USA - CZODoug3_1_1_16fungal (Hybrid Assembly) | ecosystem: Environmental > Terrestrial > Soil > Vadose...
TCCTTGGAGCAGAGCGCCGCCACGGCGATGAGCCCGGGTGACTCGGCACGGTTACATGCTTTAGCGGAAATCCTGAAGCATCCGGCGGCATGAGGACATCGCGGACCCGATGGATTTTCGTTTAGACCGCAAGGCCAGGGATCCGCAATCGGATTTTGTTGCGCAGCCACCTAAATGACAGACGTGCGGCGATGCTTGATGATGGATAATGTCGGACGGAAGTGAGGAACTATCTTCGGGAAGCGCTAGCTCGCGGGCAGGGGGCTGCGAGCGAATGCCGATACTCACTCCTTATCGGGTTTTTCGCTGGTTGACACTGGGCTGTTCAGCTTCTCCAATTTTGCCAACTGCTCCCTTAACTGATCCGCGTTTTTCGCATGCGGAGCTAACTCCAAGTAAGTTTGTATCTCTGAAATCGCAGTGGCATAGTTGTGTTTTCGGGCAAAAATCTCAGCCAGTAAGAGATGCAGTTGCGGAAAACGAGTGCGCAGGTCTAGGTGTTCCGCCTTGAGCGCGCTCTTTTCAGCGTCTTCGATCTTGTCGAGCTTGTAATTCGCGACCGAGTTATAGAAATAGGCTTCGGCGTAATTCAATGGATCGAGATCCAGGATGTAACCAGTGGCGGCCGCCTGATTCAACGGATTGAGATTCACGATGTGACCAGTAAGTTTAAGGACCTCTGTCCAATTTTCTGCCTCGTAGGCCATTAACGCGAGCGACACATAAGGCGGCAGGAACTTGGTATCGATGGTTGTGGCTTGGATATACGCCGTGCGAGCCGCATCCTTCTGGTTTTCTTTCTGTAAAACGGTACCCAACTGAAACCAGGCGTTCGCGAACCCGGGGTAGATCTCCACTGCGTGTTCAAAATATTTGCGCGCGTTGGCAAGTTTGCCGTTCCTCTCGGCCTCAAGGCCTTTCTCATAAGCTCTTCTGGCATCTCTGGGTGCTTTGTAGGGGGTGGCGCTCAGCGTCATGCCTTCAATCTTTGTAGCTCTCTGAACTACGATAGCGCCCACATCAATGCTGCTGCCGAAGGTATCGAGGTCCACAAGGCTGATGACACTGGAGTGAAAACCAGAAGCCGAGGCCCGTAGCTCACAATTCGCCAACTCGCGCCGTGATATTCCCGTCCTCGAAGCCTTGTTAGCCACACCATCTTGCAAACCCCTGTTGCCGCTAGCGCTTGCGTCAAGGAAAGAATCGGTCATCGATCCCATTTGCATGCTGAAGTCGCCGCGGGAAGTTGCATGTACCTGTTGACGCACATTGGCGTTGCAAATCCGCTCAACCAACACATCGTTTGGAACGGCTGTGCCGTCGTTGGTTGCAACGCGGCCCATGAGAAACATCACGAGATCCACTTCCGGTTGACCTGGCTGCGAACTTGGGGGAAGGGGAGTCGCGGGACGGCTTGGGGGTGTGGGAGGCGGAGGCGCAGGGGCCGGAGCCGGAGGCTTCTGCGCCACTGTGACTGGTACCAGAAGTCCCATTGCGATCGCCAGCTCGACGAAAATGCGCCTACGGTGGCTCATAGATCGATGCCCAGGGACGAAGCATCAGAGGCCCAAATCTTAGGGCGCATGTAAGTTCAAGTCAAGGCTCCCGAATCGAATAACGGGACGGCCTGGATCTCGCGGTTCCTCGGTGCGCTACTGACGATTTATGTGTTCTGGGATATTTTCAAATCGCAACCCGGAATCAGGTTGGTTCGCTCTGGCAAAGTTCGAGTTGCGCCGGATCTTTCGTTGTGCCCTTCCTCACTCTGATGAGGGTTTCGGCTAAAGTTTTGAAAAGAATGGTAGGCCCGTGGGGACTCGAACCCCAGACCTCTACCGTGTCAAATCCGGGTCGCAAGATGCACCACCCTGCAAGACGCTCGACCACGCGCTGGGACCGCTTCTCCCGATCGGCAGGAAAATGACGCGGCCCATGACGGCTTTCACTCACCGACAGTAACCGCGATGACCACGAATGCGTCGCCGAAGCTTTCGACACGACCTGGAACGTGCTTATCCTGCAGTATCCTGTGCGCGCCCTGACCTCTACCACGATTGTTTTGCCGTCCCGTTTTGACCGTCATAGCAGGAATTGACGGAAGCCGACCCGTGACGTTAGACGCTATCGCTCGCACTTATATCCGCCGAATCAGGCCGCGTGCCCAGACCGAGATCGACTGGTTTATCCGCCAGCCATCGCTTCGGGCAGCAATAAGGAACGCGGCGCTCGCGGTAAACAGCCGCGGCAAACGCTACTCTCATCAGCGGCGCCTAACGAAAGGCGCTCTTGAACGGGCGCTCGATGTCCTCTCGAAGCACGCGCGGGCGATAGAAAAAGCTCACGACTTCGACGATTTGTTTCACCTGATTGACGCGGCCCTGAAGCCGATTCCCGGACTCGGCGAGCTTTACGTCTGTGACACGAGTCTGCGCATCGCCGCAAAATTGAATTTGTTCCCCGGCAAGGTTTATCTGCACGCAGGCACGCGGCTCGGGGCGCGGGCACTTGGCCTGCGCACCGCCGCGGCCCTCAAGATGTCAGAATTGCCGAAGGAATTTCGCGTACTGAAGCCGCATGAGATAGAAGATGTTTTGTGCATCTTCAAGGACGAATTAAAGCCATCTACAGGCACCTCTGACACGCCTGACATCTTTGACCGGAGCTGGTGTAATTAGCAGGCCCTATTCGACCATAGCACTGGTAGGAGCAGTAGATGACCGGCGAACGCGAAACGATGCAACTCATCCGGCAGGCTATCTGCAGCGGTCGGCTGAAACAGCCTATGCGCGGGGCCGACCTTAATAAGGCCTTGGGAATCACATGGGGCGGGAACTTCCTCGCCAAACACTGCCTCGGGACAGGCAGTTCCACTGTCCGCTTCGTGCGCGTTTCCCGCGGTCTTTACCGCCTGAAAGACTCGAGCTAAGCCCTAAGGTATTCCCCCGCTCGCCTTTCTTGCCGTCGTCTCTTATGAAGAAGGTGCCTTCGGGACTGCCGGCAGCGGTTCGCCAGCCAGTCCTTTCTTTACCAACCCGCCCAGGAAATCTGCGAAGGGAAGAATGTCCCCACCGACACTCGCTTTTTCGAGAGCCTCCATATAAATCTTGCGGTCATCCACGGGAATGACCGTCCACGGGTATCCGCCCGACGCCATCATCACATTCATCAAGAAGCGCCCCATGCGCCCGTTTCCATCCATATAAGGATGGATGTACACGAACACGAAATGCCCGAGCACCACCCGCACGGCCGGGTGGCTTTCTTCACGCATTAGATCAAAAAAAGCCGGCATTGCGTCCCTCACCGCTTCACGGTTCAGCGGGACATGCATCGACTTTCGAATATAAACCTGGTCATTGCGATAGCCGGCAAGGTCTGCAGGTTTGAGAAGACCTACCGTGACACTCGGCGCGAACAATTCGCGATACCACGTCCGGTGGTCCTCGTCCCCGACCAGCCCCGCATTCTCGCCCTGCAGCACGCGGCGAACGCTTTCCTGCACAACCTGATAAGCCTGCCAGTAACCGCGCACCGCCATGGCGTTCCGCTCTTTCCGGTCGCCTTCCTTCGTCTCCGGATTCCACGCGCCGCTGCGGACGCGTTCAATCAGTTCGCGGCTGACACGATAGCCTTCGATCGACAGCGAATGATACGCGTCTGTGGCATAAGCATTATTCACGCGCTTCATATATGCTTCGATATCGCGTGGCAGTCCCGGCGCTCTCGGGAAGCGGTCAATGACCGGCTCCCGCATCTTCTGCCATAGAAGCCGAATCCTGTTCACATAGGGCGACGTTTCGCGAGGGCCGAGGACCAAAGACGGCTTGTCCGCGAAGGGATCGCTTTCACGCACGTCGTAACTGGCGGCAGACATCGTTTTCACGATCTCGTCTGCTATCCGATCGCGCCCGATATTGCGGAAGGCGCCGGCCAGACGGCCGGCAATCACGGTGTGACCGCCCTCCAGCAGACGGGCAAGCAGGCCGGAGGCGTCCCGGATCATCGACAGCACTGTGCGGACCTCGGTCGAATTATTCGAGAAATAATTGGGAGAGCACTCGATCAGAGCGCATTCTGCCGAGAAAAGGCGCAGGCCTTCTTTTACCTCCCGGTCTGCGGCCTCAGGCAGCGCTGCACGGACATCCAGGAGCGATGTGCCGTGCGGAAGTTTCGTGACTTTGTTGCGGGCCCCCGGCGATCGCACCATCAGTTGTCGTGGTACCGTCCAGTTCCCCGCATGGAGCGACAAAGACTGTTCAGGCGAGAGGCACCATTCCGCCCCAAATCGCTCTTCCAGATAGGCCGCGCAAAACTGCCAAAACGATGCATACCAAGCCGTGCTCTCGCCTTTCACCTCGTCCGGACGGCTCGGTATATACCATCCTTTTATAACCTCCTGAAGGAAGCCGCTCGACAGGAGGCGTTCCCGATGGGTGCGCGGCAGGTCTCTGGCGCGAATCGCGGCTGCCCCATCCGCAATCTGAACCTTGTGCAGTAGTTCCAAAGACTGTGCCAGTTTTTCGGGCGGTGTCGCCATGAGCCGCTCCTCGGATTAGCTTTTTGTGCCGTAGACTGATTAGCTTATTCTGCTGTACCGTTTTTAGCTTATTGTGTTGTATCATTTTTAGCTTATCATGTCGAGTGCAAATTAGCTTTCTCTGCTGCGGACCGCCCACGCGTCCACAGCTTTCCACACACCTCAAAAGCCCGCCAAATCGCAGCCCGTCCGCCGTACCCCCACGGCGCGGAAGTGCAGCCTCGCACACCGCGAAGATTACCGCGGCGCCCCGCGCGCGCCGGCTCATTGAGACGGCCCATTCCCCGTCCCCCCGGCACGCAACTCAGCGGGCATTGCCGTGAAGCGCCGCGTCCGGCATCGGACCCGTAGAAATATTCGGCTGCTCCAGCCGCCTGCGCCGATCTCCGTCCCTGCTCCAGTTCCGCTTCCAGCGCCGCTCCCCGCTCCTCCGCCACCGCTGCCTCCTCCTTCGCCGCCGCCGCCATCATCATCACCCCCACTTCCATCGCCACCAGCGGCACCACCGTCACCCGCGCGGCCATGGCCATCACCATCATGGTCATCGTCGTCGTGGTCATCATGGTCATCGTCATCTTCCTCCCCTGCCTCTTCGTCCTCCTCGTTGTCGTGTTTCTTGGCCTTCGTTTTGTCCTGCCCCTGCCTCTATAACTTCGTTTTTTTTCCTTCATCCCTCGGACCTTCTTGCGCCCTTTTATCGAGCCGCGCGCGCGTCAAGGGTCTGGCGATGAACTCCGGCTGCGCCTTTCACCCTGTGACTGGCGCGCTTTGCGGCTTTGAAAGACAGGCCTACATTCCGAGGGTGTCTGCGCCGTCTGCCTGGCGGGAGAAAATATCGGCTAACATCAGGGATGACCAAAATCGACCTGACCATAAATTTTGCCGGCGACGATGGCGCCGTGCGCTCTGAAACCCGTTCCTTCTTTGGATTCGTGTTGCGCGAGTTGTTCTAGGAAATCAGCGTTGTCACCCGCCAGTACCTTTTTGGTGTGTACTTCTTAGGAACTACTGAGCCGCAGCGACACAATACTTCGCGTTACGCCGACCTGTGCCCTATCTACCGTTAGGAGCTTTTTGCAGGCCGATCCCTAAATTGCCTGGTCGCATTGTGCTCCCAAGTATTAGCTCGTTGGAGCACCGCAATGAACCCCGAAGTACCGGAACGCTTCGTAGACGCTGACGAAGGCGCAAGCTTCCTATCACTCACGCGGCGTCGCGTCCTCGATCTAGCTCGCGCAAGAAAACTACCCGGCCATCCAATAGGTGACGGTGCGAGACGAGTTTGGCGGTTCCGTCTTAGTGAACTCGCCACTTCGTTTGTCGCCAAACAGCCAGTACTGTTTACTTCCGAGGCAACACATAGTAATAAGCTAGTTAAGACAGTCCCCGGCGCGACCGAATAGGAGATTGGTATGGCCCAGAGGGGCTGGTTGACAAGACATCAGAGCAAGCGCACCGGATGGACGTGGGTCTACCACTACTATCGCACCAAGCCTGAAACCGGAAACAGGGTGGAGGTCACCGTTACGATCGGCGCAGTAACGCGGTTCCCGAGGGAGAAGGACGCTTGGGCCGAAGTGGAGCGGAGATATCTTCAGCCCGACTCTGTTCAAAACAAGATTGGCCGCGTCACGTTCGGAGAGTTGGTGGGAAACTATCGCAAGAAGGCTTTCAACAAGCTCGGCGTCACGACCCAGCCGATTACGGCTCACATCCTGGACGACTATCTTCTCCCTCGCTGGGGTGACAGCTTCGCACTGGACATCGAACCAGACCAGATTGAGGAATGGCTTGATGCCCTGGAACTTGCCAATCCGACGAAGGAGAAAATTCGCCGAGTGATGAACGTCGTGTATCGCAGGGGGCAGAAGTCCGGCCTCTTGCCAAGGACCGGGGACGGGAACCCAGTAGCTTTCGTCACGCAATCCTCAAAGTCAAACTACAAGGCTGTCATCATTAGTCCTGAGCAAGCCTTCCGCATCATGATGGAATTGGGAGAACCGTACCGGACGCTGGTGTTCCTTGCAGCCGTGACCGGACTTCGCATCAGCGAAGCACTCGGGTTGAAGTGGAGCGATCTGGATTATGAACGCCAGATGATTCACCTTCGCCGGGTCTGGGTTGGCAACGAGTTGGTTCCGCGTATGAAGACGGACGGGTCAGCCGCTCCGGTCCCGCTCGGAGACCTATTGGCCGATGCCCTCCGAAGTTGGCATCGGAATACTCTCTATGCGAAGCCGGAGGATTGGATTTTCCCCTCCACAAAGATGAAGGGCAGAACGCCGCTGAGTGCGAGCATGATGGCTGCAGATAAAATTCGTCCCGCCGCGATTAAGGTCGGCATCCGGCTGGAACCTGGGCAGCGATTCGGGTTCCACAACTTCCGCCATAGCCTCGCCACCTTTCTTATCAACAAGGGCAAAGACGTAAAGACGATTCAGGGATTGCTGCGCCATGCCAAGGCAAGCACAACTCTTGACCTGTATTCGCAGGCGATTGATGAGTCTAAGTTGGCGGCGCAAAGGGATATTGCTCTGGCAATAACGAGCAATCAGGTACAGGCCAATTAGAAAGCGGCTCTGGCAGCGAAACGTGGGCCAAAACAACTCTCCACGCTCTGAGGCCCTCGGTCGCAAAACGGATAAGGCCTCACCGTTTGCCTTCACAGTATTACTTCCGGTTTGCTCGTCATCCGCCCACGATCAACAGTGGGCTCCAAACAAGGATTCCAATTTGCCACAAACCGGCCTTTGGGGAGTTAGTTAGCTGGCCCTTGTCTGGTTAGCGCGCTAATCGTCCATCTCTAACAATGCTGGCTCTGTCAAGTCTTGGTTTCTTTTTTTTTTGCACACCTCTCCACTCACTTCTGCGAGTGGTCTTGTTCGTTTCCTTTGACCCTCTGCATCGACGACCACGGCTCGCTCGTAATCTAACGGTTCGACCCAACCATCTCTTCGATCAAAACTTCGACCATGATTACTAATTCAAACTCCCTTTGCAGGGAGCGGGATGCCCAATCAAGTGGACGACGCTTACTTCACGCCATGGACGATTCCGAGCTTTCCCGCGTTCGAACCGAATTCAACCAACTGCGAATATTGCCAATTGTTTCGCCACATCCAGTACAACCGAACTGCGAGTTTCCTGGCCATAGCCACTTTGGCAATTCTTTTTTCCCGGCGCATCATCAGGTGCACATACCGACGCCGCCAGTCTGCGTTACACCGTGCCGCTGCTTGCGCTGCTTCTCCCAGCAAGAAGCGCAACAACGCATTGCCTTGCTTACTGATGTGCCCCAGCCGTTGCCGGCGGGCACTGGAGTCCTCGCACGGAATGAGCCCGGTGTAGCTGCCGATCTGCTTGCCGCAAGGAAACCGATCCGGCGTCCCAATAACCAGAACGTAGACCAGCCCCGTGATCGGTCCCACCCCAGGATGCGTCATCAACAGCAGCACCTCGGGCCGTTTCCTGGCTTCTCGCTCGACCGCTGCCGTTAACTCCGTAATCTTTGGATCCAGCTGGTCCAGCAGCTCCAATAATTCTTTCCGGCGCCGACTGGCCCAGGGAGCCAACGACAGTTTCTCTAGCAGGGTTCGTCCTTGTTCACTGAACAGTTTTTTCTTCCAGCGATAGCCCTCATTCATCGCCACGGCCTGCAGCTGATTCATGATCCGCGTGCGCATCTGCACCAGCCGATGCCGGTGCCACAGCAGTTGCCGCAGATCACGATTCTCCGGACTCGGTACCCAGATTCGAGGAAACCGATTTTCCAACAGCAGCTTTCGCATAAGTCGGGCATCTTCGCGGTCGGTTTTCTGCTTCCGGACTCGCTTGGTCTTAATCTCCGCCGGATCTCCAATCCACAACTCGAAACCCAGCTCTGCGAGTAACCGCTCGAACCAGCGTGAATGCCCGGTGGCCTCCATCCCCACGCGTACGCTCACTCCTCGCTGCTTTAGCTCCCTGTAGAATCGTTCCCCTTCACCATCACTGTGATTCAATTCCCGTTCCCCGCACTCCCCAGTTTCCTGATCCAAAAATGCAATTTGCTGAAAGCTCGGGTGATAATCTACCCCTATAATGATCATGTCTGGCTCCTTTCTCCCGAGCCTTGGTCGTCAATCAACCACAGTCTACTCGGGTCGAGGGAGCCAGCATTGTTATGGAATCAAGTGGATTATTTTTCGAGCGGCGCATGATCCAGACAGAACCCCAAGAGGCGGCGCTGCGGCTACGAACGAGATCACTTTCAGCGCTGATCTCGCGCCCGCGCGCCGCGCCACGATCAGAGCCGGTAGCCGACTAGCGTGCCCGGCGCGGTCCGTAGGAAGAGCATGCCAGCGACGTCGTCGACTGCGTACACCGGTTCGCGCTCCTTGCCCAGATCCACGCGTGCGCGGGGCTGCCCGCTGTCTTTGTCGATCTGAAGCAGTACATTTCCGTTTCCATCGGGAGCGCGAGTCAACATAAAGACCGACCCGGGGACGGTGAGCGAGGCCTTGAAGCGTTTCGTCGCGAGTGCCGCTGACTGGCGCGAGTAGCCTGTGAGCTGTGCGCCGGCCTGCGAGTACGCCGTCGACAGTTGCCCGGTGACGTATCGCGCGTTGGGATCCGTGGTCTTCTGCGATGCTTGGGCGAAGGCGTCGCCATACGCCGAGGCGGCGGCGCCGTACAAGCCAGCGCGCACAGCGTTCACCGCATAGAGCGCACGCGCCAGCCCGGGAAGTTGCGGCGCAGGATAGTAAACCTGCTGCTTCACCTGCCCATCTCGCGCCACGAGCACGAGGTTCTGCGGCGCGATGAGGACAACGCCTCCGGGCCGGATCTCCATGTCGGTCGGATCCTCGCCTCCTTGCAGCTTGATCTCGCCGCCGAGCGCGCGGAAGGTGCCAGCCTCGCGATCGACGGCGTACAAGCGGTGGTCGCGATTCGCGAAAACGTAAAGCGTCCGCCCCTCCACAGCATGATGCAGGTAGTACCGAGCGGCGTTGTAGTCGTCCGCACTCAACGGCTTGCCGCTCTCAATCGCGTCCTTGAACTTTGGCTCACCCGAGGAAAGATCGATGATGTTCACCTCGGCGTTGGTCGTCGCGTCAGGGCGCGACACGTAGAGTAGGCCGGAGGGCGCGAGCTCCGCATAGGCGAGCTGGCCCTTGATCTTCACATCCTTCTTCAGGCGCAGCGTCGCCGTGGCCACATCCAGTACGTTCACGAAAGTGCGCGACTCCGCGTCCACGGCCAGCACCGCAGCGTCACCGGCGACCATTGCGTCTGTCACCTTGCCGTGCATCCGGAGTGACTTCGCTGCGACCGTCGTCCCATCTTCGTAGCGAGCCACGTTGAGGCCAGTTTGGACAACTCCGTTGATGACGCGGCGGCTACGGGTTGGCTCACCTTCGGGTGGTGCTTCGGGGAGCAAGATGATCCCAGCCGGATGTTGGACGATATCGCGGATGTTTCCCTCCACGCTCGCGGGTTTGGCCCAGAGCGCTTGACCGTCAGCGAGGCTGTAGGCCATAAGGTGGTCGTCGAAGCTCACGTAAATGCGATCAGCTTTGCTGAGCGACGGGTAGAGCCGAACGTGTCGCGGGGGTTGGGCCCAGCGGTTGGTGGTCGAGGCTGCGGACCACCGCACTGCGCCGGTCCGCGCGTCCAGAGCGCGCAAACCCATCAGCGTGTGGACGACGATCATGTCAGGTCCGGCCTGCAGGACCTCCAGCGCGGTGCTCTCGGAAGCCGTGCGCTGTAAACCCTGCATCAGCGCACCGAAGCCCCTCTTCTGGGGCTCGGCCTGCTCGAACAGCGCTTCGTTCGCCCAACGCTGGTCTCCGCTCACCAGGTCGTAGAGCGCAACGACTGAAGGCCCGGCCGCGCGGTTTCCATGGACCAGAAGGGTGCCGCTCTGCGGCAGAACGCGGCGGGTAACGACTCGCGTCAAGTTCAGGCGCCGGGAATCGAAGACAACCGCACCAGTCACGGGATCAAAAATCACCAGCAGCCCCGGGCGTGTCGCTTCCATGAGGAGAGAGCCCTCGACCATGTGGACGCCGTCGGCCGGCAACCCGCCGAGTTCAGGCTTCTCCCACATGACCTGGCCAGCTTCGATATCGACAGCCGCTAGCGCCGCGTCGGTCGAGACGAGGAGCGCGCCCATCGGCGTAACCTGCTGCCAGCGAATCTCCCCCTTCACCTTAAGGGTCCAAGCTGCGGTCGCGCCGGAAGGCACGGGAGCAACGGCTTGAGCATTGGTCTGCTGCGGTGCAGACGATATTCCGCTCGATAGGAGAACGGAAATAGACCCAAGAAGCACGCCGGCTAATATGGCTCTTTTCATGGCGGACTTAATCTCCTGGCTGAGTTTGGAGTGAGGACGGTGTTACTTTTGATCCTGCCAGAGAATCAATCCTTAGGAACAGACTTGAGGTACAGCAGTGTCCGCCTAATTACCCCCATTTTGCGCGATCACTTCCGGTTTGTCGGCATTAGCGGCCAATCTCTGCCCATTTTCAGGGTGTCGGGAGCTTGCGGGCTTCACTGAGGATTTTGGTGAGCCG